>Ga0209342_10008934_pt1 | contig 10047 bp, 6 predicted proteins | sample RifCSP16_2_FD_184023 | JGI IMG/M metagenome (GOLD analysis project Ga0209342, IMG submission 184023) | Soil microbial communities from Rifle, Colorado - Rifle CSP2_sed 16_2 (SPAdes) (version 2) | ecosystem: Environmental > Terrestrial > Deep subsurface > Rock core/Sediment | place: Rifle...
GTAAGCATGCCAACGTATTCCGTAGACGGGATGTCCCGGAACCGGCTGTCCGTGCTTCCCCCCGCTATCGACCCTTTCAGCCCGAAGAATTCTCCCCTGCCGCGCCCGCAGGGAATCGAGATTCTAAGCCGGATGGGGGTGGATGCATCGCGGCCGCTGGTCACACAGGTGTCACGGTTCGATCCCTGGAAGGACCCGCTGGGCGTAATCGATGCCTATCGCCTCGTCAAACGTGAGGTACCAGCGCTACAGCTCGCCCTCCTGGGTGCGATAACGGCGCAGGACGATCCGGAGAGCGTATCGATCCTGGAAGCGGTGCGTGTCCACGCGGACGGTGACCCGGACATCCATATCTTCTTTGAGCCAGCGGACGGCGAAGCGGAGCCGGTAAACGCCTTCCAAAGCCTCTCCACCGTCGTCGTCCAGAAGTCAATTCGGGAGGGCTTCGGCCTGACCGTCACCGAAGCGATGTGGAAGGGAGCGGCCATCGTGGGTGGCGACTGCGGCGGCATCGCCTTCCAGATCCAGGATGGGGTCAGCGGTTATCTGGCGAGTAGCCCCGAGGAGTGCGCGTCGCACCTGCTCCGGTTGATCAACGATCCTGAGGACCGGGCGCGAATCGGTGCGCACGCCCGCGAGCGGGTCCTGACCAATTTCCTCATGCCCCGGCTGCTCCTGGACTATCTGCGTCTTCTGACCTCGGCCATGGGGCACGGGTCGAGCAGCTCATCCTGACGCCCTACGGGGCCCTATCGGCCTGAGCATCCGGTACCGTCCGGGAGAGGCGCGGGCGCCAACGAGCCGTTCATTACGGCTCGGGGAAGAGCTCCGGATGCAGGAGTTTGGCAAGCGTCTCGAGACCGTCGACCAGGCGGGGGCCGGGACGATTGACGGTGTCGGGGTCAACGGCGTAGACGCGGTCGTTCTTGACGGCGGAGATGTTCTGCCAGCCGGGCCGCGCCTTGACGGATTCCGGGGATGAGTCAGAATGCGCGACGATGATCACCTCCGGGTCCGCCTCGACGATTGCGTCGAGGGTCAACTTCGGGTAGGGCTCTTCAGGATCGTAGGCGATGCTGGTGCCGTTCAGTATGAGGTACAGCTCGCCAATGAATGTGGTGGAGGAGGAGGCTGTCGTCAGTTCATCGTCGAGCTCGTGGTAGACGCGCGGCCCTGCCGTTGCTCCCACCGTGTCGAACACTGATATGAAGCGACTGTCTATGGAATCCACGAGGGAGTCCGACTCTTCAATATGGGCCGTGATTTCACCCAGCAGATCGACTTGATCGAGCAGGGCCGACTCGGAGTCAGGCACCTCTAGCCACAATACCGGCAGCCCCTGTTCGTCGAGGGACTGGACGACGGCTTTCGGGCCAGCCATCACTACCACGAGGTCTGGGTCCAGCCCCTCCAGCGCCTCCACGTCAGGGCTCATCGCGTCGAACTTGGTCTTCTCACTTGTTTCCTCTGGGAAATCGGACTGGGTGTCCACTGCTGTGACTTGGTCGCCCGCACCTATTGCATACAAGATCTCCGTATGGCCGGGCGAGAGAGAGACGATCCGCTCGGGCGGCTTGGCGAAAGTGAGTTCCTCGCCGTCTGCTCGCTCGACGGTGAGTGGAAAGCCCGGAGGGATGGTGGCAAGCGGGCCGCCGCCGCCGCCACAAGAGGCGGCGAGCAGGGCAGCCAGCGGGACTGCCACCAGCCCCGCCCGCTCAAGGACGCCCCCAGTTCGCAGCCGTAGGCGGAAAGCGAGGCTCTTCCAAGGCGGCGGGCTATTCATCATCGCCCATCATCATGGTGTATGGCTCAACAGTCAAGATTGGCCGGGTGAGCACTTTTTCACCTCCAATCTACGCTGCTGAGCCGCTCGTCGGCAGCGGTAATAGTGTAATATTAGACAATATCCCGGACTCGCAGCAGGGGAGGTGGAGGGGATGTCCCTGCCAAAGCGAATACAGGGGCTGGTCAAGCTCAGCCCCTGGGCCTTGGTCGTGCTCAGTGGCCTGCTCGTGGCCGGTCCGGCCACCGCGGCACCGCTCGCCGCCGGGCCCCCCGAAACAGCGGGCCAGCAGGGGGAAGCCGCGGCGACCCTGGTTGGGCCCAGGCGGGTAGTCGTGCGGGACCTGCCTCCTGTAGCGGCAAGCGCAGCGGCAGGCGGCACGGAGCACGCTCAGGAGGTGGCCCCTCTGCGGCTCCCGGCCGGGTGGGACACGGGCGCGTCCTCCCCGGCCCCCGCTGCCAACGCCGTGGATGCCGCTTTCTCCGCCCAGGCGCAGACGCAGACACCGCCCACGTCCTCGCCGGCCAACTTCGATGGCCTGGACAACGAGGATAACGCGGCAATAACCGGGTTCATAGTTAGGCCACCGGATCCGCAGCTCGCCGCCGGCCCGAACGACATCTTCGAGATGATCAATATCATCGGGCGAATCTACTCCAGGACCGGCGGCACCGTCCAGAGCTTCAGCCTGGCGAGCTTTTTCGGCGTGCCATCGGGATACGGAGATACTGACCCGAAAATCATCTACGACGCCCCCAGCGGCCGCTGGTTCGCTTCTTACGTGTCCTACATCAACAGGGGCGGCAGCAACGACGAGGGCCGCCTCCACCTCGCCATCTCCCAGACCAGCGACCCCACAGGGGTTTGGAACGTGTACTACCGGGCCTACAGTAATGTCCTTCCCGACTACGCCGCTATCGGGGTCACCAACGACAAGTTCACTATCTCCTCCAACGTCTTCGACATCGACCATCCCCTCGGGCTCTACTTCGGGGAGGAGACAATCGTTATTGAAAAGGCGGATGTGCTGGCGGGGGTCGCCGGGGCAGATGTTGGTCTATTCGCCTTCCCCTGGAACACCAACCGGTTCACCGTGCGGCCCGCCCACTCCCTGACTTCGGTGAGTGACCAGTACCTGGTGACCCGCGGCAGCGCCACCACACTCGCCTTGATCCGCGTCACCGGCACACCGGACCAGGGCAACGTTGCGCAGGCTTCGACCACGACCCTTCCAATCATCTCCCAGAATGCGCCGCCGCTCTCGGTGACGGCGGGGGGAGCAGCCATCGACTCCGGCGATCAGCGTCTACTGGACGCCATGTGGCGCGACGGCAGCCTCTGGATGTCCGCGTCCGCCGCGTGCGTCCCCCCCGGAGACTCGGCAACGCGGTCCTGCGCCCACCTAATAGAAGTCAACACCGGCAGCAACACCGTCACGCAGGACATCATGTTCGGTGCCGCCGGGGAGTACTTCTCCTGGCCCGCCGTACGGACCGACGCCTCCGGCGACCTCTACGTCTCCTTGACGCACACGAATTCCAGTATCTTCGCCGAGGCGAGGGCCGCCGGGCGAATGACGAGCGAGCCACCCAACACCATGAGTGGCTCCACCCTTCTGCGGGCCGGCGAGGTCGTGCACACCTCGGACCGCTGGGGCGACTATCTCGCCGCCGCCGTGGACCCGAGATTCCCCGAGTGCGTGTGGCTGGTAGGCCAGTACGCCGAGAACCTGCCCTACTCCAGCGATTGGGACTGGGGCACATACATCGCCGCTACCAGCTACAGCGGCGGCTGCGACGGCGACAACGACGGCTGGACCGACTCCGCCGAACAGTTCCTGACGACTAACCCCTCGCTCGCCTGCGGAGCCAACGGTTGGCCGCCGGACCCGGAGCCCGTGAGCAGCGGCGGCAATGGCGCGGTCCAGATCGACGACCTGTTCTTCGTCACATCGCGGTTCGGCGCCGTCGATGGGCAGGGGGCGTACTCGCCGCGCGCTGAGATAGGGAGCCAGGACGGCGCCATCCGCATAGACGACGCGTTCGCCGCGAGCAGCCGCTTCGGCCAATCGTGCTAGTGCCAGGATGAGTGCATTGAAGCTAATCCCATCACGGCGAGGGGGCCTCGCTGCCCTTGCGGCCGTGGTGGGCGTTGCCGCCCTGGGGGCGGCCGTTTACTTCTTGCTCCTGGGCGGAGAGATCGGTAGTGGCGGGGACGACTATACCGGGCCGCCCACGGGCAGGATCGCCTTCGCCTCTGACCGCGACGGCAACGCGGAGATCTATATCATGAACGCAGACGGCAGCGGCGCCGTTAACGTCTCCAACAGCGAGGCCCAGGACTTTGAGCCGACCTGGTCCCCAGATGGCAGTCAGCTGGCCTTTTCATCACTAAGCGAATTGTCCCCCGACATCTACGCCATCTCCAGCGACGGCAGCGGCCTCCGGCATCTGACAGACGATCCGGCAGTTGAGGGCACTGCGCGCTGGTCGCCCGATGGATCGCTCATCTCGTTCTATAGTGCCCGGGCGCAGGCGGAAGGCTTCATGTGGCTGATGAAGCCGGATGGTACTGACCAGCGGGTGATACACCTCGACCTGGACCCTGCCGACACCGAGACTCGGTGCCGCGGCGTGACCCCTTTCAGCTGGCTGCCGGATAGTAAGCGCATCCTATTCCAGGGGAGCGGTCCCGGAACCAGCGCAGTGGAGATCTGCGCTGCCAATATCGACGGCAGCGAGATCGAGATCATCCGCAGCGACGAGGACGTCACGAACCTGGCGCCCGCAGCCTCCCCGGACGGCCGCCGCATCGCCTTCGCCTCGGACAGGGACGGCGACCTCGAGATCTACGTCATGAACGCGGACGGCGGCGGCCTGCGGCGCCTCACCCGCGACCCCGGCCGCGACGACCAGCCGACCTGGTCCCCGGACGGCCGCTGGATCGCCTTCACCTCTACACGGGGCGGCGGCTTCGATATCTACATCATGCGCGACGACGGCAGGGACCTGCGCCGGCTGACCGAAAACGAGGCCATCGACGGCGACCCGGCCTGGTCTCCCGGCTAGCGCCGGGCGTGGCGTGGACCGCCGGCGGCGGTTCCGCTCTATGTAGGAAAGAAGTCGGAAGTCCAATCTACTTGACAAATTCTGGCGGGAGCCTATTATAGTCATAACCGCGCCGATGTCGCGGGGGAGCTGGCTTTGCGCAAAGCCAGCTAGGCATTTTAATAGCCCGAAGGGAGGCTAACCATGGGGAGGGTAGCCAACTTCCGGTTCGGAGCCGGAGTTGTCCTTGTAGCCCTGATAGCGATGCTTGCCCTGTTTGCGCGGGGCAGCAGCGTGACCGAAGCCACAACGTTTACCCCTTCTGCGGGATTAGTGGTTGTTGACCCGACGCCCGGTGCCAACAGCTCGATCACGATGAGCACCGTGGTCCCCTCAGGACAGGGGGCTATCCAGGCGCTCGACTATATAAACTTTATTCCGCCGCAGTGGACAATTGCTAACGATGCCAGCATCCCCGACGGGTCTATAATCGGCAGCGCCACTGCCTTCGTCGCCTTGGGGGGCTCCAACGCCTTCTGCGGCGTCCTCAGCATCCCCATCGGCTTTGCATTTATGGAGGCCACGACCAACACCGGGGGACCCCAGGTGGCCTTTAACGACACGGACGCAGATGGTCAGGGCGATTGGTTCGAGCGCTGGGACGGCGCATCGATGCCAGGAGGGGTTCCGCCCGACATCCGCATCCGCAGGGCGGTCACCGAGTATCCAGACAAGGTGGCTCCTCTGTTCTCCGTAGCCCCCAGGCTGCGGCTATTCGGCACCCTGAGCCTCGGCGGCACGGACATCGGGGTCAACGTCCTCATCTTTAACCCGGGCGACCTGCTACCGACGGACGCGAGCTTCACCACAAGCAGGGGCTACCCGGTGGTGACACTTATCCAGGAGCTGGGCGTCCCGGGCGCCGCTGGCACGCCAGGCAGCATCCTGACCGACGGCCCCTGCACACCCTTCACGGCCAACATCACCGTAAACGGGCTTGCCACCTGGAACCCCTGCACCGCCTATGCCGGTCCACCTTGCACGAATGCAGGCGGGCTCCCCACCGGGGGTTCGCCGGCGCCGTTTACCCCGATATCGGAGCTTCAGAACCCTGGCGCGGGCTCGTACAACTTCAGCGTCTGGACCAGGAGCAACCGAGACTACGATAACGACGGCATAGAGAACGGGCTGGACACCTGCCCTGCCACCGTCAACACCGACGCCAGTCCGCGCACGCCCGGCGCGCCGGCGCCGCAGCCGCTGATGATCGCGACCAGCCCGCTGCCGGTGCCCAGCACCCAGGACCCCGACGGCTGGATCGACCTGTTCTATGTGTTTGGTCCGGCCGTAAACATGCTGGGGTCCAACCCGCTTACGGGTCTGCCGGGGGGCTTTGTGTCGGACATCTCGGCGCCGGAGGGTATCGACAGCTCCTGCGACTCCGGCCCGGCCTCACCCTGCGGCCCCTCCCCCGCTGACAACTTCCTGGCCCAGGACTGCGACACCGACGGGTTCCTCAACCGCGCGGACAACTGCCCACAGGTCGCCAACGGCACTGTTGGCGGGGTTGTCGTACCGAGCACCCAGGCGGACACCGACCTAGCGTACCCCGGGCCAGCCTCCGACGGTGGCCCCGTGATCGATAGCATCGGGAACGCCTGCGACACTGGCTTGGGCCTGAGCCCAACGGTGCCCGATGGTCACTTCCATGTGAGCGACCTGACGCAGACGGTGGACATCGGCAAGCACGGGGTGAAGTTCAACAACGTGGGTGGTCCCCCTGTGACCCAGCCCAACACAACCAAGAACTACAGCATTGAGGTCAACAACCAGGACTCCGATGACGCTCAGGACGCCAAGGTGCAGCTGAGCATCGCCGTGGCGAACGGGAACTGCCCGGCCCCGACCATCGACGGCCAGGCGGTCACCTCCCTGGTGAAGACGGCCACAGCGATACCTGCCGACGGCTCGCAGTTGGTGAGCTTCTCGGTCGCCTTCGGCGCCTGCAGCGATGGCGGCGCCTCCGCCAACCCGGATTACATCATCACGGGCGACGCCTGTCACCCGGGCGACCCGGCACCCAAGGGGTTCGGCGCTGCCGCCTGCCCGGGCACAGCAGACGGCCACAACGCCCAGGACTCCAACCCACTCAACGACGCGCCGGCAACCAAGTCCGTTAACGAGTAATAGTTGCCGCCTGCGGAGGGGGAGAAGAGGCCGCCTCTTTCTCCCCCTCCCGGGGGGCTGCCCTCCGGGGCTTGCGTTTAGTAATGGTTCATAAGGCGGCAATCCTGATCGTCGGGATTGCCGCCTTGTTGCTTGTCGCGCGGACGCCCGCCGTCCAGGCCAGCCAGCCCTTCAACCCGACCTTCGACATCACCTGGGTCTCCCCCATCACCCCTTCGGCCAACGGCGACATCTCCCAGAGGATAACGGTGCCCGCCGGCGACCACCTGCCCGCCATTGAGCACCTCTCCGTCCCACCAGGCTGGGATATCGCCGCCGCTGGCGACGTCCCCTACGACGACAAAGTAGGGGAGGGGGCCATCCTGACCGTGGACCAGTATTGCGACGGATCGCTCCAGGGATTCGCCTTCAACATCGTTAATTCGCCGACCGAGCAAGGGTCAGGGGACAAAGCCCACTGGACAGCTTACGTATTCGGGGGCCTGGCATTCGATTTCGTCGTCAACGGCAGCGCCGCCACCGGCCACACCATCAAGGCCCTGCTGTTCTTCAACCCTACCCCCGGCGGGCAGGGGCTGTATTGCGCCCCCATGGATCTCTCCATCCTGCACAATGGTGTCTCCAGCCCGGGCAACGCCCCCGTCCTCTTCAACCCCTCCGTTGAGGGCGTCTACACCTGGTCCAGCCAGCTCCAAAGCGCCCCCTTGCCGGCAGAGCACATCACTGACCCCCCCCTCAGCGATACCGTCGCCATCGGCGCCGACGCCGACGGCGACCTCGTTCCCGACTTCCAGGACAACTGCGACAACGTGCCCAACGGCCCCCTCCAGGAGGGCCAGCTCTTCGTCGGCAACCAGACCGACCTGGACGTCGACTCCCTGGGCGACGCCTGCGACCCCGACGACGACAACGACACCTTCTGCGACCCCGGCCAGTCCAGCCCCTCCTGCACCGGCTCCGACTTCGGCCAGACCGAGTTCTACCCAGCCGGCCACGACCACAGCCCGCTCCCTCTGGACTGCCGCCAGATCTCAGAGGACGTCGGCGGCGACGCCTTCCATGACAGCGACGGCTGCCCCGAGCCTGACAACGACAACGACGGCGTCTCTGACTACAATGACCAGTGCCCGGGCAACGATAGCCAGGCCGGCCCCGACGGTGCCCTGGGCGTCGGCGCCGACTTCAACCACAGCGGAATCCAGGATGCCGGTGAAGTCTGGCCCATACCCCCCACCGACGATCTCGTCTTCACGTTCGAGGACTACGACGGCGTCCTGGACGGCGACGGCTGCCCGGGCGACGACGAAGACGGCGACGGCTGGACCGACAACGCGGAGGCCACGTTCCTGGGCACCAACCCCGCCCTCTGCTGCTCCCAGACCGGCGCCGCCAACGACGAGAACCCCGACCCCGGCCCCCCCGACTTCAACGATAACCAGGTCGTCGGCATCGACGACATCTTCTTCGTCGCCAGCCGCTTCAACGCTACCGGTGGCGGCAGCTACACCCCGCGCGCCGAGCTGGCCAGCCAGAACGACGTCATCGGCATCGACGACATCTTCGCCGTCACCAGCCGCTTCAACCAGCCGAGCTGACCTCGGGCGGCGGACAGGGCCCCGCCCCAGGCCCAGGTACGTTGGCCTATTGACACGAGTTATGTAACCCTGCTATAAAGAGTCCCACATCGACCAGCCCAGATCGGTACAGTCACCTAGAAGGGGGTGCGCAAATGACTCTTCGCCAAGTAGTACCGGCGATCGCTCTCATTGCGGCCGTGGCGTTCCTCGGGGTCCTTGCCCAGCATGAGGCATCGGCTCTCACTGGCCAGCACGGGGTGAAGTTCAACAACGTGGGTGGTCCCCCTGTGACCCAGCCCAACACGACCAAGAACTACAGCATTGAGGTCAACAACCAGGACTCCGATGACGCTCAGGACGCCAAGGTGCAGCTGAGCATCACCGTGGCGAACGGGAACTGCCCGGCCCCGACCATCGACGGCCAAGCTGTCCCGTTGCTGGTGAAGACGGCCACAGCGATACCCGCCGACGGCGCGCAGCTGGTGAGCTTCTCGGTCGCCTTCGGCGCCTGCAGCGATGGCGGCGCCTCCTCCAGCCCGGACTACATTATCACGGGCGACGCCTGTCACCCGGCCGACCCGGCGCCCAAGGGGTTCGGCGCCGCCGCCTGCCCGGGCACAGCAGACGGCCACAACACCCAGGACTCCAACCCACTCAACGACGCGCCGGCCGACAAGCGCGTTAACGAGCAATAGTTGCCGCTGCGGGGCGGGAGAAGGGGCGGCCCTTCTCCCGCCCCGGGGCCGAGCACTGAACCGCAGCGCATGATCCGCAAGGCGGCGACTGTTTTCTTGGTGGTCGCCGCCTTGTTACTTGTCGCGGGGCTGACGGCCGTGCTGGCGAACATGCCCTTCAACCCCACCTTCGACATCCTGACCGTCTCCCCGCCCACGCCCGGGGCCAACGGCGACATCGCCCGCCGGGTGACGGTCCCGGCCGGCAACCACCTGCCAGCCATCGAGACCATCGCCGCGCCGGCGGGCTGGGATATCGCCGCCGACAGGGACATCCCCGACGGCGACGCCGTCGGCTACGGGACGCTGACGGTGAACCAGGGAGCCTGCCCGGGGACGCCGGTGGAGTTCTCCTTCACCATCCAGGACGCGCCCGCCGAGCGCGGCGACAAGGCCTACTGGCGGGCGATCCTCAACCCCACGCTGGTGCTCTCCTTCGTGATCACGGGCAGCGCCTCCAGCGGCCATACCGTCCAGGCCCTGATGTTCTACGACGAGAACGTCCACGGGCCGTACTGCGCCCCCATGGACCTGACCATCGTTCACAACGGGGTATCGGGCAGCGGGGCACCCGTGTTGACCAACCCCTCGGTTCAGGGCCTCTACGCCTGGTCCGCCGTCTACAGGCCGGCGCCGCTGCCGCCGGTCCACCCGGACGTCACCGTTGACGATACGGTGGCCATCGGCGCGGACGGCGACGGCGACCTGGTGCCGGACTT
>Ga0209342_10008935_pt1 | contig 10044 bp, 4 predicted proteins | sample RifCSP16_2_FD_184023 | JGI IMG/M metagenome (GOLD analysis project Ga0209342, IMG submission 184023) | Soil microbial communities from Rifle, Colorado - Rifle CSP2_sed 16_2 (SPAdes) (version 2) | ecosystem: Environmental > Terrestrial > Deep subsurface > Rock core/Sediment | place: Rifle...
AGCGTATCCTGCTGATCATGAACGTTTTCAACTGGGATACGCTCGCAGTGCCCCCCTACAAGCCTTCACGCGAAGATGTCAAACAGTACTATGTCGATCTCTATAATTCGCTCGGGCTGGCGGGGAAGTACGATATCTTCGATGTGGATTACAATTTCAGCCTCACCGGCACGTGGCCGGGTCTGGGCGTGCTGGGGAAATACAGCCTGGTCCACGTGGTCGCCGATGTCGGGAACGATTTCAACAGGGTTCCGAGCCTGGCCAACAGTTCCCAGGGGAAGATGATCGCCTATTGTTATGCCGGCGGAAAACTCCTGATCAACGGCTGGAACGTAACGCGTCCCGACAACATGCCGTCGAACGCGCCTTTCTGGAACAACATCCTCCATATCCTGAACCAGTTCGCAATCACCATTCCGGAATACGTGGGGGCGAAACATCAGACGATCCCCGATCCGGTCCAGTACCCTGACGCCCCGCTTGACACGGCGAAACTCGACACCGCCTGGCACGGGGCGCTGGCGGCTTTCAACGGCTACCAGGCGTACGGGTTCGGGGAAATCATCTACCGTTACGACGCGCTGCATGACAACGCAGTGCTGCCCTTCCCGCCCCAGCTTGTGGAAGGGTCGGTGATCGGCATCAGGTACCTGGGTCTGACCTACGATGTGGTTTATTTGGGATTCCCGTTGTACTACACCGAACAGGCGGCGGCCCTGGAGGTCCTGAGGCGGACCTTCCAGGATCTCAACCATCTATAATATTCCCTTCTCCGAGGAGAGCACCATGGAAAAGTTTTCGAAGTTCGTCCTGTTTGCCGGCACGGCGCTGATGCTGATGCACGCCTCCGCACTGGCGGGCAACACCGGAAAAATCGTGGGCAAGGTGACCGACAGGGCCACCGGTGAAGCGCTCTTCGGCGTGAACATCCTCGTCGTGGGGACTACCCGCGGCGGCACGAGCGATCCGGACGGAAAATTTTCGATCATCGGTGTGCCCATCGGTTCCTACTCCGTCCGGGTGAGCGCCATCGGCTACGCCCAGAACGAGGTGAAGGACGTGAAGATCGGCGCCGACGAAACCACCCTGCTGAATTTCCAGCTGATCACGGAAGAGGTCCAGCTCTCGGGCGTCACCGTGACGGCCGACCAGCAACTCGTCAACTCCCAGGTCACCTCCGGCACACAGACGGTGTCGAAGGAGGCGATCGAAAGCATCCCCAACGTGAAGACCGTGGAGGACGTCCTGAAACTGCAGGCCGGCGTGGTGAAGCAGGGGAACAACCTTTTTCTCAGAGGCGGCCGGGCGAACGAAGTCCAGTATCTCGTGGACGGCATCCCGACCAATAACATCGTCGGTAATTCCGGCGAGCTCCAGACGACCGCGACCCTCAACGCGGATCTCGCGAACCTCTACGCCGGCGTCCAGACCGGCGTCGTGGGGGGGGGTGCCGGCGGGCTGTCCGTCTCGGCGAACGCCATCCAATCGGTGAGCGTTCAGACGAGCGGGTTCGACGCCGACTATGGCAACGCCCAGTCCGGCATTATCAATATTGTCACGAAATCGGGGGGTGAAAGGTTCAACGGTTCGATGCAGTACAGGACGGACAAGATCGCCAGGACGAACCAGAACGAATGGTATTCGTCCTTCAGTTTCGGCGGGCCCGAACCTCTCAGCAAGTTCCTCCTCCCCGGTCTCGGGGTCGATCTCCCAGGCGACCTGACTTTTTTCCTGAGCTCGGACGTCAGCAAAAGCGACGGGCCGTTCAATTTTATCAAGAATGAATTCTACAATCCACTCGAACGGAGGGTGGAACTCAACGGTTTCCTCGGCGGCCTGATGAACGGCCTCGGGTTCAGGTATGCGGACAACCAGAACAATTCGTTCACCTTCAATTCGAAACTGAAATACGACATCAGCGGCGAAGACCAGGTCAGTTACGGGTACCGGGCCAGCCTGACCTCGAATCACGGCTATAACAAGCCGTGGAAATACAGGGCGGATTCATCCGCGCTGGGGGCCGGTTTTTCAATCCAGAACAACCTCGGATGGACGCACTTCTTCCCCGGGGGTAAATCGTTTTTAAAATTATACCTCGCGAAGCTTGAATCCAAGGACGGCAACGACATCGCCGGCACGGCGCCTCCGGCGTTTTCCGCGGCCTATGAAAACCTCGACATCAACAACGACGGATTCATCGATGTCAGCACCGGCCAGCGATGGTACAATTCGGAGACGGGCGTCTGGTCGATGCGTTTCGATTTCAACAGCCAGGTGCACGAGCTGCACCTCCTGAAGACCGGTTTCGAACTGAACTTCGAGGAAATCAATTCCACGGAGATCTCCCGGCCCACCGCTCCCATTTCGGATTCGTCGGGAAACCTGGTGAACCCCCCGTACCCCTCGCGCGTCAATACGGACCGCGGTGACTACCCCGGCTACGGCCAGTATCGCGCATTCATGCGGAATTATCCCAACCGCGGCGGCCTCTTCCTCCAGGACAACATCGAATTTTCCGGCCTGAATCTCCACGTCGGCATCCGGTACGACTGGTTCGACATCGGAAGGCAGGTTTACGATCCGACGTATATCGCGGACTGGGAGGCGGCGACCGGGTTCAGGGCGCAGTGGGCCGAGCGGAATGTCAACGCGGTCGGTGAACTCACAGATTTCAAGCGGCTTTCCGGGGGAAGCTCCTTTCTCTATTACGCCACACACGGGAATTTCAGTCCAAGGCTCTCGATCGGTTATCCGGTGACGGACAGGATCGTCTTCTATTTCAACTACGGTCATTTCCTTCAGTTCCCCGGCCGGGACAATTATTTCCGAAACCCGTTCGACCGGGTCCTGAGCAGCAATACGCTCGTCGGAAATCCGGATCTCAAACCCCAGCGCACCGTTGCCTACGAGGCGGGGTTCGAGGATCAGTTCACCGACGACATGGCTTTCGCCGTCAGGGCGTTCTATAAAGACATTTTCGACTACGTGACCGGCATCAGCCTTGTGGACATCGTCGTCCCGATCAACTTCGATTACGCTTCGACCAGGGGATTCGAGATCACGTTCAACCAGGCGTTCTCGGGCAACTTTTCACTCAACATGAGCTACTCATACCAGATCGCGAAGGGTCGTTCCTCCAACCCGTTCGCGAGCGTGTTCAATCCCGACTTCCAGCTTCCGAGGGAAACGCGCCTCGACTGGGACCAGAACCATACGGCGAATGTCTTCGCGACATACCGCGTCGGCCCCAACGACCAGGGGAAATTTTTCGGACTGCCGTTCATCAATAATTACGGCATATCGGCGACGTGGTCGTTTGGAAGCGGCTTCCCCTATACCCCGTACAGAAGCAGGGTGGTGCAGAGCAACGTCTTCCTGGTCAACACCGAAACGAAGCCCTACACCTCGACCATCAACCTGAGCTTCTACAAGGGTTTCAAGCTGACGAACAGGATCAACATACTGGCGACGTTCGACATTACGAACCTGCTGAACCGCAGAAACGTGCAAAATGTGCTGAGCTATACAGGCGCGCCTCCCCAGTACGGCGACATCGATCCCAATGATCCCAACGGAGGGTTTCTGACGCCCTGGTATCAGGCGGAATACGATCTCCTGGACCCGACGAACTTCGAGGCGCCCAGGCAGATCCTGCTTGGATTGAAACTGAACTGGGATTAAAAGTGATCGGTCGTCTGATGGGCAGGTGTTTGAGGATGACGGCCCTCGCGGCCGTTCTGGCGGTTTCTCCTGAAGCCGGAGCCGGCGTCAGGGGCGACCGGGCGACAGCCGGCGGGCCGCAATCCGTCTCCAAGGTGGCCGTAAACTACGCCAAGCGCGCCCTGCAGGGCTTCGACCTGCGGGTGTGGATCAGCAACCAGATGACGATGGGCCAGCAGGCGTGGGACGGCCTGATCCAGAACCAGAACCCTCCCTACGGCATGGAGTACCCGGCCGGGTCGGGCATCGAGCACGTGTACGGCGCGGGCCCGTGGATCGGCGGCATCGTCGACGGCACGCGGCGGGTGTCCGAAGGGTACAACGGCGATAATGCCGCGAAATTCATCCGTCCCGACCCCCGCCACCCCCTGCGGGAACTCATCTGGAAGACGTCGGTAGGCGACAGCCTGAAGGGTGAACCGAACCGCCGGGGGTGCGACGACGATGGTGACGGGCTCATTGACGAGGACGACCTGGACGGGGTGGACAACGACGGGGACTGGGTGCTGGCCACCGACGACGTGGGCTCCGACGGCATCGCGGACATCAACGAGGTGGGATGCAGGGGTGGATACGACGCGGCGACGAACCCGGACCCGGCGTTCGACAATTACAACCGCACGGCGACCGATTTCTGCCACCCGGACGCGAACGGGAACTACCGGAAGAAGGACGACCCCGACGCGTACACCGAGAAGAACGGGATCCCGGACCACGGCGAACCGCACGTGGACGAGGATTACGCGGCGATCTCGGACAACGACCTGTACTGTTCAGCCCGCGACGACAACGATCCGCCGAGCGGGCATTTTCCGATGGGGATCAAGGTGATCCAGAAGTGTTACGCGTGGGCGGGGAACTTCGCCAACGCGGTGATCCCGTTCGATTATTACTTCATCAACACCTCCAACAGGACGATCAGCGACGTGTACGTGGGCTTCTTCGGGGACATGGACGTCGGACCGGTCAACGCAGGCAACTACTGGCAGCGAAATTATTCCTGTTATTTCGACACGCTGCGGACGGCGTACATCCACAACCCGATCGACCGGGGGTCGACGCCGGTGGGGATCACGGTGTTGGGGACGCCGAAGCCGTTGAGCGAGCTGAAGTACATTTACCAGTGGTTTAATTTTACAACGAACCCGAGTCCCGGGACGGTGGACTCGGTGCTGTACAGCTGGATGAGCGGGGAGCCGTTCCCGGACCAGCTGGTGGCGACCTGCGAATCGCCGACGAACCCGTCGGACACGCGGTTTCTGTTTTCGTTCGGGCCGTTCGAGACGTTTTCTCCCGGCGACACGCTGAAGATCTCCGTGGCGCTGATCAGCGGCGAGGGGGTGGAGGCGGGGCCGAACAACCTGAAGGAAAACGCCGAGAAGGCGATCAAGCTCTATAACCGCGGATACGTGCCGCCGATCGTGCCGCCGTCGCCGTCGCTGAAGCGCACCGAGGGATTCCAGAAGGTGACGCTGGAGTGGGGGGGGAGCGTGGGGCCGATCAATCCGCTGGAGACCTGGGACGACTCGAACAAGCTGGCCGGGGGTTACCCGCCGGATCACTGGCGGCGGATCAACCCGCCGTGCGATCTTGGGGGCGGATCGGCCGGGTGCTCGACCGGTCACACGTGCGATTCGACCGGCAACCTGCCCGGGGGGAGGACGTTCGAGGGCTACCGGTTGTACCGCAGCGAAGACCCGGGGGACGAGCCGGAGCGGTCGAGCTTCACGCTGGTCAGAGAGTACGACATCCTGGACGACGGGTACGGGTTCAACACGGGCCTGGACAGTGTGTTCGTCGATTCGCCGCTGGTGCGGGGGAAGCGGTACTGGTACTCGGTGACGTCGTTCGGGATTCCGGACGTGGCGATCGTGGAGCGGCCGACCGAGGGCGGGGCGGTGGTGTACGACACGCTGTACTCGGAGAGCCCGGAGTCGGCCTTTAATGAAAACCGGATCCGTGTGGACCTGTCGTTTTCGGCCTCCGACGCACTGGACGAGGTGATGGTGGTGCCGAACCCGTACCGTGTGGACCGGGATTATACGTATGAGAGCGGGGGATGGGAGGGCCGGGTCCGGGACTGGAACGAGACCAAGCGGCTGGTGAAGTTCATCCACCTGCCGCGGCGGTGCACGATCCGTGTGTTCAGCCTGGTGGGGGACCAGATCGCGACGCTGGAGTACGAGGCGCCGGCAAGCGCGCCGGACAAGGGGGAGCTGGAATGGAACCTGCTCTCGGAGAGCAACCGGGCGCTGGCCAGCGGGGTGTATGTGTACACGGTGGAGTCGACGTACGGTCGACAGGTGGGCAAGTTCGTCCTGATCCGATAAGCCGAATAAGAAGGAGACGAGTCGATGGGCACAGAGGGAACACTCAAGGGAACACTCAGGGGGGAGGCGGTGCGGGGCGCGCTGGCGGCGGCGGTGCTGACGCTGGTGCTGGCCGGGGGGGCCGAGAGCGGGAACCGGTCGGGGACGGTGACGGGGCAGTTTTTGAAGCTGTCGACCGGTGCGCGGGCGGTGGCGATGGGGGGAGCGCAGGTGGCGGTGGCCGAGGGGGTGAACTCGATGGCGTACAATCCGGCGGGGATCATCGCGGTGAAGAACTACGGGTTCGGGGTGACGTACACGCAGCTGTATGCGGACATCCAGCATTCGTACATCGGTGCGGTGAAGAACATCCCGGGAGTGGGGGCGGTGGGTGTGAGCCTGGTGATGCTCTCGACCGACGACATGGCGGTGACAACGCCGGCGTACCCGGAAGGGACCGGGGAGTACTTCAGGGCGAGCGATTACGCGATCGGGATCTCGTTCGCCCGGCAGGTGACCGACCAGTTCCGGGTGGGGGTGAACGGGAAGATCATCAAGTCGTACCTGTTTAATTCCGAGGTGGGGACGAACTCCTTTGCCTTCGACATCGGGACGCTGTACGACATCCCGGTGCTGCGGAGCCACATCGGGGTGTCGCTGACGAACCTGGGCAAAGACCTGACGTTCGTCAACGAGACGTATTCGCTGCCGACGGCGCTGCGGTTCGGGGTGCTGGTGGACCTGGTCAAAGACGAGATGAACCAGGTGGTGACGACGATGCAGATCACCAGGGTGAACGACGCCGACGAGCAGTACAACCTGGGAGGGGAGTACGTGTTCAACGGGATGTTCGCCCTGCGGGGCGGGTGGAAGTTCGCCTACGACCAGGAGGACGTGACCGGGGGGTTCGGGGTGAAGCTGAACTCGTTCGGGGTGGGCGGATCGCTCGATTACGCGTACAATAATTTCAAGTACTTGCCCGGCACCCACACCATCACCTTCGAAGTAATGTTTTAAATCGGACGAGTATCCAGCACGGTTTTATTTCCGGAGAAGCCAATGTTCACACGAACCATGTTATCAAAATTCTTTTTCCCGATCGCGGTGCTGTACCTTTCGGCCTGCGCCCTTGTCACTCCGCCCCCCGCTGAAAAGATCAGGCCGGTGGGAAACGACCTGGTGATCAACGAGGTCTTCACACTGCCGCCGGACAGGTATTACGCCTATTCCTGGATCGAACTCTACAACCCGACGGAGCATAAGATCCCATGGTTCGATGAGTCATTCCCGGCGAGCGTCAACGCCGTCGGGTCGAACGGGACGTTCATCCAGACGGAAAATGACGGGTCGGCGTGGACTTCCCCGACTTCGGTTCCCGCGGTCAACCTCAAAGGTGTGGATTTCCCCTATCCGGATACGGGGTACGTCGTAGGGGATAACGGAACGCTCAAACGCGTGGTCAGGGTCAGCGGGGAATATCAGTTTTTCGATCCGACGACTTTCCCCGCCGTACCGGGCGATCTCAACGCCGTCTCATCCATTCCCCTCACCGTCTCAGCATTCGCCGTGGGGGACCGGGGGACCGTTCTGCGGACGACGTCAAGGGGACAGAACTGGGTGGCCCAGAACAGCCGGGTGACGGTGAACCTGAACGCCGTCAAGATGGCCACGGTGTCCAGGATCTTCGCCTGCGGCGATTCCGGGACCATCCTCCGCTCGTTCAGTTCCGGAACCTGGACAAAACAATCTATCCCGCCGGAGTATGCGGGGACCAATTTTCATACGATGGGGGTCAGCGGATCCCTCGGCGATTCCATCTGGGCGGCGGGGGACGGCGGCATCATCCTCGGCTCGCGCAACAGCGGCGACACATGGTTCCCCGAAACCACGAACACGACGGTAAACCTCTACGGGAGCTATTTCGTGGGCGGCACAAAGTTTGCGTGGGTGGTTGGTGAAAACGGGGTGATCCTCCGGAAAAGCGAACCCGGGACCAAATGGGATCTCCAGAACAGCAGCACGATCACCACGCTTCGCGCGGTCACCTTCGTCGACAGCCTGAGGGGCTGGGTCACGGGCGACAACGGGTTGATGCTCGCGACCACGAACGGCGGCAAAAAGTGGACGGCGCTATCGAGCGGAACCGGCAATACGCTCCTGGCCATCTACCCGCTTCCGCTCAACATCAGGGTGCTGAACCGGTACATCCTGCAGATGTGGGCCGAGAGGAAGGAATTTTTCTTCGATATCATCACCGGGACGATCAATTTCGATTACATCGTGAAGCAGGATACCGGGTTTCTCTACTTCGATCCCGAGATCCTCAACCAGAACGGCGTCGGTTCTCCACCGAAAGACATTCCCACCAACGGGTTCGTCATCATCAACAGCGACAGCGCGCGGTTCCAGGAACACACCGACATCGGTCCGGGCAAGACGGATATTCTGAATGTGTCGATCGGGTATTACTTCGATTTTACAACGATTCTCGGCGTCAGGCCGGTTCTCTGGGACCTCCTGCAGGCCGGCGAGGTCCGCCTGATCAAGCAATTTCTCCGGGTCCGCATGTCGACAAACGAATTCCTCGGTTTGTCGACCGAAACGGTGGACGTCGTCAGGTGGGGCGGATTCGTTCCCGCACCGGAAGATTTCCCGATCGATCCTCTGTATCCAGTCCCGCCCACGGACAAGATTTACCCCCAGAACATCCCGGCGGGCGCGATACCTGAGTGGTGGTCGCTTTCACGTTACGGGGACGATGTCGGCGCCCCAGTGAACGTCCAGAGCACGAACGAATCCTTCTACATGTCGGAAAGACCCGTGCCGGGCTATTACAGCCAGCTGAACAAGAACAAGTAAATCACGGGGATTCTGACAGCAGACCACTGCGCTCCGATTCCGGGCATACGCAGGATGCCGGGCGATCCCGGATAAGTCGGAAATAGGAAGTGAGAAAGGCCGGGTAGCGTACCCGGCCTTTCTGTCGTTCAGGTGTGGACCGAGTGCTGAAGGTGGGAATTGAACCCACACCCGGGGTAAGCCGGACTGGATTTTGAGTCCAGCGCGTCTGCCAGTTCCGCCACTTCAGCAGGGTGAGATGCGCCGCGCGGTTCTTCCCCTGCGCGGTGAAGGTTGTCGGGCAAACAATATACTGAAACCGGTCCGATTATCAAACGCATGGGGACCGGGACGAATGCCCCCCCCGGCGCGGATGGGTGGTGGTCCCCTTGATTCAGCGTGGATTTTTAATTACGTTTTCTCTCCATGCGCGATAAGATACAGACGATCGGCCCGTCGGATCACACTGCCGGAGCGGCACCCGGATGCCTTCCCGCCGTGATCCTGCTCTGCTGCGTTTCCATCCTCATGATCCCGGGCCCGCTCTCCGCCCAGACGGGGGGAGGCGACCTCCTCGAACGGCAGTTCCGGGCCGGGTTGAACGCCTTCCAATCGGGCCACTACGCCGACGCGTCTTCAATTTTCGGTGAAATCGCAGATACCCCGGGGCTTCACGCCAGGAGTACCGCGGCAAACATCATGGCTGCCAAGGCGCTGTACCGCGCCGGGGACATTCCGGCCGCCCGTTCGCGGGCGAACCGCTTCCTCGAGCGCTACCCCTCATCGGCATACTGCGACGAGGCCCTGTACATCCTCGCTCTGTGTGAATTCCGGAAAGGGCATTTCGACATCGCGGCCTCCCATCTGACGACGGTGATCTCGGATTATCCCCTGTCGGAAACCATCCCTTCCTGCAGGAAACTGTTTTCAGAGATCGTCGCCTCACGGCTGCCGCTCTCGGAACTGAAACGGCTGGCCCGGATACGTCTCCCGGCGGGACTGCACACCGTCACTTCCGTTTCCCTCGCCCGCGCGCTTTCCCGGCGGGACGAGGACAGCCTCGCTGTGGCCATCCTGGACGGTCTGTTGAGCGACCCGGACGCAGTGTCATCGAGGGACGACGTCCTCGCTCTCCGGGACGAGATCGCGTCGGGCGAAAAAATAGCCATCGGGGTCC
>Ga0209342_10008937_pt1 | contig 10042 bp, 7 predicted proteins | sample RifCSP16_2_FD_184023 | JGI IMG/M metagenome (GOLD analysis project Ga0209342, IMG submission 184023) | Soil microbial communities from Rifle, Colorado - Rifle CSP2_sed 16_2 (SPAdes) (version 2) | ecosystem: Environmental > Terrestrial > Deep subsurface > Rock core/Sediment | place: Rifle...
GAGCCACGCGGCGGCGCGCGACGGCGAGGACTCGTAGCGCAGAAGGCGATCCACGCCGGCAAGGCCGCCAGGAGCTTCGGCGCGAAGGCCGGCCGGGACCTCGCGAACCGCTCGCGTGGGCTCCTGGCCTCGGCGCGCTCGAGCGTCCGCGAGACCAGCGTGCTGGACGACGTGCTCTGCGACCGAGTGCGCTCGCGCATCGGCCGGCTCACGTCACACCCGTCCGCGATCGCGGTCTCCGCGCGCGAGGGGACGATCGAGCTGCGCGGCCCGGTGCTGGAAGAGGAGGCTCAGCAGGTCCTGGAGGGCAGCCTCCGCGTCCACGGGGTTCACAAGGTCGTGGATCTCCTCGACCGGCACGCGCAGCCGGGCCATGTCCCTGGCCTCCAGGGCGGCCCCCGGCCTCGACCGGCCGCGGAGCCCTGGCAGGAGCGCTGGCTACCGGGGACGCGCCTCCTGGCGATCGTCTCGGGAGCGGCCCTCACCGCCCGCGGCCTCTGGACGCGGCGTCCCGCAGCTCTGTTGATGGCGGCGGCCGGTGCGCTCCTCGCCCTTCGCGGCGCCACCAACGTGCCGCTCCGGCGCCTCGCTGGGGCCGCCGCGCATGCCCAGCAGTCAACGGGCACGGCCGCCTCGGGCTCGGGCTCGGGGTGATGCTCAGATCTCCACCAGGATCCCGGCCAGCAACGAGTAGTGGAACTTGTTGCCGCTGGAGTTGAAGTAGATGCTGAGACCGGCTGGCTCGAAGACGAGATCGACGCCGCTGCTCAGCGCGTAGCGAAGGCCGATGGGAAAGCGCAGAACGGCGCCCACCTGGGTGTCGGAGCCGAGATTGTTGTCTAGCGACGTCCGTAGCACGAAGAAGCCCAGCCCCACCTCGCCATACAGGTCCAGCCTCGCGGCGAGGTCGTAGCGCAGGCGCGCGGCGGGGATGATCGCCACGTAAAGCCCGCTGTACCCGGTGGCGCCACCCCGCGCGACGCTCAGGTGGCCGGCGACGTCGAGATGCAGGCCGGGTCCTAGCTCCGCGGCGGTATACGCGACCTGCGGGTCGATCGCGAGACCGGTGAAGCCGTCGGCGAGCTGGACGCCACCCGTGGCGCCGAGCCGGACGGCGCCGACCTCGGACCCGCCGTCGACGGCCGGCGGAACCTGCGCCGCCTCCCGAGCCTTGCCCGGAACGGCGCCCTCCGTCTCCCCTTTCGCCCTCTTCGAGCTCGGGTCGTCGCGGGTCTGCGCCATCACCGCCCGGGCGGAAGCGAGGTCTGGAGCGCCGGCCAGCAAGGCGGCCATGACCACCGCGGCCGGCCTCGATGCGATGCTGATGGGCATGGTTTCGCCTCAGGGTGTACAGGGTCGAGCCGCCATCGCCACTGCTGGTCCATATCACCATATCTGGCGCGCAGGTGGCGCTACTTGCTGCCGCGATTGAATTCTCGCCGTCGCTTACATGGGCGCATGCTCTCTCACCCACGCGCCGCGCTTCTCTTCCACCGGTGTATAGAAGCGAGCCTCTGCTATAGATGCTGCTCCAGCGTCTGCGCGCGAATTCTCTCCCGGAGGGGCGATGCTCTCGATACCGAGGCGCCTGAGCCTGGCCGTCGTATCCCTGAGCCTCCTGTCGCTCGCGGGCTGCAAGGGCCCGCGATTCGACGGCAGCACGCGATTCGGCGACTGGAAGGCCACGGTCTCCGTCGGCCCCCGGGTGTGGAGCCCGGGCCAGCAACTCAGCGTGAAGGCCAGCCTGCAAATCACCAAGGGCCACCTCGAGCGAATGGCCGCGGCCGGATACCCCGTGGAGAAGGTGGTGATGCTCGTCACCGCGGAGAGGACGTTCGATGCGGGCGGCTTCATGCGCCTCGCGTCGGCCGAGGGGATGTCCACCCTGCTCACGCCGACGGGGCTCGCCATCGAGGGAGGGAATCCGGGGGCGGTGACCGATCGGTTCGGCAACTATCCGTACAAGTCGCCCGTGGACGAGCTGCTGGAGCTCTCCCCCTCGGTCCTGGTCACGCCGTGGGACATGACGACCGCGAGCTTCGCGGCGACGCCGACCCTCCCCGCCGACCTACCGCCGGGTCTCTACAGGCTGCGGATCGATTTCGGGATCAAGACCGACGGGCGGTACCTGGATCTGAACGCAGCCGGGTTCGCGTCGAAGCACGCCTACGATCTGGCCAGCTACATGTACACCTCGGTCTTCCCGGCGAGCGGCAAGGACGTGTCGGGCGCGGACGTGGACGCCGCCCAGATCCAGGCCCGCGTCCCATGGGTCCTGCTCTCCGACTACAACTCCAACGGATACCGGGGCGTGGTGGCGGACGAGGACAAGGCCCGCTTCGCGCTCTCTCCGCGTAACATCATCCCGGACGAGGTGGTCCTGCCGCGCTACTGGGGCGGCAGCGACAGCGTCATCTCCTACTCGCTCGAGCCCACCTTCCCCATGGACGGCATCGACAAGCGGGCCGGCATCCCGTGGGACTTCACCAAGGGGGAGATGAGCCTGGAGATCGAGGGGCCGGACGGGACGATCTCCCTGCCGGCGACGCCCATCGTGGGCATGAGCGAGAACGAGCGCGGGCCGACGACCGGGAACGAGGCCTTCACTTCATGGAAACCGCCGGGGTACGGGCGCTACACCGTGAGGCTCACGGGCTGGGTCGCCGACAGGACCGGCAGGCGCTACCAGGGCGGCGGGACGTACCGCTTCTGGATCGCCAAGCGGATGACGATGGCCACGGCCACGTTCCAGGGGATGGCCTATCCGGTGGGCTTCAAGTACGGCCGCGACATCGCCTTCTCGCCCCCGGTGCCCGCGGACGTCACGATCACCGCCACGCTCTACCCCAACTCCACGTATGACTCGGACGTGAACCCTGCCCACACCGTGGTGATGAACGGCAATGCCACGGCGGGCGGCGTGTTCGGGGCCGCGCAGGGGATGCTGCCGCTCGTCCTGGATGCCCCCGGCGAGTACCACGCGGCGATCCTCGCGACGTACCAGGAGCCGGGTCCGGAGGGCCACCTCTGGGTGTGCGTCATGCGCCACGCCGGAGTGGTCTACGCCGCCGACTCCCCCATCGCGGCGCACGGCAAGAAGCTCCGCGTGGGCGACGACTGGGTGGATCGGGGCGCGACCGGGCGGGAGGGGAGCCGATCGAGCCTCGACCATATCGACTTCCCGTACAACAGCGGCGACGTCCTGCTCATCGCCAGCGAGGGCCAGGGCGCGAACAAGATCGAGCCCACGCTGGTGGTCGAGAAGCCGGGCGAGCCCATCGAATGGGGCTGGCCGCTGGCCGGGATCGGCAGGAGCAACCTCTTCATCCGCACCTCCAACGGATACTCGCCGCACCTCTATCCCGAGTACATCACCGACTGGGAGTACTACTACGCCTCCGCGGCGCGCCCCGGCTTCGTGCCCCGGTTCCTGGTGGGCGAGAGCAACGTCTTCGCTCCGTACTGGCCGACCAGCCCCAACGGCTTCGGTGGGCAGATCGGGACCGGCTACAACGGAGACGTTCCCGGCGACATCTACCGCCTCATGGGCGGCGTGGTGATGCGGGACAAGGACGTGGCGCCCGCCTATGCCGGCTACCTCGCCTCGGCCTTCATCCTCCCCAGGGGCACCAACAACAACCGCGTGATCGCGCCCGGCTCGGAGGACCTGATCGGCCCGACGGGCGAGCGGGCGCGCTTCTTCCTGGTGGGGTTCCGGCCGGGGATGGCGCTGCCGGAGGGGGCGCAATGGAGACCGGTGGCCCAGGTCGATCCCATCCCGCCGGGCTTGAGAACCACCGTCACCGCGACCCTGTGGCGCCTCGACGCGAGCGGCGTCCCCGACCCCGCCAGCCGCCTCGACTGGAGCAGCGGGGCCGACGGCGCCGGTTCGTGGGCGGGGGGCACGCCGACGGCCCTGACGCCTGGCGTGTACCGCTACCAGCTGAGCGCGACATGGACCGACGACAACGGGACGACCTTCACCGGGAAGATGCCCGGTCTGCCCGACACCGGAGGCGAGTTCTACGTCTACACCGCAAGTCCGTCGGCTCCCGCGAGCGGGTTCACGGTCGAGCTGCCCGGCGAGTCGAGCTTCGAGCCAGATGGCACGCTGATGGTGAGCGGCATCTCCACCGCCGACAAGGTCCACTACGCGCTCATCATGCCCGGGGCCGTGCTGGACCAGGGCGAGCTGCCGGTGACCAACGGCGCCTTCCAGTACGTGGTGGACCCGGTGGCGTTGAACAGACGCATGCCCATCTACGACATCCGGAGCATCTCCAGCGGTGAGCCGGAGATCGGGCGTGTCCTGCACCTCACCTTCTTCGCGGAGGAGAGGCCCTCGAACGGCACACCCTACTGGGATTTCCGGCGGATCATCGTGCGCGGGACCAAGGTCCTCTCGGCGCGATAGGGCCTCGGGGCGTCCACCAGCTCCCGCAGCCGCTCGAACCACTCCAGCTTGGCCGCGAAGCTGGGGAAGCTCGCGTTGAGCCCGCTCGGGTTCGGGAGCACGAAGACGCGCGCGCCGCAGATCCGGTCTGGCTTCAGCCCGGGCCCGCCGCTGCCGAGCCGCGACCTGCCGAAGACGACCTTGTAGAGGGTGACACCGACCAGCGCGACCAGCTCGGGCTGCAGATCCTGGATCTTCCGCTCCAGCGCGCACCTGCCGTGCTCCATCTCGTCCCGCCCGAGCTCCGAGGCCGAGCGGGTGGCGCGCGGGCAGAGGTTGGTGATCGCCATCCGGAGGTCCGCCAGCCGCGCGTCATCCACGTGGGCGAGCGGATGCGGCGTGAGGCCAGCAGCGTGAAGCAGCCTCCAGAAGGGGTTGCCTGGACCGGCGAAGTGATGGCCCACCGCCTCGGACCGGAGGCTGGGGTTGATCCCCACGAAGAGGACCCTGGGACGCGGGATGAGCACGTCGCGCAGCGGCATCGCCGGCCTTCTCGTACTCTCCGGCGCGCGCTCGCGCAGCGCCGGAGCTCACCCGCGCGTCCCCCCCCCTGCCTCCGGCCCCTACTCGAGCAGCACCGCCGCGTCGCGCTCCTCGTGGCGACGCAGCAGGTGCTGGTAGCGACGGAGCATGCGTGCGCAGGCGTTCCAGCGGAGGACCGCGTCGTCGTGTCGGCCGGACGCACGGTCTCGGCCCGCTCGAACAACCGCATCGCCTCCTCGAACCAGTCGAGGGCCCGGCTCGACGCCGGGCCGCTGCGCTGGAACTGCGCGCGCGCTCGACGCTCGAGGACGAGGCCGTGGTAGTACGCGCGCTCGTACTCGGTGGGGAGCCGCTCGGCGGTCGCCACGGCCTCGGCGACCACCGTGCTCCGCTTCGCGTCGGAGAACTGATCGGTCAACGCCAGCAGCAGCATGACGAGCGCCTGGTGATTGCGGGGATCGACGGCGAGGACGTCCTCGCAGATGCTCTCCGCCTGCGCCGGCTCGTTGAGCAGGCGGTAACGTTCTGCCTTCGACAGGGCCGCTGGGATCGCGCTCATCGCGACGGGTTTCAGGTCGAACATGGCTTCGCCTCCTGCAGCGTGGGAGGTGTTGCACAGGTGGACGGAGAGACGGTGACGTGGACAGACGCCGTCACCTTAAGTCAGAGAAACCGTACCTAATCGCCGAAAAATGCGCTCGGCCCCAAGCGGGGCGGCATGCGCCCGCTTGCGGACCTCACGCCATCACGACCGCGGCGCTCCGAGCCGCGTCAGGCGTGCAAGAGCCCGGTCATCTTCATCACGCGCTCCTCGTTCCGTTCGAAGCAATCGGCGCCCGCCTTCTCGTCGGCGCGAGTGAACTCCTCCTGGAGCCGCTCCTGGTCCTCTCTCGACAGCTCCTTCCTGGCCATCGGATAGAAGACGGAGTCCTCCCTGTTGATGTGCTGCCGCAGGAGGGCGCCGAAGGCGGCGACGTTCTCGAGGATGGCGAGGACGGCCCGCTCGTCGCCCCCGTGGTAGCCCGCGATGGCCTCGGCGACTGCGTTCACGATGGCGCGGCCGCGCTCGTGCTGGTACCGCAAGGCCTCGATCGCCGCGTCGTGCTTGCCCTTCATCCTCTGCGCGAGCATGACGAAGAGCTGGTGCTCTTCCTTGAAGTGATGGTAGCCGTCGACGAACTCGCGGGCGAAGAGCACCGCGTTCTCAAAGAACTCCTTCGGCGGGCGCTCGCCGTGCTCCAGCCTCTCCGCCGCGAAGGCGAGGTCGTCCAGGTACTGCCGGATCAGGCGGTGCTCATGGGCCAACGATTGAAGGATGTTCATCTCGGGTCTCCTGTTGGATCGTCCTCACGTTGCCAGGGTGAAAATCATCGTGAACAGGTTAAACCAGAAAAGCAGAACCTGAATACCTACTTTACCGGAAGGCCCCAAGCGGAACGTCCGGAGGCCGATTCGTGAACGTCCATCGGCCGAGACCCCATTCGTGACTCCTCCGCGGCGCCATGCGTCGCTTCTCGTTGGCCGCGCCGCGCGGAGATGGAGCGGCCGACCGTGCGTTCGATCAATTATAGACAACCCGCTCCAGAGTATCTAGAGTACAGAGCGTGATCCTCTCGGTCTCCGCGACTCACGCCCTCCGCGCCATGGCGTGGCTGGCCGCGCACGGCGGCGACGACGCGATCCTGGGGCGCGACCTGGCGAAGAAGCTGAAGGTCCCCGCCGACTACCTGTCCAAGGTGCTCGCCACGCTCGCGCGCGCCGGCTTGCTCACCGCGAGCCGGGGCGTCAACGGCGGCTACCGTCTGGCCCGGCCCGCCGCCCGCATCACGCTCATGGAGGTCATCCTCCCCTTCGAAGGAGCGCGGGCGCGGCCCGGTTGTCTCCTGCACCCTGACAAGCCGTGCGACTCCGTCGGCTGCGGGGCCCACGACTCCTGGGGCAAGGTGAAGACCGCCTACGCCCATTTCCTGGACAAGACGACCGTGGAGCAGATCAAGGGCGGCGCGTAGCCCCGCCCGGACACGCGCGGCGCACGGCGCGGCGTGCAAAGGTGCGCGGTGCGGAGGTGGCAATGTCTGGCATGGTGGTACCACTCCTAGTCGAGGTCCCCGGCCCGGAGCACCACCGGCAGCTCATCTCCTGTCAGTCCGCCTGCCCGGTCCACACCGACGCCCGCGGCTACGTCCGCGCCATCGCGGCCGGCGACTTCGAGCGGGCCTACCTCATCGCGCGCGGGCCCAACCCCTTCGCCTCCATCTGCGGCCGCATCTGCGCCGCGCCCTGCGAGGCCGCCTGCCGGCGGGGTAAGATCCCTCGCACCGGCGCCGACGGGTGCTTCGTCGGCCCCGACAAACCCATCGCCATCCGGGCCTTGAAGCGCTTCGCCTGCGAGCGGCACGGCGTCGAGGCGCGGCCGCCCGACGAGGCCTTCGCGGCCGTGCGCGGCTACGTCCCCGAGGTCGCCGCGGACGCGGAGGAGCTGGCCGCGCTCCTCCGGGCGACCGCCTCGCCCGGCTTCGAGCGGGCAAAGGGCGAGCCGGTGGCGGTGATCGGCGCCGGCTGCGCGGGTCTCTCCGCGGCCCATGACCTAGCGCTGCTCGGCCTGCGCCCGGTCGTATTCGAGAGCGAGCCGGTGCCGGCGGGGATGCTGGCGCTCGGCATCCCCGAGTACCGGCTGCCGCGCGAGCTCATCCGCCGCGAGATCGAGGTCATCCGGGCCCTGGGCGCGGAGATCCGCTGCGACGCCGCCATCGGGATGGACGTCTCGTTCGCCGATCTGCGGCGCGAGTTCGCGGCCGTGATCGTCGCGGTGGGGGCGAAGCGGCCGCGCGCGCTGGGCCTCCCCGGCGAGCGCGGGCCGGGCGTGTACGGCGGCGTCGACTTCCTGCGCGCCGTCTCGCTGGGCGAGGCGGTCCCGCTCGGCCGCGACGTGATCGTCATCGGCGGCGGCAACGTCGCCTACGACGTGGCCCGCACGGTCGTGCGGCAGATGGCCTACGACACCGCCCGCACCGCGGCGCGCATGCCCGGCGAGCGCCGGGTGCGGCTCGTCTCGCTCGAGACCCTGGCCGAGATGCCGGCCGACACCGTCGAGATCCGAGAGGGGGACGAGGAGGGCGTGGAGCGGCTGGGCGGCTTCGGCCCCGTCGAGATCGAGCGGAGCCCGTCGGGCGCCGTGACCGGCCTCCGCGTGAAGCGCTGCCTCAGGGTCTACGACGCCCAGCGCCGCTTCGCGCCGGTCTTCGACGAGGGCGACGTCCAGACCTTCTCGTGCGACACCGTGCTCGTCGCGGCCGGTCAGACCACCGACCTTTCGTTCCTGGAGGCCGGGGGCGCCGACGTCATCCAGTTCCGCCCCGGCTGGCCGAAAGTCGACCCCGACACGCTGGCCTCCTCGGCGCCGGGCGTCTTCGTCGCCGGCGATCTCGCCCACGGGACGCGGCTCGTCATCGACGCGGTGGCCTCGGGGAAGAGGGTGGCGCGCTCCGTCTACGCCCACGTCACGGGGAGGCGGCTCGCCCCCGGCATCGTCACCTGCCACCTCCCGCTCGAGCGCTACCGGCGCGAGAAGGGGTACGAGAAGCTCCGCCGCGTCGAGATCCCGGTGCTCCCGGCCGAGGAGCGGCTCCACGACCCGAAGAAGCTCGTCGAGCGCTGCCTCTCCACCGAGGAGGCGCTCCGCGAGGCGTCGCGCTGCCTCGACTGCGGCGTGACGCCGGTGTTCGACGGCACGCGCTGCGTGCTCTGCGGCGGCTGCGCCGATGTCTGCCCGACGCAGTGCCTGAAGCTCGTCGCCCTCGCCGACCTCGCCCCGGCGCCCGACCTCGACGCGGCCATCGCCGCGGCGGGCCTCGACCGCGCCTCGCACTCCGCCATTCTCAAGGACGAAGACCGCTGCATCCGCTGCGCCCTGTGCGAGATGCGCTGCCCCGTGGACGCGATCGCGATGGAGCGCGTCCAGTTCACCGCCACCTGGAGCCCGGCATGACTCCCACGCCCGCCGCCGAGGCCGTGGAGCGATCCCGCCTCGAACCAGAACCCATGCCCCGCCGCGACTTCCTGGGGCTCGCCGCCGCCTGGGCGTCCCTCGGCACGCTCCTCTTCGCGAGCCTCGGCCTCTTGAAGCTGGTCAAGCCCGGCGTCCTCCCCTCGCCCTCGAAGAAGTTCCGGGTGACGCTGCCCGAGTCGCTCGCGCCCGGCGAGCCGTTCATCGCCCCGGGCCGCCCGGTGGTGCTGGTGCGCGACGCGGAGGGCGTCTACGCGGTCTCGCGCGTCTGCACGCACCTCGGCTGCATCGTCCACCCGAGCCCCTCCGGGTTCGACTGTCCGTGCCATGGTTCCCAGTTCGCGGCCGACGGCGCGGTCATCAAGGGGCCGGCGCCCAAGCCCCTGAAGTGGCTCGCGGTCTCCTCGCTCGGCGGCGGGACTTACGCCGTCGACGAGGGCGCGGCCGTCCCCCCAGGCACCAGGGTGAAGGCGTGAGCGCGCCCGCAGCCGCCCCTGGCCTCCGCCGCCTGGCCGAGAACCTGCGCGCCGCCCCGCGCAAGCTGCGCGAGACGATGTTCCGGACCGGCAGGCCCACGACCGACCGCGGCCGGTCGAGCTTCGTCTTCGGGAACGTCTTCCTGCACCTCCACCCGGCGCGCGTTCACAGGTGGTCGCTGCGGCCGGCCTTCACCTTCGGCCTCGGGATCCTCACGCTCGCCGCCTTCCTCGTCGCCACGGCGACCGGCATCTTGCTGATGGTGTACTACACGCCGAGCACGGCGCTCGCCTACGACTCGATCAAGGACATCCACTTCGTCGTCCCCACCGGCCGCTTCATCCGCAACATCCACCGCTGGTCGGCGAACCTCATGGTGCTGGGCGTGCTCCTGCACATGGCGCGCGCCTTCTACACCGGGGCCTACCGCGCGCCGCGCGAGCTCAACTGGGTGGTGGGGATGGCGCTCCTCGCCGTCACGCTGGGCCTCTCCTTCACCGGCTACCTCCTCCCCTGGGACCAGCTCGCCTACTGGGCCGTCACCATCGGCGCCAACATCGCCCAGTCGCCGCGCGAGGTCACCGACGCGCTCGGGATCACGGGCTGGCTCGACGCCGGGGGGC
>Ga0209342_10008938_pt1 | contig 10042 bp, 9 predicted proteins | sample RifCSP16_2_FD_184023 | JGI IMG/M metagenome (GOLD analysis project Ga0209342, IMG submission 184023) | Soil microbial communities from Rifle, Colorado - Rifle CSP2_sed 16_2 (SPAdes) (version 2) | ecosystem: Environmental > Terrestrial > Deep subsurface > Rock core/Sediment | place: Rifle...
GGAATGCTCGTTTTCCCGAGAGTTTTTGATATTTGGTTTGTGAAGATGTGGGTATTTGTGGGTAAAGACAAGGTCGTGACCCGGCAATGAAACGATTCGGCGAATTCTGCCGGGTCACGACCCGGCCTACGACTACTAATCCCTAATCCCTTCTCTCCCCCCATGCGACTTGCCCTCGTCCACGACTGGCTGACCGGCATGCGCGGGGGCGAAAAATGTCTTGAAGTCCTCTGCCGGCGGTTTCCCCAGTCGCGGTTGTTCACGCTCTTGCACGCGCGGGGCTCGACCTCGCCGGCGATCGAGCGGATGCGGATTACGACCAGCTTCTTGCAGCGGCTGCCCGGCGCCGTGCGGCACTATCGCTGGCTGCTGCCGTTGATGCCTTGGGCGATCGGCCGCATGGCGATGCCGCGCGACGTGGACGCGATCGTCAGTTTCAGCCACTCGGTGGCCAAGGGCGCGCGCCGGCCGCCGGGCGTGCCTCATGTTTGTTATTGCTTCACGCCGATGCGCTACGCCTGGCATCGCCGGGCCGATTACTTTGGGACGGAGGCGAAGGCCGGCCGATTCCCCTCGCCGCTGGCCGCCGCGCGAAACGCGGCGCTCGACCGGCTGTGTCGCTGGGATCGGGCCTCGGCCGAAGGGGTGACTCATTTCATCGCCATCAGCCGCACGGTGGCCCGGCGGATCGAGGAGTGCTACGGGCGCGAGAGCCGCGTCATCTATCCGCCGGTTGATACCCAGTTCTATACGCCGGCCGACGTGCCGCGCGAGGATTTTTATCTCTGGGTCGGCGCGCTGGCCCCTTACAAACGGGCCGACCTGGCCGTCGAAGCGTGCAACCGGCTCGGCCGACGCCTCGTGATGATCGGCTCGGGCACCGAAACGCGGCGGCTGTCAAAACTAGCCGGGCCGACCATCGAAATGCGCGGCTGGCTCGACGACCGCGCGATCCGCGACCACCTGCGGCGCGCCCGCGCGTTGATCTTTCCGCCCAACGAGGATTTCGGCATCGTGCCGCTGGAGGCCCAAGCGTGCGGCACGCCCGTGTTGGCATTCGGCGAAGGCGGCGCGACGGAAACGGTTCTCGCCCCGACCGACGACTCGCCCGGCACGGGCCTGTTCTTCGAGGAGCAAACGGTCGAGGTCGTGTGCCGCGCGATCGAGCGGTTCGAGGCCGCGCCCGAACGATTCAGTCCCGTGCTGGCCCGGCGTCAGGCCGAGCGGTTCGATCTGGCTCGCTATGAACGGGAATTGATCGGCTATCTGGAAGAGGTGGTTGAGGGCGTCGAAGGAATTCACGGCGGTTCCACCGAGCCGCGACCGTGAGGGAGCGGTTGAATGCCTGCTGAACCGCTACCGCTCCCTGACGGTCGCGGCTCGGTTTTTTTCAGGCGTTCAGGGCCGCCAGCATTCCGCGGGCGTAGCCGACCGATTGCGCCACGCTCGGCAATGGATCCCTTCCCTCCGATTCGTACTCGAAGGCAAGCACGCCCGAGTAGCGAATCTTTTGGATCGTGCGGAACAACCGGGGCATGTCCATCACGCCGCGTCCCAGGACGGTGGTCTGGCCCTGGACATTGGCCGCCGTGACGTCTTTCATGTGGACGTCGTAAATGCGGTCGCGGCACGCTTCGAGCGCGGCGTACACGTCGTCGCCCTGGCGGACCGTGTGGCCCACGTCGACGCAAAGTCCCATCCGCGGGTCCATGTTCTTGATTTTTTCATAAACGCTCTCGGGCGTGGGAAAATGCCGGTCGCCCGGCCCGTGGTTGTGAATCGCCACGCGGACGTCGTATTGTTTGACCTTGCGTTCGATCTCGGGCAACGTCTTGGCGGTCGGCGCGATGACCATGATTTTCAGTCCGGCCTGTCTGGCGTATTCGAATGCCTCGTCGATCTGGGCCTGATTCTGCATCGCGATGGCGCCCGCCCCGTAAAACACCAGACCCTGCTTCTTGATTTTCTCGACCGCCGCGCGGATCGCCTCGGGCTTGGCGTTCAAGGGCAGGTGGGACGACTTGAGGCACAGATACTTCACGCCCAGCCGCTTGGTCATGGCCAGGGTCGCGTCCAAATTGAATAGCCGGAAGGTGTATGACGCGATGCCCAGCCGCGCCGCGAGCGGCTCGTCGGCCGCGCCGGGCGTCTCGGCCGCGGCGGCCGGCGCCGCGCCAAACGTCGCCCGTCCCGCGCCGGCACAGGCGACGACGGCCGAGGCGGTTTGCAAAAATCGTCTTCGGGAGATTGTGGAATGGGAGATGGGGCGGTCGCGAGGGGGCATGACAGATTTCCGGGGGGCGTGCCTAGGGATGTCCATTCCGCTAGAATAATCGGTGGGAGCGTGAAATTCAACGTGTCACGGCAGAAAAGGGGAAAACAACCATTCTTGGGTCGCTGCCGGCTTGCCGGGAACATGGCGTCAAGAGTCGCCCGAATCAGGATAAAAAAAGGACAGGATTTACAGGACGAACAGGTTTTCGTTCATCTTGTCCATCTTGTGAATCCTGTCCGTGGAAGAAAAGAGGTCGTGCCGCCGACACGTCGTCGGGCGTGCGGCGCATCGACTCGCGATTTCGTGGTAGAAGCGGTATAATACGAGCCGCGTTTCGTTTCAGACCCACTGCTCGGTCCTCGCGATCAAGGCCATGACCCAAAAAACCTCGACCAGCCTCGTTACGTCGGATCAGATCCAGAATATGGTCCACACGGTTCGCGGGCAGCGGGTGATACTCGATTCGGACCGAGCTCGGCTCTATGGGATACCAACGTCCGCCCTGAATCAGGCAGTCCGGCGAAACACCGAACGGTTCCCCGACGATTTTGCCTATCAGCTTACGCAACAAGAGTTTGCGTCTTTGATGTCACAAATTGTGATATCAAAGCCGGTCCGCGGCGGGCATCGTAAGCTCCCTTGGGTCTTCACCGAGCACGGCGTGGCCATGCTCTCCAGCGTGCTCCGCTCGCCGACGGCCGTTCGGGTCAACATCGAGATCATGCGCGCCTTCGTCCGGCTCCGCCGCCTGATGGCCACGCCGGGCGAATTGGTCGAGCAACTCACCCGCCTAGCCGCCACGGTCCAACTGCACGACGGCCAGATCAAAACTATCGTGCAAGCCTTGAACCGACTGATGGAGCGACCGGAGCCGCCCAAACGCCATGTCGGGTTTCACGTTCGCAAGGGCGAGAATCGGTAGAAGGCGTGCAATCGCGATTCGATTCTCGGGTTTTCGGAATGGAGATCTCAAGTTTTGAGAAAGGTTTCCGGGCTATTCCATCGCGATTTCCCACGCGACCGGCTCGCCGAAAAGCACCGCGTTGCCGTAGAGTCGTACGCCGCGGGCCGCGTTGGGGTGGATGTGGTCGAGCAGATAGTCGTCCGTCACGCGATAGCGCAGGAAGTCGCGGATCGGCCCGGTCGCGTCGATGAAAAGGTGGCCGTTCTCGCGGCAATATTGTCGCAGGACGGCGTTGTACTCGTCGATCATCGCGTCGCGGGCCTTGTCGCTCAGCCGCGAATGCACGTCGTTGTCGAACGCCGGCCAGAGGGAGATCATGATGAACCGTGCCCGGGCGTTCTTTTGACGCAGACGCTCGACAATGCGGTTGATATTGGCCGCGTAGTCGACGGCGGTCATCGCGCAGGTCCGAGGGTCGCGGTAGCGGACGTCGTTCACGCCGAGCGCTAGGAAGACGGCGTCCGCGTCGTGGTTCGGGAAGCCGGGCAGCTCTCCGATCAGTTCGCCCGTGGTTCGGCCGCCGCGGCTGGCATTGAGAAATTTCACCCCGGGAAACAACGGTTCCACGGGCTCGATCCAACTGTAGCCGCCATTCTTGGTTCCCTCGGAAATGCTGTCGCCGACCAGGAGGACTTTGCGCGACTCGCGCAGGACTCGCTGCAATTCGGCCCGGTCGGCGTCGAGGGATTTTAGGGGCCGCTCGGAAGCGGCCTTTTTGAGGCGACGCACTTCGAGCGGTTGACGCAGGTAGCCCGTCGGCGGGACGTAGAAATAGCGGTCCTGCATCTGATCCAGCGTGAGCCGCCGCCCTAGCATGGATTGGGTCACGATCTCGTGGACCTTGGCGATCCGCTCTTGATCCAGCGTGCTGAAGATGGCCCGGAGCTTCGGCTGCCTCAGGGTGTCAACAACCGGCACGGGGGCGTACTGGCCGTCGCCGCGACGTTGGATCCACATCGGCACGATCGAGGCCGCCGTGACGGAGGCTCCGCGGGACGACTTGGTCACGTGAAGCGTGACAATGGCCGCCGCGTCGCCGTCGTGTTTCGTGTAGCAATTCACGAAGTTGCCCGGGCAGTAGACGACGAACCCTTCGTGTAGCTTTCCGTTCAACCCGGAAACACGCAGGTGCTTTATCGGTTGCGTGGCGTGCGCGTGGCACCCCAGCACGACGTCGACGCCCTCGGCGATCATCGCGTGGGCCCACGCGCGGCTGAAGTCGTCCGGCTCGTGGAGGAACTGCGTGCCCATGTGGGGCAAGGCGATGATGAGATCGGGTCGGTGGCGCCGGGCTTCTCGCACGTCGTCGGCCACCATGCGGCGGCCGGCGTTGAAAGCCGCCTTGTTTTTGGGCGGCGCGAGAACGCCGACGAACTGGTCGGCCTCCGCGGCGCCATGATGGTTCGGCGCATAGGTATAGGCGAGCACGGCCAGCCGGACGCCCTTCACCTCGGTGAGAAAAACGCGATTCTTGCGGCGCTCCTCGACCGAGCGATAGCTGCCCAGATGGGCCAGGCCCACGCGGTCCAAGACGTCGAGCGTTCGCCGAGCGCCGGCCGCGCCGCGGTCGAATACGTGGTTGTTGGCCGTCGTCACCAGATCGATGCCCGCGTCCTTGATCGCCGCGGCCCAGGCGTCGGGTCCGTTGAGGCGCACCGGGATGCCGTCGTCGTAATTGCTCGTCGAGTAACCGGCCTTTCGACCAGCCAGGGGCACTTCCAACACGCCGATCGTGTAATCCGCCGCCCGGAGCCGGTCTTTGACGTGCTCGAAGACGGGCGAGAAATCATAGCGCATGGTCCGAGGATCCAGAGCTTGTTTCACTTGGTCTTCCAGGAGGATCAAATCGCCGACGAAACTGATCGTGACCGATGAATCGGCGTTGATTTTCTTTAAGAGCGATCCGCCGAGGACAGGATGGAGGGGATCGTCGTGGGATTCTTGTAGCGATCCGGCGGAGGGTAGGCCGAGGGACATGACGCTCGGCAGACCGATGATGACAACCGCCAGCAGGGCGATGAGCCCGACCGCGCGGCGAAGGCGGGGAACGCCGTGAGTCGTGGGCGCCGGTTCGGCCGGCCGGATGCTGCAATGATTACCGACCCATTGCACGGCCTTGTTGTAGAGGTCCATCCAGGCGGGTCGGCCAAGGCCCCAGGTCGTGATCGCCGCGCAGGCGAAGACGGGCAACGTGTACCAGTCGTGCCATTGGCTCGTCGGGACGAACGAGTGAATGGCGATCGTGACGTAACGGTGCAGGATGTAAATCAACAGGCTGTTTTCACCCCAGGTGGTCAGGACGGGAATCCGCTTGGCGGGCGTCAGGATGAAGACGGACACGCTGAACAGCGCCGCCAGGGCGAAGATAACGTCTCGCATGAAAAACTGGCCGGCGTTCGCGTAGGGATCGGCCAACAGCAGCGGCAGCGAAAAAGCGTGGTTCTGGGTGAGCCGATAAACCACGGCGGCCCCCAACGCCAGTCCCAGCAGGCCCACGAGGACGTTCACTCGGCGGACCGCCTCGAGCGCCTTGGGCGACGTGTAATAACCCAGCAAAAAGAACGGCAAAAACGCCACGATTCGCGTCAAGGCGAGGTAATTGGTCACTTCGGGCAAAAAGCCGATCAAAAGCGCCGCCGCCAGACTCAAGGGCAAGATAAAGCGGATCTTGACGAGGTCCGCCAGCAGCACGCGCCACGCGAACAACGCGAGCAAATACCAATTCACGTAGACCGGCGTCATCAGCGAAAACTTATGCACGCCGCCGAGATAAAACACCAGCATCATCGTGGTGTTGAAAAACAAAAACGGCGCGAGCGACCGCGCGAAGGCCGTGTCGCGGGCCTTTTGGGCGTCCTTGGAGAAGTAGCCCGAGAGGAAAACGAAAAACGGCATGTGGAAGCAAAAGACGCCGTAGAAGAGGGCGTCGACCGTGGTGCCCGCCGCGCCCTCGACCACGTAGGGCAGCAAGAAATGGGTCAGGACGACCAGGAAGATCAGTATGCCTTTGACGTTGTCCAGCAGGGGATTTCGAGGCATGGGATTTTCAAAAAACGAAGCGATAAAACGAAGGACCATTCCCGGCGATGCGCTGTATAACTATAGGTTACGGGACGGTGTATACCGTGTTATGTTCAGGTTTTTCGCCTTATTGGGGCGTTCCGTTGTCAATTCAGGCTCCGAAGCCACTGGCGTTCGGACACGGGATTTCATAAAATAATACAGGTCTGAATTATGTCCCTCCTGGAGGTGGTGAACGGTGAATTCCCGAGATCGTGTTTTGGCCGCGCTCGGCCATCGGCAGCCGGACCGCGTGGCGGTGGACCTCGGGGCGCATCGTTCGAGCGGAATCGCCGCGATGGCCTATCCGCGGTTGCGCGAGGCGCTCGGGCTGCCTCGGCGGCCGACGCGGATTTACGACCCGATTCAGCAACTGGCCGTCGTGGACGACGACGTGCTGGACCGGTTCGGCGTGGAGACGATCGAGCTGGGCCGGGCGTTCGCCCTGGACGACAAGGATTGGGTCGATTGGGCGTTGCCCGACGGGACGCCGGCCCAACTGCCCGCCTGGGCCGTGCCGACGCGCGAAGCCGATCGCTGGGTCTACTACAGCAAGACGGGCCACCCCATCGCGGTCATGCCGGACGGGGCGCTGTACTTCGACCAGACGTATTGGCCGTTTCTGGAACACGACGATTTCGACGCGATCGAAGCGGGAATGGACGAAATCCTGTGGTCGGCCATCGCCTCGCCGCCGGGTCCGCTCGTGGCGGGCAAGGACGGCGACCGCCGATTGGTCGAAGGAGCCAAGCGATTGCGCGAAGGGACGGATCGGGCCATTGTCGGGCTGTTCGGCGGGAACCTCTTTGAGTTCGGACAGTTCTACTACCGGTCGGATAACTTCTTCATGCTCCTGGCCGGCCAGCCGGATCGGGCGCACGAATTTCTTGAAAAACTAACGGCCATTCATCTGAATAATCTCGAACGCTACCTCGGGCTGGTCGGGCCCTATATCGACATCATCGCGTTCGGCGACGACCTGGGAACGCAAAACGGGCCGACCCTTTCGCCCGCCATGTACCGCGAGATGTTCAAGCCGCATCACGCGCGAATGTGGCGCCGCGCGAAGGAACTGGCCGACGTCAAGGTGATGTTGCATTGTTGCGGCGGGGTGCAACCGCTGCTGCACGACCTGATCGACGCCGGAATGGACGCGATCAACCCGGTGCAGATCACCTGTCGCGGAATGGACCCGGCCGGGCTGAAACACGATTTCGGCCACCGGCTGACGTTCTGGGGCGGCGGCTGCGACACGCGCCACGTGCTCTCGAAGGCCACCCCCGACGAAATCCGCCGGCACGTCAAGGAACTACTGGCCATCTGGGCGCCGGGCGGCGGATTCGTCTTCCAACAAGTCCACAACATCCTGGCCGACGTCCCGCCGGAGAACATTATCGCCATGTATGACGCCGTGGCGGAGTTTGAAGGGTGAAGTGGGAAGGGTGAAATTTGCCCGCCTTCTTCGCGTCCTTCGCGTCTTCGCGGTAAAGAAGAACACGCGGCTCACGCAAATTCAAGGGTGGCGAATTTTTTGAATTCGTGGAAACTGGGGCCCGTGGGGGCCCAATTCCAGGACACCGGGCGGCCGTCGTCGTAGTCGCAACGATAGACGTTCGCTCGCCACCGCGTGCCGGCTCGCGGGGGAACGTTTTGCAGTGGCTTGAGCAGATCGTAGAGCACGAACACTTCGGCCGTCCAGCCGGAGAGCCGCTCCTCGCCCGAGGCCGCGCGGTCCGTGCGGAGTCGAACGACTTTGTCGATCTTCCGCTCTCCTTCGTAGCGCCAAGGCCGCCAGCCGTGAAATTTGTCGGGATCGCCGAAATTGGGCACCAACAGAATGAGTTCCCGGGCACGCGGCGAAATTTCGTATTCGAAATAGACCGGCCAACGCTCGTCGGGCCAGAGGAAGAACTCAAAAACGTCCTCCGTCCAGAGGTCGTCGAAGTCGGCCTTGTCCGTAACCGACAGGGCCCGGTCCTCCGCGTCCATCAGCACGTAGAGTCCCCGGTCGGAATAAAGCATTTTGAAACGCGACGCGCGGGAATCGTCCACGCCGCCGCGCACGGCCAAGCGTTGCCAGGCGGCGCGGGCCCACTCCGAGCGTTCGGCACGGCCGGTGACCGCGAAGTCGTCGGTCTTCAGGACGTGGTAGAATTCTTCTTTCACGGGGGGACCTCCTGGGTGAAACGATTCGACGGTGTTTTCACGGCCGTGGCCAGGAAGACGGGCAAGTGGGCCACGCGCGATCCGCCCGAGGACGCAAGATGCGAGTCGGCCGTTCGGACCGCGGCCAGCGCGTGACGCTCGGCCGGCGAAAGGGGCAACTCGGCGAGGAAATCAAATCGCGCGGGCGAGGGTTCGGCCAGATGATCGAGCAGATCCACCCGGGCTGAGAAACCGGACTCGGCCAGCAGGCCCGGCAGTTTGCGGCCCAGCGACGGGTCCGCGCCCGCCCGGGCCAACGCGGCCAGCCAGATTTCGCGCGTGGCGATTGGCGCGGGATATTCGAGGAGACCCTCGTAATCCGGCTCGATGGCGACGAGCCGCCCGTCGGGTACGAGCACGCGATGGATTTCGCCGATCGCGGCCGGCGCGTCGAGCCACATCAGCGTGAACTGGCAGAAGACCAGATCGAACGACTCGGCGGCGAACGGCAGCCGGGCGGCGTCGGCTTGGACGGGACGCGGGAGAGCAGCCCGGCGTCGAACTGCAAGATGAGCGATGCATCCACGCTGTTCACCCTGCCGTCGCCGTTCACGTCGCCGCTGACGACCGCTTCGGCCTTCCCGCCAGTCGTGAGGCTTAGCAGGAAGCCCACTACAACGGCGAGGCCCAAGGCTAGTGTCACCCCTGCTAGTGCTGCTGTCCGGATGTTCATGGTCGCCACCTCCTTTCGTGGACGGTGCGATTGCAGCACACGGCTGAGCGCGGAAGACCGGAGGGACCCGCCGACCGTCGCTCGGCGTTCCCAAGCAGGATTCATGTCGAGGAAGATAGAATGAGGGTGTGAACGATTCCAGTAAACTCCCTAACTCGCTGTGGCGGGACCCGACCCTGCAGGCCATTCCAGTATCTGTGCGGCTTCTGACGGACCGGCAGTTCGAGGAACATCAGGACAAGCTGATGTCGTTCTTGGCGCGCAGCCTTGATGCCCGGAATAAGCCTGAAGAACTGCTAGAACTCCAGGCAGAGATGGCTTCCTTCTTGCTAGGAGCCCAAGGAGAGCAGAAGAGACTTGAGGCGGAGTTGGGCGAATCCGCCGTCGCAGACCGAGGACATCACGACAGTCCGGGCGTCGTTGTAGAAGTCTGCAAGCGTCTTCAGGGCATAGTCAGGCAAATCGCAGACGGCATAGCTTGGCGCACGCTGAGATACGACCGTCCCATGCTGCGGATCCTGGCACTGAAGCCCCCTACCGGTCACATGGAGCTGGCATCGGCCAAAACAGAATTCATAGCCGCGGCTGACGTTGTAGAGACGGGCGAATTAGTAGTCGTCAACGACCTCACCGTACTCAACGCCTTCATCCGCGTCCCCTGTCAGATCGTCCGCGCCGGCCGGCGGATGGTGTATCGCCTGCTGGCGTGGAACCCGTGGCAAGACGTGTTCCTGCGCGGCGTGGATGCCTTGCGTTGTCCGATGCGGTGCTGAAGAAACAAAACGATGTCGGGGTACGGACGCCCCGATCCACCCGAGACCATTCAGTGAAACGAAAAGGGACGCAGTGAGACCATCGACAAACC
>Ga0209342_10008939_pt1 | contig 10041 bp, 6 predicted proteins | sample RifCSP16_2_FD_184023 | JGI IMG/M metagenome (GOLD analysis project Ga0209342, IMG submission 184023) | Soil microbial communities from Rifle, Colorado - Rifle CSP2_sed 16_2 (SPAdes) (version 2) | ecosystem: Environmental > Terrestrial > Deep subsurface > Rock core/Sediment | place: Rifle...
CGAGGTGGTCGTGGATGAAGCGGTAGGTGCTCCCGCCCATGGTCATGTACTCGGGCACGTTCACGTGCAGCCCGTAGACGAACGTCGCCTTCACCGCCCCGGTGCCGTCGAGCCAGGCGACGGGCCTGAGCTGGCCGTCGTAGAGGAAGCCCTCGACCAGGGCCCCGTTCACCGTCTTGCCGACCCGGCGGTTGAGCCCATCCACCACATACTCGATGACTCGCCCGTCCGGCAGCCAGGCGCCCATCAGGTTTCCGAGCGAGTCGTACGAGTATGTCGTCGTCTGCCCGCCCGCCGTCCTGGTGCGCAGGTCGCCCGAGGGACCGTAGGTGTACGTGGCGGACCCGTAGGCGGTCATCCGGTCCTGGGCGTCGTAGGTCCCGCTGGCGGTGCCGCCCGAGGTGGTGCCCGACAGCCGGCTCCCGTTGTCGTCGTAGCTGTAGCTCTCCACCGTGGCACCGCCCTGCGTCACGGTCCACAGGCGCCCGGCCGCGTCGGGGGTGTAGGCGTACTCGGTCGTCACGCCCTGGATGATCTCGGTCTTGCCGATGATCTTCCCGGATGGGTCACGATGGAGGGTGTACGCGTAAACTGACGAGCCGCTCGCGCTCGCGCTCATGGACGAGGGCTCGCCGTAGGCGCTGTACCCGGGCGTTGTCGTCACGGCGGCGAGCGCCGTGCCGCTCACCCGGCCGGTCGCCGCATCTCGCGTGATGGCGAGCGCGCCCGTGTTCGTGAGGAGGCTATCGGCGTCGTACTGGAACGATGCCACCGACGTGCCGTTCACCGACACGCTAGCAATGCGGAAGTCGTTGTCGAACGTGCGGTAAACAACGCCTGGCGCGGGTCCCGTGGCCGTCTCGGAGGTCGGCAGGAACCCGTCGTAGCCAAAGAGGAGCCAGCTCCCCTCCGGGGTCCCGAGCGAGTGCACCCGGCCAGCGGTGTCGTAGCCGACGCTGATGGCGCCACGGGCGGTGCTCACGCTCGCAAGCCGGCCCGCCCCGTCGTAGCCGGACACGATAGTCGTCGAGTCGGGCAGTAGTACCTGCGAGAGGGCCCCGTCCAGGTCATAGCCGTAGGTCGTGACGAGCGAACCTGCGCCGGGGACGAGCGGCGGCGAGTACGTCGCGAGCCGATCGACCGCGTCGTTCGTGAATCCGTGTACCGGCTGCCCAGGCGGCCGGAGCGAGCTCAGGGTCCCGCTCGCGTCATAGCCAAAGGTCAGGGTGCGGCCGCCGGGCAGAGTCTCGGTCCGCACGCGGCCGGCCAGGTCGTAGGTGAATGAGACCGTTCGCAGGAGCGGGTCGGTGATGGTCTGCGGATACCCCTGGGCGTCGTAGCCGATGCTGTGGCTGCGCGCGCCCTGGGTCACGGTCGAGAGCCGGCCCGCGCTGTCATAGCTGAACGACATCGCCCGCATACCTGGCGGCAGGAACTGCGACAGCTTGCCCTTGTCATCGAGGACGGAGGTGGTGGTCCGGCCGCCTGGCGTCTTGGAGGTCAAGGTGCGCGTGGCCGCTGTGTAGGTCGTGCTGTAGGCACGGCCGTTCACGCTGACCGTCTTGCCCAGGGAGACGGCGCTGAGGGGGTTGTTGGGATCGGTCAGCACAGCGGTTCGGCTCTCGGTGGTGGAGAGCGACCTGCCTGCTGGCGTTCGAGTCGTGATCGAAGACACCGGGGCCTCCATTCCGAATCGCGGATCGGGCCCCAATTGCGTCGTGGTGACGGTACCGTCGGGCATGACCGCTGTCTTCGTTCCATTGGTGTAGGCTGTGCTGACGCTCGCGGTACCGTCCGACTGCGTGAGCGTGCGGGCTTCGTCGCCCGTGCCGAGGTCCTTCACGTCGTGCACGGTGGTGCGGCCGAGCGCCGTCGTCACCGAGACAGAGTAGCCGTCAGCGCGGTCCGTCCGTGCAAGCTGCTTCCAGCCGCCCCCGGGGTTCTCGTCACGGGTGAGTCTGCCTAGATCGTCGTATTGGTACGTGTGGATGTTGCCGCGCGGGTCGGTGAACGCCTGCATGAGGCCGCCCGCGTAATAGGAATAGCTGCGCGCCTCACCCGCTGGGTTCGTGATAGTCTCCAGATAGCCGTCCCCATCCACGGACAGCGCCGTGCGCTGACCATACGGCCCGACGATTGCCGTCGGGACGGTACCCGTTCGTTCGATGGTGGTGAGGTTGCTGTCCGGATTAGTAACGGAGGCGAGAAGACCGTTTGCGTCATAGGCGAAAGAGTAGCGCACCATCCCTGTCGTCGCGTCGAGCGTCCTCAGATGGCGGCCACGGCTGTCGAACACGAAGATCTCGCCGCCGTCCTTGGACGAGACAGAGATGTCACCGATGCTGAATCCAGGAAGAACGGGTCTCACTACACGAACTCGGTAGTTATCTGCGATGAATACCGCGTCGTCGACCCCGACCGCGAGTGCGTTCGGCTGAATATAGGCTGCTGTCGCCGGACCGTCATCTCCGCTGACACCGCCCGAGCCCCCACCTGCCACGGTGGTGATGATGCCGTCCGACCCCACGCGGCGGATCCGCAAATTCCAGGAATCCGCAATTAGCAGCGCGCCATACGGTCCGACCGCAACCCCAGAGGGGGAATTGAGCGTCGCCGCAGTCGCCGGACCACCGTCTCCGCTGTAGCCGCTCAGGCTACACCCGCCTGGGTGATCGGAAACCGCGTACATGTTCGAGGGATGCCCGGAGCCTCCGTAACCATCCGAAACCTCGAGTGCGCAGCGAGGCGGTCGCCAGGCCGGAACGCCGCCGGCTCGACGAGCCGGTCGGGCCGCGGTGCGGGATCTCTTCAGCCGCCGACGCGGGCAGCGGCGGCGTCGATCGCGGCCCGGAGCTCCGGGTACTCGCGCACCACCGGGTACTGCGGAAACTGCTCGATCACGTTCTGCGGCGGCCTGAAGAGGATGCCGGCGTGCGCCTCGCCCAGCATGGCGGTGTCGTTGTACGAGTCGCCCACGGCCACCACTCGGAAGCGGAGCGCCTTGAACGCGCCCACCGACGCCCGCTTCTGGTCGGGCATCCGCAGCCGGTACGCGGAGATGAAGCCCTGCGCGTCGGTCTCCAGGCGGTGGCAGAAGAGGGTGGGCATCCCCAGCTGCTGCATGAGCGGCATGGCGAATTCGTAGAAGGTGTCGGAGAGGATGACCACCTGGTAGCTCTGGCGCAGCGCGGTCAGGAAGTCCTTCGCCCCCGCCTCCGGCGCCATCCCCCCGATCACCTTCTGGACGTCGACCAGCCCGAGCCCGTGCCGCCGCAAGAGCTCGAGCCGAAAGCGCATCAGCTTGTCGTAGTCCGGCTCATCCCGCGTCGTGCGGCGCAGCTCCGGGATGCCCGTGCGCTCGGAGAACGCGATCCAGATCTCGGGGACGAGGACGCCTTCGAGGTCGAGACAGACGATCTGCACGTGGGGGCTCCGTCGGGGCCGAGGTGGACGGCGCATCCTAGATCACAGCCGCGGCCACACGCCACGGCGGCGGCGTCTGGCCGGCTACTGCGCGGGCAGTGTGGCCCACTCCGCGCTCGACCTGGCAGCCGAGTACTGGCCACGAGGGGGGCTGAGCAGCTACTTCCGGCGCGCGAGCAGGCCGTCGCTGCGCGCCGAGAGCTCGCTCGTGCGCGCGAGGAGCGCCTGGACCTGCGCGAAGAGCGCCTCGACCTCCGCGTCGCGGCGCCCGCGCACGCGGCGGCGCGGCGAGCCCTCTCCCAGCCGGACGAGGAGCGCCATCACCTGGAACAGGTGCTGGTGCGCGAGGAGCAGGTCTCGCCCCAGCCTCGTCCCGGCGCGCGTGAAGATGAGCCCGCTCTGGAACAGGCGCCCCAGCGCCCTGCGGTTGGTCTCGACGACGGCGCGCATGCGCGCCTCGCACTCCCGGAGCCGGCGCTCGTCGCGCGCCACCGAGAGATCGAGGATCGTGGCGAGCGAAGGGGGCTTGTGCTCCGAGCGGGCCGTGGACCGATCCTCCGCTCGAGATGGTAGGGCGCCGCGCGAGCTCCGGTCAAATCGGCGGAGCGCGCCGGCCCCCGCGAACCCGTGGCGTGGTGCTTGACTTCCGCGCGCCGCCATGGGCTACGCGGTCGCCGCGCGCACGAGCTCCTCCACCCGCGCCAGCGCCCGGTCGAGCCCGGCCGGGTCAGGACCGCCCGCCTGCGCCAGCTCCGGCTTCCCGCCGCCCCTTCCGCCGACGAGCTTCGCCGCCTCCTTCACCAGGTCACCGGCCTTCAGCCTCCCCGTGAGGTCCTTCGTCACCGCGACCAGGAGCACCGCCTTCCCGTCGAGCTCGCTCCCCAGCGCCACGACGCCCCGACCGAGCTTGTCACGCAGCCTGTCCGCGAGATCGCGCAGCGCGTTCCCGTCTCCCTCCACCCGGGCCGCGAGCACCTTGACCCCGTTCACCTCGCGCACCTGGCTCACGAGGTCGCCGGAGCGCGCCTGGGCCACCCGCGAGCCGGCCTCCTCCAGCGCCCGCTCGAGCTCGCGCAGGCGCCTCTGCGTCGCCTCGATCTTCTGCGAGACCTCGAAGAGCCCGCCCTTTAGGAGCGTCGCCGCGCGCCGCAGCTCGTCCTCGGTGCGCTGCGCCAGCTCCACGGCGCGGGGGCCGGTGTGGGCGACGATCCGCCGCACCCCGGCGGCGATCGACTCCTCGCTCGCGATCTTGAAGAACGCGACGTCGCCGCTGCGGCGCACGTGCGTGCCGCCGCAGAGCTCCTTCGAGGGCCCGATCCGCACCACCCGCACGCGATCTCCGTACTTCTCGCCGAAGATCGCCATGGCGCCCGTCTTGCGCGCCTCGTCCAGCTCCAGCACCGCCGTCTCGGTGGCCTCGTTCTTCCGGACGAGCTCGTTCACCATCGCCTCGACGTCGCGGATCTCCTCCGGGGCGAGCGGCTGGAAGTGCGAGAAGTCGAGGCGCAGGTAGTCGGGCGCGACCACGGAGCCCGCCTGCTTCACGTGATCTCCGAGCCGCTGCCGGAGCGCGTAGTGGAGGAGGTGCGTCGCCGAGTGGTTGGCGCGGATGAGGTCCCGCCGGGCGTCGTCGACCGACAGCTCGACGAGGTCGCCGACCAGGAGCTGACCCTCCGTCACCCGGCCCACGTGCACCACGAGCCCGGGCGCCGGACGCTGGGCGTCGGTCACTTCAGCCTTCCCCTGCGGGCCGGCGATGGTCCCGAGGTCGCCCACCTGCCCGCCCGACTCGCCATAGAACGGCGTCGCGTCGGTGGCGATCTCCACCTGGTCGCCCTTCTCCGCGCGGGCGGCGCGGGCCCCGTTCACGATGAGCGCCTTGACGTAGGCGCGCGCCGTGGGCGCGTCGTAGCCGAGGAACTTCGTCTCGCCGAGCTCGCCGGCGACCGCCTTGTGCAGGTCGCCGATGGCCGCGGCCCCCGAGCCCTTCCACTCCGAGCGCGCGCGCTGCTCCGCCATGTGGCGGTCGAACCCGGGCTCGTCGACCGAGAGCCCACGCTCGCCGGCGATGACCCGGGTGAGGTCCATCGGGAAGCCGAACGTGTCGTAGAGCTGGAACGCGACATTGCCCGGGATGACCTGCTCCCTGGCCTCGGCCAGGCGCGCCATCTCCTCCTCGAGGATGGCGAGCCCCTTGTCGAGCGTGCGCCGGAACGACTCCTCCTCGGTGAGCGCCACCTTCTCGATGAAGGCGCGGTTCTCGCGCGTCTCCTGGTACGCGCCCCCCATCTCCTCGATGACGGTCCCGCAGACCTCGGCCAGGAACGGCCTCTCCAGGCCCAGCCGCTTCCCGTGCCGGATGGCCCGCCGCATGATGCGACGGAGCACGTAGCCGCGCCCCTCGTTCGACGGCAGGACGCCGTCCCCCACGAGGAACGTCGTCGCGCGCGCGTGGTCGGCGATGACCCGCATCGACACGTCGTCGTCGCGCCCGCTCCCGTACTCCTTGCCGGCGATCCGCCCGATCACCCGGATGAGGTGCTGGAAGAGGTCGGTGTCGTAGTTGGTGCGCTTGCCTTGCACCACCGCCGCCAGCCGCTCCAGCCCGGCTCCGGTGTCGATGGAGGGCCTGGGGAGCGGCGTGAGGCCGCCCTCCTGGCTGCGCTCGAACTGCATGAAGACGAGGTTCCAGATCTCGAGCCAGCGATCGCAGTCGCAGGCGACGCCCTGGCAGGGCCGGCCCATCCGCTCCTCCTGGCAGGGGATGTCGTCGCCCTGGAAGAAGTGGATCTCGGAGCAGGGGCCGCAGGGGCCCGTCTCGCCCATGGCCCAGAAGTTGTCCTTGGCGCCCAGCTTGAAGATGCGCTGCTCGGGGACGCCCTGCTCCCTCCACAGCCCGTACGCCTCCTCGTCCCAGGGGATCCCGCCCTCGCCCGCGAAGATGGTGGTGGCGAGCCGCTCCTTGTCGATCCCGAACCACCGCTCGCTGGTGACGAGTTCCCAGGCGAAGGCGATCGCGTCCTTCTTGAAGTAGTCGCCGAAGGAGAAGTTCCCCAGCATCTCGAAGAAGGTGTGGTGGCGCGCCGTGAAGCCGACGTTCTCGAGGTCGTTGTGCTTGCCGCCCGCGCGCACGCACTTCTGGGCGGTGGTGGCGCGCCTGTAGTCGCGCGACTCGCGGCCGGTGAAGACGTCCTTGAACTGGTTCATCCCGGCGTTGGTGAAGAGCAGCGTCGGATCGTTCTGCGGGACGAGCGACGAGCTCGCGACCCGGCGGTGCCCCCGCTCCTCGAAGAAGCGGAGGAAGGCTTCGCGGATGTCGGCGGCAGAGGGATTCTTCATGGCGGGCATGCTGGCCGTGTCTGATAACACCGCGATTCGCCATGGTCCACCGGCGGCTGCTGGCGGCACGCCGGCGCCTCGCGCTCGCCGGTCTGATCGGACGTTCAGGGTGCCTGGGGCGGCGGGACGCGCACGCGCCAGCCGGCGGCAGCGCCTTCGGCGCTTGCGCTCGCTAACGCGAGCGGGCCGCCGGCTTCGCCGTCATCGAAGTAGGGTGGCTCCGCCCCCCTACACCCCCCGTATCCGCGAACCCTGATCAGGGCGCCTGGGGCGGCGGGACGCGCACGCGCCAGCCGCCGTCGCGGACCATTTCGACCTCGCGCCGGCCGCCGCCCTCGACGGTGACCTCGAGCACGGCGGCGTCGCGCGACTCACGGACGACGGTCACCTTGACCGCCTCGCGCGCGCTGAGGGCGGCGTCCCCGAGCAGGAGCTGGCGCCCCTCCGCCGGCACCACTCCGGGCGCCGCGCTGGCGACGCGCGACGCGCGCTCGTCGAGCCAGCGCTGGGTCTCCGGCGCCAGGAGCGCGAAGGCGCGGTCCGCGTCACGGCTGGCGGCGGCTCGAGTGAACTCCTGGTAGGCAGTGGCGGGCGTCTCCTCCCGCGCGCAGGCGAGCAGGAGGAGGAGCAGCGGGAGGCGGGTGCGATGGCCATGCATCGGGGTGAGGATAGCGCGTCTCGGCCGCTCATCGAACCGCGCCCGGGAGCGGCGGCCTCCTCATGGTCAGCCGCCACACCGGCTGCCCCGTCGCGAGGTACCGCTTCTCCCGCGTGGAAGGGATCTCGTCCGCGGCTCGTTCGGCGAACCGGCCCGGCCCCGCTTCGTTCACGAAGCCGACCGCCTCCAGCCGCTCCAGCGCCTCGGACGCGTAGCGCTCGACGTCGGTGCGGAAGTCGAGGAGGCCTCCTGGGCGCAGGAGCCGCAGGAGCAGCCCGGACATGTCGTCGTCCACGAGCCGCCGGCGATGGTGGCGGCGCTTCCACCATGGATCGGGGAAGTGCACGTGGATGGCGGCGAGCGAGGCCGCCCGGAAGAGGCGTGGCGCCAGCAGCCGGGCGTCCCCGTGGATAGCGACCAGGTTCTGGTAGCCGCGCTTCTCCGCCTTCTCCCGCAGGGTCTCGGCGAACTTCCGCCTCTGCTCGATGGCCACCAGCGCGCGGTCTCCGTGCAGGCTGGCGAAGGCGAGCGCATAGCCGCCGTGTCCGCTGCCGATCTCGAGCTCCAGGTGCGCCGCCCGCTCGCCGAGGAGCGCGCCCCAGTCCGGCAGGAGGTCGAGCGCTATGGGTGCGTAGTCCTCGGAGGAGGCGATCAAGAGTCTACTTCTTCAGCCCAGCCACGTACTCGGCGACCGCGGCGGCGTCCGCTTCATCCATCTTGACCGGCTTCATCTTCCCCTTGCCTTCGACGATCGCCTTCTTCGTCTCGGCCGCGGGCAAGCCGGCGATCGGCTTGGGCGCCATCTTCGCGCCCTCTCCCGCCTTGCCGTGGCACATGGCGCATTTCTTGGCGTACGTGGCGGCCGCGTCCGCGTCCGCGTGCGCGGACGAGGCGATCCCGAGGACGGCTAGGGCGAGGGCGATGCGCTTCATGCCTGAGTCCTTTCCCGTGCGCGACTGTCACCGCATCAGACGCGGCGACGCGAGCGCCTATTCAACTGCCCACCGAGCATGTGAGGCATGCCGGACGGAGTTGCCGTCCATACACCGCCGTACCACCGGGATCCAGGTATGACCCATCTGGTCACCTCGCCGGGGTGCAGCTGATCTCTCCCCGGGGGCCGGGCACCGCAACGGCGCCTCCGAAGCCTAGAAGCCCTTCGTCCTCTGCGAGGCAGGCCTGGCGCCGTCGGCTCTGATACTGGCCCACAACGTGACCCTGGCAGCCGTTTAATGACTATTTTATGAATCGTGACCGGAAGCCTCGCGAGCTAGAGCGCATGGAGAGCGCCTTCCAGCACGAAGACCTCGCCCGCGCGGCGAAGCAGCCTCTCTAGGCAGCCTCGTTCGGCCGCCGGTAGACGACCAGCTCCCGCCCGACCTGGAGCTTGAAGCGGCGCGGGTTGCGGATCCCGTTCCAGCGGCAGATCTCCTCCACGGCGACGCCGAACTTCTGGGCTATCCCCCACAGTGAATCGCCCGCGCGGACCTGGACGGTCGCGCGCGTCCGGCCCCTCGCCTCCGCCGCCGTGAAGCGCCGGGAGACGACCGCCCCCGCCTTGGCCACGAGCCGCCCTCGGCCGCGCGCCCTGTGCGCGCGCACCTGCCGCTCCGGCTCGGGCCGCTCCGCCGACGCGAAGGCGGCGCTCTGGGTCCGCGCAAGCGCGTTGAGCGGGACCACGATCTCGGTGCCCGGCTTGATCCGGCGCCCGGGCCGAAGCCCGTTCATGCGCGCGATCGTCGACTGGTCGACGGCATAGGTCCTGGCGATCGCCTTGAGCGACTCGCCGCGCGCGACCCGGTGCTGGGCGAAGGCGAGCTTGCCGGCGCCCTCCGCGGCCGCGGGCCAGTTCCGGGCGAACACCTGCCCCTGGCCGTCGGGGAGCTTGATCGTGTAAGGGCGCGGCGGCGTGCAGGTCCGGCGCAGCTCGGGATTGAGGTCGAGCAGCGCCTTCTCCGGGACCCCGGCCGCCGCGGCCACCGTCGCGAGCGGCGTCGCGTGCGGGATCGACACCTCCTCGTACTTCTGCCAGCGCTCCGGCACGATCTCGTCGCGGCCGAACCCGAAGGCCGCGGCGTGCTTGGCGACGATGGCCGCCGCCATCAGCTTGGGGACGTAACCCTTGGTCTCGGCGCGCAGCACGCGACCCCGCGTCATGGCCCAGAAATCACGCTCGCCCCTGCGCTGCGCCTTGTAGATCTTGCCCACCCCGGCGTTGTAGCCCGCCCACGCCAGCTTCCAGTCGCCGGTCTGCCGGTAGAGCTCCTTCAGGAACTTCGCCGCCGCGTAAGCCGCCTTCTCCGGATCCCGGCGCTCGTCGATCCAGAAGTCCTGACTCAGCCCCATGCGCTTGCCAGTGGCGGGGATGAACTGCCAGGCCCCCACCGCCCGCGCGCGGCTGGTGGCGTGGTTGGCGAACCCGCTCTCGATCATGGCGAGGTAGAACGTGTCCTCCGGCAGCCCCTGCTCGCGCAGGATGCGGCGGAAGACGTCCGCGTACTTGTGCGAGCGCCCGAGCCACTTCACGAAATGCTTGCGGATGACCGGCGACTGGAAGAACCGCACGTAGGCGACGACGCGATCGTTCACCTCGATCGGGATGTCGTACTCGGCCTGGAGCT
>Ga0209342_10008940_pt1 | contig 10040 bp, 11 predicted proteins | sample RifCSP16_2_FD_184023 | JGI IMG/M metagenome (GOLD analysis project Ga0209342, IMG submission 184023) | Soil microbial communities from Rifle, Colorado - Rifle CSP2_sed 16_2 (SPAdes) (version 2) | ecosystem: Environmental > Terrestrial > Deep subsurface > Rock core/Sediment | place: Rifle...
CAGGTTCCTGGGCCATATTGGAGAAATGCCAGGCTTCCCGGTTGAGCAGCAGGAAAAGCGAGGCGGTCATCATCCCTAGGCCGTAAAGCGCCACCATCGTGAGCATGAACACCGCAAACAGGAGCAGGTAATTGCTGACCTCGATCTGCACGCCGAATAAAAATATGCCTGCCAGGGTGATCACCAGGGCACGCTGGGAGGTGGCGAACAGGCCGCCCAAGGCCATGCCCAGCAGGATGGCCATCAGCGAATTGGGCGCCATGATGTACAAGGCGAGATTACCTGTTTCCTTTTCCCAATACATCTGGCTGCTCATTGCCCAAAGGATATTCAGCCAGAAGGCGGTCATGGCGCCGCCCATCACTACGAAGCCGATGTAGATATCCGGAGCCTGGATGGCGCGGTAGATGAACACATAGGCCGACACCGAAATCACCGGCAGGAGCACATCGAAGAAGAACCAGGTGCGCTCGCGCAGCAAGCCCACCACGCGCGGGTAGGCGCGACCAATGATGGTTTGCACGAAAAGGTTCAAGCCCGTGTTCTTGTGGACTTTAGCCTTCAGCACCACTCTCCACCTCCATCATGCTCTTGCCCACCAGGGTGACGAAAACATCCTCCAGGGTAGGTTCGCGTTTCTGCAGATTCAGAATGTGGACCTCTTTGCTGGTGAGCATATTTACTACAGAACCCAGGGCATCGTCCTCTGCGAGCATCAACTCAAGGACGGAGAAACCATCCTCGGCCTGGTGCAGCGCCTTGTTCACACCCTTCAATTGTTCGAAGGCTTCGTGGCCTAACCCATTAAGCGGGCTGACCTCCAGGCGGTAAATAGCATCCTGCTGCAATTGGCGTTTGAGGTTGGAGGGCGAATCGCAGGCAAGCACTCGGCCGGCGTTAATGATCGCCACCCGATCGCAGAGCTCATCGGCTTCCACCATGTAATGGGTCGTCAGCAACAGCGTGCGCTCCGGATTATCCACCACCCAGCTTTGCACGAACTTGCGTACATCGCGGCTGGCTTCCACGTCCAGGCCCAGCGTGGGTTCGTCCAGGAAAAGAACGTCGGGGTCGGTGAGGAAACCTCGCACGATGTTCATCTTTTGGCGCAAGCCGGTGGACAGGTCGGAGGACTTGGTGTTTATGCGATCTTCAAGGTGCACGATCTTAAGCAGATCGCTGATGCGCTGGTTGGCCACTTTGGAAGGGATGCCGTAGAACTGGGCGAACATCCACAGGTTTTCGCGCACGGTGAGCAAACCATAGCCTGAGGACTCGCCGCCGGAAACCATGTTGATGCGCGGGCGAACCTTCTCGGGTTCGCGACTGACATCGAAACCTGCCACCTTGGCGAAACCGGAGCTGGGCGCCAGCAGGGTGGTGAGAATCTTGATCAAGGTGGTCTTGCCGGCGCCATTGGGACCCAACAAACCGAACAGCTCGCCGCGCTTGACCTCCAGATTCACGTCTTTGAGCGCGATCAGCTCGCGCGCTTTTTCTTTTTTACTTCCGCGGATCTTATACACGCGGCCCAGGTCTTGGGTTTGAATAGCAGGTTCCATGGTTTCCTTATTTTCCACTCTACTGATAGGACAAATTGACTAGGCGAGTGTAGGGTAAACGTAGGGGAATCGTCAAGCAGGTTGCAAGCCCATTCTATATTATATGCGAGTAAGGGCGATTTCTCTTCTTCTCCTCCTTAGTGAGAGCCGGGCCGCGTACCCGGCTCTCTCACTTTAAGCGGGATGCGGGTTACTTAATTCCTGAAAACGAAAGCAGCTTGCCAAATGGTCCTGCACCAGGCCGGTAGCTTGCATGAAGGCATAACAGATCGTAGGGCCGACAAAGCGAAAACCGCGGGATTTCAGGTCCTTGCTAAGTGCTTGCGATTCAGGGCTTTGGGAGGGGATCTGCTTCAGGCGCTTCCTGCGATTGATCTTCGGCTGACCTCCAACGAAACCCCACACATACCTGTCGAAACTGCCGAATTCTTGTTGCACCTTGAGAAAGGCTTGGGCGTTGCCGACGGCGGCAGCTATCTTGGCTCGGTTGCGAATTAGGCCGGCATTTGCCAGCAATGCGTTGATTTTTGCCGTATCGTATCGGGCTACTTTTTGTGGGTCGAAACCATCAAAGGCCAGGCGGTAAGCCAGGCGTTTGCGCAATACCGTCTGCCAGCTTAAACCAGCCTGCGCCCCTTCGAGAATTAGCATTTCGAAAAGGCGCAGGTCGTTGTGCAGTGGAACACCCCATTCTGTGTCGTGGTATGCAATGGTTAGGGGGTCGCTCCCAGCCCAATCACAGCGAGCTATAAAGGGGGAGATCATCTATTATGCCCGTAGCGACTCTGCTTAGTCCTTGGAGGAGCTTTGCAGCTCGGCCACGCCAAGCTTGCCAGCGGTAGGCAGGTTGAACTCCGTTCCCAACCGTGCAGCCGTGCTGCGGAAGGCGTTGAGCAAAGAGGCGGGGCCAACTGGCTTCTTCTGGACAAAGTCCGTGTTGTAGCGGCCACTATCCAGGCTCGCTTCTTCCAACTGCATCTGCAAATAAGTGCGTTTCTGCGCGTTCATTTCTTTTTCTCCTTTCAAATAGGCGAACCGTTCTTTAGAATTCCTTAGGTTCGTACTCGATTACGTTCAATATTATGCACTAAATATTGAATTTGTCAAGTAACAATTTCAATAAAATCAAGGTAATCCTTCAGTATTCTAAAATACGGAGTAGCGTTTTGAAGCTTGCTAGCCTAAGACGCCTTGTTGGAGGGATAGCTTACCCTTGTTTTGATACTTTCCAAAACCGCGACTAGATCTCCGGATTTTACAAAAAATACAGGTGGGAATCTTCTTTCTGGTCTGTCCAAGGCTTTCCCTTCGCTACCTACAAAGATCAATAGGATATGACCCAAGGATTTGGTTTGAGCCTGGTATTCGGCCGTGGCAGCGCAAAACTGAAAGGAAGCCCCAAAGATATCCGGCAGGCACGATTCGACGGTGCTGGCCAGAATAGGTATATCGAGCGCGGAGCATCTATACTCTCCTCGGCCGGTCTATTTCTTGGTTGAGCTGCGCAGGTTAGCGACATCGAGATTATTTGCAGAAGGCAGGCTGAACTCGGAACCCAGGCGGAATACCGTGTTGCGGAATGCATTCAGCAGGGCAGCCGCTTCGGTTTGCCGGTTCTGGGCGGCGTGGTCCGTATTGTAGCGGCCACTTTCCAGGCTGGCTTCCTCGAACTGCATCTGCAAATAAGTGCGTTTCTGATTGTTCATTTCGTCTCCTTGTTTTGTGCGTGCTTCTTAGAGGAGTTTGACAAAACATTCATAACCTTCTATAATGAATATGGTAGTTATAAAATATCACGAAAAACATAACCTGTCAAGTACATTTTGGGAGTTAGATTATGGTATTCTCTTTTGTTGCAGGGAACCTGGCTCTTGATTTTTGCAACACGGTGAGCAACTGGGACAGCGAGTACCAATCTGAAAAATTGGCAGATGGGTATTTCAGCTTGCTCGAATGGGGACGGCAGGCCGGCTTGTTGTCAGTTGACCGCGCAAATCAATTGGTCGGGATCGCAAAGCGGGAGTCAGCATCGAGCCAGCAGGCAATTGAAGAAGCCCTAAGTCTGCGTGGTCTCCTTTACAGGATATTTTCTTGCTGTGCCAATAAGGTTCCAATTGACGTTGAAGATCTCGCCAAACTAAGCCGCTTGGCTGCGACTGCACTGATGCACCACCGACTGGAGCCGGAAGGCAATGGATTTCATTGGGTCGGTCAACCCAGTGAAGACGACTTGAAGCAAGTGGCATGGCCGATTGTGGTGAAAGCTGTTGAATTACTGAACAGCCCGCAACTGCAGTTCGTAGGCCAGTGCGACGGCGACCCCTGTGGGTGGCTATTTCTGGACACGAGCAAAAACCACAGCCGGCGTTGGTGTGCTATGGGGGATTGCGGTAACCGGGAAAAAGCAAAGCGCTTCTATCAAAAGGAGCGTAAACGAAAGTCGACCGTAGGTTAACGCATCATTACCGCTTTATTCCAATGGAAAAAAAGCCTGTCTTTGCTCATGGGTCACCTCACGCAGAGATTTGTAATAAAACATCCGTTCTATGTCAGTGGGTTTATCGGCACCAGTGATCAGGGTCGGTAGCTTGAAATAGAGCCAGGCAATTGGAATCACGGATTAACTGGTTCCTGAACGCTGGAGACCGCAACATCGAATCCTCCCGCATATAATCACCCCGTGCAAATCAGCGCCACCCGCCAGATCGCCCGTGCCGCCGGCATGGTGATGATCGCCTTTGCGCTCAACAGCCTCATGGGGTTGTTGCGCCAGGTAGTCATTACCGGGGCCTTCGGCGCGGATGCGGCGCTGGATGCGTTCTACGCCGCTTCGCGCTTGCCGGAGATCCTGTTTAGTCTGGTGGCTGGCGGCGCGTTGGGCTCCGCTTTTATCCCCACATTTACCGGCCTCCTCGAAAACAAAAAACGCGCCGAAGCCTGGCAGTTAGCTTCCTCCATCGCCAATTTGGTCACATTGGTGCTCATCGCAGTCTGTGCGCTGGCCTGGATCTTCGCACCGCTGCTGGTAAGTTCCGTCCTCGTGCCGGAATTCGGTGCAGCCCAACAAGCCCTCACCGTTGAATTGCTGCGCATCCAACTGCTGACCCCGGCCATCTTCGGCCTCAGCGGTTTATTGATGGGCATCCTCAACGCGCACCAAAGTTTTTTGCTGCCCGCCTTAGCGCCCAGCATGCTGTGGCTGGGCATGATCCTCAGCGTATTCCTGTTTGTTCCAGACCTGGGGATTGAGGGCTTGGCTTGGGGGGCGGTCTTGGGCGCTTGCCTGCATTTCGCGGTGCAAGTGCCTGCGTTGCTGAAAGTGCAACCGCGCTACCGGGCGATGTTGGGTTTGCATTTGGCCAGCGTGCGCCAGGTGGGGCGCTTAATGGCGCCGCGGCTTTTAGGTGTGGCTGTGGTGCAACTGAATTTCCTAGTCAACACCATCGTGGCTTCGGGCATGGCGGCGGGCAGCCTGGCTGCCATCACCGTGGCGTTTTCAGTGATGCTGATGCCACAGCAAGCTATCGGTCAGGCGATTGCCATCGCCGCGCTGCCGACGTTTTCGGCGCAGGTGGCCCGCGGCCACCTGGCGGAATTGCGCTCCTCGCTGGCCAGCACGTTGCGCGGCATCATTCTGCTGGCGGTGCCCGCCAGCGTGGGGCTGGTGCTGCTGCGCGAACCGTTGGTTGCCCTCCTCTTTCAGCGCGGCGCGTTTGGCGCTGAGGACTCCCAACTGGTGGCCTGGGCGCTGCTGTGGTACGCGGCCGGGTTATTGGGCCACTCCGTGATGGAGTTGGCCTCGCGGGCTTTTTACGCGCAGCAAGACACGCGCACACCGGTGCTGGTGGGGACAGGCGCCATGGGCTTGAACGTGGCGCTGAGCTTGACGCTGCCAGGAATTTTTATCAGCGCAGGCTGGATGCCTCACGGTGGCCTGGCGCTGGCTAATTCGGCGGCCACGTTCCTGGAAATGCTGGCTTTATTGTGGTTGATGAGCCGGCGCTTGAAAGGATTGGAAGGCGCACGGCTATGGCAAGCACTGGCGCAAGCCTGCTTAGGCAGCGCGGCCATGGGCCTGGCCATTTGGGCTTGGGGGAGCATGATCGGGCCTGCGCCGCTTTGGGTAGTGGTTGGCGGCGGTGTCGGTCTGGGTTTAGTTGTCTACGCTGTCGTGGTCTGGCTGCTGCGCGTGACGGAACTGTCGGAACTGATTTCTTTGCTCCTACGCCGTATGCGTCGTAACTAACACAACAGAAGGCAGCAAATTTTAGTAGCGCAGCTCTTGTTATGAGGCGCGCATAGTCCATTTTTCCCAACTTCATTAATCAGGTTTTCACCCGGCTTGCCCCCAAACGCGGTTAGAATATTTATTAGTTAGTCAAACTAACTAATTTATGCAAGAACCCCAACCGACCCCCGATCGCCTGCTTAGCTTGATGTCGCGGCTGGAATCGCTGCGACTAGGCCGCCCGCCGTTGGGCAAAGCCGGCCTCAGCTTGCCTCAGTTTGGCCTGCTTGCTTGCATCCGGCGTTCACCGGGGATTCGGGTACACCAGGTGGCCGAAAGGCTGGGCGTCAGTAAGCCCACGGTGAGTGTGGGCTTGCGTAAGTTAGCGGAGGGCGGCTGGCTGCTGCGCAAACCCGATGCGCACGACAAGCGCTCCATCCGCTTGTATCTGAGTCCCAAGGCTAATGCGCTGGCCAAGCAAATGCTCACCCATCGGCGTAAGGCGATCAGTAATTTTATGAATGCATTGAACGCAGAGGAGCAGGACCAATTGTTGACTCTGCTGGAAAAAGCTATATCCAATTTGGAAAGAGAAAAACAATTTCCAGCCCGGAAACCAAAAGGCAATGATCATTCAAGGAGCAGTTAAGCATGGCTGAAACTTTTAGCAATCGCGTATCCACATTTATCCGCAAACGCTGGCTGGTGTTAACCGCCGTCGTAATCCTCCTGGTGGGAGCGTTCTACCTGTTCAACAGCCTGAGCGCCGGGCGGGCCGCCAGCATCGAGGATCTTCAAACCGCGACGGTGGAGCGCGGCAACTTGACGGCCACCATCGGCGCCACCGGCACTGTGCGTGCCCAACAAAGCGCCGTGCTAACCTGGGGTACTTCCGGCCAGCTGGAATCGGTCCATGCAGCGGTTGGTGATGGCGTGGATGAAGACCAGGTCCTGGCCAATTTGGCGTTATCTTCGCTTCCCCAAAATATTATTGCTGCGCACATCGACTTCCAAAACGCTCAAAACGCCCTGGACCTTGAACTAGCCGAAACAGCCAAAGCCTTGGCGGAAGCCCAGGTTGCTCTGGAAGATGCTGAAACTTACCTCTACAACCTCGCGCACGCTGGCCGGCAAGTGGATATCGATCAGGCCTATGCAAATCTGGTGCTGGCCCGAGACCGCCTGGATAAGGCCCGGGATGCCTATGAGCCCTACGCGAACAAGCCAGAAGACAATCTGCAGCGCGCCAACCTACTGCTGCGCTTTACCGAAGCGCAACAACAATACGACGCGGCGTTGCGTACCTATAACGGCCACGCAGGCACAGCCAATAGTTCGGATATCGCCGTGGCCGAAGGGCAGGTGCTTTTAGCACAAGGCCAGCTGATGGTGGCTCAGCGCAATTACGATTTTGCCTTGCAGGCTGTTGACCCGGACTTCACGTCCCCGGCGGAAGCGCGCCTGGCAGCCGCCCAAGCCACCCTGGACCTGGCTGCCATCAAGGCTCCCTTTGCCGGCGTGATCACCGATGCCTTCCCCAACCCGGGAGACCTGGTGAAAGCCGGTGAGGTGGCTTTCCAACTCGATGACCTATCCCGCATGCTGGTGGATGTAGAGGTCTCCGAAGTGGACATCAACCGCGTCCAGGTAGGCCAGCAGGCCATCATTACCTTCGATGCAGTCCCGGAGCGCGAATATCTCGGGGTGGTAACCGGCGTGGCCGCGGCGGGCAGCGTGCAGTCCGGCGTGGTGAATTTCCGCATCACTGTGGAACTGAATGCGCCTGACGAGTTAGTACGCCCCGCCATGACTGCCGGGGTCAATATCGTGGTCACCGAATTGCAAGACGTGCTCCTGGTTCCCAACCGGGCCGTGCGCGTGTTGGAAGGGCAGCGCGTAGTTTACGTGCTGCGCAACGGCAGCCTAGTGCCGGTGGAGATCACCCTGGGCGCATCCTCAGAAACGAACAGTGAAGTGCTCAGCGGAGACCTACAAGAAGGCGATACGCTTGTGCTCAATCCGCCTGCCAATGTCTTTGACTTTAGCAGTCCACCCAGCGGTCGGGGCTTCCTGATGGGCGGCGGTAACTAAATGGAATCTTGGGTCGTCAACGCTAAAGACCTGAGCAAGGTCTATAAAATGGGAAACGTCGAGGTGCATGCCTTGCGCGGGCTTTCCCTGCAGGTGAAGGCCGGCGAGGTAATGGCCATTATGGGTCCATCCGGTTCTGGCAAATCCACGCTGATGAACATCCTAGGTTGCTTGGACCGGCCGACTTCCGGTAGTTACGAACTGGATGGCGAAAGCGTGGCTAACTTGGACGACGACCAGTTGGCTGATATCCGCAGCCGTAAAGTCGGTTTCATTTTCCAGACCTTCAATTTGCTGGGACGTACAACGGCCTTAGATAACGTCGAGCTCCCGCTGCGCTATGCCGGCGCTTCCAATGGCCGCGGCCCGCCAAGCCCTGGAAGCGGTGGGTTTGGGAGATCGTTTGCACCATCGGCCCAATGAACTTTCGGGCGGGCAGCAACAGCGCGTAGCCATTGCGCGAGCCCTGGTCAACAAACCGGCAATCATCCTGGCTGACGAACCCACTGGCAACCTGGACAGCAAAGCAGGGGAAGACATTATCCACCTCTTGTTGGGGCTTAATAAGACCCAGGGAGTGACCCTCATCATCGTCACCCACGATCAGGATATCGCCGCGCAGACCAACCGCATCGTCACCATCCGCGATGGCCAAATTGCTAACAGAGATGCGCTTACCAAAAAAGGCAAGACTGGGCAAGGCAAGCTATGAACCTCTCTACCTCCTTAATCGCGGCTCTGGACAGCCTGACCGCTAATAAATTGCGATCTGGACTCACCATTCTCGGCATCGTTATCGGCGTGGGCGCAGTGATCGCCATGCTGGCCATCGGCCGCGGCGCTGAGGCCTCCATCACCGGTTCCATCGAAGGCATCGGCTCCAATCTACTTTTCGTTGTGCGGGGTGGTGAAGACCAGGAAGTACGCAACGCCAAGTGGATAACTCTGGATGACGTGGATGCCTTGCGCGACGCCTTCCAGGCACCTTCCATCATTGGGGTCGCGCCATTGCTTGAGGAGGGTGGGGTTGTCTCCGCCCAAGGCGAGTCTACCAACACCTCCATCTATGGCGTTACCGCGGAGTATGAATGGGTGCGCAATGCCACCCTTGCCGAAGGCGAATTCATTAATGAGACCCACCTGCTGAGTCGTTCAGCGGTGGTCATTCTAGGGCCAGATGTGGCGGATGATCTATTCGGGCGGCATGAAGGCCTGGTCGGCGAGACCGTGCGCATCAATGGTCAACCTTTTCGCGTGATCGGGGTGACCGAAGAGAAAGGTGGGTCGGGGTTTACTAACGATGACAACCGTGTGCTGGTGCCGCTGACCACCGCCCAGACGCGGCTGTTCCAGCGCCTGGTGCCCAATAGCGTGGACATGGTTATCGTGCAAGCCATTGATTCCGAGTCTGTCCCTCAGGCCAGCGAGGAAATTGCGGCCATCTTACGCGCCCGCCATCGCACAGATCTGGGCGAGGACGATTTCACCATTTTCAACCAGCAGGATTTCCTGGCAACCGCTTCGACAATTACCGGCGTCCTTACCATCTTCTTGGGCGGCATCGCCGCCATCTCGCTGCTGGTGGGCGGTATCGGCATCATGAACATTATGCTGGTCTCGGTCATTGAGCGCACCCGCGAGATCGGCCTGCGCAAGGCGCTGGGCGCCCGCAAGCGGGATATCCTGATCCAGTTCCTGGCTGAATCCTCGTTGCTTAGCCTGGTGGGCGGCATCCTGGGGATCCTCCTGGGCTGGTTGATCGCCGTAGCGGTGGGGGCGATCGCGGCTGCGGCCCAAGCCGAGATCAACCCGGTCATCAGCCTGGATTCCATCTTGCTGGCAACTCTGTTCTCAATGGCTGTGGGCCTTTTCTTCGGCCTTTATCCTGCCAACCGTGCGGCAAACCTGGAACCGGTTGAGGCGCTCAGATACGAATAACAGTAAGGTTTCACAAAATTAGCCCGTCAGGGTTATAAGTAAGGCAATACGCAATATGCCCCCGCTAGCCTGTTGTGTATTGTGCTTTAATTGCATAAGATTCGCCTTTGGGAGGCTTTGTGAAAGCAAAAGACTGGTTGGCGTTTCTCGCCCTTAGCCTGGCCTGGGGGTCTTCGTTCTTCTGGATCAAGATCGCCGTTGCCGAGGTCGGCCCGTTCCTG
>Ga0209342_10008943_pt1 | contig 10039 bp, 4 predicted proteins | sample RifCSP16_2_FD_184023 | JGI IMG/M metagenome (GOLD analysis project Ga0209342, IMG submission 184023) | Soil microbial communities from Rifle, Colorado - Rifle CSP2_sed 16_2 (SPAdes) (version 2) | ecosystem: Environmental > Terrestrial > Deep subsurface > Rock core/Sediment | place: Rifle...
GAGGGCTTGAAGGCATGCAGGAAGAGGCCGTGCCCGCACCATCGCCGGCGGCTCCCGCCGTGGCCGGCGGTCTGACCGTGGAGAAGACCGGCGGAGGACGCGTGGGCCGCCTGCGCTGGGCGATCTGCGCACTTCTGTTCTTCGCCACCACCATCAACTACATCGACCGGCAGGTCTTGGGGATCCTGGCCCCGAGCCTACAGAAGGAGATCGGCTGGAACGAGGTCGAGTACGGCTATATCGTCACCGCCTTCCAGGCCGCCTACGCCATCGGCATGCTGGTGGCGGGGCGCTTGCTCGACCTCTTGGGGACGCGACTCGGCTTCGCGGCCGCCATCGTGCTGTGGAGTCTGGCCGCCATGGCCCACGCCCTGGCGCGCACCCCCCTGGGCTTTGGCATGGCTCGCTTCGCCCTGGGCCTGGGCGAGTCCGGCAACTTCCCGGCCGCCATCAAGACGGTGGCCGAGTGGTTCCCAAGGCGCCAGCGGGCTTTCGCCACCGGCATCTTCAACGCCGGCTCCAACCTGGGCGCCGTGGTTGCCCCGGCCATCGTGCCCTGGATCGCCCTCACCTGGAGTTGGCAATGGGCCTTCGTCATCACCGGGGCCATCGGGTTCTTGTGGCTGGCGGCGTGGTGGCTTCTCTACGCCCCACCCGAATCCCACCCTCGGCTTACCCGGGCGGAGTTCGCGTACATCCGCAGCGATCCCGAGGAGTCGGCGACCCCCATCCCTTGGCTCCGTTTGGTGGAGCACCGCGAGGCCTGGGCCTTCGCGCTCGGCAAGTTCATGACCGATCCCATCTGGTGGTTCTACCTCTACTGGATCCCGAAGTTCCTGAACGAGAACCACGGCCTGACCCTGTCCAAGCTGGGACCGCCTCTCATCACCATCTACCTGGTGGCCGACGTGGGGAGTATCGGCGGCGGCTGGCTGTCCTCTCACCTCCTCCGCCGGGGCTGGTCCGTGAACGCTGCCCGCAAGACGGCCATGCTGGTCTGCGGGCTCAGCGTGACGCCTATCGTGTTTGCCTCTCAGGTCTCCAGCCTGTGGCTGGCGGTGGCCCTGATCAGTCTGGCCGCGGCCGCCCACCAGGGCTTCTCGGCCAACCTGTTCACGCTGGCTTCCGACACCTTCCCCCGGCGGGCCGTGGGGTCGGTGGTGGGGCTGGGTGGGATGTGCGGGGCGGTGGGCGGCATGTTGGTGGCCACCGCCGCCGGCTGGCTGCTTCAGCTCACCGGGAGCTATCACGCCCTCTTCGTGCTGGCCGGCGGTGCCTACCTGGCGGCGCTCCTGGTCATCCACCTGTTGACGCCCCGGCTGCTGCCCGCCCGGCTGGAGGACCTGGAGGTCGCCCGGTGAGGCCGTTCATCCACGAAGGCTTCCTGCTGGAGACGCCGCTGGCCGAGGACCTGTTCCACAACGTCGCCCGCGACCTGCCCATCCTCGACTACCACTGCCACCTGCCGGTGGCGCAGATCGCGAGCGATCATCGCTTCGGCAGCATCACCGAGATCTGGCTGGCCGGCGACCACTACAAGTGGCGCGCCATGCGGGCGAACGGCGTGGCCGAGCGCTTCTGCACCGGGGACGCCTCGGACTGGGAGAAGTTCGAGGCCTGGGCCCGCACCGTGCCGGAGACGCTGCTGAACCCCCTCTACCACTGGACCCATCTGGAGCTGAAGCGCCCGTTTGGGGTCGAGGAGTTGCTGTCCGAGAAGACGGGGCGGGCCATCTTCGAGCGTTGCAACGACCGCCTACGGGAGCCGGCCTTCAGCACCCAGGGCCTGCTGCGCCAGTTCCGGGTGGCCGTGGTTTGCACTACGGACGACCCGGTGGACTCGCTGGAACACCACCGGACGCTGGCCGCGCGCGCGGATCCCGACACCCGCGTCTATCCCACCTGGCGGCCGGATCAGGCGCTGGCGGTCGAGGTTCCGGCGGCCTGGAACGCGTGGGTGGATCGGCTGGAGGCGGCCTCGGGCCGGACCATCGCGGGCTTCGCCGACTTCCTGGTTGCGCTGGAGCAGCGCCATGCCGCTTTTCACGACGCGGGGTGCCGGGCCTCGGACCACGGGCTGGAGCAGATGTATGCCGAGCCCGCGACCGACGCCGAGCTCAGCGCCGCCTTCGACGAGCTGCGACGGGGCCGGGCCCTCGATGCGGGCGAGAGCCTGCGCTTCAAGTCGGGACTGCTGCATCGGTTCGGGGTCATGGATCACGCTCGCGGTTGGGTGCAGCAGTTCCACCTGGGCGCTCTGCGCAACAACAACACCCGCTTGCAGCGGCTGCTGGGACCCGACACCGGCTTCGACTCCATGGGCGACTTCGAGATGGCCAGGCCGCTCTCGCGCTTTCTGGACCGGCTCGACGAGCAGGATCGGTTGGCCAAGACCATCCTCTACAACCACAACCCCCGCGACAACGAGCTGTTCGCCACCCTGATCGGCAACTTCCAGGACGGCTCGGTGCCCGGCAAGATCCAGTACGGCGCCGCCTGGTGGTTCCTGGACCAGAAGGACGGCATGGAGGCGCAGATCCGCGCCCTCTCCAACATGGGGCTGCTGGCTCGCTTCGTGGGCATGGTCACCGACTCGCGGAGCTTCCTGTCCTATTCGCGGCACGAGTACTTCCGGCGGCTGATCTCGAACCTGCTGGCCCGGGAGGTGGAGGTGGGGCGCCTCCCCGACGACCGTGAGCCTCTGGCGCGGCTGCTGCGGAACCTATGCTGGTGCAACGCGCGCGCCTACCTTGGGCTGGAGGTCGGGCGGCTGGGGCGGGAGGCCTGATGACCGGACGCCTGATGACCGGACGCCTGGGCGTGGGCATCCCGGTGCTCGCTCTCCTGGTGACGTCGCCGGTGGCGGCTGCGCCCAAGCCCTCCCCGAGTGCGACCGCGAGGCCGCTCGCGGTGCGCCTGGCGGACTCCGTGCTGGCCCGCTGGCCGGACCCCACCACCATCAGCGGCAAGGGCTTCGAGTACACCGATGGGATCGTGCTCCGGGGCCTGGCCGAGGTCTACGGCAAGACCCGGGACCCCCGCTACCTCGCCTACATCCGGCGCTGGGTCGACGCCTATCTGCGTGAGGACGGGTCAAGACGCGACGCCCGGAGTGAATCCGGGCGCCGCTATGGGGCGGGGGGCTCCCGCCCCCCGAGCCCCCGGGCGCGAAACTCAAGGACTTCGGACGCCACGTACGTCGACCTGGGGGCGGACGCTCTCGGACACAACCTCGACCGGATCCAGCCCGGGGGCTTGCTGCTGCTGCTGTACCAGGAGACGCGGGATCCCCGATACGCGAGGGCTGCGCACTGGCTCCGCCAGCGGTTCGACAGCTTCCCCCGCAACCAGGACGGGGGCTTCTGGCACAAGCAGAAGTACCCCGACGAGATGTGGCTCGATGGGATCTACATGGCCGAACCCTTCCTGGTTCGCTACGGGAAGCTGTTTGGCGAGGGTGGTTTCCCGTACGACACCGCGGCTCGTCAGGCCACGCTGGTCGCGGAGCACACTCGCGTTCCGGGGACCGGCCTCTTTCGCCATGCCTGGGACCAGGACCGCAACGCCGCCTGGGCCGATCCCAAGACCGGAGTCTCGCCCGAGGTGTGGGGCCGGGCCATGGGTTGGTTCCTGATGGCCCTGGTCGACATGATCGAGGACTTCCCGTCCGAGCATCCGGGTCGGGTCCGGATTGCGGAGCTGCTGCGCGAGGCCGCCGGCGGCGTGCGCGCCACCCAGGATGCGAAGAGCGGGCTCTGGTACCAGGTGCTGGACCAGGGCAGCCACCCCGACAACTGGCTGGAGACCTCGGCCAGCGCCATGTTCGTCTACGCGCTCCGCCGGGGCGTCGAACGAGGCCATCTGGAGCCGGCCTATGCCGAGGTCGCCGGGAAGGGCTGGCGGGGGTTGCTCACCCGGGTGTCCGATGACGCCCAGGGCCGGCCGCTGGTGGAGGGCGCGGTGGAGGGGATGAGCGTGCAGCGCGACCTGGCCGGCTATCTGAGCCGGCGGCGCCTGATCAATTCGCCTCACGGAGTATGCGCGATGCTGTTGGCGGCCAGTTCGATGGAGTGACGCGGGCGCGCTCAGCGCGGGCTTCCGGTCCGGCCCAGGCGGCGCTCCAGAGGGCTCAGATCCAGGTGGGCGTCGCAGTCGATGGCCGCCGCCAGCCGGTGCAACCAGATTCGCCGCTGCTCCCGGCCCTCGGGCACCTCGATCGGCCGTCGGGTCGGTTGGCGCCGCGGATAGCCTCCCACCTGCTCCTGGCTGTCGATGATGTGCCCTTCGCCCATGATGACCGATCGAACGATGCGGGCGTCGATGGCGTCCCGCCGCCCGGCTCGAGCCCCGGCGCACCGGAGCACCTGCTCCCCAGCCTCCCACGCCGGCGCCGCCTCGAGGCCGCCCGGCCAGAGCGGCGGTTCGGCCAGCAGGCGGACGGTGCTCCCGGCCGCCGGCATGGGGGTGCCATCACGGTCCAGGACCAGGTTGTCCCGGAGCCAGGCCGCTGCACCCGGGTCCAGGCCGCGCACCAGCTCCCGCCGTTTGGTGTCCGGCCCCGCCAGGGCCAGGTTCCCGGCCACCGCCGCTTCGGCGCCGGCGAGCCTGCGCGTGTTGCCCCAGGCGCCCATACCCACGGCACTCGAACCCCAGTTGTAGATGAGGTTGTTGACCAGCACCGCGCGGGTGCCGCCCTTGAGGCGCGGGTTGCGTTCCCGGTTATGCGCGTAGAGCGAGCCCAGGATGGACACCCGGCGCACCCCGTCGTGCAGCAGCGTCCCCTTGGAGTGCTCGCCCTTGGGGTGGGTGGCGTGGGAGAGGCCTTCGGCGATCAGGCAGCGGTTGAGGGTGACGTCGTGGGCGGTGGCCTCGGGCCCGTCCGCCGTCGCCACGTCCGCAGGACCCGAGATCGAGAGGTTCTCGTCCACCGCCCAGGTGGCGGAGCAGTGGTCGAAGACCACGCTGAAGACCGGACCCTCCGGCCCTCGCCGCGCCCCCAGGGCGTCGGGGTCCCAGGGGGGCGGCCCGGCGTCGCCGGGACGGACCGCCAGGTGCTGGATCACGACGTCGTGCGTCTCCACGCCGAGACCGCCGCGGACCAGCGTGATGCCGGGGTCGGGCGCGGTCTGGCCCGCAATCGTCAGCCGGGGTTCCTTGACGACCAGGGACCGGCCGCCGAGATCGATCACGCCTCCGACCTCGAAGACCACCAGCCGCGGCCCCGAGGCTTCGAGTGCATGACGAAGCGAGCCCGGTCCATCCGCGTCGAGCCGCGTCACCCGGAGCACGCGGCCGGCCAGACCGCCCTCGGTCCGGGTACCGAAGCCGGCGGTCAGGTGGGAGGGTTGGTACCCAACCGTCCCATATGGTCTTACCACTTGAGCGGAGCTGTGGATTTGAGCCGAGGAGCTCCGCAGTCGGCAGCCGGCGATGCCAGCCAGGCAGGCGACCCCGACCAGGACTCCAGCCACACGCACTACGCCCGCTATTGGCTTGGGAATTGTGCTACTCGCACGGCGAACCATGGGCCCCAATCCGGAGCCCGGCTGGAGTCCCCGGAGAACCGGGGGATCCGGCAAGGTGGTAATACAAGGCTTGACAGACATGGGCGAGTGGTAATATAAGTCAGAATCGACGGGCAGGACAACCAGAGGTCCCGCAGTAGTGGCTGCGACTACGGTCGACCGAATCATCGTTCTCGGCGGAGGTGGTGTCATGAGCGCGCGTGTTTCCCGATTCCGGTTGCTCTCGATTCTGTTGCTGGCGTTCGGTGTGTGGGCCAGCGACCCGGCGGCTGCCCAGGACTTTCGAGGCACCATCCGGGGCACCGTCACGGACGCAACCGGTGGTGCCCTGCCGGGTGCAACGGTGACGGTCACCAACCCGGCCACCAACGTGACGTCGACCGTGGTTGCCGACAGCAAGGGCTACTTCGAGGTCCGCTACCTCAACTCCGGGGCCTATAGCGTTCAGGCGCAGCTTCCCGGTTTCACGACCGTGGTGCGGCGGGCGATAGCGGTGCGCGTGGGCGACGCCATCACCGTGGACCTCACCCTGAACGCGGGCGGCGTGGAGGAGACGGTGGAGATCGTGGCCACCACGCCCATCCTCGACACCACCTCGGGCGTCACCGGCCAGGTCATCGACAGCAACCAGATTCAGCAACTCCCGCTGGCCGACGGCACGGCCTACATGCTGACTCGGCTGGCCCCCGGCATCGCCGACTCCTCGGACCTTCACTTCTCGCGTCCCATGGACAACGCGGGGCTGAGCGGGATCCAGGCCAGCGGGGCCCAGGGGGGCAACGACTTCACGCTGGACGGGGCGCCCAACCGGGTCTCGCCAAACAACTCGAGCCCCGGCAACAACAACGGGGTGCTGGGATTCTCTCCGCCCTCCGACGCCATCGCCGAGTTCAAGGTGCAGACCAACGCGTTCGACGCTCAGGCCGGTCAGACCGCCGGCGCCTCCGTCAACCTGGCCCTGAAGAGCGGCACCAATGCCTTCCACGGCGCTCTCGGCTACTTCAACCGCGACGACACCCGCACCGCCACCCCGGTCCTCACCAAGCGCGCCGGGGGCGAGAAGCCGACCCGCGACTACAACCGCTTCACCGGGACCGTCTGGGGGCCCATCTTCCGGGACCGGACCTTCTTCATGATGTCGTATGAGCACCTCAGAGACGTTCAGCCGGAGCCGGCGACCTACACCGTCCCCACCATGAAGATGCGTCAGGGCGACTTCTCCGAGTTCGGCATCCTGATCTACGATCCTCTGACCGCCACCGGGAGCAACAACCAGCGCACGCCGTTTCCGGGGAATGTCATTCCCAGCAATCGGATCAACCCGGTGGCGGCGAACTACGCCTCCTACTACCCGGCGCCAAACCGCCCCGGCATCGAGGACAACTACTTCACCAACCAGCTTCGGCCCTACGACTACAACTCGGTGCTCGGCCGCATCGACCACAACTTCAACGCTTCGAACCGGGTCTTCCTCTCCGGCTACTGGAACAAGCGTCAGGAGGACCGATACGACTGGGCCGGGGTCGTGAACGGCTTCGCGGCGACCCGCGGCTTCGACTACCGGAGCAACACCGGCGGCACCCTCGGCTACACCTCGACCCTGTCCAGCGCCATGTTCCTCGATGTCCGCGCCTCCTTCTCCAGGTTCGGCGAATGGCGCCGGCCGGCCGACGAGTTCGACCCCGCGAGCCTCGGCTTCTCATCCCAGGCGGTGGCCCAGATGGGGGACTACCAGTATCTGCCCTTCATCACCTTCGGCGGCTTCAGCACCACCAACTCCGGCTCCAGGATCGCGTCCCTGGGCTCGCAGCGCTCGGACTGGAGTCAGGGGTTCACCCGCCCCTTCTACAACCTCACCTTCGCTCCGACCCTGGCCCGCCTGTGGGGGAGCCACTCCCTGCGGGTAGGCTACGACCTCCGCTACCGGCGTTGGGAGATAACGCCTGCGGCTTACGGAGCCGGCCGCTACCACTTCGCCGGTACCTACACCCGGGCCAACAACTCGGCACCCCAGAACGAGCTGGCCCAGTCCTGGGCCCAGTTCCTGCTGGGCCTTCCCACCACCGGCACCAACACGGTGGCGAACGCCTCCAGCACCGCCAGCCAGTTCGAGATTGCCGCCGAGGCCGACTATCGCCAGATCTCGCACGGCCTCTTCGTGCAGGACGACTGGCGCCTGAGCCGAAGACTGACCGTGAACCTCGGGTTCCGGCTGGAAGTCGAGCAGGCCATGACGGAAACCAAGAACCGCAACCTGGCCGGCTTCGACACCACCTCCGCCAGCCCCATCGAGGCGGCGGTGGTGGCGAACTACGCCAAGAACCCCATCGCCGAGATCCCGGTCGGCGACTTCGACGTGAAGGGTGGCGTGGTCTTCGCAGACGGCCCCATCTACAACACGCTGGTGAAGCCGCTTCCCCGCGGGGCTTTCTCCTACCTGCTCAACGACAAGACCGTGGTCCGCGGCGGGCTCGGGCTCTTCAGCTACCCCTACTACTTCGACTCCGGCAACCAGTCGGGCTTCTCCCAGCCCACGGGTGTCATCACCACCCAGAATAACGGAACCACCTTCCTGACCGACCTCACGAACCCTCTCGCGAGTGGCAGCCTGATTCAGCCCGCGGGCTCCTCCCTGGGCCTCGGTTCCTCGCTCGGCCTCAACGTCGGCACCGTGGTGCCCGCCGAGCGGAAGACCCCCTCCTACACGCGCTGGCAGATCGGGGCGCAGCGCGATCTGGGAGCCGGCTTCATGGTGGAGGTCATGTACGTGGGTTCCCGCGGGCGGAACCTGCCGGTGACCCGGGAGATGAACGGCATTCCCGTTCAGTACCTTTCGAACTCCCCCACCCGGGACACCGCTCGGGAGTCGTATCTGACGGCGCAGGTGCCCAACCCGTTCCAGGGGCAGCTTCCCGGCACCAGCATGAACGGCGCGACCACCCAGCGGCAACAGCTCCTCCGGCCCCACCCCCAGTTCCAGAGCGTGGTGACCGAGGAGTACGCGGGCTCGGACAGCTACCATGCCGGAACCATCCGCCTGGAAAAGCGGTTCTCGGGAGGCAACTCCCTACTCGCCACCTACACCCGCTCGCGGCTCAGGGACAAGCTCAACTACCTGAACCCCGCCGATCCGGTGCTGGAGGACCGCGTCTCGCCGAACGACCGACCGAACCGGATTACCGCCGGCGCCACCCTGCGTTCCCCGTTCGGCCGCGGCCAGAAGTGGGGCAGCGACTGGAAAGGGGTCACCGAGGCCTTGCTCGGAGGATGGCAGGTGAGCGGCAGCTACCAGTACCAGTCGGGCTACCCCCTCACCTGGTCCACCAGCATCTACTACGACCCCAGCCGCAACCCCAAGGACCTGAAGTCGAACATCGGGGAGAAGAAGAACGGCGGCACCGCCGGGCTCGACCTTCCGGCCTGGGACACCTCCGGCTTCTACATCCCTGGCTCGGACCGCACCGATCCCAGGATCCAGCTCGGCAACAACGTCCGCTACTTCCCCTCCACGTTGGCTAACGTGCGAACCCACGACCTGCACCTGCTGGACCTCGGCATCTACAAGACCTTCAGCCTCCCGCGGGACGTGAAGCTGCAAGTGCGCATCGAGGCCATCAACGCCCTGAACTACACCGTGCTCTGGAACCCCAACCTGGACCCGCGCAGCGCCAACTTCGGTCTGGTCAACCAGGATCGCAACAACCCGCGTGACCTCCAGCTCGGGGCCCGCCTGACCTTCTGATGAAGGCTGCTCCTTGGCTCGCGGCGGGGGCTCTCCTCGCCGCGAGCCCGCTCACCCCGGCTCCCGGCGGACCTGCGCTCAGGGTCACCGCGCAGAGCCAGTTGGACCTCGCCCGCCCCCAGGAGACGGTGGAGCTGGCGATTGCCTCGCTCTCGGGTCTGACGGCGGCTGATCTGCCGCGGGTGAGGGTGCGCGAGCAAGCCAGCGGCCATGAGGTCCCGGCTCAGGCGGTGGACCTGGATGCCGACGGTCGCTTCGACCAGCTCGTGTTCCAGACCGACTTCGGCCCCCGCGAGAGCAAGAGCTTCCTGCTGGAGGTGGGGGAGCCGCGCCCTCCGCGCAAGCAGGACTTCCGCGTCTACGGCCGGTTCGTGCGAGAGCGCTTCGACGACTTCGCCTGGGAAAACGATCGGATCGCCCATCGGATGTACGGGACCGCACTCGAAACCTGGGATGCGGAGCCGCTGACCAGCAGCGGCGTCGACGTGTGGTGCAAACGCACGCGCCGACTGGTGGTGAACGACTGGTATCTGACCGGCGACTACCACCGCGACCAGGGAGAGGGTGCCGATCTCTATTCCGTGGGCCGCAGTCGCGGCTGTGGGGGGAGCGGGGTCTGGCAGGACGGCCGGCTCTTCACCTCTCGCAACTTCCGAGCCAGCCGGGTGCTGGCGAACGGTCCGCTGCGGCTGATCTTCGAGCTGACCTACGAACCCTGGGATGCCGGCGGCTTCTCCGTCTCCGAGGTCAAGCGCATCACGGTGGACGCGGG
>Ga0209342_10008945_pt1 | contig 10039 bp, 5 predicted proteins | sample RifCSP16_2_FD_184023 | JGI IMG/M metagenome (GOLD analysis project Ga0209342, IMG submission 184023) | Soil microbial communities from Rifle, Colorado - Rifle CSP2_sed 16_2 (SPAdes) (version 2) | ecosystem: Environmental > Terrestrial > Deep subsurface > Rock core/Sediment | place: Rifle...
CAATCAGGCCCGCCAGTAGAGTCAACAACACCAGGCCTGCGGGAACGACGGGATCTCCCATCCAGTGAATGGTGATGGAGCGGGATGTCAGAGTATTGAATGTTGGCAATCCGATCTCGACAAGCGCAATGGCAAGGGGAAGAGAGAGGACACTTTGAAGGAGCGATTCCCCGAAGAATTGTCTGGAAATGGCAAACCTATCGGCACCGTTCGCTTTGCGTATGCCCACCTCTTTCGCCCGTGTTGAAGCGCGGGCAGTGGAGATGTTCATGAAATTCACACATCCAACAAGTAAAAGAAAAAACGCAACAGCCGACATAAGATAGATGTAGCTGACATCTGAATTAGGTTCCATCTCGCGGAAGAGATTCGAATGGAGGTGAATCGAAGTAACAGGCTGCAGAAACAGTTTGAACCGTGCACCTTGTTCTCCAAGGTGTCTCCGAATCACTTCTGTCATTTTCTCTTCGACAATCGATATTGTAGCCCCTGGCCGAAGGAGGACATACGTATAGAACTGATTCCAACTGAGCCATTCGTTTCGCTGGGGATGGGTCAGAGTGCCCATCGAAAGCAAGTACGTGAACGTGAAATGGGAATTCAGCGGGACGTCACGCATGACACCGGTGACACGAAGGGGAATGGAGTTCTCCATCAACAGTGTCTGGCCAAGCGGGCTGTTGTCGCCGAAATACTTTTTCGAGAGGGTTTCTGTGAGAACGATCAAGTTTGGCTCGGACAGACACCAGCGGGGATCGCCTTCCGTCAGGATGTAGCTGAACATGGTGGTCGCCGAGGAGTCAGCATAAAATCCGTCAGGTTCATAGAAACGACGGTCGCCGCTTCCCAGAAGAAGAGAGCCCGTAAAGACAAATCGCGTCATGGCGTCGACCTCAGGGACCTCGTCCCTGACCGCGAGGCCCCATGGCCCGTTCACCTTTGCGATCGATCCGTATGTTGTGCCTTCGACTGCCAAAGCCATTCGGTACAGGCGGTCTTTGTTCTCATGGTACTGATCGTAACTCAGTTCATAGCGAACATACACGAGGATCAGAATGCAGCATGCCAATCCCAACGCAAGGCTGATAATGTTTATCAGAGAATAACTTCTCTGCCTCCACATTGTCCGGAACGCAATTTTTATGAAATGGCTGATCATCGATCCCTCACGGCGTTTTGGTGTTTTCTTGAGTCTTCCCTTTTTACCTTTGGAGTGGTCTATTCATACCTCAATGACTCCACCGGATTGGTTCCTGCGGCCCGAATTGCCTGAGTGCTCACCGTTGCTAGGGCGATGACTGCTGCCGCTCCTCCGGCCAGGAGGAACAATCCGGGCCCGAGTGAGATCCGGTACGAGAAATCACTCAACCAACCATCCATGACATAAAATGCAATCGGCCAGGCGATCAGGTTGGCAATCCCCACAAGCGCCATGAACCGGCGGGAAAGGAGCGCTGCGAGCGATGGAGATGTCGCTCCCAGGACCTTCCGTATGCCGATTTCTCTTCGTCTCACCTGTGCAACAAATGTTGCCAGACCGAAAAGCCCCATTGCGCCCACGAAGAGAGCGAGCACAGTGAAAGACGTCACGATCTGTCCTAATTTCTCGTCGCGTGCATACATCTTGTTGAAACTCTCGTCGACGAAGGTATAGTCGAACGGATAGTCTTTCACCGTTTCATGCCAGGCGAGTTTAATTCGGTCAAGAGTTTCGGGAATCCCTGATGTACCTTTTCCGCCAGAGCCGGAGTTGGGACGAAGGCGAATGCTCGCGTACGAAACCCATCGGTTGCTGCGTTTCGAAAAGAAGAGCGGGGCGATCCCCTGACGAAATGTGTGCATGTGAAAATCCTTGACGATGCCGATGATCGTCCTCTTCTCCCCACTGCGTTCAATGACCCTTCCCAGCGGATCCTTCAGGCCGAATGTGCGGGCAAAAGCCTCGTTGATAACATATTCCTTTGAATCCTCATTCTCATTCAACGGTTCTCCCGAAAAGAACCGCCCGGCCAGGAGCGGGATCTTGTAGACGTTCAGGAAATTCTCGTCGGTATACATTTGGTAGCTCTGGGCTTCAACCGTTTGACCGTCGTCGCCGATGATCGAGAGTCCGGTCGACGACCCGACCTGGATCGGCAGATGTGTCGAAGTTGTGAATCCTTCGACACCGGCAATTCGTTCGACCGTGTTTTTGAAGGCCGGAAGATTTTTTATCACATCCTGATGTGGTATGCGGATTGCTACAACCTGGTCCCGATTGTAGCCCGGGTCGCTGGTTCGAATGAACGTCAGCTGATCCAGAATGACGAACGCACAGATGGCAAGTGCGATCGCGGCTGAGAACTGAATCACGACCAGCACGTCCCGGAATCGCGTCCGCTCACGTCCCCCGGAACCGGTCTTGAAAACGTCCACAGGAGCAAATGCAGACAGGACAAGTGCCGGATAGGATCCGGATACCAGGCCCACAATGAGTGTAAGAAGGAGAAAACCCGGCACGAACCCACTGCCGGTGAGAATGCTCGATGCAAGTTCCCGATCGACGAGGCGCGCAAACGACGGAAGGGAAACCTCGACGATGACAAGGGCAAGAGATCCCGCAATGAAAGCTGTGAGGAGCGATTCGCCGATGAATTGACGGACCAGTTCACTTCGGCCCGCGCCGATGACCTTTCGGACACCAACCTCCCGGGCCCGAAGCGATGCCCGAGCCGTCGCAAGATTCATGTAATTGATCGAGGCGGTCGCCAGGAGGATGATTGATAATGCCGAAAGGATGTAGATCGTTTTCATATCCCCTTCACCGCCGGGTCCGAAATTAATGTGCGTTGAACGGAGGTGAATATCCGTGAGTGGTTGAAGAAAGAAGCGTGTGGGCTCTCGTTCCCACTCTTTGAAGAGCGAGCCCATGTACTTTTGTGTGAAGGCAGGGATCTTCCCGCGCAACGCGTCAGGATCGGCCCCCTGCCGCAAAAGCACGTAGGTGTCGTACGAACTGTTTCCCCACGTCATGTCCTTTTTTCGTTCGGCCTCATAGGTCGCAAACGAAAGAAACATCGACGCAGTCACGTGTGAGTTCTTCGGAATATCTTTCATAACTCCTGTTACGCGCATATCATAGATATCGCGTATGCGCATCATTTTCCCCAGAGGATCCTGGTCGCCGAAATGCCGGCGGGCGGTCTCTTCGGACAGCACGACCGTGTTGGGCTCCGTAAGCGCTGTCGCCGGATCTCCCTTCACGAGCGGAATGTCAAAAATCGTAAACACCGCCGGCTCTGCCCACTCCATCCCGGCCTCCATGATCACCCTATCGCCTACCCGGATGAGCCCGCTGCCTGAACTCGCGAATTTTACTGTCGACTCAACCTCGGGGAAATCAGTTTCCATCGCTTTGCCCAGCGGTGCCGGAACCACGGCGAAGTAGTCAGAACCAATGAAAACATTCCCCGGATCCTGCTTGTAGACCCGGTAGATACGGTCTGCGTTCTCATGAAATGTGTCATAACTCAGCTCATACTGGATATACATCAGAATAAGCGTACTGCTGGCGAGTCCGATGGCCAATCCGGCAACATTGAGAGCTGCCGTTCCTTTGTGCCGAAGGAGGTGACGGAAGGTTGTTTTGAGATAGTTGGCGATCATGGTTATCCCGGCCTGGAGGGAAGAGCAGAGAGCATAGGGCTTCGCCTCAGTGTTTTCTTGAAACTAGAGATTCGGCGTGAGAGAATATCGAATGACTCAAGAAGATTGCTCTGTGTCCTCTCGTCCAGGAGTTTTCGTCGACAAAGGAGGATCACAATATTTGCATTCTCAAAGACCGATCTTCGGGAAATATCAAGGAATCGTGCAAATTCCTTGTTTGAAGTGCAGCCGGAGCCCTCTGCAATATTGTTAGACATACTCATTCCTGCGCTGCGGACTTGTTCCGCGAATCGATACAGATGCTTTCGTTCGAGAATATCAGCTATATCAAAAAGTTGGTTCCCCAACTCAATTGCCATTTGCCAAATCTCCAAGTCCTGAAATCTGAACTTTGCCATAAATCCCCCCATTGTGATAGTTATTGAGTGTTTTGGATATCCACCGACAGCCCCATGCTCTCTGCTCAACGCTCTCTGCCCCATGCCCTCTGCTCTTCACTCGTACCTCATCGCATCCACCGGATTCATGCTTGCCGATTTCAAAGCTTGAGTACCGACGACAGAAAGAGCCAGAAGCAAAACGCCTCCGCCCGCAGCAAGGAAAATGGGCCAGGATATTTCCATACGGTAGGCAAAATTCTCAAGCCACCCCTGCATGGCAAAATAGGCCGCCGGCCATGCAAGGAGGTTTGCTGCAGCGACCAGTCTGACGGAGTCCTTTGCAAGCAAACCGATGATTCCCTGGGCCGACGCGCCGAGGACCTTGCGTATTCCTATTTCTTTGGTGCGCTCCTCCGTGGAAAAAGAAGCGAGCCCGAGCAACCCCATCAGTGCAATGACGACGGCAAGAAACGAGAACGAGAAAAACAACTTCTCAAACCGGCGCTCGGCGCCGTACAGCCGGTCCACGTGCTCATCGAGAAAGAAAAATTCGAATGGGGATGATGGGGCGACGTCGCGCCATACTGTGCGCATGCGACGAATGAGCCCCGCGATGTCGCTCGATGCAACACGCACTGAGAGCGTACTGAACTGGTCTCGCCAGGGCCTGTTGGTGATGATCAACGGTTCGATCTTGTCGTGCAGCGAAGCATAGTGGAAATCCTTGACCACCCCGATCACAGAGTGATCGCCATTGCGCCGGATGGTCTTACCGACGGGGTCAGTCCAACCGAGCAGGGTTGCAAGCGACTCGTTGATCAGGTACGTCTCTTTCTCGCTTTGTCGTTCAACCGAAAAATTTTTTCCCTTGATCACCGTAAGGCCGTATGTGTCGAGGAATCGCTCATCGATGTCGACAACATGAATCATCATTGGAGCTGCGTGTCCCTCGGGGAAATATCCGTTGCTTGTAAATCCAGCCGAGGGCACTTCCGATGATGCCGTAACGCCGATGACTTCAGACAGGGCGGTTAATTCCTGCTTCAGGACATCCGCACGCTCCCGGGCTTCGTCTCCCCTGAGAGGGATGACAATCATATTGTCCCTCTGAAATCCCAGATCTTTGTCCTTCATGAATTGGAGCTGGGCTGCAACAAGGAACGTGCAAATGATCAAGGTGATCGATACCGTGAATTGAAAAACCACAAGGGTGTTACGAACTGCATTTCTTGATCTGCCGCGTAAGACGGGACCCTGCAGTGCCACCGGTTGGTAGCGGGAGAGGAGGAATGAAGGATAGCTTCCGGCAGCAGCGCCAACCACAAAAATTCCAGCAAGGAAAAGGACAACTTCCTCAATTTCAAAGGAACCAAACGATCCCACATGCTCTCCAACCAACTCCCCGTACCATGGATTCACGAGCTCCACGAGCAGGATTGCGATCATCATGGCTGCGACGGTTACAAGAAGTGCTTCTCCAAGAAACTGGAAGATGAGATCACGTTTGTTTGCACCGAAGGTCTTTCTGATCCCTACTTCTTTGGCTCGACGGATTGCCCGGGCGGTTGTGAGATTGACGAAATTCACGCAAGCAAGGATCAAAATAAAAAGTGCCACGGCGGTGAACACTGCAATATTGCTTCTGCGTGTCTCAGAATCGTACTCGTGATAAAGATGAACTCTTCTCAGCGGTTCAAGAGAAGGAACAATTTCCACTCCGATGCCCGCAAGCTGCTGATTCAGGTAGCGCCAGAGTAAAGTGGAACACTGTTTCTCCGCGGATCCGATATCGGCCTGCGGATTCAGCATGAGGTATGCGATGTAGTTGTTACCCCCGTTCCAATCGAGAAAGAGATTTGGATCCTGATAGAGTGTTGAAAAGGAAATCAACGAGGAGAATTGGATCGATGAATTCGCCGGGGGGTCCTCTGCGATTCCCGTGATGATGTAGGGGCCTTTACCGTCCAGTGTGACAAGGGCTCCGAGCGGGTTCTTTTCGCCGAACAGCCTTCTCGCGGAAGACTGAGTGAGAACGAGTGAAAAGGGATTGCGCAGCATGGCTTGTGGATCTCCGGCAATCAGCCTGAACGAGAATATCTGAAAGAAGGTGGAATCGGCATGATGGATGTTCTCGAGTTTGTAAGACTCTCCGTCAACGGAAGCGTAGCCCACTCGAGATGAAGAAATGCGTACGAAAGACTTAACCCCTGGAATTTCCCTCGCTGCTGCAGGTGCGAAGGGAGGTACGAATGTGGGCCCTTGACCCTCGACTGTTCCTTCCTTCTTGAAGGCAAAGGAAGCCCGGACAATCGAATCGCCATTGTCGTGGAATTCATCGTAGCTCAGTTCAAATCGTACAAAAAGAAGAATGAGGATTGCAGCGGCGAGGCCAATTGCCAAACCGGCGATTGTAATGGCAGAATAGATCTTGAACTTCAAAAGATTGCGAAGCGCGACTTTGAGATAGTTGGTAAACATGTGTAACCTCGCAGAGAGCAAAGGGCAGAGGGCAACTCAATTCGAGCCACGCTCCTATTAAATGTTTAACGCTTTCTTGAAACTCGAAATCTTCCGTGACAGGATATCAAACGACGCGAGAAAATCATCTTGCGCCTTCTCGTCTAACAGCTTTCTTCGGCAAAGAATAATTGCAATATTCGCATTTTCGAATACCGATCTTCGAGCTATGTCAAGGAAGCGGGCGAATTCCTTCTTTGAGGTACAACCTGATCCCTCCGCGATGTTGTTTGACATGCTCATTCCTGCTCCGCGAATCTGCTCTGCAAATCGATAGAGATGCCTTCGCTCAAGATCATCAGCTATGTCAAAAAACCCATCCCCCAGATTGATTGCCATTTGCCAAATCTCCAAGTCTTGAAACCTGAACTTTGCCATGATTCCCCCCAAGTTGATTCATTGAAATCTACTGCGTGTTCCAGATCTCCGCTCTCTGCTCCAAGCCCTTTGCTCTCTGCTTATTCATACCTTAACGCCTTCACAGGATTCGTCAGCGCGGCCTTGATGGCCTGAAAACTCACAGTGAGCAATGCGATCAGAAACGCCAACGCCCCCGAGAGAACAAAGACGACCCAAGAGATATCGACCCGGTAGGCAAAGTTCTCAAGCCAATTGTGCATGATATACCAGGCCACCGGCCAGGCAACGGCATTGGCGACTAGTACAAGAAGAACGAATTCTTTCGAAAGAAGAGCGACGACTTCGACTTCCGATGCGCCGAGAACCTTCCGAATCCCAATCTCCTTTGTGCGGCGTTCCGTCGAAAATGAAGCGAGCCCGAAGAGTCCGACACAGGCTATCAAGATTGTCAGTGCCGAGAAAAGAAAGAACACTTCGCCGAGCCGCTGGGCCGAACGATACTCGGCTTCAATGCTCTCGTCCAGAAACGCGTACTCGAACGGCATTGCAGGCGCGAAAGATTTCCATTCGGCCTCAAGCATCCGAATGGTGCTTTCGAGGTCAGTGGGGCGCACACGAACGGCAACAAACGATTCCGGAATCGTGTATGAATTGGAGGATGTGTGGAAGAGAGCGAAAGGTCCAATGGGTGAATACAGCGACGCGAAATTGAAATTCTTGATCACCCCAATGATGCGGTACTTCGCGTTGTTTCCGCCAGGATATGTAATGGTCATCCCGACTGGATCAGAGAGCCCAAACAGTCGAACCGCTGCCTCGTTGAGAATGACACTCGACGAGTCTGCGAATTCCGGCGAGAATCCCCGACCCTGTACGATCGATATGCCCATCGTGGAGATGAAGTTCTCATCTGAGCGGTAAGAAATCATGCCAAACGACATATCTCCTTTGCCTTCCACTTTGTAACCGTCCTCAAATGATGAATTCGGCGGCACGCCGTTGGAGAGCGCAGCATTGAGAACCTGCGGATGGCTCTTCAGGTCATCCCGAAAGGCCTTTGCCTTAGTACCGAGGCGATCGTTCTTGTTCGAGATAACGATGATTCCCCTTCGCTCGAACCCAAGGTTCGCCTGCCTGATAAAATCCATCTGTTGTTTGACGAGAAGGGTACATGTAATGAGTCCGATCGTCATGGCAAACTGACTCGTGACAAGGACATTTCGCAATCTCTTTCCCCGCGCCGGAGAGGCAAACGGACCCTTGACTGCCAGAGCCGGCTTGATCGACGAGAGGTAGAATCCCGGATAACTTCCGGAAATGAGGCCAACCAGGACTGCAACGAGAAGCAACGCTCCCGGGAGCCACAGAGGATCAAGAAGGCTGAACTCAATCGACTTGGCAGCGAGACGATTGAAGGGCCTCAGACTTACCTCCACGAGAAAAAGCGCGACCGGCATCGCAAGAAGGCTGAAGAGAGTTGATTCGACGAGGAACTGACCCAGCAGCATCTTTCTCTGCGAGCCAAGCATCTTGCGAACTCCGATTTCTTTTGCCCGGCTCGCCGAGCGGGCGGTGGCGAGGTTCATGAAATTGATGCACGCAATGCCAAGGACCAGACAGGCGATGATTGAAAGCAGCCGGACCTGTGAACGGTCCCCGAGGGGGCCAAGCCGGTTTCCAATGGTAACGGACCCAAGGTAGATATCCCCGAGAGGCTGAAGAACAAAATTCCAGCGGCCGCCATTCTTCAACAGATCGTCATAGGACATGCCGAGCCGTCTGAATCCTGCGGCCCCGTAGCGTTTGATCAATGCCGGGATCTGTGCCTCGATTGCAGCGGATGATACTCCGTCTCTCAACTTCACATAGGTGGTTACCTGCATCCAGACCCAGCTCCAGTTGCGCCACGCGACCTCGGGGTAGGACGACATCGAGGTAAGCATGCTGAACTGGATATGAGAGTTCCGGGGTGTATTCTGCACGACCCCTGTTACCCGGAACAAATTCTGGTACGTTCCATAGAAGTCCCGTTTTTCTTCGTCGATCAGCAGCGTCTTTCCGATCGGTGACTCGTCGCCAAAGAGTTTCGCAGCAAGGTCCTGTGTCAAGACCACGCTATTCGGCTGCCTGAGGGCTGTCGACGGATCTCCCGCGATGAGGGGGAAACTGAAAAGTTCAAAGAAATTCGAATCAGCAGCGAGTACGCCATCTTCATTGAAGAATATGTCGCCGGATCGCACCGTGGCATTGGGCATCGGGCGAAGACGGGTCGCCGCCGTTACATCCGGAAGGTAGTTGGCGAGCGTTGAGGCAAGAGGGGGCGGGGTCCCCGGGCCGACACCTTCGCTCCCATCTTCTCCCTTGAAATCCCAGTTGGCGCGGTAAATCGAGTCTGCGCTCTTGTGGAATCGATCGTAGCTCAGCTCATCCTGCACCCAAAGGTACATCAGGGTTGCGCAGGCAAGACCAAGGGCAAGTCCGCCGATGTTGATGAGCGAATAGAGCTTGTGTTTGAAGAGATTACGGACGGCGATTTTAAGGTAATTGGTAAGCATGGCCTATCCCGGCACGGCTCGACAGAATATCGACTGACCTAGGTGTGTGACTTGTAGTGAGTTTTGAATATCTCTCATGCTCTCTGCTCCCGGCACCATGCCCTTTCCCCCATGCTTATTCATACCTCAACGAATCCACCGGATTGCCCGCGGCGGCTTTTATTGTTTGAATGCTGACGGTCAGAAGCGCAATCGCCAAAGCCATCGCGCCCGCAAGGGCAAATATCCACCAACTGAGTTCGATTCGATAGGCAAAGTCGCGGAGCCACGATTGCAGGGCTGTCGAGGCGACAGGAACCGCGATGACGGTGGAAATAAGTACAAGAATGGCAAAATCTTTTGAAAGCATGACCAGAATGCCAGGGACCGAAGCACCAAGCACCTTGCGGATCCCAATTTCCTTGGTTCGTTGCTCCATGATGAAGGACAGGAGCCCGAGGAGACCCAGGCAGGCAATGGCTATTGCCAGAAACGCCGTCAGGGTGAACACGGTCTCAACGCGTCGGTCATCAGCGTAGAAATCGTTGATCCTCTCGTCCAGGAAATTGTACTCCAGCGGAGTAACGTTGTCGAACTTCTCAT
>Ga0209342_10008947_pt1 | contig 10037 bp, 11 predicted proteins | sample RifCSP16_2_FD_184023 | JGI IMG/M metagenome (GOLD analysis project Ga0209342, IMG submission 184023) | Soil microbial communities from Rifle, Colorado - Rifle CSP2_sed 16_2 (SPAdes) (version 2) | ecosystem: Environmental > Terrestrial > Deep subsurface > Rock core/Sediment | place: Rifle...
GCTGGCGTCGCACTTCGACCAGCCCGTGAACGTGGGTCGCCTCTGCGGCCTCGGGGCGCGGCTCCTGGAGTCCGGGGCGATCCTGGGCGAGACGCTCTCGCTCGCGACCCCCTCGGTGGCGATCCTCCGAGGGGAGCGGTACCAGATGCTCCTCTGGCGTGTGCCCGTGCTCGGCGGTCCGCTCGTGGGCCTGCTCAAGCGGGAGAGCGAGTGGCCGGAGACCCGCTTCAAGACCCTTTTCGCGAAGGTCGAGGCCATCCTGACGCCGCCCCCGCCGGAGAACGGCACGTACCCGGTGACGCCGTAGCGGTCCCGACCGCGCGGAGCCCGCGAAGGCCAGCGAATCGGTGAGTGGGGACGCTGGGATTTGAACCCAGGTCAGCGGGTTTCCACCACGCGGGGAGCGACCCCGCGCGTTCTTCGGAACCAGGTCACCGCTCCAGTCACTCATCACGGAGTCAGCAAACCCGTTCGCGATCACGCCCTGACTGGAGCCCGCCAGTCTACCAGGTTAGCCTACGTCCCCACCGGGGCGCGAGGTGGGTAGGGGGAGCGCGATATATGGGTTTCGACTCGCAGCCGCGGTAAACAGTCAGTAGAGGGCCGGCTCCTCCCAGACCCCAAACACGCTCCGGAGGACACCGCAGACCTCGCCGAGCGTCGCCTCCGCCTTCACCGCGTCGAGGATGCGGGGCATTGTATTCTTCTGCCCGTTGGCGGCATCCTCGAGGGCGTCGAGGGACTTCCGCCACCGCTTCTTATCGCGGCCCGAGCGGATCTTCTTGAGCCGCGCCAGCTGGCGGCTGTACGCTTCCCTCGTCACGCGCAGGGGCTCCACCTCGGGCTCCTCCTCGAGCACGAATTCGTTCACCCCGACAATGATCCGCTCGCCGTCCTCGACCTCCTTCTGGTAGCGGTAGGCCGAGTTCGCAATCTCCTGCTGGAACCAGCCTTTCTTGATGGCGGGGATCGTCCCCCCTTGCGCCTGAATCCGCTTGAAGTACCGATAGGCGTCCTCCTCCATCTCGTCCGTGAGCGCCTCGAGGAAGTACGAACCGCCGAAGGGGTCCATCGTGTTCGCAACGCCTGTTTCGTGCGCGAGAACCTGCTGCGTGCGCAGCGCGATGCGCACCGCCTTCTCGTTCGGCACTTGGTAGGCCTCGTCGTACGAGTTCGTGTGCAAGGACTGCGTCCCGCCGAGGACTCCCGCCAGCGCCTGGATGGCGGTGCGGACGATGTTCACCTCGGGCTGCTGCTTAGTGAGCGACACGCCCGCCGTCTGCGTGTGGAACCGGCACCACCAGGACCGCGGACTCTTCGCCCCGAATGTCTCGCGCATCTCGCGCGCCCAGATGCGCCGCGCCGCGCGGAACTTCGCGATCTCCTCGAAGAGGTCGTTGTGGGAGTTGAAGAAGAAGGAGAGGCGCGGGGCGAAGTCGTCGATCTTGAGTCCGCGGTCCAGCGCCCAGCGCACGTACTCGAAGCCGTTGTTCAGCGTGAAGGCGAGTTCCTGTGCGGCTGTAGCCCCGGCCTCCCGGATGTGGTAGCCGCTGATGGACACGGTGTTCCACTGCGGGACGCTCTTCGTCCCGTACTCGAACGTGTCGACGACGAGACGCATGGAGGGCTCCGGCGGGAAGATCCACTCCTTCTGCGCCTGGTATTCTTTCAGGATATCGTTCTGGATGGTCCCCCGCAGCCGGTCCGCCGCGACGCCTTTCTTCGCCGCCATCGCGAGGTACATCGCCCAGAGGACCGACGCCGGCGAGTTGATCGTCATCGAGGTGGAGATCGCCCCCGGGTCGATCCCTTCGAAAAGGATCTCCATGTCCTTGAGCGAGGACACCGCCACGCCGCAGGTCCCGAACTCCCCCGCCGCCTCCGCGTCGTCCGTGTCGTACCCGTACAGCGTGGCCATGTCGAAGGCGACGGACAGGCCGGTCTCCCCGTGGTCGATGAGGTATTGGAAGCGGGCGTTCGTGTCCTCGGCGCTGCCGAAGCCGCTGAACATCCGCATCGTCCACAGGCGGCCCCGGTACATCGTCGGGTGGATCCCTCGGGTGAACGGGTAGTCGCCGGGGTTCCCCAGGTGGGCCGCGTAATCGAACTCGGCGTCGAGCTGGGTGTAGAGGCGCCGCACGGGCCTCGACGAGGTCGTGAGGAACTCCTTCCGCCGCTCGGGCTGCTTCTTCAGGGTATCCCGGAGCGTCGAGTCCTCCCACCGGCGAAGCTGTCGGGCGAACGCTCGGTCGTCCTTGGCCGAAGAACCCGCCATCGGCAGGGAAATCCGACGCCGGCTCAAGTGCTTTGCGCCGCTCATTTCAGGGGGACGAAACCGAGCAAATCCGTGATCTCGCCGGTTCGCTTCCGGGCGTCCTTGAACACGGGCCTCACCGCCGTTCCCGCGGCGGCCTTCCCCGGGGGCATGAGCAAGCGGTGAACCAGCCCGCCGTCCACGCCCTCGAATCGGAACAGGCCCCAGACCTGGGGCTCCGGCAGCGTCGCTCCGTTCTCATCGACCCGGGCGAGGCTCACCGCCGCCACGGTCGCCTTGCCCGGCGCCTTCCCCCACTTCCGGATCTGGCTGAGACAATGTTCGCAGTACATCCGCGGCGGGAAGAACGTGCGGTCGCAGTGCGTGCAGATGGCGGTGACGAGGGTCCGGTCCCTCTTGACCGCCTTGAGCATCTTCTCCCCGCCGATCCCGGCGGTGTAGATGTAGTCCGCCTCGACGTTGCCCTTCCAGTGCCGCAGCCTCCGCGGGTCCGCGGTCTTCTCGAGGAACGTCATCGACGCCCCTCCGGGATGGGCTTCCAGTAGCGGATGTCGAGGACGGAACCCGTGCGCTCCGGCGGCGGCTTCCACACCGCCTTCACCTTCATCCCAATCCGGATCGTCTCCTTCGTGACCTCGCCGAAGTAGTGCATCATCCCCATCTGCGGGCTCGCTCCATCCACGCTGACCACCCCAACGAAGATGGGCTCGGTGATGCGCTTCGCGTCCTTGTCGAGGTAGGAGACCGAGAAGGTCTCGATGGTCCCCGAGTCCTTGACGTAGACCCACTCGTCCGTGGGTCGGTAGCACTGCTCGCAGAACATCCGCGGGGGGAACAGGGTGCGCTGGCAGGCGTGGCACTTCCGCGCGATGAGCTTCCCGTTCTGGAGCTCCTCCAGGAACCGGGACATGGCCTGGCCCGCCGCCCAGGAATACTTCGCCTCCGGGCGGTAGCGCGTCTGCAGGGCCGAGCCCCGGTCGATCTGCTTCTGACTGAGCTCCTCTCCGGCCCAGGCGACGCCTTTGGGCTTCGCCCGCACTTTCGCCTTCACGCGCGCATCACCACCACGCTACTGAACTGCATGAGGTCGCCCCACGCGTTCGTCACTCCGGTGTGGATCTCCTTGGGGATCTGCCGCTTTCCGGCCTGGCCGGAGAGCTGCCAGTACAGCTCGCCGACCTTGATGCCCATCGTGGCGGCAATCGGGTTCCCGATGCCCAGGAGGCCGCCGCTCGGGCACGTCGGGAGGTCTCCGTCCCGCTGGGTCACGCCTTCGCGTGTGAGCTTCGGCGCCTCGCCCTTGTTGCAGAGGAGGAGCCCTTCCATGTGGTGGAGTTCCTTATAATCGAAGGGATCGTAGGGCTCCGCGAAGTCGATCTGCTTCCGCGGCTGGTCGATCCGCGCCTGCTTGTAGGCCATCTGGGACGCCCGCGCAAGGTACTCCGGGAAATAGAGGTCGCGGTCCGTCCACATCGTGGAGTCGATGCACCAGCCGACACCGTCGAACCAGACGGGGGATTCCACATGCAGACGCTTCACGGCGTCCGCGCTCGCGAGGACCAGGGCGCTCGCCCCGTCGCTCGGCGGCGAGATGTCGAGGCGCTGGACCGGCCAGGCCATCATCTCGCTGTTCAGGACATCCTCCACGGTGATCTTCGCGTCCGCGAGTTGGGCGGCGGGGTGCGCGACCGCATTGCGCTTGTTCTTCACCGCCACGCGCGCGATGTCCTCCTTCTTGATCTTGTGGACCGTCATGTAACGGTTCATCTCCATGGCGAAGATCCACACGAGATTCGGTTGGAGGGGCCGGTCGAGAATCGGATCCCAGATGTGGGCGAACACGGACTGAGGATGCGGGTAGCAGGAAGACATCTTCTCCTCGTTCACGACGAGGACGATGTCGGCCAGACCGGAGGCGACATGCCACCAGGCCGCGATCGGGGAGAACACCGCCGTCCCGCCGCCGGTGAAGACGCGGGTGATCGGCTTCCGGAAGCCACCGCAGCCGTCCGCGTAGTACTCCCCCTTCTGGTGCACGCCGTCGAAGGCGTCCGGGGCGCTCCCCGTGACAACGGCGTCGACGTCCTTCATCTCCAGCTTCGCGGAGTCGAGGGCCATCCGCGTCGCCTCCCAACAGAGCTCCTTCGGCGTCTCTTTGAGCCGCCGGCGGAACAGCGTCATGCCCGCGCCGATGCACGCGACCTTCCTCACTTGCCCACCCCCAGGACGGCGACCCCGCCGGTTGCGGTCGGGATTCCCCGCCACGACACCGCCACGCCGTTCCGCGCGCGGTCCACCTGGCGCGATCCCGCCTCGCCCCGCAGCTGGAGGGCGACCTCGGCCACGCGATGGAGACCGGAGGCATCCAGGATGTACCCGCATCCGAGCGACCCGCCGGACGGGTTCACAGCCAGACCGCCATTCAAGGCAAAGTCGCCGCGTTTGAGGCGCCGTGCGGTCTCTCCCTTCTTCGAGAGGCCCGCCGCCTCGAGGTGCTCGAGCTCCTTGTAGGAGAAGCGGTCATCGACCTCGGCGACCTGGAATGCCCTTTCGGGCTTCGTGACCTTGGCCATCTTGTACGCCGCCGCGGCGGCAATCTCCGCGTACTTGGCGGTGGTCCAGTCCCGGGCCTCGAGGTTCGGGGAGTCCGTGCCCCAGCCGAAACCGCGGAGCCAGACCGGGGTCGCGGCGAACCGCCTCGCCTTCCGCTCCGAGGCGAGGACGAGGACGATGCCCGCGTCGGCGAGGGCCGCCTGGTCGAGGGCCCGGAGCGGGTCGAACTGTGGCGGGGAGCGGTCCGCCTCGTCGGCGGTGAGTTTCGAGGGATACGCCGCGAACGGGTTCCTCAGCGCGTTGGTCCGGTTCTTCGCGATGACCGCCGCGCAATCCCTGGCGGTGAGTCCGCTCGCCCTCAGGTAGGCGTCCATCTCGAGCCCGGCGAGGTAGTTCGGATGGCCGCGGAGCGGCTTGTTGAGGATGGGGTCGAGGGCGTGCTGGACGATGTGCGGGTAGGTGAGGAGGTCCGAGGCCTTCGAGTGGGACTCCACCGCCACGACGTCGAAGAGCCCCGACTGGATCTGCATCGCCCCCTGGGCGAGCCCCTGGATGCCGTCGCCGGACACGGTGCAGGTCGGGCGCATCGCGGCCCCGAGCTGGTCCGGGACGAACTCGTCGAAGATCCCGAAGCCCTCCCAGTAGTCCTCGGCGCACGTGACGAAGGACCCCACGTCCTTCCGGGGGTCGACGCCCGCGTCCGCGTAGGCCCGCGTGGCGGCGTCGTACATGAGCTCCTTCCAACTGAACTCCGGGGTGCTCGGGCGGAACGGGGTCATTCCGATGCCCACGATGGCGACACGCATGCTCGGACCCGCGCGCGGGAAGGGGGGACGCAGTAAAAGGCTAGCGCTTGGACAACACGTGCGAAGGAGGGGCGGGGTCAGCCGGGTGTGATCTTGATTGAGAGGACGGGGCAGGCCGTCTCGCAGGCCATGCAGTCGATGCAATCCGACTCCCGGATGGGGTCGCACTTGTCCGTGCGGTACTTCCCATACTCCTCGCTGCCGTTCGCGAGGACCTTGTCCTTGCCCGTGCCCCAGGTGCCGGGCACCAGGAGCCACTCGAAGACCTCGACGGGGCACACGTCCATGCAGGCGCCGTCGCCAATGCAGGAGTCCCAGTCCACCGCCACGTGCGTGCCATGGATCCCGAGGGCCGTCGGATAGGGTTTGCCCTCCGCGTCCGGGCGGTTCTTCCCCTCCCCGAGGACCTTGTGGGTGTGGTGGTCCCCCGTGTGGGGGTACTCGTCCGGCTTGCTGAGGAAGTCGGGGTCGATGGCCTTCGACTTGTAGTCCACTTCGCGGACCATGGCTCTCCCGGCGGCCACAAGCCCAGGGGTCTATTTAACCCTACGATTTCCCGAGGGCTTTTCCCCCGGGGCGGGCATCGGGCCTCGAATGGCGGTGTTCTACCTGACCGCGGCCTTCGATCCCGCCGGTGCGCCCCCGCCGGTCGTGGCGGTGCTCCTCCAAGCCCTCCGGGACGGCGAACCCGCCGGGCCGGCGCAGGCGTTGGCGGAGTGGGAGTGGGGGGAGCGCGAGGTCCTCCGCTACCTCGTCGATCGGGGGTTGTTCGATCCAAGCGACGCCTTCGTCCCGGCGGGGCCCCGTGTCCGGACGACGCTGGCTCAGCTCGCGGAGCGCTTGCCCCGAGCGCGCCTCCGGCAGTGGTCTGCGGGCGAGCTCGAGGGCTTTCTGGAGATGAAGCGGATGGAGGAATGGCCTCCCCCGAGCCCGGCGCTCCCCGAGGCCTTGGGCCGCCTCTTCGTGAAGGGCGACTACCGGGGAATCCTCCAGGAGCTCGAAGACGAACGCGCGGCCTTGCTCGGCCCGCCCCGGATCCTCCCGGAAGACCCCGCGCACCGGAAGCCGGGGTGACCGTTCTCCCCCGCCCGCCAGAAGCATTTATGTAGGGATGGGACGGTACCGATGATGCCGGTCGGGAGCGACCGGTTGACGATGACGGGGGCGGCAGGAGAACGCGGCTCGCGTGCAACAAGACCCGCAGTAGGAAGTAGAGAGGCCGAGAGGCCAATGACCAGAACCCGGGGAGGGGGAGGGGGAAACGTGCCGCGTGCCGCCCCTACCCCTGCAGAACGCTAGGTTGAAGGGATTCGTGGAGCGCGTCCGCCGCCTGTTCCACCGTGGAGACGAACGCCCGCGCATCCCAGGTCGAGAGAATCACCGCGAGCAGGTGCTCCGGACCCGCTGCCGCGATGACCACGCCGCCGTCCGGCGTCTGAATCTCAATCCGCCGCGGCGGGGGCTTGTTGAACTCCTCCCCGATGTTCGTGGCCGCCTCGAACATGGACGAGACCATGATCGCCAGGGCCGGGAGGTTCACGGACTCCGGGAGGGAGGCCCGCACGACCCGCCCGTGGCGGTCCAGGACGACCGCCCCGCTCACGTCGTACACAGACCGTACGCGCTGGAGGATGGCGTCGACGGAAGCCACCTTTCCGCTTTGGCGAAAGGCCGTTAAAGCCCTCCGCCGCAGTTATCACCCCTGAGTCCCAAGGCCTTTGTATCGCCCGCGCATCTTCCCGCCGTGGACTTCGCCCCGGACGAGGAGCTGGGCCTCCTGCGCCAGCAGGTGCGCGAGTTCGCGGAGGGGGAGATCCGCCCGGTCGCCAAGGAGTGCGACCGCGACGCCCGCTTCCCCCTTGAGAACGTCCGGAAGATGGGCGCGCTCGGCCTGCTCGGCATGGCCGTCCCGGCGGAGTACGGAGGGGGCGGGGCCGGGGCGCAGCACTTCGCGGTGGCGGTGGAGGAGATCGCCCGCGTGGACGCCTCCCATGCCCTGATCCTGGCCGCCCACCACTCCCTCTGCCAGGCGAACATCCTGATTGGCGGGGACGAGGCGCAGAAGGCGAGGTACCTCCCCGACCTGGCTACGGGCCGAAAGATCGGGGCCTGGGCGCTCACCGAGCCGTCCTCGGGGTCCGACGCCGCCGCCATGCGCACCGTGGCGGTGAAGTCGGGGGACGGGTTCGTCCTCAATGGCACGAAGAACTTCTGCACGAACGCGCCCCACGCGGACACCTTCGTCATCACCGCCATCACGGACCCGGCGAAGGGGAATCATGGCATTTCTGCCTTCATCGTGGAGAACGGGTGGAAAGGCCTCTCCATCGGGCGCGTCGAGCAAAAGCTGGGGATGCGGGCCTCCGCGACCTCCCAGGTCCTCCTCGAGGATTGCTTCGTCCCCGCGGGGAACCTCCTCGGCGCTTGGAACGGGGGCTTCGTGAACGTCATGAAAACGCTCGATGGCGGGAGGATCGGCATCGGCGCCCTGGCGGTGGGAATCGCCCAAGGGGCGCTAGAGGCCTCCGTCGCCTACGCCCGGGAACGCCGCCAGTTCGGGAAGCCGATCGGGGAGTTCCAGGCCATCCAGTGGTACCTTGCGGACATGGCGGTGTCCGTCGAAGCCGCACGCCTCCTCACCTACCGTTCCGCCTGGCTCAAGGACCGGGGCCTGCCGTTCAAGAAGGAGGCGGCGATGGCGAAGCTGTTCGCCTCCGAGGCCGCGATGGCGGCGACGCTGAAGGCCGTCCAGATCCACGGCGGCTACGGGTACGTGACCGACTACCCCGTGGAACGCATGCTGCGCGACGCGAAGCTGTGCGAGATCGGCGAGGGGACGAGCGAGATCCAGCGGATGGTCATCGCGCGCGAAGTGCTCGGCCCCACTTGAGGCCGCCCTCCCGGACCCGAGGGGAACATCGGCTCGCTACCGAGCGCCGAACGCCTCGAACTCCGCGAGCACCCCGCGGGGCACGGGGTTCTCATAGCCGAGGCCGACCCGTTCGCAGAGTTTGCGGAAGTCCGTATCGCAAGTCAGGAGCGCGTCCGCGCCCTGCTCGAGCCCGAGGGCGAGGTACAGCGCGTCGTAGACGTCATGTTTGAGTTCGCGAGAGAGCGCGTACGCATGGACGTAAGTCTCCCGCCGAAGCGGCGCGTAGTGGACATTCCGATGCTCGAGGAAGCTCTCCACGGCGCGGTCGGTCTCGTCGGCGGGAATCCGCCAGGCACGGGCCAGGATCCAGCGGGCTCGCAGCGGGAGGACGTCCGGGATGACCAGCCGGTAGGACCCCTCCAGCCCGGCCTGGATTGCCGGGTTGACGAAAGGCCAGCCCGGGTGGTTCTCCACGAGGAAGATGGCAAGGGCGTTGAGATCGACGATCTTACTCGTCGCCGCCAAAGCTGGCCTCCCCGGACTTGAAGAAGGCCTCGCGTCCCCACCGGCGCTTGGCCTTCACGGTGTACTGCTTGCGCGCGACGGGGCGCAGCCGGACCTCGCTCCCCACGACCTCGAGGACCAGATCGTCGGCGGCGGCGAGGCCGAGCCGCTCGCGCCACTCCTTGGGGATCGTCACTCGGCCCCGGCGGTCCAGGGTGACCGTGTTCATGCCCACTCAATAGACCCATCCTGACTATAAATGTGTCGTGGGTACAATCGATGGGCATAACCCGGCCCCGAAGGGCGGAGGCTCCCGGCGGGACTTGGTCAGCCCCAGTACACAGCCAAACGATCTGGCATGGTGGTTACGTCACCTTTTCAGGTGAATGCTCGACTCGCACGAGTCCGCGTCTTCCGCCCGTCGTGGGTGCCCGGTGCTAGCGACTCTCGTCCGAGGCACGGCGCCTTCTCTCGACAAGAGCATCCCGGCCCGCCGTACCGCCCCGTGTGAGGTCCTATTGCGGAAGGTCAGACGGCCCCAGCGGCGACGGTAACCTAGGCGGTCGTGACCCAGGCGCGATGCGTCATGAGCCACCCTCCCGACTCTCCTCGGACGGCTCGCCCCTCGCCTCGCCCTCTTTCGTCGCCTTCTTCAGCTCCTCTTCCTCAGTGGCCCCATCCTCCCCTCCTTCCTCCGCGGCGGGTTCCGCGCCCTCGGGCTTCTCCTCCTCCGCGGGCTTCTTCTTCTTGCGCAGGAAGAAGAGGAGGAGCAGGACGAAGAGTACGAGCAGGGCGATCCCCGCAACGACGAAGGGCAGGGTGTTGTCCGGGGGCGCCGCCTGGACCGTGACGATGGCCATGGAGTTCCCGCCGTTGCCGTCGCCCACGTTCAGCTGGAAGGTGTAGGTGCCGGGCGCGCTCGGGGTGAAGGACGGCGTGGCGGTGTTCGCGCCCGTCAATGTGACCGCCGCCGGACCGACGGCGTACGTCCAGGAGTACGTGAGGGCGTCGCCGTCCGGGTCCGTGC
>Ga0209342_10008949_pt1 | contig 10037 bp, 11 predicted proteins | sample RifCSP16_2_FD_184023 | JGI IMG/M metagenome (GOLD analysis project Ga0209342, IMG submission 184023) | Soil microbial communities from Rifle, Colorado - Rifle CSP2_sed 16_2 (SPAdes) (version 2) | ecosystem: Environmental > Terrestrial > Deep subsurface > Rock core/Sediment | place: Rifle...
CTTCCTCTTCGGTGCCCACCAGGATCGCCAGGACCAAGAAGTCGCGGGAGGTCTTCATCGAGTAGCCGAAGACGGAGATGACGAAGTAGACGGCGAGCGCGACGAAGATAGCTCTCTTGGCCCCGATCCTTCCGGCCAGCATGCCGAAGAGGAAGGAGAAGGGGATGCCGACGAACTGGACCAGGAGCAGCGAGCCGATGAGGGTCCCGCGCTCGATGCCGATCTCACGGCCGTAGATGGACGCCATGCGGATGATGGTGCCGACACCGTCGTTGTAGATGAAGAAGGCGATCAGGAACAGGAGCGTGTGCTTGTACTGCTTCACCTCACGGAGCGTCTGCCACAAGCGACTGACGGATAGGAAGACGATGCCCTGCCCCGGGCGCCGGCGCAGCTCCGGCGGCACCGGGGGCTCGGGAACCCGGCGGAAGAGGGGGATGGAGAAGAGCAGCCACCACAGGGCCGCCGCCAGGAAGGAGAGCCGCATGGCCACCTCCCCGTTGGGGATGCCGAACCAGGCGGGCCTCTGGATCATGAGCAGGCAGATGGCCAGCAGCAGGCCGCCCCCCACGTAGCCCAGCGCATAACCAGCAGAGGAAACGCGGTCGACTTCTTCCTTGCGAGCGATGTGGGGAAGCAGCGACTCGTAGAAGACGATGCTGGAGGTGACGCCGATGTTGCCCAGGATGAAGAGCAGAGCCCCCAGCTTCCAGTCGCCCCGGCCCACGAAGTAGAGCCCGCCGGTGGTCACCGCGCCCAGGAGCAGGCAGGCCGCCAGCATCTTCTTCTTCACGCCGGCGAAGTCGGCGACCGCTCCCAGAAAGGGCGAGAGCAGAGCCACGATCAGCATGGAGACGGTGGTGGCGGCGGCAAAGCGCGCGGAAGCGGTGGCGCTCGGCAGACCCGCCGCGGCCACGTCGGCGAAGTAGATGGGGAAGACCAGGAGCCCGATGGTCATGAAGACGGAGTTGGCCCAGTCGTACATGGCCCAGGCGCGCAGCTCACGGCGGTCGAGGCCCAACTGGCTCAAGAAGGACATGGGATCTTCGCTCCCTGGCAAAGAGGTGAAGCCTACAGGAACCGGGGGGGCAGTCAACCGCGTGGCCGTCGGAAGCGGGCAGCAATCAGCGCTGGGCCCACAAGAGGATGCGCTGGAAAGGGAAGAAGCAGGGTCTCCGGTCGGGAATCTGCTCGAAGAGGCGCTCCCGGTAGCGGGCCAGGAAACGGGGGAAGAGGTCCGGGCCCAGCCGCGCCTCATAGGGCGTGAGGGTGGTGCCCCTCACCCATTCCACCACCTGCTCCCGCGAGTCCAGGACGTGAGGATAGACCAGCAGCCGAACCGTCTGTTGGCGGAAGCCTAACGAAAACAGAAGGGAGGCGTAGGCCTCGGGATCGAGAACCAAGCGAGGCTGAGAGAAGCCGCCCAGGGCCTCTCGGAAGGGAGGCTCTCCGGCCACCGCCACCGCCACTCGATGGGTGGGCTGCTGGTGGTTGGCGGGGACCTGGACCGCGATCTGTCCCCGCTCGGTCAGGGCCCGGGCGAGCCGGCCGAGCAGCTCCTGATGGTCGGGGATCCAGTGCAGGGCGGCGTTGGAGAAGACCAGATCCCAGGCTCGCTCGTCGGCGAAGCCCGCGATGTCGCCTAACTGAAAGCGAAGTCCGCCGCCGGCAACCGCCCGGCACTTCTCCAGCATGGCGGGGGAGCTGTCGAGGCCCAGGGTCTCGCCGGCGGAGAGAGTCTGGTGCAGCTCGGCGGTGGTTTCGCCGGTGCCACAGCCCAGGTCGACCGCTCGCATCCCCGGCCGGGCGCGCACCAGGGCCAGGAGGTCGCGGAAGGGCTGGCGCCGCTGATCGCGGAAGCGATCGTACTGGTCGGGGTCCCAGGGGTCGGGCGTCGCCGGCAGCGGCTGGCCCTGCTCCTGCTCGCCCAGGGTCAGTCCTTTTCGCCCAGGTCGCGAGCCATCATGCGGATCAGATCGGCTCGGCTCACGATGCCCACCAGCCGGCCAGCTTCCACCACCGGCACCGGGTTCACGCCCCGCTTCACCATCAGCTCGGCCAGCGCCTCGACCTCTTCCTCGGGCCCCACCGAGACCACCTTCTCGGTCATCACGTCGCGAGCCTGGGTGCCCAGCATGTGCTGGAGGCGCTTCCGGTAGTGGGCTGGCGTCTCCAGCGGGATGCGTCCGTCCAGAAGCTGGAAGAAAGCCGGGGGCTCCAGCCGCTGGTTGCGAACGATGAGGTCGACCTCGGTGACGATGCCCACCACGTGACCGGACCCGTCCACCACCGGCACGCCCGACAGGCCGCCCCGGTCCATGAGCTGGGCCACCAGGTTCACCGAGGTCTCCGGCTCTGCCGTCACCACCTCGGCGATCATGATGTCGCGGACCTTCATGGCGAGCCTCCAGCCCCGAGTATAGCGGGGAAGTCGCCGCTATCGGCCGGGGCTCGGCTTCGCTATCCTTCAGGGGGCCGGGCCTTCGCAGCGGCCGTCTTCTCGTCATGAGCCACCCATTGCCACCGCCGGGACCCCAGACCCGCTACCGCTTCGCGGACTTTGTGCTCGCGCCGGCAGAGCGCAAGCTCTTGTCCGCCGGCCGCGAGGTCCCCTTGATCCCGCGCTACTTCGACCTGCTGGTGCTGCTGGTGGAACGGCGCCAGCAGGCGGTGCACCGCCGCGAGATGCTGGAGAAGGTGTGGAGCGACGTCGTGGTCTCCGACGGCGCGGTCAGCCAAGCCGTGCGCACCCTGCGCCGGACCCTGGGCGATGACGGTGTGGAGCCGGCCTTCATCCGCACGGTTTCGCGCTACGGCTATCAGTTCATCCATCCCGAGGTGAGCGAGGAAGCGGGCGCGGCACGGCCAGCCGCCGGATCGACCTCCCCGCCCTCCGCGCCCGCAGTCGACCCCTTTGAGGCCGCACTCGCCCGCTTGCTCGCGGTCCCGCCGACAGCCGCCAGCGAGGACGACGGCCCGCGCGAGGCGGCCGAGACCTTGCACACCCTGGGCACCGCCGAGGCGCTCCGGCGGCTGGGCCGGCGGCCTGGCCACCAGCGGGCGCGGGCCCTGCTGCGCGACACCCGCTGGGACGTGGCCGGCGCGGGTCCGGTCCCATTGTTAGGTGCGCCCGGGGGCCCTCGTGCGCTCGGCATCTTGCTCGGGCTCCGGCTGCGTCGGGCGGCGCGGCTGGCCGAAAGCCGTTGGGCGGCTGCTTCCGGCGGAGGCGCCACCACCGGGGTCTTGGCGGGGATCCTGGGCGGTCTGGTGCTGCTCTGGTCGCCGGGATCGCAGGCGTCGGCGAGCATTCTGGTCGGGCTGGCCCTGGTGGGCGGCGTGGTGGGCGGGGTGGGCGCCGCAGGGGTGGGGGCCGGCCTGGCGGTCGCCGAGGTCCTGGTGCGATCCTATCGCCGGTTGGCGCTGGTCCTCTTCGGTGCGTTGGGCGGGGGAGCCGTGGGTCTGCTGGCCCACCTGCTCGCTCGCTCCACCCTCCAGGGTGTCTTCGGGCAGGGCCCGGCGGCCATCGGCGGCGGTCTGGAGGGCGTGGGTCTGGGCGCCGCCGCCGGATTGGGTTATGCGCTGGCCACTCCCCGTCCGGAGGGGGGCATGGCCTCCCCCCGGGGCTGGGCGCGCCTCTGGGCCGCCCTGGTCACCGGTCTCTCCTGCGCCCTGGGCGGGCTGGCGTTGACGGCGTCGGGAGCCAACCTGGCCGGTGCCAGCCTCAACCTGATGGCCCGCTCCTTCCAGGGCTCCCAGGTGCGACTGGCGCCGCTGGCTCGGCTGCTGGGCGAGCCGGATCTGGGGCCGACCACCCGCAGCGTGCTCGGCGCCTGGGAGGGCGGCATCTTCGGCTCCGGCCTCGCCTTCGGGCTGACCCGCCGTCCCCGGCAGCGGCCGAGCTGACGGCGAGCGCCCGCTGCGGCTACCCCTTCGCCTTCTCGATCGCGGCCAGAAGCTCGCTGTTGGGGCGGCTGTGGCCGGCTTCCGCCTCCACGTGCTTGAAGCGGATCACCCCGGCCTTGTCGACCAGGAAGTATGCGCGTTTGGTGAGGAACTTCTCCTCGTCCAACACGCCGTAGGCGCGCCCCGCCTCACGCTTGAAGTCCGAGAGCAGGTGCTGCTTCATCTTGTACTTGCTGCGAAACTCGGCGTGCGTCGGGGTCGAGTCGACGCTCACCGGCAGCACCTCGGTGTCCGCCGCCTCGAACTTCGCGTAGTCCTCGGTGAAGGCGCAGTTCTCGGCCGTGCACACCCCGGTGAAGGCCAGGGGGAAAAAGGCGATGAGGACGTTCTTCTGGCCCTTGAACTGGCTGAGCGTCACCGTCTCGCCCGACGTGGACTTGAGCGAGAAGTCAGGGGCCTTTTCTCCGACACTGGGTTCGGCCATTGCGAGCGGCTCCTTTCGATTTTGGGAAGGGGCGAAGCTTAGCCACACTCTGCGGACGGGTCAAGCTGGTGTAGAGTGAAGAGACGCAAGGAGGAGCACCATGACCAGCCTTCCCGGAAAGACCCCAGGACGCAACGATCCTTGCCACTGCGGCTCGGGGAAGAAGTACAAGAGCTGTTGCCTGGGGACGGACGAGGCCGTGGCCAGGGAGGCCCGGGCCAAGGCCGAAGCCGAGGCCCCGGCCCCGGCGCCCGACTCGGTGAAGGTGGCCCCGATCGCCCCCGTCAAACCGCCCACCCGACAGCCGTGGAAGCGAGGGATCCAGAACACCCGCGGCTTCCAGAAGGTGACCACCCCGCGGAAGGTGGGCGGCGGCTAGGGCCCGTACTCGCTGAAGATCCGCTCCAGGCGGGCCAGGTCGCGTTTGGTGATCAGGCGATTGGGGAAGTCGCCCAGCGTGCTCAGGATCACCACCGCGTTGACGCTGGCGTCCTTGATCTCGATGGCGTTCAACCGCCCGCAGAAGGCGACGTTGACCTGGCGGATCTCGCCCAGGAGCCGGGTGAGGCCGGCCAGGTCCCGGTCCACCGGCTGACCCTTCTGCTGGCGAAAGTGCTGGGCCAGCAGGTACATGGTCAGCATCCGGTACAGGGTCTCCTCGCGGTTCATGAAGGGCAGGTGCATGTCCACCATGGGCCGCAGCTTGTCCAAGATGGGACAGCCGCTGGTGACCATGTAGAGGCCCAGTAGGGAGCTGACCGCGGTTTGCAGGGAGGCGTGGCGGGAGTAGGTGCGGTTCTTCGACTCCACCACCACGTCGACCTCCTCGTAGGACGGGAAGTCCCCGAAGGCGTCGACCAGATCCACCGCGCTCTCGGCCACCGGGCAGCGCGGATTCTGGGACGCTTCGAGCGGGCAGTTGGGGCACTGGTTGAACCCCAGCCGGGTCCACTCCGGGTAGCTCGCGCGCTCTTCCCGCAACAGACCCAGGTGCTCGCTGTGAATGTCGACGGTGAACGTCTTCTCGGTCCCGTCGCCGAAGGTCATTCGGTACCGGTAGGTGATCGACTTGGGCGCGCCGGCTTCGGGAGGCATGGGGGCTCCGAGGTCCTCGACACCATTGGACCCCAGGCCCCCACCTCAAGACAAGAGCAAACTGGGGGCACCCGCTTCTTCCTCGGGCGCCCCTTCGACCCTGGTGCCCGCTACACCTCGCCGAGCGCCTTGAGCAGGAAGGCGTAGACGTCGGCCTGCTCGTCGATCTGCTTGGAGACGGGCTTGCCGGCGCCGTGGCCGGCCTTGGTCTCCACCCGGATCAGGATGGGCCGCTTGCCGTCGCTGGCCGCCTGCAAGCGGGCCGCGAACTTCTTGGCCATGCCGGGAGCCACTCGATCGTCGGTGTCGGCGGTGGCCACCAGGGTGGCCGGGTAACCGGTCCCGTCCTTGACGTTGTGGTACGGCGAATAACGATAGAGGAAGGGGAACTGCTGGGGGTTCTCGGAGGATCCGTATTCGGGGATCCAGTAGCGGCCCACCGTGAACAGGTGGTAGCGCAGCATGTCGGCCACCGGCACCTGACAGACCACAGCCCCCAGCAGGTCGGGGCGCTGCACCATCACCGCGCCCACCAAGAGCCCGCCGTTGCTGCCGCCCTGGATGGCCAGCTTGCTCGGGTTGGTGTAGCCGCTCGCGATCAGCCATTCGCCGGCGGCGATGAAGTCGTCGAATACGTTCTGCTTCCGCTCCAGCATCCCCGCCTCGTGCCAGGCCTCGCCGTACTCGCCGCCGCCGCGCAGGTTGGCGATGGCCAGCACGCCGCCTCGCTCCAGCCAGGCGAAGCGTGAGGCGCTGAAGGCGGGGGTGAGGCTGATGTTGAAGCCGCCGTAGCCGTAGAGCAGGGTCGGGCGCTTGCCGTCCTTGGCGAGGCCCTTCTGGTGGACCAGGAACAGCGAGACCTTGGTGCCGTCCTTCGAGGGATAGAAGACCTGGCTCACCTGGTAGGCCGTGCTATCGACCTTGGCTTGGCTCTTCTCGAACGCGGAGAGGGTGCCGCTCGCGAAGTCGTAGCGGAAGGGGGTGGTGGGGTAGGTGAAAGAGGTGAAGCTGAAGAACATCTCGGGTTCGTCGGGTTCCCCGTTCAGCTCGGCCACAGTGCCGAGCGCCGGCAGCTCCAGGCTCTTCTCCAAGCGGCCGTCCAGACCACGGATCTCCAGCCGGTCCGAGGCGTTCTGGAGCCACTGCAAGACCAGCTTGCCATTCACCAGGCCGGCGGAGGCGAGCTTGTGCGAGCCCTGGGGCACGATCGCCACCGGGGTGAGGCCGCCCCCCGTCAGATCCACGGCCGCGATCCGCCCCAGCGGGGCGTCCTGGTCGGTGCGGAAGTAGAAGCGTCCGCCGCTCTCGCCCAGGTAGTCCCAGGCCGCCGTGAGCCCCTTGGTGAAGGGCAGCAGGCTGGGCTTGGCCCCCGGTGCCTTCAGGTCTTGCACGAAGACCTCGGCCTTATCGCTGGCGCCCCGCACCACCGCGATCACCAGGTAGCGGCCGTCACGGGTGACGGCGGTTCCGAACACCAATTGCTTGTCGTCGGGCCGCTCGAAGACCAGGCGGTCGCTGTCCTGTGGCTCGCCTAACCGATGGTAGTAGACCTTGGGCGCGTAGTTCTCCTCACCGGCCGGCACGCTGCCCGGAGCCGGGAAGCGCATGTAGTAGAAGCCCTTCCGGTCCGGGGTCCAGGTGAGGTTCGTGAACTTGGCCCACAGCAGCTTGTCCGGCAGGTCCTTCCCGGTCGCCACCTCGCGGACGTAGATCTCCTGCCGGTCGCTGCCGCTCCGGGACAGCGTGTAGGCCATGAGGCTTCCGTCCCGGGTGTAGGAAGTGCTGGCCAAGGCCACCGTGCCGTCCGCGCTCAGCGCGTTGGGGTCGAGCAGGACGCGTTCGGCGCCGCCTTGACCCTCGCGCACCAAGAGCACCGCCTGGTTCTGCAAGCCGCTGTTTCGCGAGTAGAAGTAGCGGCTGCCCTTCTTCTCGGGCGCGGACATCCGCGGGTAGTCGATGAGCTCCGCGAGCCGCTTCTTGAGCGCCTCCCGGGTGGGGCCGGCCACGAAGCCCTGGGTGAGCGCATTCTGTGCCTCGACCCAGGCCGCGGTCTCCTTGTCGTCGGCGTCCTCCAGCCAGCGATAGGGGTCCGCCACCTTGGTGCCGTGGTAGTCGTCGACCGCATCGGCCTTTCGGGCCGTCGGGTACTTGAGGGGCTGCTCACCCGCGCCCACTGCCGCCGAGCCGGTGGCCAGGAAAAGGCCGAGGGCGAGTCCCTGGGCGCTTGCGCGCGTCATAGGTTCCTCCTGATCGTGCATGGTGAATGGATGACGAGGCCGCTACGGCTCGACCTGGCGGCGAGGGCTTCGCCGACCGTCGCTGGTCGGGTCTTCAGCCGCTGGCCGCCGCTCTCACAGTCACCCATCATAATGCGCCCCGGCCCCCGGTGGGCTGGCGCGCCCGCCTGGTGCCCGGTATGGACGCCCCGGCCGATATGAGTCGAATGGCCCATTGACCACCCCGCAGCGGGGGTGCTGAAGTTGACTTGCCGGCGTCGGCAGCTCGTCCGACCCGCGAGAAGGAGTCACGATAAGATGAAGAAGCTCATCACTCTCTGCGCGTTCGCCGCCGCGGCGACGCTTCTCCTCAAGGTCAACCTCTTTGCCGCGGACCACGCGGCGGTCGGGTCGGACAAGTGCGCCAAGATGTGCCACAAGGTCCAGTTGCAGTCGTGGTCCACGAGCAAGCACGGGATGGCGAAGGAGAAGACCGACTGCGAGGCTTGCCACGGGAACGGCGCCGACTACATGAAGCTCGCCATCATGAAGGACCCGGTCAAGGCCAAGGAAGCAGGCCTCATCGCCAAGCCGGAAATGGCGTCCTGCACCGCCAAGTGCCACAAGCCTGCCGAAATCAAGCCAGAGATGCTGGCCAAGGTGCACGCTCACAAGGTGAAGCCGTAGCTGGAAACCTCGGTCTCGGCGGCGCCCCGCTTCGACCCAACCGTCCGGATCGTCGCCGGGGCGCTCGCTCTTCCCCCGACGCCGGGAACGTGCTACACTACCCCCCGTATTAGTTGCCGTTGTCTGGCGTTTCGGATGAGGACGGCCCTTCTGGCCGGCTTTTGGTTCGTGGGCGCGCAGGTAACGTGGCACTAGTCAGAGGCCAGGAGGCCTGTACGCAAATGATCGAAGGCACCGTCAAGTGGTTCAATGAGTCCAAGGGTTTCGGTTTCCTCTCCCGTGAGGGTGGTCCGGACGTGTTCGTCCACCACTCCGAGATCCGGGCTGAGGGTTTCCGCACGATGAACGAGGGCGACAAGGTCCGTTTCGAGGTCGTCGACAGCCCCAAGGGGCCGCGCGCCGCGAACGTCACCGTCATCTAACGAAGACTCAACGAGCCGTCCGAGCGCCCGGGCCCGACAAGGTCCCGGGCGTTCGTGTTTCTGCGCGCAGAATCGGGGGCGGGGCGCACTCGAGGGCGAGGCGATGGCCGGTGGCGGGAAGGCTCACGCTCAGCCGGTGGGCGTGCAGCCGATAGCCGGGATCGCCGGGCAGGCCGGGCTCCACCGCCGGCACCCCGCCCGCCACGTAGAGCGGGTCGCCAACCAGGGGATGGCCAGCGGCGGCCAGGTGGATCCGGATCTGGTGGGGCCTCCCCGTCGGGATGGTCACGCTCACGACCGCGTTGCCGTCCCGCTCCCCAAGCACGCGAACGTGAGACAGCGCGTGCCGGGCATCCCGTGCAGCGGACGCCGCGTAGACCTGGCCCAGCCGAGGGTGGGGCACCGGGCCGATCGGGGTCTCGATCGAGAACGTGGGTCGCCCTGGGACGCCGGTCACCAGGGCTCGATACTCCTTCTCGACCTGGCTTTCCCGCCAGGCCGCCGAGACCGCACGGCGCGCTTCCGGCGTCCGCGCGAACAGGGTGAGACCCGAGGTCCCGCGACCCAGGCGGTGCAGGGGTGTCGCCTCCGGGAAGGCCCGGCGCACCAGGTGGAGCAGGGTGTGGGTCAGGAAGCCCCCGTTCGGGATCGAGGGCAGACCCCGCGGCTTGGCCACCGCCAGCAGGTGCCGGTCGCGGTACAGGATCGCGAAGGCCAGGGGAACCGCGGGCTCCTCCCAGGGCGGCCGGCACCAAACGAGCACCTGCCCCGCCCGCAAGCGATCCCCGCTGGCCGCGGGAGCATCTCCCAGGCGGACCTCGCCGAGGGCGATCCGCTGTTGCCAGACCTCCGGGCTCGAGTGGCGGTAGCGCCCGGCCAGATAGGCCAGCACGGTCTGGCCCGCGGCCGCGGGACCCACCTGCTCGCGATACTCGAAGCCCTGGTTCACCGGTCGCCAGTGTACCTCCCGCGCGCCGCGCCCTCTGCTTCTTCCCGACTGCGACGGCGCGGGCGCCATCGCGTCGTGGCGTAGTAGCATGAGCGCCCTTCCATTCCCCTGCTTCGCCTTGAAGCGGGGATCGAGGATGAATGCCCGAGCTGCTGCTCTCCTGTCAGGATCTGGCCAAGGCCTTCGGTGCGGCCCCGCTCTTCGAAGGGCTGTCGTTTGGCGTCTTCGAGGGCGACCACATCGGGGTGGTGGGCAGATCCTGACAGGAGAGCAGCAGCTCG
>Ga0209342_10008950_pt1 | contig 10036 bp, 8 predicted proteins | sample RifCSP16_2_FD_184023 | JGI IMG/M metagenome (GOLD analysis project Ga0209342, IMG submission 184023) | Soil microbial communities from Rifle, Colorado - Rifle CSP2_sed 16_2 (SPAdes) (version 2) | ecosystem: Environmental > Terrestrial > Deep subsurface > Rock core/Sediment | place: Rifle...
GCAGCCCTTCCCCGTGTAAAGCCGAAGTTGAGAAAACTCATTGGGGGAGAATCCCGCTTCCTTGAGAAGAGCCGCGCTGATCTTGGTGACAGGTGTTTTGCACTTCTGGCAGATGCGGCGCAGAAGCCGCTGGGCCAGAACCATACTGACGGCCGAGCCGACCATGTACCCCGGAATCCCCATGTCAATGAGCCGTCCGATGGTCGAGGCACAGTCGTTGGTGTGCAAGGTGCTGAGCACCATGTGCCCGGTCATGGCTGCTTTAATGGCGATCTCCGCCGTTTCCAAGTCACGAATCTCGCCGACCATGATGACATCCGGATCTTGCCGGAGGAAGGAGCGCAGAGCCGCGGCAAACGTCAGCCCGATATCCTCTCGAATCAGTACCTGGTTAATTCCCCGGAAGTTAAACTCTACGGGATCCTCCGCGGTCAGGAGTTTGGTGTCCACCCGATTCAGGGCATGGAGGGACGAGTACAAGGTGGTCGTCTTCCCGCTCCCCGTGGGTCCGGTCACGAGAATCAGACCGTAGGGCCGGGTGATCGTCTTTTGGAATTTCTCGATACCCGCCTTGGTAAACCCGAGTTTGGTCAGGTCCACGTTCAAATTGGACTTATCGAGAATACGGATAACGATCGATTCCCCAAACAATGTGGGCAGAGTGGAAACCCGGAAGTCGACGGCCTTGGTCTTCCCCAGCGTCATTTTGATTCGTCCGTCTTGGGGAACCCGGCGCTCGGAAATATTCATATTCGACATGATCTTGATGCGGGAAGTCATGGCGTTTCGAATCTGCAAGGGGAGGTTCATTACCTTATGGAGTTCCCCGTCTTTCCGATAGCGCACGTAGAAAGCCGTTTCAAAAGGCTCAATGTGAATATCACTGGCCCCTTCCTTGATGGCCCGGATCAGGATCCCGTTTACCAGTTTCACAATGGGGGCGTCGCTGGCCGAGTACCGATCCCCTTCCCCCTTCCCACCGCCGGCGTCATCGACGACCGTGAAGGTGTCCGCTGCTTCCGACACCAGACTGCCGAAGTCATCAATGCTGTCGATACTGACGGCCTCTTCCAATTCGTCAACTTTGGGAGTAAACCCGGCGATCTCTTCGTCACTGACCTGATAGTATTTCTTGTACGCTTCCAGGATCTGCTTTTCCGCGCACACCTCGGCTTTCACGCTGAGGCGGACCTTCATTTGAACTTCTTCCACGCTGGTATTGTCCGTGGGGTCAGCCATGGCGACATGCAGCATGTTGTTCGTGGCACTGACCGGGAACAGGAAATATTCCTTCGCCATGCTGTAAGGGACCAGCGCGAGAACTCGGTCCTCAATTTTTTGCTGGCTTAAGTCGATGGCGGGATAGCCGTGACTGCGGCTCAAAACCGTGGGAATGGTGTCCTCGTCTATGTAACCCAGAAGCAGGAGGATGGATCCAATCCGGCCCCCGCTTTTTTTCTGATAATGAGTGGCTTCCTCAAGCTGGTTCTTGGTGATCAAGCCTTCGCGCATCAGGAGGTCGCCCAGCTTGGCTCCGGGAATTCCTCCTTCGTCCTTTTTCACGGTACTCACAAAGGCTGATTTTCTGTCTTTAACAACCTCGGCCATACGTCAACTTTGCTCCTGAAAACGGGATGAAAGAGAGGAACAGGGCACTTGCCTGAAGATCTTCCGTAATGCACTGCGACCGAGAGGCAAAAAACCCTTCCGCTCCGACCTTCCGTATCGATTTCTTTCTGTCAAAATATAGTCTATGTTAATTATCGTCTCTTAACAGATGAAAAATCAATGGAAAAATGTCCCTTGTCCAGAAGGATTCGGGATCGCAGAGAATTTCCCGACCCCTTCCGGTGCGTGATTAACCCTGCAAAAACAAATCAGTTATCTCAATCCAGGAGGAGAACCTAAGGGCCCCAAGCACTTTTCCGAACCGTTCCCCGACGTCCACTTTCCCAAAACTCTCTCCGCTTTGACCTGGGCTCACGTCGGAACGGGGGGCCTCCCCTTTCCGCTGACGTTCTACAGGTATTGTGCTCAGGGATCAGCTTGAGGGAGAATCGATCCGGTTCTCCCCTGCATCGAGCTGACACAGGCTCAAAACTCCTCTGTGCAGGGACCGCCAGCTCCGGCAGGCCAGTCTGTCCACAGTTGTCTTTGAAGGGGAGTTTCGCTAAATTAAGTGTGTGTGCGGATTCTGCACGGGCTCTATCATCCAAGCTACACGAAGGAGGGGGACAATGGCGCTAAAGATTACCGGCCTAGCTCATGTGAACATCAATGTAACGGACCTAGAGAAGTCTGAAAAGTTTTACACGGAACTTCTGGGGTTAAAGGTATCGAAAAAGTACGAAGGGGGCGTCGTTTGGATGAATTTCGGAGAATACGTGGAAGACGACCGCCATCTTGGCTACCATGATATCGCCCTTTACAAAGTTCCGAACAAGCTCCCGGCCGATTACAGGAAAACCGCAGGTATGAACCATGTTGCCTTCCGGCTGGCCACTCCCGAAGACGTGGACCGGGCCGCCATCTTCCTAAAGGAGAACGGAGTCAAGATTTTAAAGGGTCCCGAGACTCACAAGGAAGACCTGGACCACTACCTCTACCTCGAAGATCCGGACGGGAATGTGATAGAGCTGGTCAGCAATACGGGCGGCGGTTATAAACTTAGGTAACCCGAGGAGAAATCCATTGGTTAAAGAAGGCTTTATACCCGGAATCTCATCCGAAGTTGCGGTCACGACCACCCCGGAAATGGGGATTACCCATCTGGGACCTACGGCGACTTCCTTGTTCTCCACTCCCTCTATGATCGGTCTCATGGAGCGCGCCGCCAATCAGTTGCTGGCCTCTTACCTGGAACCGGGAGAGGGGTCGGTGGGGATCAAAGTCAACGTGAGTCACCTGGCTGCCACACCCATTGGCATGAAGGTCACCGCCAAATCCACCTTGACTTCCATCTCGGGCCGGCGACTGTGCTTTGCAGTGGAAGCCTACAACGAAAAAGAAAAGATAGGAGAAGGTACCCACGAACGAGTCATCATCCAAAAAGAGCGCTTTGCCAAAAAACCTGCTGCTGAAGAACATTTAAAAGCCTTGGGACTTGAACTCCCCGAACCGCCCAAACCCGCCGGCAGCTACGCTCCTGCGGTCCTCTCCCGTGGACTTCTCTTCGTTTCGGGACAAATTCCCCGAGCCCAGGGCGAGATCAAGTATACGGGGAGAATCGGCAGCGAACTCACCGCCGAGGAAGGCTACCAAGCCGCTCGCCTCTGTGCGCTGAACAGCCTAAGTGTGGCCAAGCAGGCTCTGGGTGACCTAGGGAAGATCCGCGGCGTTGTTCGCGTTGCCGGCTTTGTGCGCAGTGCGGAAGGATTTTCAGGACAACCGGCCGTGGTGAATGGTGCTTCGGACCTCTTTCTGGATCTCTTTCAAGAGCAGGGGAAACACGCCCGCATTGCCGTGGGTGTCAATGAACTTCCGGCCGGAGTCGCGGTGGAACTCGAAGTCATCTTCGAAGTGACCTAGGGCCCGTTTAGACGATCGACATCCAAGGCGCCGTAAAGCCTGCCGCCGGAGCCTCAACCAAAACGGGTTCACCTAAGCCGAGAGCCTCGTCCAAAGCCTGGGAAAGATCTCCCAACTTTTCGACTCTCACTCCCTTGATTCCGAAAGCTTCAGCCAATTTCACAAAGTCGGGATTCAACAGATCCGCCTCCGTGACACGCCCGAAACGCTCTTGTTGAAACTCTTTGAGAACCCCGTAGCTGTTGTCATTAAACACCACGACCACCACGGGCAACTTCTGCCGAGCCAGTGTGGCAAGCTCCTGACAGTTGAAAAGAAACCCTCCATCTCCGCAGAGAGCCACGACCTGGCGGCCAGGGCAGGCCACTTTGGCCCCGATGGCTGCCGGAAGTCCACTCCCCAGAGTCGTGGAGCCATAAGGAAAGAAAAAAGTGCGAGGCAAGTAAACCGGGAAGTAGCGACCGGCCCAGTACGTGATCTGAGTCATGTCGTTGGAGACGATCGCATCTCTGGAAAGCACCTGGCGGATTTCGGCCAACACATTCAGCTCCACAGTACTGCGCTGCCGCAAAAGGACCTGGACTTCTCTCTTGACGGCTGCAATTTCCTCTTCCAGCTCGGGGCGAACGGAAGCCCGTAGATCTCCCAAGCACCCCAAAATTCCCTGCAGGACTTGCGCTGCATCTCCCACGATTCCTTCTGAGACGGAAAAATTCTTGCCAATTTGACTCGGATCAAGATCAATCTGAATATGAGTGGAAGGAATGGGGAACCTCCAGCCATCGCTGGTCGTTTGATCATATTGGGTTCCCACGCTAAGCAGGACGTCTATCTTACATAAGAACCGCTCGTAAAATGGGCTCTTCGTGGGGCTTCCTCGAAAGGGATTCACTCCGTTGGTACAACCCAGGGAAAGTGGGTGGTCTTCCGGAAGTCCCCCCTTCCCCTGCGAACTGGTCACCACAGGAATTCGCAAGCGCTCGCAGAGTTCTCGGATCTGGGAAAAGGCGCCACTATGGATGACTCCTCCACCGGCAAACATCAGGGGAAATCGGGCGCTCTTGAGAAGATTCGCGGCTCTCGCCAGCTGCTTCGGATCCGGCGTGATTCGCGAACGGCTCGGAAGCTCCGGAATCTCACACTCCCCGCGTGCTTCCAGAAAGTTATTCGGAATCTCCAAGATCGCGGGACCCGGCCGACTGGTGTAGAGATAGGTAAAGGCGTTCCGAATCGCTCCTGGAATCTCTTCGAAGGCGGAAACGCGCCGGTACCAGCAACTGACGGATTCCATCATCTGGCGATGATTTTTCACCTCGTGAATTCCCCCCTTGCCGCTGTCCACTATCTGGGAGGGAATCTGGCCGATGATAACCAGGATGGGGAGACAGCTCACGTAGGACTCAATGAGGGGAGTCATGGCATTGGCGGCACCGGGTCCCGGAGTCAGCAGGCAAACCCCGATCTTTCCGCTGGCATACGCGTACCCGTCAGCCATGAATGCCGCTCCCTGCTCATGACGGGCCGCCACATGCCGAATACTGGTGGAATCCAGCAGAGCATCGTAGATGGATAAAGTATGGCTGCCGGGCAAACCGAAGAGGACCTCGACCCCTTCTCGCTCCAAGGTATGAATCACCGCTTGCGCGCCGCTCATCTGCCCCATAGTAACCTCCCTTATGAATTATTTGGAAAAGAAGAAACCTGTGAGCCCCCAACCGTCGGAACAATACATTTCACACGGCGCAGGACTTTGCCCATCTGGATACCTGCCCTTCAAACTCGTACGGGTGAACAGGGGGACACTGCTAATGAAGTTCCAACGAATTTCATCTAGAGAAGCCCCCGGACAATCCCTCCATCCACTTGAATCGTGGCTCCGGTGATATAGCTCGCTCGCTCGGAAGCCAGGAAGACCACCAGATCGGCGAACTCCGAGGGTTCTCCAAAGCGTCCCAATGGAATCGTTTTTGCTTGTTGCTCCAGATACTCTTCCATTGTGATTCCCAGTTTTTGCGCACGCCCCCGAGCTAATTCATAGTGGCGGTCTGTGCGAAAGGAACCCGGGCAGACGTTGTTCACCAAAATGTTGTGAGGGGCAAGCTCGGAAGCCAGGGTCTTGGCAAACCCCACCACGCCTGTGCGCGCCATATTCGAGAGAATGAGATTCTCGATGGGTTGCTTGACCGAAACGGAGGTGAGGTTGATGATGCGGCCCCAGCGCCGCGGGATCATGTGGGAGACCACCTCCCGGGTCATGAAGACAGTGCTGAGAAGATTTAAGTTGAGCGCCTCCTGCCAGGCCGTCTCCGGCAGTTGGAGAAACGGCCCTGCCGGTGGACCCCCCGCGTTATTGACCAGAATATCGATCTGTCCGAAACGCTGGAGAGTTTGCTCAACCAGTTTTTTGTAAGACTCCCGGCGGGCCACATCGAGACTCAAGGCCAGGACTTCAGCTCCTGTTTCCTCCTGAACCTCTCGCTCGGTCTTGCGAAGCGTATCCTCTCCCCGCGCACAGATGGTCAACCGGGCTCCCTCTCTGGCCAGCCCCAGGGCAATGGCTCTGCCCAAACCCTTACTTGAAGCCAAAACGATAGCGACACGACCCCGCAACCCAAGATCCATTGGCTCCCCCTTTACCGTGCTAACCCTTGCTGAAAATCAATACGGCAGGCGTCATTATACGGTCCTTGCTAAATCCTGACAAGTTACCGTCCGAACCGCCAGCAATCAGCTTTCGTCGAGACAAACCATCCTTTCACCAATCAACCGTCAGCTTCGGAGTCCCGAAGTTCTTACTCACTTTCCCGGCTCCCTGGCTGAGCGATGATTGCTGACCCGCCCCTTGACCCTACGTCAAGCCACCGATATCATTCCCACAGCACCAAAGTGGTCCCGAAATACCGTAATTCCCATCATACGAAGCGAGGGCCTCATGATCGAACAAATCGAACACATGCGAGTCCGCTGGATCGACACCGATGCGGCCGGCCACATCCACTACGCGGCTGTCTGGAACTATTTCGAAACTGCCGAGCACGAGCTCTTGAGAACCTTGGGGGTCCCGTATTCCAGAATGCACCAAAAGCTGGGCTTCCCCAGAGTGGAAGTCTGGGCCCGCTTTAAAAAGCCGCTTTACTACGACGACGAGATTGACGTCCACTGCCGGATCGAGAAGGTCGGTCGCTCTACCGTCATGTTCCACTATCAGATCTTCAAAGAAAGTCTGCTCAGCGTGGAAGGGGGACTTACCATCGTGACGGTCAACGGCCGCGGAAAGCCGATTTCCCACCCGCCTCACTTCCGCAAGTCCCTGAGCAGGGCGCTGCTTAAGACAACCAAGAGAGGGAAGAAATGAGCCGGACAAACAGCGCCACGGAAACCGGCACCCGGCGCTATCAAGACCGGATTCCGGGTCTACCCGCGGATCACTTCCGCCGTCTTCCGGAGCCACCGGGGGCTTGGGTTTCCTCCATAGGTCTGGGCACGTACCTAGGCAATCACGACGATGCCACGGATGAATTGTACCGGGAAGCCATCAGCCGGGCTCTTCAGGTCGGATGCAATGTGATCGATACGGCAATCAACTACCGCTGCCAGCGCAGCGAACGCATTATCGGCGAAGTGCTCGAGCGCAGCTTCCAGGCGGGGACCTTGCACCGGAACGAGGTCGTTGTTTCCACGAAAGGGGGATTTATTCCCTTCGATAGCGAGCCTCCCGCCAATCCCGCGGGCTACTTCCGGGACACCTTCGCGCACACCGGGGTGATTCAGCCCGGTGAGGTGGTGGCAGGCTGCCACTGCCTTGCTCCCCAATATCTCTCCCACCAGTTGGAGTGCAGCCGCCGCAACCTCCGTCTCGATTGCATCGACATCTACTACATTCACAACCCTGAAACGCAATTAGCGGAGATCCCACAGTCGGAATTTCACGACAGGATGCTTAGGGCTTTTGAGTGCATGGAGGAGGCAGTCTCCGCAGGGCGCATCCGTCTGTACGGCACCGCCACCTGGAACGGCTATCGTACTCCTCCTGAAGGGGCTGAACACCTCGATCTGGCCGAGCTTTTAGGACTGGCCCGTCAAGTAGCAGGCGAAAACCATCACTTTCGGATCATCCAACTCCCCTACAACCTGGCCATGACCGAAGCCTTTGCTCTGAAGACCCAGAAGCTCAACGGGAAGCTTTTAAGCCCTCTGGAAGCCTGCGCCGAGCTCGGGATATACGCGATGGCCAGTGCCTCCGTCTTCCAGGGCAGAGCCACTCGTCATCTGCCGGAATTTCTCGCCTCGGCTTTCCCTGGACTGCGCACGGATGCTCAAAGAGCCATTCAATTTGTACGATCGACTCCCGGATTGGGAACCGCTCTGGTGGGAATGAAACAAAGAGCCCACGTGGAAGACAACCTTGACACCGCCCGGATTGCCCCCGTCGCTCCCGCGGTGATTGAAAAGTTTTTCGGCTCGTAAACGATTGGAGAGCTATGAAACAAAGCAGGAAGAGGAGACCATGCCTATGGAGATTACAATCACCTACTGCGGAGAGTGAAACTACAAACCAGAGGCTGCAAGTTTGCAGCAGGCCATCCGCAAGAGTACGGGTCTTGAATCGAAGCTCGTCGAGGGGCGCGCTGGTGTTTTCGATGTTCGAGTCGACGGTAAGCTGATCTTCTCCCACTTTCAAACGGGCCGCTTTCCGAAGCCCGAAGAGATCCTGGCCAAGATCCGGGAGATCCAAAAACCTTAACGGCGCCGTGGGCGCGGCGCTAATCCCCGTTCCCAGAGAATCTCAGGTTCCTGTAGATGATGGGAAATCCAGCGGGACAGGACAAAGAAGAGATCTCCGAGCCGGTTCAGATAAATTTGTGGCCATGGACCCACGTTTTCCTGACGAGAGAGTTTTACAACCTCGCGCTCCGCTCTCCGGCATACGGTGCGGCACTGGTGCAGAAAGCTGCTCAACTTTCCTCCCCCCGGAAGGACAAAGGACTTCAGCGGCTTCAGGTCTTTCTGAAAGCGATCCATAAGCGCCTCCATCTCTTTGACCTGCGCTTCGCAGATTCGGACAGAAGAAGGACGATCCGCTTCGCCCGGAGTGGCCAGCTCCGCTCCCAGATCAAAAAGCTGCTGCTGCACCTGGCGCAAAATCTCCTCCAACTCGGCGCGGACGGTAGACTGTTTCCGCAATTCTCGATTGAGCGCCCTGACGATCCCAACGCTCGCATTCAGCTCGTCAACCGTTCCGAAAGCCTCGATCCGAGGAGAATCCTTTGGAACCCGGCGGCCACCGACAAGCCCCGTTTCCCCTTTGTCTCCGGCCCGGGTATAGACGCGATCAATCCGTATCGTCACCGCACAAACCTCCACGTCTCATCACTGGTATCGATTTGCCGGCTCCGGAATCTCCACTCACCGGCTGTCAAACCGCACGAGGTCTCCACTCGCGTCTCCTGACTCATTTCCATGGCTGCCGGCAACCCTCGCAAGCACTATTAAGTAAGAAGCAAAGATCCTCTGTCAACTCCAAACCGAAGAAAAAGAGTCACCGCCTCAGCGTGCCGTAATCGCTGCCGACCCCAAAACAACCAGCACCCCCCCCAGGAAAATCCGCCAGGTGACCCGTTCCACGTCCCGCAGAAACAGAAAGCTCAACAAAATGGCGAAGAGGGGACGGGTGCTCAATAGGGGAGAAACCACAACGACATCTCCATGGTTTAGACTGACAAACATAAAAAGAATCGCGACGGCAGAGGAAACGCCCGAAGCCACATAATACCATCCGGCCAATCTGCTCATCGTGAGACGGCCTTCTCCCCGGCGTACAGAAGCAAAAATCCCCACGAGAACCGCAGCGGACAGAGAATTGACCGTGGCTCCAAGAAGTGGATCCGGGATTTCCCCTAGACCCCACTTGCGGATGACCGTGGAGATACCGTAGAAGGCAGTCGCCAGAATGGCATACAAGAGGTCTTGGAGACGCCACGGGCGATGTTCCCGCTTCTCTTGGCTTAAGTTCATCACCCCGAGGATGATCAGTACGGTTCCCAGAATAATCTGCAAGGTCAGGACTTCCCCCAGGAACCAGCGGGCCACGACCACGGTCAGCAAGGGCTCCGTGGCATATATGAGGGACGAGCGGGACACCCCCACCCGGCTGATCGCAATGAAGCTAAAGACTCTCCCCAGCCCCGGCGCGCAAAACCCCGCCAGGGCAAAGATCAGGATTCCGACCAGAAGCAGGTGTTCGGAGGGAACCATCAACAGGGCAACCCCCACGAGCAGCAAGGCCCCCGCCCCCACTGAAAGGAGGACTCCGGCCAAGGGGTCCGAGCCCTTGAGAGCCTTCTTGGCAAAAATGTAGGAAGACGCGTAGCACAGGGAAGACAGGAGTGCAAACAGTTCCGCCGGCATGAATCTCCATTGAATTAAAAGTTGATTATGGTGGCACATTTCGCCGCGCGAGTAAACGGAGGAAACTACCTGCCAATATCCCTTCTTCGCTTATAGAATT
>Ga0209342_10008957_pt1 | contig 10032 bp, 13 predicted proteins | sample RifCSP16_2_FD_184023 | JGI IMG/M metagenome (GOLD analysis project Ga0209342, IMG submission 184023) | Soil microbial communities from Rifle, Colorado - Rifle CSP2_sed 16_2 (SPAdes) (version 2) | ecosystem: Environmental > Terrestrial > Deep subsurface > Rock core/Sediment | place: Rifle...
CTTCTGGAACCAGGTTATGAAGCAGCTCGGCCCCTACGATAAGGGCGCACTCAAGAACCTGTGCTACAGGTACACCAGGCATCTAATACCGGCTGCCATATCTCACATCAACCAGTACGCCCCTGGCACCAAGGTGCTGGAGCATTCCTTCAGTGATAGGATGAAGACCATGGACTACGTGCTGTCTATGACTGCGCTACATCCTATTACCGGGGACACCCCGGAGCTTGAGAAGGCCGTAAGGAAATCCTCATCTGCCTATCCTATATACCTCAAGTACTTCAAGCTCAGGGATCTGACCAACCTGCCTACGCCTGAAGAGAAGCAGAGATGTGTGCGGTCAGGTGATGGGGAAATGTTATATAATATTCTATTCAATCCGGATGATGCCGTCAGGCTTAACAACCTTACCAAGGCTGGCAGCATAGTCACCACCATGCGCTACAAGATAATGGTGCTGACATACGCAGCGCCAACCATGCAGATACTAGGGTCCATGCTTACCGGCAGGCCCATCACGAACGGAGTACACATAGAGCTGAACGAAGAGGAGGGACTCATATGAAAAAGACAGAGCTGTTAGTCAGGCATCAGGACGTGTCAATCACGTTCCTGAATGCCCTGGGGCTTAACAACCCCGTGGTAAAGGACGTGCGTGACGAAGTGATAGACCTCACCATCAAGGGCGGGGTGTTGCTTCGGAAGCGGTGGACCAGACAGCAGGCGTCTGTCGCCAAGGGCTCCCTCATCGTATTCTATAAGCAGATGCGAGAGCTGGCGAACAAAGCCAAGGAGCAGCATGGCGTGGACATTGTGGATGTACAAGCCAAGGTGACAGATACCATAGAGTATATCCGGAGGACCAAATGAGCGAGAAGAAAAAGAAGATGCTCGGGCCGCTTGATCTAGGGCAGCTCAACCCCAACAGCCTCGAGGCAGAGATAGCTGCCATGGCTAAGAAGTCTGCGGATGATATAGCTAACAAGCGGAAGCTGATAGAGCCCGTGGCTGTGGCCTTCGGGCTCTCAGTAGACGACTGCTTCAGAGCGCTTGAGGACGTGCGTGTCTTCAGGAAGTTCTGGAAAGGAGAGAAGCAATGACGAAGGATGCGATAAAGAAGTTGATGGATAGCATAGCGGATGCCAACGATCAGCGGTTCAAGAACCCTATCGAGTTGGTGCATGCTGTGGCCCTCAGGGTGAGGAGCAACAAGATGCCTAAGCCTACCGAAATAGGAGGCCGGTGGATGGACCCTGGTTGCGGTGTGCCTGTCAACCAGAACGGAGACCCGCTAACGTGGAAGGGCAACAAGTCCATCTACGATAGCGAATGGCTCAAGCACTGGCAGGAGCACAGCCCTAAGCTTGCAGACCAGATGTTCATGTACCTCTGCATGAACAGGGAGTTCAGGTACCTGTCCAACGGCAGGTATAACTTCGAGGTGCTCGGCAGGCTGGGCGTAAAGTTCGCAGACCCTGTATTCTGCGCAGTGAACGGCGTTATACCCGGCAAGATATCTGAGCTGGGATATGTCATAGGTGCTAAGGTCGGGCCGTGCACCATCAGCAGGGCCATGGCTTCGGCCACTGCTGAGATGGCCTACGAGTATGCCAACGGCGTGGACGGAAAGCCGGACGACGTGACAAGGCGTGGAGCCTGTAAGTCTGCGGAGATGGCGCTCAAGTATACGCTCCATGTGGACCAGCAGTTTAACCCCATGACATGCGGTGCCATAGCCAGGGAGCCCAGGTTCTGGGGGCAGTACGCCAACAAGTGCAAGGAAGCCAGGCCGTTGTTCGAGCCCAGGATAACAGACGCGGACACCATGGTCAGGTACGTGAACGACTGCCCGCATGCCGAGTCCAAGGAGCATGTCATCAACGCCATAGGGCTGGTGGACTGGAGTGTGTTCAAGTCTATCCTTCCTGCTATACCGGACCCTGACATCAGGGCAGCGGTAGTAAAGAAGTTCACTGGCGCCGAAGCCCACAACATGAGGGCCGTGGTTGAGATAGCCCAGCGCATGGGTGACAAGGACCCTGTGTTTATGCAGATGATATTAGATAAGGGCGGACCCGATGATGCCTGCGTGTATGCCGCATCTATGGGCGTCAGCAATGACAACCTGAGGGTGGCGGCCAGCAAGCGGCCTGAGTGGGCGAACAGGTATTCGGAAGTCATAGATAAGAAGCGTCACCCAGTTACGGAAGCGTCTGTCTGCACTAAGGCAAGGTGGGCGTTCAAGTACGCTGAGCTGCACGGGGCATCGGATGTCACGAGGCTGGCAGCGAGCCGGCATCCTGAGTACGCGTTCAAGTATGCCAACGCAGTGGATAGGGCGTGGCATCAGGTGACGGCTGAGGGCGCCAGCTACGACGAGGACTATGAGAGGATGTATAAGCAGAACATAAAAAAGGAGACACCCAATGAGTAATCAAATGGTACCGTGGTTCAAGCGCGGTGTGCAGGTAATCGCAGCCCAGACATCCGACCAGGCCGCACAGGCCGGAGGGATAGACTGGACCGCCAGCCTCAGGAAGATCCAGCAGATAGATAAGCAGCTGGAGATCCCGTGGTTCTTCGCCAACTGCCGGGACGACAACGATGTCTGCCTGGGTATAGTGGGCACGAACTACAGGGTGCTTCAGAACCCTGAGGCCTTTAAGATGGGCGACGACCTGGTGGTCAATGGCATAGCCACCTACGATGCCTGCGGACAGTTCGGCAATGGCGAGAAGGTCTGGATGCTTATGAAGAGACCGGAGTCCTTCGAGGTTGTGCCGGGCGATAAGGTCAACAGCTACATCGGCATAGTGAATAGCCACGACGGCAACAGCAGCCTCATGGTGTTCCCGATACCGATACGTGAGCTGTCAGATGTGACGCTGAACATAAGCTCCATCAAGAAGTCCACGACTGTCAGGATCAAGCACACGGAGTCCATGGCCCACAGGATTAAGAAGCTGGGGCATGCCGTGGAGTTGATCGACGAGGACTTCAAGCAGCTGGAGCTGGACTGCCAGGCGCTGCTGAAGAAGACCATGACGCAGAAGATGGTGGACAAGTTCATGCTTGGATTACTGGACGGCCTTAACAAAGCCAAGGTCCATCCCAAGACAACGAGCATGTACGAATCCCTGATCCGCTACTACGAGTTCGGCACAGCGACCACGCATCCCGGGGTAAAGGGAACTGCCTGGGCTATGATGAACGCCGTGGCAGAGTGGACGGACTTCGGTAAAGCAACCAGGGTAATGGACGCTACGTCAGACGCGGACACTCAGCGGGCCAAGTCCCTGCTGTTCGACGATGGCCGGGAATACAAACAGGTTGCTTTAGATCTGTTGCTTAATATATAATGGTTAGGTAAAGGAGAAACCATGAAGGGACAAATGATGAATGTCAAGAACAACATTGACATCAGCGAGTACTTCCAGGCCATGATCCTGGACCAGGATGCGGGGCTCGCGTTCTTCTCACACATCCTGCAGCGGACACGCAGGGTGCCGAACAAAGACATCGGCACCATGGCGATAGGTATCGACACCAGCGGCTTCGTGTTGCACTACAACCCGGAGTTCATCAGCACCCTGACGTACGAGAAGTTCGTGTATGTCTGCAAGCATGAGCTGCTTCATGCTGTGCTGGGCCACCACGACAGGGCTGGCAAGAAGCCTACCAAGCTGGACAACATAGCCATGGACCTGGCAATCAACTCGATGCTGGGCGACATAGACATGGAGCTAATGTATCCCGGCAAGCCTCCGTTCCAGGACATGCCGCAGGGCGAGACCTACGAGCAGTACTATAACAGGCTGCTCAAGAAGTGCAAGAAGGGTAAGCCCAAGCCTGGCGACATAGTAATAGAGGGCGACATACCTGGGTTACCTTCAGGCACTGGCGACAAGCAGGAGAAGGGCGAGTGCGAATGCAACTGGGACGGGCACAAGAAGCGCGAGGAAGCGCAGGGTGAAGCAGGGGATGCCGTGGCACGCAAGGTAATCAACGAGGCGTGGAAGTCCTGTAAGGCGCAGGGCACTATGCCGGCTGGCCTGGACCGTATCATACAAGGCCGCATGAAGGGCAAGGTAAACTGGAAGACACAGCTGCGCAGGTTCCATGGACAGTTCCACGTGTCAGGCTCCAGGCTTACCAACAAGCGGCCTTGCCGCAGGGCCCCCACTAAAGCGGGCATCATACCTGGCGTGAAGAACAAGTATACCAGCAAAATACTCATAGCGCTGGACACATCAGGGTCGGTGGGTGACGTGCAGTTTAAGCAGTTCATCGGAGAGATAGTCAGGATACCAATCCCTTACTCGGTCATCATGTGCGATGCCGCTGTACAAGGTAAGGAGATCAAGGTGCGCAAGGGCACAAGGCTCAAGCTCGGTGGACCTAAGGGCGGAGGCGGCACAGACTTCGCTCCCGTGTTTGAGTATGCCGCGAAGCATGGCTTCGATGGCGTAGTATACCTGACAGATATGTACGGCAGCTTCCCCAAGACTTACAACAGACCGACGCTGTGGGTGTCGACCACTGAGGTAACAGAGGCGCCGTTCGGTAAGGTTATCAACATCAAGATAGATGAACAGGATGCGGAATAGTATAGTAGAAAAAGGAGAAAACCTATGAGCGAAAAGAACACGATGATGACGGTAGAAGTTACGCCTTCAGAGTTCAAGTCGATAGCGATCAAGACATTCAGCGCCAAGTCGCCCCAGCCCATACTGGTGCAGGGTCCCGGCGGTACCGGCAAGACCAGCATCGCTGAGCAGATCGCTGTGCAGCTGAAGAAGAAGGTGTTCATCGTGCGCGGTTCCGGTCTGGATCCGGTGGACTTAACGGGTATGCCCAGGTCCCAGATGGTGAAGGACGAGATGGAAACCGTGTACGACAGGCCGATGCTGCTGCCCAGGTTCGACGAAGAGGCGCTGGTATTCTTCGACGAGATCAACAGGTCCAGGGAAGAAGTGTTGCAGACGTTCCTCAGGGTGCTGGAAGGCAGGGGAACGGACAGCTACAAGTTCAACCCTGAGAAGCACCGCATCATGGCTGCGTTCAATCCGAACGACGGCTCCCACCAGGTCAACAAGATGGACAAGGTCCTCACTAACAGGGGCTTCTTGTACAGCCTGCGGACCAGCATGCAGGACTTTCAGGAGTTCATGTACTCCAAGAAGTACGACACGGCAGTCATGAACTACCTGACGTACAGCAACAAGTCCCTGCTGGTGGAACCCAACGCGGACAACGACGCCGAGGTAGCGTGGGCTTCTCCCCGGTCATGGGAGAACCTGGCCAAGCTGATGACTGAAGTGTCCGACTTCACGGACAACGAAGTCCTCAAGGTGTCCTGCGCTTCCGTAGGCATCGAGGAAGGGACCGCGTTCACCGCGTTCCGCTGCGACCCGGACAGACCGGTGCGGGCCTTGGACGTACTCACGGATTACACCGACGACCTCAAGAAGAAGTTCATCAAGCAGCAGGCTGAGAAGCGGCTTGACAAGGCGTCGGTTACCATGAGCGACCTGGTGCTCATCATCAACACCGAGTGGCAGGACGGCTACATGCCGAAGCTCAAGCAGTTCTGGCCCACGGTTAAAGAGAACGAGCTGAAGGCCATGCTGCTCAAGGGCATCGAAGCTGGCGGCAAGACCGGCGGCAAGGACAAGGAGTCCCTGTTCGACAAGGTAGTGTTCGGTCTCGGCATCACCGAGGAGCTGAGCACGCTGCTGTCCAAGCACGACATGGCCATGAAAGGCCGGAAGAAATAAGCAGCTGGGATATACCGGGGGCTGGGCTTGTAGATGCCAGCCCCTATATACCAGGAGGCCAACCATGAAAGACCAGAACGATAAAGAACCTATAGAAGAACACCTTAAGATCAAGGACAACGTGCGGAAGATCATAGAGCACATGACCAAGATCAAAGAGTACCTGGGCATAGACGGAATCGAATACGAGATCCACATCAACGTCACTGGTACCAGAGTTATCGGCGGCGTATCATACGGAGGCATGAACATCAAGAACGGGCAGCCCGAACTCGTGGACCTGAACTTCGATGGAGCTCAGCCGGGCCAGACGCCTACAGCTCCGGTCACCAATGCCCAGCTGGTAGATGAGATGCTCAATAAGCTACTTAAATAATAAGCAGGGAGGATACATATGATGCTAGAAATGGAACGGGTGAAGCAGCTCGGGGCCATTGCCTTCATCCACGACAGGATGGGGAAGCACTCGCCGCTGGTGCCATGCCATTCTATTGGCGGAGTGGTGTTGTGCTCCACCTGTGGGATGCCGCTTGACATTGCCGGCAAGGTGCTAGTGAAGATGAATGCTGGGACTATCACCAACTTCATCAACTTCACCTACGAGAAGCAGCGTGAGGATTTCTATAACATCCTCGCGGTGTACCTGACCAAGTTCATGCCTAGCTATCAGGGAGCTATCTTCATGCGGGCTGCGGTTGGGTGTGGCTTATACGATAAGGCATCCTTCCAAGATATAGTAGGGGTGCTGGACCAGTGGGCAATCTACTACTTCTTGTTCGAGGTGAAGCACAATACGCCGGCTCGGGTATTCAGGTCGCCTGACTGGCTGCGCACTGAGCTGATAAAGAAGTGTGCGGCAGCCGAGGACCTGCGGGCTGTGCTAATGCTAGCCCAGTTCGTAGACCAGGAAGCCCGGGATGACACACGCATAGCGTGCTCCATGGACTCTAAGTTCAAGATGATGTATAGCAAGTGGGAAGCTTCCCTGAGGAGAAAAGTCATATGAGATTCATTAAGCCTGGAGCGGTTAAGCAGCTGGCTAAAGAGAACCAGAAGCGCGTCGCTAAGGACTTCCTGCTGTGGTTAGACGGGAAGGTTGAGCGCATCATCGTGCGGGAATGCAGGGCATTAGGCAGCTGCAAAAAGACGCTGAACCTAAAAGATTCTGCTGAGCTGGAAGGATACAATAAGTAAGGAGGACAATCATGGCTAAGCTTAACGACTGCCAGCTGACGGATGACAGCGAACGGATACGAAGGCTCCGCTCGTTTCTGAAGAAGAGGTTGCCAGCGCTCAACGCGGAACTTAAGAAGGGCCCGGCTGCCGACCCCGCAGGATACAACTACCTCAAGGGGTTGCATGATGCTTATGACCTGGCGCTTTCGCACGCTGAATATAAGATGACAAAGGAGCAGCGCAATGCCTAACTGGACAGAGAACCAACTAACCGTAACCGGCCCGGAGGCAGAGGTGAAGAAGTTCGTTAAGGCAGCCAGGAAAAAGAATGAGGACGGGAAGTGGGATGAGTTCAGGATTAGTGCCCTGCACCCCGACCCCGTGGAGATGGGGCTGGTGGGTAAGGGCATGAAGAACTTATATGGCAAGAGCTGTGATGACTGGATAAATGACGGCCCAGTATTCGGCTCGGCCAACATACCCAAAGGCGCCATCAAACTCCTGGATGAGATGTATGGGGCGCACGACTGGTACGAATGGCATTGCCAAAACTGGGGCACCAAATGGGATGCTACAGGATCACTGGAGTCCCGGTCAGATGGATACGCACAGTATAACTTCCAGACAGCCTGGTGTATGCCGACACCGTTCATCGACTTCATCAGGGACAAGTTCCCGAAGCTGGAGTTCCTGGTTAACTATCAGAACGAGGAGGATGGTTTCGAAGAGAACTTCACATACTAGATTCAATATAGGGGCCGGCAAGTTAACTCCTTTTCTTGCCGGCCCCACCATATCTGGAGGATACTTATGAGCCCGCTTAAACAAATACACGACAAGTTCCAGAAGCATAACTTCAAGGTCCGCGTCCCGGTCGGAAAGGTTGCCGGGAAGAACGGTGAGCAGCCCTGGCATCAGTATGTATTGTATCGCTGCACATGCGGGTGCTTCATGATGGACAAGACAGATAACTACTTGCACTCGAAGGCCAAGAAGACGATTGCCGACCTATGCCTGCCGCCGTTATGCTCGACAGGATATATGATTAAGGAGCTGGAGAAACTGGGTGAGCCCGTGCTTGCAAAGGAGTTCGCAGCCCAGCAATTGGATAGTTTCAACTTGCATGTAGCACCGAAGCTTTCCAATAAGCTAGCTACCAAAACGGTTCCCATTGAGGCATGCGACCACGCAGCGATTCAGCCCCACGCTGACGAAGCGTACCGGTGCGGGACCTGCGGGATGCCGGTCTTCAGGCACGATGTGAATCCGTTCGCAATCGTAGCCGCATTCGGAGACGACAGCGGCATAGGCGAGTGCATGAAGAAAGCCTGGAAGCACGCAGCGACTATGGTGGATGAGCAGGATATGGTCAACTATTACTATAGCAAATCCCTGGAGGACAAATGAACCTAACATACGATGAGTGGCTGAAGACTAAAGACATCCACGATAAGTTCGCCAAGCATTCGTTCGAGCAGAAGCCTGGCCCCCGTGGATGGGATAACTTCCTAGTGTGCCAGGTGTGCGGGATGACACATGACACGCAGGACTGGAGAGGCGAGGGAACGAAAGAACAGTGGCGCTTCAACAGCCCGGAGGAGATGGCGGTGAGTCCTAACGCAGCCCACGTAATGAGATACTTCCTTCAGAAGAATGCAAATGGTGAGAGCGTTAAGTTCGACGGCATGGCCGCCGTGGTGCTCAACCACCCAGACAGAGAATACATTAAGTCACTCAGGGATCTAGTGGCTAAGAGCCAACCGGATATAGCGCTGGCATATGCCAGGCGGTTCCGAGATACTGGAGAAGATCTTTATGGTATGGCCCAGAAGAACCCAGACTCTTACATCGGGTGGCTGAAGGAATGGCCCGAGAAGATAACAGACAAGACGCGGGCTGCGATATGTAAGTTCGGCCCGCAGCCGGCGATGGGATACGCGGAGCATATAGATAAGGGCGTCTGGCACAAGCGGACGATGTATGCCGCGAAGCGGGGTCCTCATCAAGCGTTGGCTTACGCCAAGCAATATGGTTCCCAGATGTCTAAGAAGTGGGTGAGCAAGTTGAAGGCAGGCGCGCTGCGGAATTCGGGATCAGCTACTGGCTGGTATAAGCACTTCAATGAGAAGCCTACCCGGATGGAGAGAGAGCTGCTGAGCGAGAGCGCGAACATCGCGTTCTCTATGGTCAAGACCATAGACGTCGAGCACGCGACAGACAAGGCATACAAGAACAAGCTCTACTCATCCAGGCGATACGCGTTCCTGTATAACATAGAGATTGTGAAGAAAGCTGAGAGGGGGTTCGAGGCAGCCGGCGATGTGGCGCCCTGGCAGGCTGCGGTATACCAGCTGGTATATGGGAAGTATTCCAAGCAGCTCAGCGACCGCGCCAAGCACCGGTGCAACGCAAGGTTCTTTGATGTCCTGGAATCAATCAGGATAGTGCATGAGACTAAGATGACCCGTGCTCGGGCGCTGAAGAAGAGCCGATACGCGCTGGCTTATATGTTCCTGCATAGGCTATACACAGACAAAGGGTTAGCAGATAGGGCTGACAAGAACCGAACATACCACTGGCTAATGGTAGACGCCATGTCCCACATCAGGAATCAGGGAAGGTTGAGCATACGAGATGGCGAGCTGCTGAGTGACCGCGACCTATAATATATAGTAATATATAAGTACGTAGTACTTATATGGGAGCTGCCATGTACAACAGAACCCTGGAGAGAATTCATACCCGCATGAATAAGCACGCGCTTCAGTTCGTGCCGGGGACAAACATCGGATGGTGCGACGGCTGCGAATGCCTGCTCATTTATGGCAGGCCAGCAAACCGTGGGGACTTCGAGATGGGCAGGAAGCCTTGGTGGTCGCCAGCGTTCTTATACATCAACCATAACGACAACGACCCGGAGCTGATCTTAAAGGTCTTCAAGTACCTGGATGAGATCGGTTGGGCGCGTGGGCGGAAGTATCACGGGGCCTTAGTTAACTATATAATTAATAAGCAGGCGACTGAAGCTTACATGACAGCACAGTATATAGAGAAGCTGTACGGTGCCAAGATATTCAGG
>Ga0209342_10008958_pt1 | contig 10031 bp, 9 predicted proteins | sample RifCSP16_2_FD_184023 | JGI IMG/M metagenome (GOLD analysis project Ga0209342, IMG submission 184023) | Soil microbial communities from Rifle, Colorado - Rifle CSP2_sed 16_2 (SPAdes) (version 2) | ecosystem: Environmental > Terrestrial > Deep subsurface > Rock core/Sediment | place: Rifle...
AGGCTCCGGAGGGGGGGCGCGACCGGCTTACGCGGAGGTGGTGCGGGGCGACATCCGGCGCGGCGGCGGCGCACGCGCGCGGCGGCGGGCGGTTGCGGTGCGGCGCCGGTGGGCAAGGATCCGGTCGATCACCGCGGGCACCGTGATGAAGGCGACGATACGCATCTCCTGGCCGCACTGGGGACAGCGCAGCGGGTCGACCTCGAAGATCCGGCGCAGCAGCTCCGCCCAGCGCCGGCGCACATCGGCCAGCGCGGCCGGCACCGCCTCGGCCGCCACGGCCGGGGCCGGCTCGGGAACGCCCGCCCGGCGCCGGATGCCGCGGGTCCGGTTGGCATACCACCCGTAGTAGCGCTGGAGCACCTGCCCCTTGTTGGGAATGTGGCTCACCACCCGCGCCAGGAACTCCAGCGCGTCCACCGTCTCCGCCCCCGCCGTGGGACCGCTCGCCGTGTCGGACTGATAGGTGACCGTGCCGCTGTCCGCCCGGTACGCCAGCCGGCTGAGCGCCACCGGGTGCCGGGCGCAGGAGCGGGCCAGGCGGGTGGCGAACGCCCGATCCTCCGGCGGCACCCACACGCCGTCGTGCCCGTGAACCCCCGAGTGTGACCAGGTGAGCATGCCGGCCGCCGTCTCTGCCTCCAGCAGCCCCCGGCGCACGAACCACCGGAGCACCGCGCGGCGGAACGCTTCGGTCAGGGCGGTGCACCCTGAAACCCGGGGCGTCGCGCACCGTACTGAGCGATGTGAGCGCCCCTCCCGATCTCGCTGAACGCCATGCCGGTCCTCGGCGGGTCATAGCTCGCCGTGAGATCCGCCGGCGTGTAGGTGAAGCCGTGCGCCGGCCGCCCTGGCGGCGTCACACTGGTGAGATTCCCGTTGGCGTCGTAGCCATAGCCGACCACTCGGCCGTCGGGCACCGTCTGCTGCACCACCCGGCCCGCCGAGTCGTAGGCGAACGTGGTGGCCCGCTGCAGGGGGTCGACCACGCTGTCCAGCCGGCCCCGGACATCATAGGTGTAACGCCACGTTCGGGAGCCTTGGGTGGTCTGCGCCAGCCGGCCCCGGGCATCGTAGCTGTACCTCACCGTGTCCACCCCGGGCACCACCTCGGCGATCACCCGGCCCAGGCTGTCCACGAGCCCGCTGGAGGTGCGCCCTTCCGGGGTCGTGGCGGTAAACGCCCGCGTGGCGGCGTCGAACGCATTCACAAGCGTCCGCCCGTTCACCGTCAGCGTGTCGGTCTGGCGCACCAGGGTGAGCGGGTTGCTGGGGTCCGCCAGCTCCACCATCCGCGCCGCGCTCACCCCAGACACCAGCCCGCCGGGCGTGCGCACTTCCAGGCTGTCCAGCACGGCGCCCGCCGGGAAGCGGGGGTCGCGGCCCTGGATCACCACCGTGACCGTCCCGTCGGGACTCGTAGTCGTGAGCGTGGTCTGGCCCTGGGCGTCGGGCTCCCGCAGCGCGGTGCTGGTAAGCCCCGCCGGCGAGTTGGTCGTTCGGGTCTCCGCGCCCGCCTCCTGCGAGACCACGCCGTAGCTCGTGGTCCGGCCCTCCAGCGCCGGGGAGCCAAACGGCTTCGCTCGCGTTAAGTTGTTGAGTCATGGCTCGCTCACGGATGACCGCTCGGGTGGTGCCGCTTACGAGCGCGGAGGCAGGCGACCCGCGGATGGGAGGCACCGTGGAGGAGCGGGTTGCGGCGGTTGGCGAGTTGACCGTCGTGGCGTGGCGGCTCGCCGGCCGGGCGCTCCCTACCTATACCCGTGAGACCATGCCGATCGTCCTGGCCACGCTGCAAGACCACGCCGGCAGTACGTGATTGCCGATTTCCGGGACCTGCTGGCCGCTTTCGTCGCCCACGAGGTACGATTCCTCGTCGTTGGCGCGCATGCGCTCGCCGCGCACGGCGTGCCGCGAGTCACCGGCGACCTGGACTTGTGGGTGGAACCGACAGCGGCGAACGCCCGTCGGGTCTGGCGTGCCCTTGCGGCGTTCGGAGCGCCGTTGGGTTCTCTGAAGGTCGGCGAGCAGGATTTTCACCTACCGGAGCAGGTGGTCCAGCTCGGGCTCCCCCCGTACCGCATTGATGTCATGACCTCGGTCAGCGGCGTGGGGTTTGCCGACGCGTGGGAGAGCCGGCTGTCCGGGGCCCTGTTCGAGGTGCCGGTCGCGTTCATTGGTCGCGATGCATTCATCCGGAACAAGCGGGCAAGCGGTCGCCCGAAGGATCTCGAGGACCTGCGTTCACTGGGCGAATGAGGTCCCGCTGAGGCGACGGCTGCTTGAACTCGCGCCGCCCGCCCCCTCTTGGCCGTGCGGGCGGTTTCACTCCTCTTTCAGCGCCTCCGTGGGTTGTACGCGCAGGCCGCGCAGGGCGGGGCCGGCCGCCGCCATCAGCCCGACGGCCATCATCACCCCCGCTGCGATCAGCAGCAGGGCCACGAGGCGACCGCTGATTGGCCCACCCCGCGCTAGGCCTAAGGCCACCGCGGTCGCGAGTAGTACGCCGCTCACCACGCCGGCGCCAAGCTGGGCGCTCGCCCGGGCAAAGATGCTGCTTAGGAGGCGGCGGGGATCCGCCCCTAAAGCCTGCCGGATGCCGATCTCCCGCCGCCGCCGCGCGACCGTGAACGACATCATGGCATAGATCCCGGCCGCCGAGAGCAGCAGGACGCTCCCGGTCGCCACCAGAACCGCCAGGGCCCCGGCGAGCATGCCCTGATGGTCTTCGCGCAGGGCTTGGACCGCGGACTGGAGCTGGTGCAGCTGGAGCGTGGGATCCACGGCGGCGGTCATGTCTCTGAGCCGCTGCGCGAACCCGCTCGCCGGCCCGTCGGCCACCCGCACGGCCAGGGTCAGCACCGTGGGCGCGTTCGCCAGGGCCACGGGCCGATACAGCTTGGGTTCCGGATCGAGGTCGTCCTGGGACGGCACGTCGGGCACGACGCCCACGATCTCGAGCCAGGGCTCTTCCTCCCTCGCCTCCGGCCTTCCTTCGGCAACCACGCGGACCCGGCGGCCCAGCACGTTGGCGCCTCCCAGGACGCGCTGGGCGAAGACCCGGTCAACGATGACCGCGTTCGAGCCTTCGCGGCCGTCCGCGTCGGTGAACCCTCGCCCGGCGAGGATGGGGACGTCTATGCCCTGGAAGAAGTTGACCGCCACATCGTTGACGAACGACGTGGTCTTGGTCCCGGTCGCGGGACCCTCGACCTCGATGCGGCTGATCAGCTCGTCGCCGGGGAAATGCCGAGCGAACGCCACCGCGGCCACACCCGGCTCTGCCTCCAGCCGGCGCAGGAGGTCCGCCGCGCGATCGTGGAACCGGGCCTCGAACGCCCGCGCGTAGCCATCCGCCTCGGCGGCCGGCGGCGCCTCGTCGCGCTCCATGGACAGAGACGCGCGCAGGAACCGCTCGATGGCAAATCCGGCCCTGGCGGTTCCGCGCCGGTATAAGTCCCCGCTGAAGGACATCGCGTAGGGAAGGATGGCCACCGCGAGGGCGACCTGGGCCACGATCATCGCGGCCCACAATCGTCCGAGCTGCATCCCGGTCCCGCGGGAGGTCAGCTGCTGGAGTCCCAGCTGCACGCTCCGCCCGGTGGCCTTGAGGGCGGGGAGCACCCCCACGATTACGGCGGCCAGGATCGCCAGTCCGGCCACGTAGGCGATGAGTCCCGAGGACAGGCTCATGGAGGTCCAGAACGGGAGCTCGGCGCCCGACGCCACCGCCAGGCGCCGGGTGATCGCCAGCCCGGCACCCGCCAAGGTCAAGCCCAGCGCCGCCGCGATGCCGGACAGGACCAGCGCCTCGGCGAACAGCTGGACCAGGACCCGCCGACGGCTGGCGCCCAGGGCGGTCCGGATGGTGATCTCGCCAATCCGCGTGGCGGTCCGGGCGTACACCAGCACGGCCACGTTGACCGCGACCACCACCAGCAGGAGGCTGATGGCCACCTTGAGGGCCTGCAGGGCCAGGGCCATGTCCGGACTATCTACGTCGAAGAACGGATGGGCATAGGCCAGGATCACCGGCCGGAGATGCTCGTGGGTTTCCGGATACGCGGCGGCCATCTGCCGCCCGATGGTCGCCAGCTCGGCCCGGGCCTCGTCGAGGGTGACGCCGTCCGCCAGGCGGCCAAAGATGAAAATGGCGGGGCCGCCGCCCCGCTCGTATCTCGCCGCATTGAGCCGCAACGGAACCCAGTAGTGATGGCTGATGGGGAAGCGGAACCCCTCTGGCATCACGCCCACCACGGTGTGCACCTCGCTGCCCAGGCGCACCGGCCGGCCTAAGACGCCGGGATCGGCGTCGAACCGGCGCTGCCACTCGTCGTAGCCAATGACGACCACCGGCGGGGCGCCGTCGCGTTCGTCGTCCTCCAGCAGGGGCCGCCCCAGGAGCGGCGGAACCCGGGCCACCCGGAAGCCGGCGGCGCTCATCTGCGCCACCCGGACCAGCTCGATAGAGCGGCCCGGGATGATCAGGTTGCGGCGGTCGGAGGTGAACGCGCCCAGGTCCGTGACCGAGCGCAGCTGGTCGCGCCACGCGAGGAAGTCGTGCAGCGCTTGCCGTTCCGGGTTACCGGGGTTTCGCGCATCGTTGTTCTGGAGCGACACCACGCGCTCGCCCTGGTCCAGCGGCAGGGTGGGATTGGTCCAGGAGCTGATGAAGCCGACGACACCGGCACCGATGGCGATCGCCACCGACATGCCCACCACCGCGACCAGCGAGAGCCCCGGGTACTTCCGGAGCATTCTCAAGCCCAGCTTCACGTCAAGCCAGGAAAAGGTGAGCTGGTCGAACAGCTTGAGCCCCCGAGCGTCCCGCGCGTCGTTCTTGTGACTGGCCAGGTGGCCGAATTCGAGGCGGGCCCGGCGGGCCGCTTCCTCTGGGGCGATACCATCGTGAATCAGGTGGGCCGTCCGGAGCTCCAGGTGTAGCCGGAACTCGGCGGCGATCTCCGCCTCCACGTCGTCCCGCCGCCGGATGCCGCGCCACACCGAGCGCGCCCGCGCGATCAGCCCCGCGATCATTCCTCCTTCAGGGCCTCCGTCGGTTGGACCGCCAGTCCGCGCCGGGCGGGGCCGAGGGCGGCCAGCAGACCAATGGTGACCATCAGCGCCACCGCCAACGCGACCAGGGCAACACCTCTACCGGTGAGTAAGTAACTCCCGCCAGCCCATGAGACCGCAACCGCGAGGACGAGGCCGGTCAACACACCCAGGCCGAGCTGGGCGCTGGCCCGGGAGAAGATGCCGGCCAGCAGCCGGCGGGGATCGGCCCCTAGAGCCTGCCGGATACCGATCTCGCGCCGCCGCCGGGCGACGGTGAACGACATCATCGCGTAGATCCCCGCGGCGGAGAGCAGCAAGACGCTCCCGGTCACGGCCACGGCCAGCAGCGCCATGGCGAGGTTCAGCCGCTGCTCGTCGCGCTCCACCTCAGTCGCGGTCTTGAGCTCGTGCAGCTGGAGCGCGGGATCCACGGCGGCGGTGAGGCTCCTGAGCCGCCCGGCGAACGCCGCCGGAGGCCCTTCGCGGACTCGGATGGCGAGGGTCAGGAGCGTGGGCGGCGGGGGCGCCTGGGCTAGGTTCATGGGTTGGTAGACCCCCGGGTCCGGGAGGTCGAGGTCGAACTCGGTGGCCAGGAAATCGGGCACCATGCCCACGATTTCGAGCCAGGGCCCGGATTCGATCTCGTCCGGGCGGCCCGCACCGCTCCCTTGGCTCACCAAACGAATGTGATGACCGACGACGGTACTGCCTACCAGGACGCGTTCGGCGAACGCGCGGTTGACGATGGCGACGTTCGAGCCCTCGCGAGCGTCTCCCTCCACGAATCCACGCCCGGCCAGGATGGGCATGCCAAAGAGGTTGAAGAGGTTTACGTCCACCTGGTTGATGAGCGACGTCGTGGTGGTCCGGCCGGCGGGGCCCTCGACCTCTATCCGGCCGACCGCTCCACCCCCCGGGAAATGCGTGGCGAACGTCGCTCCGGCCACCGCCGGCTCGGCCTCGAGCCGGCGCAGCAGGTCCGTGACCCGCTGGCGGAACCGGTGCTCCAAGGCACGCTGGTATGCCACCGCCTCGGCGGCCGGCGGTGCTTCGTCGCGTTCCATGGACAGGTAGGCGCGCAGGAATTGGTCCACCGGGTAGGTCGCCTGGGCGGTACCCCGCTGGACCATCATGCCGACGAGGTGGGTGGCGTGGGGCAGGGCCGCCACGGCCACGGCGACCTGCGAGACGATCATCGCGGCCCACATTCGGCCCAGCTGCATTTGCGAGCCGCGAGAGGACAGTTGCTGGAGCCCGGCCTGCACCCGCCGCCCGGTCGCCTTGAGCGCGGGGACCACGCCCACGATCACCCCCGCCAGGAGGGCCAGCCCCGCCACGTAGGCCACGAGGCCGGGAGACAGTCCCAGGGTCATCCAGTACGGAGGCTCGGCGCCGGAGGCCACCACCATGTCCTCGAACAGGCCGAGCCCGGCGCGGGCAATCGCAAGCCCGAGCGCCGCCGCGGTGCCCGACAACACCAGCGCTTCCGCGAACAACTGGGCCACGATCCGCCGGCGGCTGGCACCCAGGGCGGTCCGCACGGCGATCTCGCCGGCGCGGGTGGCCGTCCGGGCGTACACCAGGACCGCGACGTTGACCGCCACCACCACCAGCAGGAGACTGATGATGAGCGAAACCGCGCGCATCATCAGCCACCCGCCGGGGCTGTCAATGTACGCGTGGGTGTATCGCAGAACGCGCGGACGCAAGTGCTCGTGGGTCTCCGCGGCCGCCGTCCGGAGCCCGATCACCGTGAGCTCGGCCTGGGCCTGTTCGAGCGTGGCGCCGTCGGCGAGGCGGCCGAACAGGAACAGCGACGGCCCGCCGCCGGGCTGGTAGTCCGTCGGGTCCAGTTTGAGCGGGACCCAGTAGCGATGGTTGACGGGGAAGCCAAAGCCTTCCGGCATCACGCCCACCACCTGGTGCACCGTGCCGCCCAGGCGCACCAGCCGGCCTACGATGCCGGGATCGCCGTCGAAACGGCGTTGCCACTCTTCGTGGGCGATCACGATGACCGGCGGGGCGCTCTCGCGCTCGTCGTCATCGAGCAGCGGTCGGCCCAACACTGGTGCCACCCGGGCCACGCGGAACCCCGAGGCCGTCATCTGCGCGATGCGGACCAGCTCCACACCGCGGTCGGGAATGACCAGGTTGCGGCGGTCCGACGTGTAGGCCGAGAGGTCCCGCACCGATTGCACCTCGTCGCGCCATTGGACGAAGTCGTGCAGCAACCGGCGATCCGAGTTGTCGGGATCCCCCTTCAGGATGGAAACCACGCGCTCGTCCTGATCGAGCGGCAGCGTCGGGTCTGTGAACGAAGTGATGAACCCGAAGGCCCCGGCCGCGATGGCCACGGCCACCGACATTCCGACGACCGCCACCAGGGACAGCCCCGGGTACTTGGCCAGCATTCTGAGTCCCAGCTTCACGTCCAGCCAGGAAAAGGCGAGTTGGTCGAACAGCCGAAGCCCTCGAGCATCGCGGGCGTCGTCCTTGTGGTTTCTGATGTGGCCGAATTCGAGGCGGGCCCGGCGGGCCGCGTCTTCGGGGCTGAGGCCCAGGCGAACTAGGTCCGCTGTCCGGAGCTCCAGGTGCAAGCGGAACTCCTCGGCCATGTCGGTTTCCAGCTCGCGGCGCCCCCTGAGGGCGCGCCAGAGCGAGCGGACCCGAGCCACGAGTCCAGCGAGCATCAGATCTCCTGCGGTGTGACGGCCAGCGCCCGGGCGATCGCGTCGGCCAGCCGATTCCAGCTCGCGGTCTCCTCGCTCAGGCGGCGCCGCCCCGCGGCCGTCAGGCGGTAGTACTTGGCTTTCCGGTTGTTGTCGGAAGTGCCCCACTCGCTGGAGATCAGCCCCTGGTGCTCCAGCCGGTAGAGGGCGGGGTACAGGGCGCCTTGCTGGATCTGGAGCGCGCCGCCCGAGACCTGCTGAATTCGGAGCAGCACGCCGTAGCCGTGCAGCTTGCCCAGCGAGACGGCTTTGAGGATCAGGAGGTCGAGGGTACCGGGCAGGAGCTCAGCTTGGTCGGCCATGGGCTCTCTCCTATGTGGTTTAGGAGAGTAGCCAGGCTCTCCTAAGTAGTCAAGGGGAGTCCGGCCGCGGAACCACGGCCTCCAGCGCGGCGATCAGGCTCGGCAGGTCGGCGCTCACCACCTTCCAGACGATCTCCAGATCCACTTCCAGATAGTCGTGCACCACGCGGTGCCGCATGCTGATGACCTGCCGCCAGGGAACCGCTGGGCACCGCGCTCGGGTCTCGGCCGATACGCGCGACGCCGCCTCGCCGATCGTCTGCACCAGGTGGACGCAGGCCAGGTGGAGGTTCTCGTCCGCCATGAACCGTGCTTGATCCAGGCCCGACACTTTGGCGCCGGCCCTGCGGGCCGTCTCGAGCATGTGCGCCAGGTAGACCGTGTCGTCACGCGGCATACTGCGGGACCGCGCTCGCCAGAACGTCGTCGCGAATCAGGCGGTGCAGCGATCTCTCGGTCACCAGGTCCACGCGGCGTCCGCCGAAGAGGGCTGACAGCTGGTCCTCGATGTCGGTGATGGCGAGCCCCGGCGTGTGACCGGGCTCGAACTCAACCAGCACGTCTACGTCACTCTCGGGGCCGAAGTCGTCCCGGAGCACGGAGCCGAACAGCGAAAGGCGGCGGATGTGATGCCGGCGGCACAGGTCGGCGAGCTGCTGGCGATCATAGGAGAGCTTGAGGCCCGCGCCGGCCGCCTCGCTCGTCACGCCACGCCCCGCCGCTGGAGATCCCAGGCGCCGGCGCAGTTCCTCGAGCAGCGCCCCACTCGTGACGTTGCGGAGCGCCGGCGGCCGGCGGCCGGCGTACTGGGCCGACGTCGGCTCGGCCACGCGTCCCGGTGCGGCGGGCCGCGGCTCGGGTTGGCCCAGGTGGGCCCGAAGCGCCTGGGCCACGACCGAGCTGCGGGAAGCCGACAGCCGCCGCGCCGCCCGGTCAGCGAGTTTCACGAGGTCCGGGGGAAGCGTCAGGGTAACGCGCACCAGTGGCATGGCATGCTCATATCAGGCGCTTATCGAGATCATACCATGCTCATACCATGCGGTCAAGCCTGGACGGGGTGGGCCTTGGGGCCGCTCGGCGCGGTGGGCGTCGGGCGGTGTTCGGGAGGGCGATTCCGTGAAGCCCTACCTGCGTCGGGGCGTTGCGAGCGTCCCTCGGCGCTTGCGGGCGCTCCTGTCTCCTCAAGACGTCAGGGCCATGGCACGAGCCGGCCCGCGGAAGGTCCAAACCTACGGCCCTGGCTACCGCTCCGACTCCTTCAATAGCTCGCTGAGGTACTGCTTCCAGAGGCTCGCGATGGTGTGCGACCCATGCCCCCGGGTCGCGTCGCTCAAGGGGATCACCACCGCGCGGCCCCGGGGCACCCGCTTGATGTCGCGCTCCAGAATGCCCAGCTCCGGGGGATTGACCAGGTCGTCCGCCGAGTTCACCGCGAAGAGCGGGGCCGTGATCTTCTCCAGGCCCGGCCCCGGGTCGTAGTCCCAGGAGGCTTCCACCGCGTACAGGATATCGTTGGCGTCGGCGGTGCGCAGGGAGCGCGCCAGCGAGGCGTCCAGCACCGAGTCTGCTGCCGCGAGCGTGGGCATCTCCCGCTGGCGCCGGACCGGGTTGCTTCCCACCAAGAACAACATCTCCTGCGCGATACGGAGACTCTGCGGCTGCGTGGTGTAATCCCCGTTTCTCCACTCCGGGTCGTTCCGGATCGCGTCAATCACCACCCGCCGCCACACCCGGTTGCGTGCCGAGATCTGCGTGGGGAGGCTCGCCAGCGGCATGAGGGCGTCCATGAAGTCGGGGTACATCTGGCCCCACAGCCAGGAGTGCATGCCCCCCATCGAGGTGCCCATCACCAGGCGCAGGTGATTCACGTTGAGGCCCTCGGTAAGCAGGCGATACTGGGCCTGGATCATGTCGCGGTATCCGTACCGCGACATGATCCAGG
>Ga0209342_10008960_pt1 | contig 10031 bp, 10 predicted proteins | sample RifCSP16_2_FD_184023 | JGI IMG/M metagenome (GOLD analysis project Ga0209342, IMG submission 184023) | Soil microbial communities from Rifle, Colorado - Rifle CSP2_sed 16_2 (SPAdes) (version 2) | ecosystem: Environmental > Terrestrial > Deep subsurface > Rock core/Sediment | place: Rifle...
TCAAGCCCGTCTCCGCTGACGACGATTCTTTCTATTGAGCCGATTCCGGCATCCGCAATCAAAGCGCTGGTTCCGTCTTCTTCATTCCAGAGAAGCACATCCGATCCGCAGACCGAGTCGCCGTGGCCGATCCCGATCTGATTGCCACAATATGCCGATACATACACACCCTTCGGCCCAATCGTCAGAGTGTTGAATTGAGGATCGTATTCTGAAGGAAACGCGTCTTCGAGGTTGAGCGGTATCCAAGTCGTTTCGCCCTCTTTGTGTATCCGTATCTGTTCGCCTGACTGCGCATAAATAATCTGACCGTCCATGCTGACTGCCAGCGCATCCAACTCTCCCAATTGGGGGCGCGGTTTCATGTCTTGCCAGCCGGATTCTCCAGCAGGCAGTTCGTAGATCGAGCCAGAGTAGTCCCAGGCATACAGGATCTGACCGTCGCCGCCGTTGGCAAGTCCTTTGAGCGTCTTCACGCCTCCGAGCCGAGTCTGATCTGATCCGTCGTTGTGGAACCAGACGGAGGCGCCCCCCTCATATTTCTCGACGACGTACATTCCGTAGTCTGTAACCACAACGCTTGCTGCGGAGGAAAAGAAAGAGACTTGCGTTGCCAGAATGGAGGGGTTGCCGACGGGTGTGTGTGTTGCAGCGAGCGGTAATAGTTGCGGATCCCCTGCCAATATAGTTATTGGGGCAGGCTGGTTCCACCCCGAAATGAAAAACGTGCCGACGGACAATGTCAGGAGGGTCGTGGTGATAGCAAGGGCTTGCGACAGCTTCATTTGACTATCAATCTTCTCAACAACTCTCGCTCCTCATCCGGGTTTGCGATCTTGCCATCCAGATAAGCCGCCTGCAATTGGCTCAGGATTTCGCCGTAGCGCGGGCCGGAGGGCAGGCCGAGGGCTTTGAGGTCCCCGCCGGTGGTGATGGGTTTGAGGTTGCGTAGGCGGTGTTCGTAGTCGGCGAGGTGGGTGCAGAGGGCATCGTCGTCGCAGAGGGCGAGGGCGATCTGCAGGGGTTCGGGGTCGAACGCCTGAAGGATCGTGTGTATGTCGCTGAAACGCGTGTCGGGTCTGAATTGGACAAACGCGATCCGGAGGGCGGCGACTTGTTTGACGAGGTCGGCGAGTTTGGCCGAGAAGGAGAGGCGAGCGAGGATGGAGTCGAGCGAGGCCGGAGAGATGGATGAAAGCCAGGCGGACCACAATGCAGATTGCGGATCTCGGATTGCAGATTTCGGACTGCGGATTGAGTGGAAGAGGTGCGAGAGGTCGCCGTTGGCGGTGAGGTCCGGATGGATTTCAGTGAGGATGCCGAGTTCGGCGAGGCGGGCGAGGTGGCGTCCGGGCTCGGCTTCCTGCAGGATAAGGTCGAATTCGTGGCGGATGCGGTTGCCGCTGACGCGTTTGAGGAGGGGCAGGGCGTGGGCGATGAGTTCAGCGGTGCGGCTTTCGATGCGGAAGCCGAAGCGCTGTTCGAAGCGGACGGCGCGCAATATGCGGGTGGGGTCGTCCACAAAACTGATCGAGTGAAGGGCGCGGACGAGTCCGTCGCGCAGGTCGCGCTCGCCGCCCCAGAAGTCGAGCACGTCGCCGAAAGTGCTGCGGTCGAGGCTGAGGGCGAGGGTGTTGATGGTGAAGTCGCGGCGGTGCAGGTCGAGTTTGATGCTGGCGTGTTCAACTTCGGGCAAGGCCGAGGGCTGGGCGTAGAATTCGGTGCGGGCCGAGACGAAGTCGAGATGGGCGAGGGGAGCGTTGGGCGGCAGTTTCCACTTGGCCGTGCCGAAACGCTGATGAGCGACGACCCGGCCACCGAGGGCGGCGGCGACACGGCGGGCGAGGGCGATGGCGTTGCCTTCGACGACGAGATCAAAATCGGTGGAGGGCAAGCCGAGGAGGAGATCGCGGACAAAGCCGCCGACGATGAAGAGCGAGACGTTGAGTTCTGCCGCTGCTTTCGAGATGTGGCGCAGGAGGTCGAGTTGATCGGCGGGGAGGGCGGCGGCGAGTTGATCGGCGAGGTTGCGGCGCAGGCGGGCGGGCCGGGACGGGGCGGCGAGTCGCTTGAGGAGGTCGGTGCGGGTGACGACGCCGATGATCGATCCGTTTTCAATGACGGGCACTTGTCCCCAGCCGTGAGCCGTCATCACCCGCTGAAGGTGTTCGAGCGAGTCGCCAGGCGAGACGGAGATTTGGCCCGACTCCATAATAGCGCTGACGGGCTGAGATTCGAGATGATGGTGCACGGCGCGATCCACGGTGCGGCGGGTAAGCAGGCCGACGACGCGGCCATTGCCGACGACGGGGTAGCCTTCGTAGCCGTATCGTTTCATGCGCGCGGCGGCCTCGCGTACAGGTGTGCCGGGTTCAAGGGTCTGCACGCCGCGGGACATGATCTCGGAGACGGTGATCGCAGGGCGGATGCAGTCGGGCAGGCAGGCAAGCAGGGCGGTTCGGGCTTCGTCGAGAGGTTGGTTGCGGATGAGGGCGGCAGCAGCGCGGTTGTGTCCGCCACCACCGAAACGGGCAACAGCAGCGCCCACGTCAACGTCGGTGGTGGTCGAGCGGGCGATCAGCTGCACACGGGGCTCGCGCCCGTGCAGGGTGACGAGCATGAAAACAGCGGAGGCGTCGAAGGTGTCGCGCAGTTTGTGGGCGAGGGAGGAGAGTTCCTCGTCGGTGTCGCCGCCGTCGATGGCGGTGATGACGACGGATTGACCGCTGATGATGTGGGTCTCGGCAGCGGCCATCAGTTGATCGAAGAGAGCCTTCTGGCCGGAGGTGAGGGGATGCTGGAGAAATTCGCGGACGGTGTCGAGGTGGGCTCCGGCTTCCATGAGGGCGGCGGCGGCGCGGGCGTCGCGGGGTGTGGTGGTGAGGTAGGTGAGTGAGCCGGTGTCCTCGTAGATGCCGAGGAGGAAGAGCGTAGCTTCAGTGGGTGAGATTGTGATGCCCGAGTCGACCAGCTGCTCGACGAGCAGAGTCGTATTTGCGCCGACGGTGATGGCAGATGTGTCGTGGTGATCGATTACCTTCACTTCGGTCTTGGCCGTCATGCCTTTGACGGACGACACGGCCTGCGCATCGACGACGAGGACTCGCTCGACATGGCGGCGGGGCAGGTCTTCGGTTTCGGTGAAGTTGAAGTGTTCACCGTAAAGGGTGAGGAAAGCGCGGACGTTGCGGTTGATGCGACGGGGGAGGACAGGAATGGCCGAAGAGTAGAGGCGGTGGGCAGCCCACACCGAGGCGACGCCGTCGAAGTCGGCCTGTTCGTGGGTGAGGATGAGAGTGGTCATTCGGTGAATGAGGAACGATGAATGATGGACGGCGAGTCACCGAGACAGGATGTAGAAGAGGAGGATGAGCAGGGTAGCGGCGAAGAGGACGATGGCGGCGAAGGTGATCCACATCCACTTTATAATCCGGTCGGCCGAGAATTTGGCGCTGAACGGCAGCGAGGTTCTGACCTCGCCGTTGACGACTCGGCCTTCGAGAATAGCGCGGGCTTTTTCACGCGTGGAGTCGGCTTTCTTGGCATTGCCACGCGTTTCGCTGGCGCCGCCCTGCTGTTTGCCTCCCACCGGCTCGGCTTCCGGGTGCGCGGCGCGGTACTCGTCGTAGGAAACGACGTGAGAGTCGCCGCACTGCGAGCAAGTGTAGATCACTTCGCGCTTAAGAGAGAAGAGGGGGACGAAGTACAGCGTGAAGCGTGTGTCGTGTTCGGTGACGGTATGCTCGGTCACTGACAGACAGGTGGGGCAAACCTTCCGTTCCTGGGGAAGTTCTTTTTGAACTGCTTTGGTGCCGAAGAAAAGCATATAGGAATTATACTGCGGATGGCTGGAGGCAGTGGGCAGTAGCCAGTAACCAGAGAGGGGAGATTGGATGCTTCGCATGGAAATTGTGCGGTATGACTCAGCGGGTGGGATAGTATTCGACGGGGACAGGCTGTTGTTGTTGCGGAAGTCAGCCCTTGGGGAGGTCGTGCTGCCGAAGGGGCACATCGAACCGGGCGAGACAGCGGAAGGGGCCGCATTACGGGAAACGGTAGAGGAGACCGGCTACACAAAGCTGGAAGTGTTGGCTGATCTCGGCACATTGCAGGCGCAGTTCCCTTTCAAGGGCGATTGGTACATTCGCAGCGAGCACTACTTTGTGATGCGGCTGATCGACCGTGAACGCGGGCACGTAGACGATTACGACGATGCCGAGCACGACAAGGGAACGTTTGAACAGTTGTGGGTTGCGCCCGAGGCGGCCGCGAGCCTCGTGACGTATGAACCAGCGCGAAGTTTCGTTATGCGAGCGGTGGAGTGGTGGAGGAGAAGTAACGATAATTCAGCCAAATAACATCTTGAAATGGCCGTTGACAACCGGCCATTTTTAGTCTACCATGCATCGTGATTTAGGCTGACCTAAAAATGTAATTTTGAGGGTCAAAAAATGGAAACCATTTCCCACACCGTCGAAGACTACCTGAAAGCCATCTACGGATTGCAGGAGGACGCAGGCAAAGTGTCCACCAATGCACTGGCCGAAAAGCTGGGTGTGTCCCCGGCATCGGTTACCGGCATGGTCAAGAAGTTGGCCGAGGATCGCCCACGCCTCGTGGATTACGAGAAGCATCACGGCGTGACCCTCACACCCGCCGGGCGCAAGATTGCCCTCGAGATCATCCGCCATCACCGCCTGATCGAGCTCTATCTGCAGCAGGCCTTAGGGTACTCGTGGGATCAGGTTGACGCCGAAGCCGAGAAACTGGAGCACGTCATCTCGGAGGACTTTGAAGACCGTATCGCGGCCATCCTCGGCAACCCTGCACGCGATCCCCACGGGGATCCAATTCCAACCAAGGATGGCAACATTACCACCCCGACCGGGGAACCGTTGACCAACTTAGCAGCCGGGCGGAAAGCCCGTGTGGCCCGCGTGCGTGACGACGACCCGGCTCTGCTCCGGTATCTGGCGGAACTGGGCATCATTCCCGATGCCACGGTGGTTATTGCCGACAAATCACCTTTCGATGGGCCGCTGCATGTGCGCGTGGGCGAATACGACGATGCGCCCGCTTATGCCCTCGGCAAGCAAGTGACCGACAACGTGTACGTTGAAGTGAAATAGATTCCGGCCGGGCTGAACCGACCGGATAACACAGGAAGATCAGAATGAAGGATCTCACTCCCCTCTCTCGAAGAAAATTTCTCAAACTCGGCGCCCTCGGCACGCTGGGCGTCGCCGGGGCCGCCGCGCTCACTCAACAGAACCGCGTCACCGCACAGGAAATCACGCCGCCAACCTATTCGGATTCGGGCGGGATTGATCACGGTATGCACGGCGACAACCTGACCGTGGGCGATGTGGACACAACGCCGCCCAATTTCGATCCGATGAAGTACTTGACCACGTTTGATTACGGCAGAGTCAGTACCCTGCCCAACGGCCAGACTCTGCGTGAGTGGGACGTCTTCGCTGTCGATAAAGAGATCGAAGTTGCGCCCGGCATCTTCTTCCCGGCCTGGGTGTACGGCACCGAACAGCACGGCGCGCACGCCCCCGGCCCCACCTTCCGCTGCACCGAAGGCGACCGACTGCGCTTCAACTTCCTCAACGCCAGCGCCCACCCTCACACCATCCACTTTCACGGCATCCACTCGCCGGGCATGGACGGGGTCACACCCGTCGTGAACACCGGCGAGTCGTTCACGTATGAGTTCGACGCCAGGCCGTTCGGCCTGCACCTGTATCACTGTCACGTCATGCCGCTCAAGCGGCACATCCACAAAGGACTATACGGCACATTCATCATTGACCCGCCCGGTGGAACATCCCCGTTAGGGGGCGGGCGCGCCCCTGCCAAAGAGTTTGTGATGATGATGAACGGCTTCGACACGAACTTCGACGGCGAGAACGAAATTTACGCGGTGAATACCGTCGCCTTCCATTACGCCAAACATCCCATCCTGGTGAACGTCGGCGAGTTGATCCGCATCTATCTGGTCAACATCACCGAGTTCGACCCGATCAACTCGCTCCACCTGCACACCGGCATGTACAAGATGTTCAAGACGGGCACGCGGCTGGATTACTACGAATACACCGACATGGTGATGCTCTGCCAGGGCGAACGCGCCATCCTCGAGTTCACGCTGGAGCATCCCGGCCGCGCCATGTTCCACGCCCACCAGAGCGAACTGGCCGAACTCGGCTGGATGGGTTTCTTCGAGGCGAGGGAGTAAGACATGGACGCGCCAAAAATTGTTTCCGCCACTTCTACCAAATTCACACTGCCGCTGTGGCTGTCCGCGCTGATTCCGCTGGCGTTGCTCATCGCGCTGATCGCAGTGTTCTTTGTGGGCAACCCACTGGCGATTTTCCAAAGTGCCGGCCTGCCGCCGATTGAGTCGCTCACACTCGAGCGCATCGAACTGCGCCCGGGCCAGTTCGTCGTCACCGTGTTCAACGGCAGCCCCGACCCCCTCACCATCGCGCAGGTGACGGTGGACGACGCCTTCTGGCAGTGGGACGTCGCCCCCTCGGCGACGCTCCCCCGCTTCGGGCGCGCGATCCTCACCATTCCGTACGACTGGGTGCTCGGCGAGCCGCACGCGATTACGCTGCTGACAAGTGTGGGCACGCCGTTCACGGCGGAAATCCCCGTCGCCGCCGAAACGCCGCGCCCCGGCCTGAATCAATTTCTCGCCTATGGCCTGCTCGGCATCTACATCGGCGTGATCCCGGTGGCCCTCGGACTGCTGTGGTTCCCCGCGATGCGGCGCATGGGGCGCAGGGGCTTGAACTTCGTGCTGGCGCTGACCATCGGCCTGCTGGTCTTTTTGCTGATTGACACCGCGCTCGAAGCGCTAGAAGTCGCAGGCGGCGTGGCTGGAGTCTTTCAGGGCCTGCCGGTCGCCGTGTTCGCCGCGCTCCTCTCGTGGCTGGCGATCCTCGCCGTGAGCGGCAGACAATCCGAAGCCGAACGCGACAGCAGCAGTGGACGGTTGCGGATCGCGACTCTCATCGCGTTGAGCATCGGCCTGCACAACTTGGGTGAAGGGCTGGCCGTCGGTGCGGCGTTCGCGCTGGGCGAGGCCGCCCTCGGCTCGTTCCTCGTCATCGGCTTCACTCTGCACAACGTCACCGAAGGCGTGGGCATCGCCGCCCCGGTGACAAAGGATCGGCCATCACTCAAATCATTCATCGGTCTCGCCGCGCTGGCTGGGTTGCCTGCCGTCGTCGGCGCGTGGATGGGGGGCTTTGCCTACTCGCCGCTGCTGGCGACGATTTTCCTTGGCATCGGCGTGGGCGCGATCTGGCAGGTGATCGTCGAAGTGGGGCGGCTGCTCATCCGCGACGCGGAGAAGCACGGCGTATCGGTCGCCAACTGGATCAATGTGGCCGGGCTGGCACTTGGCATCGCGGTGATGTACTTCACGGCGTATTTTGTCAAATTTTAGCCAAGACCTTCGGGGTCTCCAAGACCCCGAAGGTCTGGCAGTAAAAACACCATGAACACTGAATCCATTTTCCGCATCGTCACCGCGCTCCTTCTTGTCACCGCCCTCTTCATCAGCGGCTACTTTCGCCGCAAGGCCGAGCGCGAAGGCGGCGCATTGAGAACTCCGGACGGGAATAGGTTGGTCGTCATACTGCGGCTGATGGCGTTGCTCGTCGTCCTGCCGTTGTTCGGCTATTTGATCAACCCGGACTGGGTGGCGTGGGCGCGATTCGCCCTGCCCGATTGGCCGCGCTGGACTGCGGCCGGAGTCGCCGTCGCCTTGATCCCGGTGATGGTCTGGATATTCGCCAGCATCGGAAAAAACATTTCGGCCACGCACGAAACGCGGCAGGAGCACACCCTGGTCACACACGGGCCGTATCGGTGGGTGCGCCATCCGTTGTACAGCGTGGGCTTCCTCTTCGCCGTCGCGCTGACGGTCATTACCGCGTTGTGGTGGCTGGCGGTCGGCATGATTCTGCCCCTCTTCGTCCTTCTGCTCCGCACGACAAAAGAAGAAGCAAAATTGATCGAAACATTCGGCGATAAATATCGCGATTATATGAAACGCACCGGCCGGTTTTTTCCGAAATTGGTGCGATGAGGTTTTGCGTCTATGCCCACCGACCCCCTCACCCTCGTCCACCTCAGCGGCCTGTTCGCCATCGTCGGCACGCTGAGCTACGCCATCGGCGATGTGCTGATGCTGGCAGTGAAGGCTGACATCACAAACTATCTGACAACTGCAACGCTCTGGTAATTCACAATGAACGACTCTGCCATCAGGATTGGTCTCTTCACCCTCGTCTTCCTCTTCTTCATCGTCCGCGCCTACCATCACCGCAAAGCCGAAACCGAAGGGGGCAAGATTGAGTATCGCGAAAAGAATCTGAGCGCGATTCGGGTTATGCGCGGGGTTGGCGGCATCGTGTTCCTCTCTGCGCTCGCTTCGTACTTCGTCGCCCCGCAGTGGGTGGATTGGGCCGCCATCCCCCTGCCCGACGGGTTGCGTTGGGCTGGTTTGGCGCTCGGCTACGCCAACCTGCCCCTGCTGTGGTGGATCGAAGCGACACTTGGCAAGAACTTCAACACCACCTTACACCTGCGCGAAGGCCATACGTTGGTGACCGCCGGGCCCTACCGCTGGGTGCGACATCCGATGTACACATCGCTGTTCATTTTCACCATCGCTCTATTGCTTGCCTCAGCCAACTGGCTCATCGGCTTGCCTCTTGTCCTCAGCTTGATCGTGATTGTCGTCAACCGCATTGACCGCGAAGAAGCATTGATGATGGAACAATTTGGCGACGAGTACCGCGAGTACATGAAGCGCACCGGGCGGTTACTGCCGCGGCTTGGCCGCTAGTTTTATGACACACGCACATTCTCATTCTCACGTCAGCGAATCTGCCAACCTAACCGTCCGGCGTTTGACCCTCGCCCTCGGTATCACGTTGGCCTTTGTCATCTTCGAAGCCCTGGCTGGCCTTTACGCCAACAGTCTCGCGCTGCTGACCGATGCGGGACACAACCTCACCGACGTGATCGCCCTCGCGCTGAGCTGGTATGCCCTCCGGTTGGCGGCCCGACCTGCCCACGCCGGAAAAACCTTCGGCTATCACCGCGCCGGGATTCTGATCGCGCTGTTCAATTCTGCGTCGTTGGTGGCGATGGTGCTATGGATTTTCTACGAGGCCTACGAGCGGCTCGCCACGGCGCCGGAAGTGGATGCGACCGTGCTCATCGTCGTCGCCATTATTGCGTTCGTCGTAAACGTCGGCACGGCGCTGCTGGTCAAGCGTGGCAGCGATGACGACTTGAATCTGCGGAGCGCGTATCTGCACCTCGCGGGCGACGCCGTCTCCACCTTCGGCGCGATTCTGGCGGGCATCGGCATCCGCCTCACCGGCTGGGTCTGGCTCGATCCGCTGGTCAGCATCCTGATCGGCCTGCTGATTCTGTGGAACGCCTGGGGCATTGTGCGCGAGAGTGTAGACATTTTGCTTGAGAGCACACCGCGCGATCTAGACGTGGATGCTATGGTGAGTGATCTCAGACAGGTAGATGGCGTGCGCGGCGTACATGATCTGCACGTGTGGAGCATCACCGGGTGCGAACCCGATTTGCTCTACTGCGATCTGGTGGTGGCAGATCATGACCACCATCACGCATAGGTATGCATATGACCTTCCCTGGAACCTTGTTCGTTTTGCTCGTCGCAGCTTTCCTTCTCGCTGGTATTATGCTCTGGCCGCGCATCGGCCTGCTGGCGCTGTGGTGGCAGCATCGCCAGTCTGTCCAGCGTGCGCTGGCCGAAGATGCGCTCAAGCATCTGCACGCTTGCGAATGGCGCAGGCACACCGCCACCCTTGATTCACTGGCGGGAGCATTGCGGCTCTCGCCGCGCGCCGCCGTGGCACTCGCGCGCCGCATGGAGGCCGAGGGCTGGCTGAGGACTTCCGAGGACGGCCTGCGCCTCACACCCGAAGGTGAGCACGTCGCCCTGGCCGTCATTCGGGCCCACCGTC
>Ga0209342_10008961_pt1 | contig 10030 bp, 7 predicted proteins | sample RifCSP16_2_FD_184023 | JGI IMG/M metagenome (GOLD analysis project Ga0209342, IMG submission 184023) | Soil microbial communities from Rifle, Colorado - Rifle CSP2_sed 16_2 (SPAdes) (version 2) | ecosystem: Environmental > Terrestrial > Deep subsurface > Rock core/Sediment | place: Rifle...
AATATTTTCGTCAACGTAATAGTTCATGAAAAGTGAAGATCCCAATTCATTTCAATATCATTGCCACCGCAGAAACGAGAAGAGCGAAAAAAAGCCGGAACTGATGGTGGGGCAATTTCCTATATAAATTACATTTTTTTAATGCACGGCAATGTGTTGGTAACTGCTTTGCGAATAGAATAAGAAGCAGATGGAATGTTTGATAGGTCTCGTTTCCGATTTGATTGAAGCGAAACAGGAGTGGTTATATTTTAAAGAATTCAACCATTTCTTTCATCCTCTTGGCGTGTTCAGACACATTTTCGGAATTTGCCGATAGTTCTTCGCTTGAAGATGAATTGGCGTATGTTGTTTCATTAATAGCCTGAATTGATTTTGAGATCTCATTAATAGCGACTTTCTGTTCTTCCATGGATTTTAATATATCATCAGCACGCTTTAAAAAGTGAACAGTATCATCTTGGAGAATAGTATTAATGTCTAAATTATCATGTGCCAGCTTGCTTATTTTATTAACAGCTTCACCAAATAAATTAAGTCCGTCAAATATTTCCTCAATTGTCCCAATTGCAGCACTTAAGGATTGATATGACTTTTCCATACTGGTATTGGTTGTACCTACGATCTGGAAAATGGTTTTTGCATTCTCACCGGCCTGATCGGCAAGTTTTCCAATTTCATCGGCAACAACGGCAAATCCCCTGCCGGATTCTCCAGCGCGTGCTGCTTCTATGCTTGCGTTAAGGCTCAGTAAATTTGTCTGATCGGAGATGTCATTGATCGACGCCGTATGATCCAGCATCCGGGCTGCATCACCGATTGCAGTCTTCATTTGTTCGATTGTCTCGTTAATCTTGAGATTGACTGTCTCTATTTTTTGGTCCAAGGCTGACTTAACGGTAAGAGCCTTTCCCATTTCTTCCTCTTCATCATTAACAATTTTATGAAGTTTGTGGATATTCTCGATAAGGATTTGGGTTCTTCTATGTTGATACTTTATTGTGTCATAAATAGATTCACTTGCGGCAGAGATCTCTTCCAAGGTTGACGTTATCTCCTCTACCGTTGATGCAGTGGTTTGGCTTTGTTCAGTAAAATTAGCAGCTGCGGATGCCATGTCTTCCGACGATATTGATAAGTTTTGTGATAGCGAATGAATTTCGCTAATTACGCCTCTTAATTTAGTAATAAGGAGATTGATATTGGTGACCATTGAGCCCATTTCGTCGGTTGAAATCATCGCAACAGCTTTATCGAAAAGCTCGCCCCTGGCGATATTATTAATTGATTCTTTAACATCAAATATTATTTTCTTTGATGATTTTGCAAAAAAATAAGCAGCCACTATTGCTGTCGTAATCAAAACCGTTGAGATGAATACGATATGGATTATTACATAATCAAGGTGTAGCATGTTCATATCGATCAGTATCACGAAAGAAACAAATAAAATTAACGGCATTAAAAGAATCGATATGAGTACAATTAATATCCTGATAAACTGATCAAGGGTCTTGTAAGAATCTTCGTTGATGAATATCCCGGCGAGCCGCGGGTCATGGAGGTATTGAGATAGTACAATTTCGGATTGAAACAGAAAAAATGATGATGTTATGGGAATAACCATGGCAGCACCAGCAATGATTACTGCTATTCTTGTGGCCGTAAGTTCACCTGAAAGACCAACTGCAAGCATAAAAAAGAAAATTCCCACAGGATAGCGTATAAAAACAGCACGAGCCTCAAATCGCGGATGCATTAATAATTTTAATTTAATTTCACGAAGGCGATCAACATCTGTTTTAGCGAGGTTGTGAAGTGATTGGAAGAGGGGGGCGATTTTTTTCTTTCTGATAAAGAGGTATGGTATGAGCGCGAACAGTGAACCGGAAATTGCTCCGATCAAAACGGGTGTCATTAATTGAAACATATTTCCGGCAATGACTATAAAATAAACAAGAAGTACAACAGGCAGCATATATGCATAAATTTCAAGAGCAAGTGATAATTTAACAAACGGTGTTATGTTTTTTTTCATATAAATTAAAAGTTTTTATGAGATAAGTAATTAAAGCAAAGCACAGGCTCAGTCGGTGAGAATGTAAAGGCTTTGCCATATATTGCGACTTAACAAGAGCGTCCAGGCATTAAGCTCCGTTGTCTGCGGAATTCGGACAAATGTTGTGAATACTCAAACACAATCCCTCACATTTCCCATTTATACTGTTTGCGAGAGTCAATGCTTCATTTAAGAGGGCTTCCGCAAGCTATCGCCAGTGCCAATTGTATAAGATTTTATACTGTAATAATAATATCAGTCAAACATATTTTCAATATAAAAAGTCAAAGTTAAGTCAAAATATTTATTATCTAGTAAAGCGCACCCTCTTCAGTATTGTCCCAGGGGACACAATGAGCCTTATCTGAACCAGCTTCGGGCTTGTGGGGCTGCACCCCATCGTCAAGACAGATTTTATATCCCTTTTAAGTTGAATCTCCTTAGCTTGCTAATCTCAAATCTCGACCATCTTTAAATCCGAAATAGATTTCATCAGGAGTCCCGTATTCCAACTACTGGTGAAATCTCTCGGCATTATAGAAATCAAAATATTGCTTTATACCATCAGCACAATCAGGAACCGTTGTGTATCCCTTGATATATATGTCCTCGTATTTCAAGCTACGCCATACCCGCTCAACATAGATGTTGTCTTTCGCTCTGCCTTTACCGTCCATGCTGATGCGGATGTTAAGTTTCTCCAGTGATCCGGTAAAATTTTAAGTCCCCTGTCCAGCGCTTTTTCTGTTTCAATGGGCCTCAACAGGCCCGGAGATAGTCCGGATACTTCGACGGGCTCAGTACAAGTAAGGCTCATTCAGTCTCTTAAGCCGGAACTGATGATGGGGCAATTTCCTATATAAGCTAAGGAAGACAAGGCGCGTATTTTTGAGCGGCGTTTTGCCCCTGTTTTTCTTTCTACTAAAGGCTTCGGCGATTTGTAAAATTATGGCAGATGCAATGAGATTATCACCTGCTCCAGGCGAGCCCTGGGAGCTGGTAAAAAAATAAGGGCTGCGCATTCGGATCAGCACCGAATCATTTTCCTTTTCATTTTTGAAAGATATCAGAGCGGTACGCTCACCGTTGCGTGCTTAATAATGATTCCAATAGTTAGCTTGACATAATGTTCAAAAGCAGATATATTATAAGTACAATCCATAGCTTCTTTCAGGAGAAATCCATGCAACCCACCGGACAACATTCATTCAAAATCAAAACTCCGGCCGGACTCAGCAGCCGGGTGCAGTGGCTCAGGGACTACTATTTCCAGGGTGCGGATCGCGCCTGGAACAACGAACAGACCGCCTGGACCACGGGCACGGCCTGGGACACCGTGTACAACGAGATGACCTATTATATCGTGCCCGAAACCTACATGCTGCAGCAGACCATCCGCTCGTCGTTCAAACTGTCGGCGCGCGAGGTGAAGCTGCATCCCGATTTCTGGAGCTGGAGCCTGCCCGAGCGGCGCGCCTGGTTCACGAAAGAGGTGATGGTGAGCTATCTGCCTCATGAGGTCCGCCCCGGAGACCTGATCGCCGGCGGACGGTTCAACGTGCAAAGCTCCCTCTGCCTCAATGAAAAAGAAAGCTGTGAATTCGACAAAATGATCCTCGGAAAAAAGGGAGCGCGGGCCCTCGTGCAGTGGTTTCACAACCACGGGTACGGCAACGCGGGCGCCACGAGCGGACACCTGATCCCCGATTACCAGCGAGCCCTGCATCTGGGATGGAAAGGGATCCACACCGATCTTGTCGCCCATTATAACGCCCTGCCGCAGAAGGAGCACAAGGGACCACGCGGGGCGCAGCTGCGCGCCATGATGACGGCGGCAACCATGCCGCGGGAGCTGTCTGCAAAATATGCGTTCCTCTGCCGCGAACAGGCGGGAAAAGAATCCGACACCAGCAGAAAGAAGGAGCTCGTTCAGATGGCGGAGAACCTCGATATGGTTCCGTGGGAGCCGCCGCAGACATTCTGGCAGGCGATGCAGGCCCTGTGGCTAACCCACATGCTCGTCATGAGCGACGAGAACTATCCCGGTCCCGGCGTCTCTTTCGGAAGAATAGACCAGTATCTGCTCCCCTATTGGGAAAAATCACTCGCGGATGGAATGGACCGGGAATTCGGCAAGGAAATTCTCAGGTGCTTCTGGATCAAATGCAACCACGCGTATGACGCCATGATACGCACCGGCAACAACGGAATCACCGCGGGCTACGGACAGCTCATCACTCTTTCCGGCGTCGGCAGGGACGGGAAGGACATGACCAATGATCTCACCTACGCCATGCTGGAAGTGATCGACGAACTTTCGCCGATCCTCGAGCCGAAGCCGAACGTCCGGCTCCACCGGCATAGCCCGGACGCCCTGCTGGACAAGGTCATCGGCATGATCTCTACGAGCCAGGGCGCGCCATTTTTACTGAACTTCGATGAGCGCTCCATGGCCGGGATGATGACGGAGGCGCGCGCCGCGGGCCTCGAGCAACTCATCAACGCTCACACCGTATGTGATTACGCTCCCGTCGGATGCCTGGAAAACACCATGGCCGGCAACGACCGTTCAGGAACCGTGGACAACAATATCAATCTTCTGAAAGCGGTCGAGCTGGCCCTCACGGGCGGCAAAGACATCAACGCCCATGTCGATATCATGACCGGTAAGGCGGAAAAAATGCGGCGCGACGGCCCCGATACCGGCGATGCTGCAAAATTCGCTTCGTGGGAACAGTTCTGGAACGCCTATATCCAACAGACCGAATACATCATAAAGAAATGCGTCGAGGTGCAGGAAGCTTCCGAATCTGCGCGTGCGAAGTATTTCCGAACGCCATATCTCTCATGCCTGGTAAAAGGCTGCACGGACAAGGGCATCGACATCACCCAGGGAGGGGCGCAGATCAGCTTCACCACCATGGAGGCCGTCACCTTCGCCACCACAGTGGACTCCCTCCTGGCAGTCAAGTATCTGGTTTATGACGAAAAAAAGTGCACCATGGCAGAGCTCACACAGGCATTGAAGGACAACTGGGAGGGACACGAGGTGCTGCAGACCCTTGCAAAAAACCGGGCCCCCAAGTACGGGAGGGATGACGACGACGCCGACCGCATGGCCCTGGCGGTGATGAAGGCCTGGACCGATGAGACCTGGAAACACAGAACGAAATCTACCGGCCGCCGGTTCCGGCCCGGCATGCTGTCGTGGAACTACTGGGCGGGTGATGGCTATATCATGGCGGCCAGCCCCGACGGCAGGCCACGGGGAAAATTCCTCTCCAACGCCATCTGTCCGTCAAACGGCGCCGACATCAACGGCCCGACTGCCAATGCAAATTCCGTGGGAAAAGCCCTTGGCGGGAAAGCTCCAAATGCTACCGGAAACTGGGAACAGTACATCAACATGCTTCCCAACGGCGCGAGCCATACGATCACCTTCAACCCGTCTATCGTAAAGGATCCGGAGCACAGCGAGAAATTCAAGGCCTTCCTCCGGGGGTACGCTGAAAACGGCGGAACCGCCCTGCAGATAAATATGCTTGATCCGGACGTGCTCCGCGACGCGCAGAAACATCCCCAGGATTACCGGCACCTCCTGGTCCGCATCACCGGCTATAACGCATATTTCGTTTCAGTGGGCAAGGAATTGCAGGATGAGGTCATCGCGCGGCTAAGCCACGCTCGGATCTGAGGCCCGCACCGGATGGACAAGGCAATAACGGTCATGAAGGCATCCTGGAATCAGAAAATCCTGATGGCGGTGTTGAACAGGCATGTTCTCATATTCTATAATTTCATCCTGCTTGGCATCACCGTATCCGTGGTTATCCATCTGTTCCAGCTGCTGATAACTCCGGAAAACGACGTTGAGGAAATGATAAAAACATGCAATGGAATTGCCATCATATTGTACGGTTATGGGGTGGCGCTGGAATCAAGGGGCCCGCTCATGAAATTCTTAACGCTCTACCCCCGCTTTTACTCGCAACTGCAGGGCGGCGTCGATTATCTGTGTCATAAATTCGGCATTTACATACTGCTGCTGGGCCTTGCAGAAGAGATTCTGGTCCATCTCGTCATCATTCCGAACCGTGTCCTCAATACCGAGGGGAAGGAAGGGTATATCTTTTCAATATGCTTTTTTATTTTGATTATTGTGTTTCTGTTGCTTGTTATATTGTCGTACAATGCGGTTAGCACCAACCGTATTCAGTCGATGGGCAAGGGGCAACTAATGACGGATGATGAGTGATGGAGTATGAACCGCAGCCATAACAACGGCAGCATCGTCGGCACCATACTGGAAATACAGCGCATGTCCACCGAGGACGGGCCGGGATTGCGGACCACTGTCTTCTTCAAGGGCTGCGGGCTCCGCTGCGCATGGTGCCACAATCCGGAAAGCCTGGAGCGGAAGCCCCAGGTACAATGGATTGAAACGAAATGCATTTTCTGTAAGATGTGCCTGGAGGCCTGCCCCCAGGGCGCGCTTTTATTTTCAAATGAACAGATCGTCAGAGACCGGGACCGGTGCGAAGGTTGCGGCACCTGCGCGAACATATGCCCTTCCACCGCCCTGGAGCTTTTAGGAAAATCATGGACGGTGGAGCGGCTGGTCAGTGAAGTCATGAAGGACGCGTCGTATTTCAAAAATTCCGGCGGCATAACCGCTTCTGGAGGCGAAGCCGCACTGCAGGCGCAGTTCGTTTCTGAATTCTTTAAAGAGCTCAAGCGTCTCGGCGTCCATACCGCTCTGGACACGAGCGGTTTGTGCCCGCGGGAGTCCCTTGAAAAAATTCTTTCATTCACCGACCTGGTTCTCTACGATATTAAGGAAATCGATCCCATCAAGCACCGTGAATTCACCGGAACCGGAAACGAACTGATCCTGGAAAATCTTTTATACACGGGCGATTTTGTCCGGGACCGTATACCACGCCGTGATCTGTGGATACGCACGCCTGTCATTCCCGGCGCCACTGACCGCGAGGACAACATTGCCGGCATCGGCGCATTTATAGCCGCACATCTGAACGGGGTGGTGACCCGGTGGGAGCTGTGCGCCTTCAACAATCTCTGTCGCGACAAATACCGGCGACTCGGAACGGAATGGCAATATGGCACTGCCGGGCTTATGAAACTGGAAGAAATGGAAGAGCTGGCCGCTGCTGCCAGAGCAAGCGGCGTTAACCCGGATATCGTCCGATGGAGCGGCGCCACGGAACTGGAAGAAGGTAATACTGATACGGAAACGGATACAGTCTTAAAAAAACGTACCCCATCATGCTGAATAAAATTGTCAGAAACCATCAGGAGGGATCGCGATGACGAAAAAAACTCAGTTCAGCGAGGACGATATAAGGGCCATGGAGCCAACCGAAAAAGTGGCCCTGGTGGCCACAATCAATCCTGAAGGGCTCCCCCACATCAGCCTCCTGACTTCTCTGCAGGCCATCGGCCCTGCACAGATGGCCCTGGGCGAATTTTCGCGTGGTCTGAGCAAAGACTACATGCAAAAAAACAACAATGTCGGCTTCCTCATAATGACGCTGGACCGCCACCTGTGGCGCGGCACCGCACGCTGGACCCATCTCGCAACGGAAGGACCCGAATATCAGATGATGAACGAGAAACCCATGTTCCGCTACAACACATACTTCGGCATCAACACGGTCCATTACTTCGATCTGGTGGAAACTACGGAACGAGAATCCCTGCCGCTGGCAAAAATCGGGCTTGCGGCATTGAAAACCACATTTGCCAGGAGCGGCGCCCGGCGGAAAATAAGTCCGATATTAAAACCTTTCGCATTGAGCATCGTAGACAGAATCGATTCCCTGAAATTTTTATCGTATATAGGCAAAGACGGCATCCCGATCATTATACCGATCATTCAGTGCCGGGCAGCCGACAGCGGGAGGCTGGCTTTTTCAGTTTCCGTGTATCGGGACGATATCGAGGCGATCCCGAAGGGCTCGACCGTTGCCGTATTCGCCATGACCATGCAGATGGAAGACCTCTTGACGAGGGGAACCTATAACGGCATACGCAGATACCGCGGCGTAAAACTCGCAACCATGGACATCACCTGGGCCTACAACTCGATGCCTCCGGTCCATGGCCAGATGTACCCGGAAGTCGCATTGAAACCGGTTACGAATTTTTAATATTCTTTGACCGGCATATCGTAAAATATAACCGCCTGCGCATACTTTGGCCGGCATGATGTTAATCAGAAACTTATAATTTATCATCAGGCAATAAATTTCACGCTTTTCCGTATACCCTTCCTTGATGCATGCGATTCAACGGAAGAGCTCCGTGAACAAATACGGATAACACTCATCCACGAACTTGGCCATTATTTCGGATTTGAAAAAAATGAATTGCTCAAGCACGGGTTGTAGCTTTCAAGCTTTAATCCGGTCTCTCGCCCACCTTCACATTCAGGGTGATCATCTTCCGCTGCCGCCATACGCTCAGCTTCAATGTCTGGCCTACCGACATCTCTCCAACGATCTTCAGGAGATCCTTGTAGGTGGCGATATCTTTGTCGTTAATTTTAAGGATGATGTCGCCGACCCTAACGCCGCTCCGCTCCGCAGGGCTTCCCTGGATCACCTCGCCGACGAAAGCACCCTCGTTAGTCTTGAGCCCCAGCTCCTGAGCATATTCCTCAGTGATCTGCGCGATACTGACACCGATGAATCCCCGCTTGATTTTCTTATGCAGCTTCAGTTGCTCCAAGATCGAGCGCGCCGTATTGATTGGTATAGCAAACCCAATACCCATATAACCGCCCGTCTGTGAATAGATCATCCGATTGATTCCTATCACCTCGCCGTATATATTAATGAGCGGCCCGCCGCTGTTTCCGGGATTGATGGAAGCGTCCGTCTGAATATGCGACCCACCCATAAAATCAACATCACGCCTCCCGATGGCGCTTACCACGCCTACGGTAAAGGTGCGATCAAGTCCGAAAGGGTTGCCGATTGCGACAGCCCAGTCGCCTACCTGCACCTTGTCGGAATCGCCCAGGTATACCGGCTTCAATTTCTGGGAACTGTTTATTTTCAGCAAAGCGATGTCTGTCCGTTCGTCTGATCCTACCACGACCGCCTTATAGTTTTTTTCATTGATGCCGACAGTGACGGAATCGACGCCGGCCACCACATGGTGATTCGTGCATACATAGCCGTCTTCAGAAATAATAAACCCGGAACCGAGCCCCCGGCGTTTTTCGGTACGCCGCCCCCCATCGCCGCGTCCGAAAAAGTCTCTCAAGAAAGGATCATCGAAGAAGGGATTCTGCTGCACACGCACCACCTGTTCGGTAGTGATAAACACGACCCGATCTTTATATAAATTGAATATTTTACGGAATGTATTCTGTATCTCCACTGCCTGGGCCGATTCGGCCTCTTTACGAAGAGGTGATTGTCCGATATCTCCGAAGAGAGATGAATCTCCGGATCTAAAGCAGGAAAACTCATACAGCATAAAAACAACGGTCAATATCGCGAAAGGAACAATGTACTTAATCTTGCTCTTCATCATCCACTCCTTTTATATCATCTCATGTTTTTCCGACATGTAAGAGTTATAATATTCCCTGGTTAGCAGGCCTTAAAAGTTTTTTTTCTTATTTTTATTTTTTTGAATCTTTTCTTCATTAATTCTATCCCGGAATATATACCGATAATCATTGGAATTATCAACATTTATCTGGTCAAGATCGACCTCGTTCTCCTCGGCTTTTTTCTTACAGCCCGGCACAATACAAAATAAAATAATAACCAATAGCGATATCAATACTTTCACGGAATACTCCTCAAGCTGCGAAGTAAAAATTCAATTACAGGGGGATATTTTGTTCTCCGCCCGCCTTCGGCGGGCGGAGAAGATGATCACCACTCTGTTTTTGAGCACTTGCGATGCATATGGTATTCATGGATTTACTTTTTT
>Ga0209342_10008962_pt1 | contig 10029 bp, 9 predicted proteins | sample RifCSP16_2_FD_184023 | JGI IMG/M metagenome (GOLD analysis project Ga0209342, IMG submission 184023) | Soil microbial communities from Rifle, Colorado - Rifle CSP2_sed 16_2 (SPAdes) (version 2) | ecosystem: Environmental > Terrestrial > Deep subsurface > Rock core/Sediment | place: Rifle...
GCCACTGGAACCGCCGTTACATCATTGTTCTTAAAGGCAAGGCATCGCTTAAAGTACAGGATGCAAGAAGATGCAATCCTGCTTTTAAAACAATAGATTGCATCCGAGGAATAAGAAGAATTCAGTTAGCATTCTTGTTAGCACCAGGCCGGAAAATACAGGAATCCACAAGAACATGGCTGACCTCCTGCTGGGCAAGCAGTTGGCACAGGCTGAATAACACATGGAACAGGACAGCGTGGGCAAAGCCCAACTCTTTTTTCCTGGTGTTGCGTCTGATTTTAGACCACAGTAATTTAGGACATCCTATCAGGATAACGGGATAAGCGAATGTCTGACTCAAATGCATCATCTGGTTCGGTTCCTGCTCATATCTATCTCATGGCTCTGAAGCGGGGTTGGGCAGATGGAACGCTTACGAAGGACGAAGAGGCATTGCTGACAACGCTTCGGAAAGCCTTGGACATTTCCGATGAACAGCATGATGACCTTCAAAAAGAAGCCTATCTGGATATTTATCTGGAGGCGATTGTGGGGGCATGGGAGGATGGTATCTTGCAGGCCGAGGATTCGGAGAAATCGGAGGAATTGCGCGAACGCTTTCACATCTCGGCCCAAGATCATCTCAAAATAGAACGGCAAGTCAGAGAGTTTGTCTGAAGCAGAAAGTGTGAAAGAATCCCCAATCCAAGTGCTCGCATCGAGGAGGAGCGAGAACTCGAATCGTTGACTAAAGTGTCGAGACCATTACCCCTGAGAAAACCGCAAGAGACACCACCTCAAAAGCCTCTTCCACAAGCTGGACGTCCATAATCGTCGTGGACTCCTCGCAAAGGCCGGCAACGAACTTCTTATCTAATCTGTCACAATCTCGCTCGTTCGGAAGCGGCACCTTGGGACACACATGGTGCTGAGAGGCTATTCTACATGATTGCTTGACATTCGCAAAAATTTTGTAGAACATCAGCAAGAACACCATCCAAGAGGGGTCTATCCGTGACCAATGCTCCTCCCGCATTGGCTTGCCGCGTTCGGTTCGACACTATCGTCAATCCAAAAAGCCCTTCGTTTCCATGTGAGTCTTGCATACCTCGTAGGCCAATCGTTGCAAACCTGCCAAGTTTCACAAGAAGTTCATTCTCCGAAATGCAATGCCCTGAAAGTAAAGACCTCGCATTCGATGATTCCAGGAAGGCCGTGGGTAGTTTCTTGCCGTCTTCCACCAAACACTAAAAAAAGAAGGAAAACCCAATGAGAATTCTTCTCGTCGACGATCAGGAGCTTCACCGAAAGGTGGTTAGGGCGCGCCTGAAGCGGGCGGGCCATACAATCCTCGAAGCTTCCGACGGGACGGAAGCTTTAGAAATTCTCGAAAAGGGCAAGGTTGAGGCAGTCATCGCCGACGTATTGATGCCGAAGATGGATGGGTATGAACTTTGCCAGAATATTCGTAGTTCTTCCCGGCTGTCGGGCCTGCCGCTGATCCTGTATTCAGCCATCTATACATCTCCTGAGGACGAGAAGACGGCGCTTGCAGCGGGAGCGGATTTGTTTTTCCGAAAACCCGTCGCAGAAGAGGACCTTCTTTCGGGACTTGAGGTTCTCATCTCCCGCGCTCGAGGTAAGCCGCGGGCAAAACGTAAGCTTAAGAAGAGTCATGCTTTGAAGGAATACAGTGTGCGGCTCGTGGAAAAGCTCGAGGAGAAGAATGAGGAGCTCGAGGAGAGCCAGGCAAGGTTTCAGACGCTGGTGAAGACGGTCGCATCGGCGATTTTCATCTATCAATCCGGCAAGATCCTTTATGCTAATCCCGCAGCGGAGGAGCTGACCGGTTATGAAGTGGCAAGTCTCCTCAAAATGTCGCCGCTTAATCTTATCTATCCCGAAGACCGAGATCTTGCGGCCCGGAGGCTGTTCATGGGGCAAGGCATTGTTGAAACCTCTTCGAGAATGGATATTCGAGTGGTTGCGAGCACGGGCGCGGTGAAGTGGGTCGATTTTTCTGCGAACCACATTGAGTATGGCGGCGGACAAGCGGTCATAGGCACGGCTCTGGACATCACCAAGCGGAAACAGGCGGAGCAGAGCCTGCAGGAAAGTGAAGAGCGCTTTCGAGGGCTGGTCGATGACAGTCTCGGATTGATCTGTATTCATGACCTGAAGGGCAAACTCCTCGATGTCAATCCTGCAGCCCTCGAGAGGCTTGGCTATCAACGGGAAGAGATGATCGGAGAGAATTTGAAGACCTTCCTTGCGCCGGGCGCGGCACAGCCCTTTGACGAATATCTTGAAACGATCAAGAAAGAAAGAACAGCCAGTGGGCTGATGCGCATTGTGACGAAGAGTGGGAAGGAGCGATTCTGGCTTTATCGGAATGTGCTGAGGGAGAAAAAGTGGGAGATGCCGTACGTGCTTGCTCATGCGCTCGATATCACAGAACAACAGGAAAGCCAGGAACGGCTCGAGAAGGAGGAGGAGATCCTGCGCGAGATCTTTGAGGCAGAACCTGAATGTGTGAAAATCACAGACGCCGCCGGAACGATTTTGCAGATGAACCAAGCCGGATTGTATATGGTCGGGGCGGCCGACATATCGGGCGTTTTAGGGAAATCCATCTATGACCTGATCAAGCCGGCCTATCATCCGGCCTTTCAGAAATTGACCAATGAGGTGCTTTCTGGGAAAAAGGGATTGCTTGAGTTCGAGCTTGTAGGCCTTAACGGCATAGAGCGCTGGATGGAGACGCATGCTGTGTTCTTCCGAGGCACCGAACTTGGCGAACCGGCAATGCTCAGCGTGACTCGGGATATTACGGAGCGTAAGAAGGCTGCCGCGGAGATCGAACGGACGAAGTCGTATCTGGAGAGCATTCTTGAGAACTCGCTGGACTTGATCTTTACGGTTCGCAAGGATGGATCCTTGGGATACATCAATCCACAGCTCGAGAGGATGTTTGGATACAGGAAAGATGAGGTTGTGGGAAAGAATTTCCTCGATTTCATTCCAGACTACAAGAAGGAATTCATGCTTGGGAAGTGGAAGGAGATTAGCGAAGGCATTGCCGGAACGTATGAGACGGAAGTGCTGAAGGCAGATGGATCGATTGCGTATTGTCTCGTCTCCCATTCGAGTGTGCGGGGATATGAAGAATTCTTGGTGATCCTCAAGGACATTACCGAACGAAAGAAAGCGGAAGACAAGATCAAAGAGCAGGCCGCCCTCCTCGATGTGGACCCGGCGGCCATTTCAGTGATTGATGAAGAGGGTCGTGTTCTTTTCTGGAATCGGTCTGCTGAACGAATGTACGGTTGGCAGAGAGAAGAGATCGTAGGAACAAAGATCGCAGAGCGTCTGCCTGAATCATTGGAGACAACGTATGGGGAGGCAAGAAGGACAGCTCTGGAAAAGGGGCGATGGCAGGGAGAATGGACCCACAGGCAAGGAGAAAAGACCGAGCTCATCGTCGAAAGTGATTGGACTCTCGTGAAGGAGACTGAAGGAAAACCAAAGTTCATTTACGTCGTTGATTCCGATATTACGGAACGAAAGAGGCTCGAGGGGCAGGTTCTGCGGGCTCAGAGGATGGAAAGTTTGGGGATGATCGCTGGCGGCATCGCTCATGAGTTAAACAACGTCCTTGGGCCTATCTTTCTCTCCCTCGGGATGCTCCAGAGGGAAGTGACTGATGAACGAATCAAGAAGTTGCTGCAGATGATTGAGATGAGCAGTAAGCGTGGTTCGGAGATTGTGAAGCAAATCCTGGGATTTGTCAGAGGCGTCGAGGAAAAGCGCGTGGTGGTGTCACCCGCGATGCTAGTAAAGGAGATCGAACATCTCGTCATGCAGACCTTTCCCAAGACTATTCAAGTTCGAACCCGACTGTCGAAGGATTTGTGGCCTGTCATTGGCAACGCAACGCAGCTCCACCAAGTCCTCCTTAATCTGTGCATTAACGCGCGCGATGCAATGCCACGCGGAGGGGTGCTGACACTCGATGGCGAAAATCAGATCTTGGATGAACACTATGCCCGACTCCACCCCTCGGTAAATGCCGGAGCCTATATTATGCTCACAATCACCGATACCGGCATGGGGATTCCCCCAGAGGTGGTTGGAAGAATATTCGAACCCTTCTTTACCACAAAAGGAAAAGAAAAGGGAACAGGGCTCGGGCTCTCGGTCGTTGCTGGCATTGTCCAGAACCATGGGGGACTTGTCAACGTTTACAGCGAAGCAGGCAAGGGAGCGAGTTTCAGGATTTATCTGCCGGCGCTTCACTCGAGCGAGACAGAACAGGCTGTGGAAGAAAAGAAGAACCTTCCGTTTGGACACGGGGAGACCATCCTCATTGTGGAGGATGAGCCGCTTGTTCTCGAGATCGCCAAAGAAACGCTTGAAAGCTATGGGTATCGAGTCTTGGGAGCAAGCGACGGCACGGAGGCGATGGGACTCTATGCCGAGAACAAAGAACGGGTTGCCCTGGTTTTGTGCGATATGGCGATGCCGTTCATGGATGGTCCATCTACCATCCGGGGGCTCCAAAAATTGAATGCCAATGTGAAGGTTATCGTCACAAGCGGTTTTGCCGATGCTGGAAAAGTTCTAACAGAATTTGGGGATACGGTGAAAGCATTCCTGCCGAAGCCTTTTCCCGCGGACAAGCTGGTTCAAAGTATCCACGACATATTGAACAAATAAGTTCTGGCGGAGTGCCGGTCAACGAAGAAAGATCTCTCAAGAAAGAGATGAGTCATGGATGACAATGCAGTTCTGGTTCTATTGAGAAAGCCGGCCCTGGAATTCATCCGTGAATTGAGAACGCATGTTGATGCCGATTCCGAGTATGTCAAAAACCATTGGGACGAGTTGTTTCCCAAGGCGCAGGGCTTTCTTCTCAAGGGAGGCATTTTCTGGGATGTTCGGATTCTTGAGCGAGATTCAATGAGCATTCTTGAACAGGCAATTGTGCGGCTTCAGACAAATCGAAAAATAGCCCGTTTAGGAGCGGGGAGATTTGTAACGCGCGCCGAGAATTCCACCAACGGCACCAGCATCCCGTCGAACCGTCACGAAATTAGGTGCCGCGTTCTCCAGCAAATATCAGCGTTGCCATTAGCAAGTATGTTAGCACATTAGATTTTTCGTTCATTTCTCACCGAGACTGCATGGAGACCTCCTGCTTGGAGAGCAGGTGGCGCACCCTTCTCGGCGGAATCGAAGCGGCTCCTCAAGATTCGCTGCGGAATACATATTTGCAGTTTCTGTGTAAATCCTATGCCTCCTCCCTACATCCAAACCATCCGTGAAGAAATCCTCTATGAGTATGCGAAGCTGATCTCGCGATCCGCGTACGGCCGCTTCAAGGGGCTTTATCATCGAGCGGTTCAAGAAGCTCCGTGATGGCGAGATACTTTTCAATCGAGTGTGGTTGCCTTTATCAAGCGAGTGACGAAGCAGCACAATCCAGCACGATACTGTTTTGGGAGCCTGGGCGGCCACGGCACATAACGGGCCGCAATGCGACATTCGCTCATCCCGCCAGACAACGGCGGGACACAAAAAGCGTGTTTGATATGGCAATTGCTGCACCCTCAGTTGAAAAGTGAATAATGTGGTGATTCAAGGATTTGTGGATACTGCCGCTGGATGGTGAATTTCGAACATTATGCAACGTAGTTGTTCTTTTCTCTTGTAAGAGTCCCGCCTTACGGGATCCCGCTCTTTCATAATTAATATTGATGCGGGAAAAAGAACCAAAAGAGAACTGTGCGCCGGAATAACGCCTGCCTGCCGAAGTACAAGCTCCCACCCGTTGAGACAAACGAAATGGTCGGCACGCAGGCAGGCACGATTGAATCGCTAACGCACTTTCGAACCAGTTTGGGGGAATCTGCCAGAAATTGCACGACACAACGGTCATACTATACTCACACATTTGTTGTCGTGCAATTAAACGCCTGCCCGCCGGAGTGCCCTCCGGCACGCAGGCAGGCACATGTGAATCTTCTCACGCACACGCCCTGATTCCGGCGTCTCCCTTTTCTCGGAAGGGATTGCATTTCTCTAAGAACCAAAGACCAAAAACTGTCTTCCCTGCTTTTCTCCTCTTTTTTCGCGACACTCGCTTTGAGTCACATGTTACGAGTTCCGTGTTACGGGCTTGCCCACCGGAGTCGTTTTCCCGACGCAGGCGGGTTACGAGTTTCGCGTAACTTCTTTATTCTGTCCCCGCATACACTACAGTCCTTCGCTGACTTTCATAGAATAACAATTCAGGGGCAATATGAGCACGCACAATCAGCGCATCGCACAAATGACCTTCGCGTCGGTCTATCCCATGTATGTCGCAAAAGTGGAGAAGAAAGGCAGAACTAAGAAGGAGCTGCATCAGGTCATCGAGTGGTTAACAGGCTTCGATAACAAAAAGCTGCAGGAATTGATAAAGGCACATGTGACCTTTGAAACATTCTTCCGGCAAGCTTCGCTGAACCCCAACGCACACCTTATCACCGGAGTAATCTGCGGGTATCGTGTGGAGGAAATCAAGGATCCTTTGACCCGGCAGGTCAGGTATTTGGATAAGCTGGTGGATGAGCTGGCGAAGGGGAGGAAGATGGAGAAGATTCTGCGCGGCTCGTAGAGTGTTTGCACGCCTCAGGATCCGCCGGCCGACCATCGGGTGTTCCAATCACCATGAGACGCGCCCCACCGCCGATATCAACGCGCCGCGAGGCCGCCGGCAGATCAATACCCGTGTGGGAAAAGATCTTCCGGAGATAAACGGACCTCCGTGGTTTAATCCGACGTCATGCGTCATTGCGTTGCGCCATTCATTCGATCAAACTTTCTGTGCTTGCCTTGTCGATTCTGCGCTTCATGAAACGACTATTGTGTGTAAGCGATGATCATGAACCGGTCATAATACGAGGAGGGAAATATTATGAGAAAAATAGTCGTTTTGTCTATGATTTCATTGGATGGAGTATTGCAGGCACCTGGGGGTCCGGAGGAGGACACCGCAGAAGGTTTTCAGTATGGAGGCTGGTCTGCACCTTATGGTGACGAAGTTGGTCTGAAGGCCACGAAAAAAAAGATGAAACCAGCAGACCTTCTTTTGGGCAGAAAGACATTTGGGATTTGGGCTTCCTTCTGGCCTGAACACGCAGACTTATGGCCAGGCATCAATGATGTCACAAAGTACGTCCTGTCCGAGACCATGGAAGAGTCAGATTGGAAAAACTCAGTTTTCCTCGAAAGTTTGGCAGACATCAAAAAGCTCAAAAATTCAGAAGGTTCTGACATTCAAGTTTGGGGCAGCAGTAAGCTTGTTCAGCTGCTACTGAAGAATGATTTAGTGGACGAACTCTGGCTCAAAATCTTTCCGTTGTTGCTTGGTCAAGGGAAAAAGTTGTTTGACAATGGCACGATTCCAGCAGCCTTTACATTAACAGAGAGTTTGGTTACACCAACCGGAGTGATTTTTGCCAATTACAAGCGGGCTGGAAAAGTCAAGAAAGGTACCATTGGAGCTTAAGGCGAAATAGAATGAGAAAAAATAATTGTTTCATTATGGCGAGATGGAGGCCGAATCACGTGAAATTACAAGAGGAGGTAAAATAACATGAGAAAAATAATCGTTTTATCATTTATTACATTAGATGGAGTAGTGCAGGCGCCTGGTGGACCCGAGGAAGATACACTAGGCGGTTTCAAATATGGCGGTTGGAGCGCACCGTATTTTGACGATGTTGTTGACAAGGTCATGGAAAAACAGATGAAACCTGCAGACCTTCTTTTGGGCAGAAAAACATTTGAGATTTTCGCATCCTACTGGCCTGAACACGCAGACTTTTGGCCAGGTATCAATGATGTCACAAAATACGTCATGAGCAGGACCATGCAAAAGTCAGATTGGAAAAACTCGGTTTTCCTCAAGAGCTTGGCGGATATCGAAAAGCTCAAAGAATCAAAAGGTTCTGACATTCAGGTTCACGGCAGCGGTGAGCTCATTCAGCTGCTTCTGAAGAATGATCTGGTGGACGAACTCTGGCTCAAAATTCACCCGTTGACCCTTGGTCAAGGAAAAAAGTTGTTCGACAAAGGCACGATTCCGGCAGCCTTTGCATTAACAGAGAGTTTGGTTTCGCCAACCGGAGTGATTGTCGCCAATTACAAGCGAGCTGGAAAAGTCAAGACGGGTACCATTGGAGCTTAAGGCGAAATTCAATGAGAAAAAATAATTGCTGAAGCACACAAACATGGGCACAGACGTTCCCGGCAAACCGGACAACCCGCGGACGAAGCAATTCTACCATGGTACACGGGCCAATTTGAAGCCGGGTGACCTGATCGAGTCCAATAGCTCCAGGGAGGGGGGTGAACGGGACGTGATGACAACCTATGTCTACCTTACCCCCAATCTGGACGCGGCCATCTGGGAGGCTGAGCGTGCGGAGGGGGAAGGACCCGGCAGGGTTTACACGGTGGAACCGATCGGCCAAATGGAAGATGCCTCCGGCCTGACGGAACAGAAGCCTCCGGGCCATCCGTGGATGTCCTGGCGATCCCGCGAGCCGCTGCGGGTTACGGGCGAGGTCACCGAGTGGCCTCTCTACCACGGCACCCGGGCTCACCTCAAGCCGGGAGACTTGATCAGGCCGGGCCATATCCCTAACTTTGGCAGGAAGACCAGAACGACCACCTACGTCTACCTGGCCCGCACGTTGGATGCCGCCATATGGGGAGCGGATCTGGCCGCCGGCGAAGGTCCCGGCAGAATCTACATCGTGGAACCAACCGGCCCGATTGAGGATGACCCGAATCTGACCGACAAGAAGTTTCGGGGGAATCCGACCAAATCATTCCGCTCCCGTGAGCCGCTGCGCGTGACAGGGGAGGTCACGGATTGGCAGGGGCATCCCCCTGAAGCGCTCAAGGCGATGAAAGAAGGCCTCGAACGACTTGCCCGATCTGGTGTCGAGCCAATGGATGACTGAACGCTGAAGATAACCTGAGAGCTGACAGCTGATAGCTTCCCTTTTTCGCGACTATCCTCGAGTAATCATCACCACGACTGAAATCTGACAACTAACAGCTGAAAGCTTCCTTCTTAAGCAAACAGTGAAACTCAAGGGTTGTGCATACTGCCAACCAGGGAATGAAATTCAGCATTTCAGGAACGTAGTGTTACTTTCTTTTGAAAAAGAAAGTAACCAAAGAAAACTTTACGCCGGAATTAAAGTCCCACAACGTAAACCTTCCAACGCTCTTGCCGTATTTCACTCCTGTAACCACTCTGCAAACTCAGACTTTCATCGTTGTCGTCGTGAAATAAACGCACGAAATGGCTGCCACCCCACTTGCCCCGTAAAACGGGGCGGGCCCGAAATTCCGGCGTCCAAGCTCGGCACTTGTTTGGTGTAATGCCGCACAATCGAAATCGGCCCACACGCTTGCCGCTGATTTCGGGTCTCATTGTTCGGTTTTCACGACTCCGGCTCTGAGTCCTGAATTCAAGCCTTTTCTTCTGCTTTTCTCCCCTTTTTTCGCGACAATCCTCGGTGGGTGACACACAAGAACAAGAAAGCAAGAACCAAACGGTGACCGCTGACGCCGGCCAGCCGGTTCAACCAACTCAAGGCCGCTACGACAAAACTGAAAACCATCAGGGAGCAATATGCAAATAACCAGGAAGGCTTTGATGATCGCCGTTGTTGCGACATCGTTCTTCTCCGGTTTCACATTAAAGGCAATCCTAACGGGAGAAAACGAAACGCAAGAAATGAAAAAAGTGACGGGAATAGGCGGGATCTTCTTCAAGTGCAAAGACCCCAAGAAAGTAAGAGAATGGTACAAGACGCATCTCGGGTTGAACACCAACCAATACGGGGCAGTCTTTGAGTGGCGACAGGGAGCAGACACGACGAGAAAGGGATTTACCCAGTGGAGTCCGTTTAAGGAAACAACAAGATATTTCGAGCCTTCGACAAAGGACTTCATGATCAATTACAGGGTTGAAAACCTGGCGGC
>Ga0209342_10008965_pt1 | contig 10028 bp, 11 predicted proteins | sample RifCSP16_2_FD_184023 | JGI IMG/M metagenome (GOLD analysis project Ga0209342, IMG submission 184023) | Soil microbial communities from Rifle, Colorado - Rifle CSP2_sed 16_2 (SPAdes) (version 2) | ecosystem: Environmental > Terrestrial > Deep subsurface > Rock core/Sediment | place: Rifle...
TCGGTCAAAATCCCTTTACATTACCCCACTTCCTGAAAATTCATTTCACGCTGAAATCATGGCCACAGAGGAACTGACAGAGCGGATGACCCCGGATTTCGAGATCACCGACAGCATGAAACTGGTCGCGGAAACCGCACGGAATTTCGCCGAAAAGGAGATCCGCCCGACCGTCATGAAATACGACAACTCGATGGAATTCCCCGCCGACATCGTCAGGAAACTGGGCGGGCTCGGCTTCATGGGCGTCATCTTCCCCGTGGAGTACGAGGGCGCGGGCCTGGGGTACCTCGAGTACGTGAGCGTCCTCGAGGAGATTTCGAAGGTGGACCCGTCGATAGGGCTGACCGTCGCGGCGCACAACAGCCTCTGTTCGAACCATATCTATACCTTCGGCAGCGACGCGCAGAAGAAGAAGTACCTGCCGGATCTGACCACCGCGCGCAAGATCGGCGCCTGGGCGCTCACCGAGCCCTCCTCCGGCAGCGACGCAGGCGGCATGCTCACAACGGCCGTCAGGGACGGCAGGCACTACGTCCTGAACGGCAGCAAGAATTTCATCACCCACGGGTCGGTCGGGCAGGTCACCGTGGTCATGGCCATCACTGACCGCTCGAAAAAGAAAAAGGGCGTCTCGGCCTTCATCGTTGAAAATGACACGCCCGGGTTCAGTGTCAGCAAGAAGGAGGACAAGCTCGGCATGCGCTGCTGCGACACCTCGGCGCTGGCGTTCGCCGACTGCCGTGTCCCGGCTGAAAACCTGATGGGGGCCGAGGGCGACGGCTTCCCGCAGGCGCTGACGGTACTGGACGGCGGCCGGATCAGCATCGCCGCCCTTTCCATCGGCATCGCGCAGGGCGCGCTCGATGCGAGCCTGCGGTACGCCAGGGAACGGAAACAGTTCGGCAAGGCGATCGGCGAGTTCCAGGCCATCCAGTGGAAACTCTCCACGATGGCCACCGAGATCGAGGCGGCCCGGCTGCTGACCTACCGCGCGGCCGCGGCCAAGAACGACGGGGCCGACGTCACGCTCCACTCGGCGATGGCCAAGTACTACGCCAGCGAGGTCGCGGTGATGGCCACCAACGAGGCGGTCCAGATCCACGGAGGCTACGGCTTCACAAAGGATTTCCCCGTCGAAAAACTCTACCGGGACGTCAAACTCGTCACCATCGGCGAAGGCACCACCGAGATCCAGAAGGTCGTCATCGCACGGGAACTGTTGAAAACGCTCTGAGCCGGCTTCTGAATTATGGCAAAACGCGGCGGCACCCTCGCCAAAGACCTGCAGTACAATAAGTACGAGGACCATCTCAAGAACCTTCTCAGGGTGCTGAACGTCCGTTCGGACACCGTCAAAATGGGGGGCGGCGAGTCGTCCATCGCCACACAGCACGCCCGCGGCAAGATGACCGCCCGGGAGCGCATTACGAGATTGATCGACCAGGATTCGTACTTTCTGGAAATCGGGCTGTTCACCGCCTGGGAGATGTACGAGGAGCACGGCGGGGCCCCGTCGGCCGGCACCGTCTTCGGCATCGGCAGGATCCACGGGCGCGACGTGGTCATCGTGGCCAACGACGCGACCGTGAAGGCGGGCGCCTGGTTCCCCCTCACCGCCAAGAAGAACCTCCGCGCGCAGGAAATTTCAATAGAAAACCGGCTGCCGATCGTGTACCTGGTGGACTCCGCGGGCGTCTTCCTTCCGATGCAGAGCGAAATCTTCCCGGACAGGGAGCACTTCGGCAGGATCTTCCGCAACAACGCCGTCATGTCGTCGATGGGCATCCCGCAGATCGCCGCGATCATGGGGCCGTGCGTAGCCGGCGGCGCCTACCTCCCGATCATGAGCGATGAGGCCCTGATCGTCGAAAAGACCGGGAGCCTGTACCTGGCCGGGCCGTACCTGGTCAGGGCCGCCATCGGGGAGGAGGCCGACACCGAGGACCTGGGAGGCGCCGACATGCACTGCGAGATCAGCGGCGTCACCGACTACAAGATGGCCAACGACGAGGAGTGCCTGGGCACCATCCGCGCCCTGGTGGGCAAGCTGGGCGAGGCCCCGAAATCCCCCTTCGATCGTGTCGCGCCGAAGGACCCCCTCCACCCGGCCGAAGAACTCTACGGGATCATCCCGGACGACCACACACGCCCCTACGACACGCGGCAGGTGCTGGACCGGATCGTGGACGCCGGCGAAATTGAAGAATACAAGGCGGGATACGGAAAGACCGTCATCACCGCCTACGCCCGCGTGGACGGCTGGGCGGTGGGGATCGTGGCCAACCAGCGCTCGGTCGTGAAGACCAAAAAAGGCGAGATGCAGGTGGGCGGCGTCATCTACAGCGAAAGCGCCGACAAGGGGGCCCGTTTCATCATGAACTGCAACCAGAAGAAAATTCCGCTGGTGTTTTTGCAGGACGTGACCGGGTTCATGGTGGGGACGCGCGCCGAGCAGGGGGGGATCATCAAGGACGGCGCCAAGATGGTGAACGCGGTGGCCAACAGCGTGGTCCCGAAGTTCACCTTTATCATCGGCAACAGTTTCGGCGCGGGCAATTACGCCATGTGCGGAAAGGCCTACGACCCGAGGCTCATCTTCGCCTGGCCCACCGCCAACATCGCGGTCATGGGGGGCAAGCAGGCGAGTGAAACGCTCCTGAGCATCCATCTCAGCCAGTCGGAAAAAAAGGGAAAAACGGTATCTCCCGAGGAAAAAGCCAAACTCCTCAGGAAGATCGCCGACCGCTACGAACACGAGCTCGATCCCTATTACGCCGCCGCACGGCTCTGGGTGGACGGCATCGTCGACCCGGTCGACACACGCCAGATCATCTCCCGGGGGATCGAAATGGCCTCCAACAACCCCGCCGTGCCCCCCTTCAATCCGGGAGTCCTGCAGGTCTGATGGGTCTGCGGACCACCATAGCCCCGCGTGGCGCGCTGCTCTGGTGTGTCCCTCTGTGCGTGCTCTCAGGCGTCCTGTCGTCCGGTCTGCGCGATGAGGCCGCGGCGCAGAATCTGACCGGCCCGGACGCCGGCGTGTCATTCCGCGCGCCCGGCGACAGCCCCGGTACGTCCCCCGAACAGGACGACCTCCCCTGGTATTTACGGTTCGAGGACCCCGGCCCGCTGGAAGCGCTGCTCACGTGGTACCCGCCGCTGTTCATTCGGAACGGCATCGACCTCAAGGACTTCATCCGCAGTGAAACTTTCAGCGCGATACGGCGGCGCGAAGGGGACCCGAAGGCGGCCGACGCGATTTTCGTGAGGGCGATGACCCTCACGCACAATAATACCTCGGTAGCCCTGCTCCTGGCCACCGTCGCCACGTTCGATCATTACGTGGTGGGCGTGAAGATCCCTCTCCTGAATTTCTTTTTTCCGCTGTCCAATGAATCGCGCGAGGATTTCGCCGCCAGGATACGCAACCTCCCCGCGCGCCTCTACGCCGATTCTCCCCGCGGGGGGCACGGCGACAGGGACAAGCTCCAGCACTTCTTCGGGTCGGCCTGCATCGCGTACACCTTCGAGTCGCAGGGGGCGGCCGGCAGGATGGGGGACTTCATCGAGGTCGGCGAGGACGCCGCGATCGTGGACGGCGTGCTCGACAGCCGCGACGAGCGGGCAAACTGGAACGGGAGCCAGTTCGGGACCGCACTGCTCGCCAACAACAAACGGTATCCGTCGGATTTCTTCCGGGCCCCGGTCGCGGTGCACCTCGAATCCCGCGCCGATGGACCCGACAACACGGGATGCCGCTGATGCCCAGAATTCTGATCGTCGACGATGAAAAAAGCATCCGGGAATCGATCCGGATGATCCTCGACGCCGAGGGGTACGCGAGCGTGTTCGCCGAAAACGGGCAGGAGGGCATCGACGCGTTCCGCACGGGCGGGATCGACGCGGTCCTGCTGGACATCAAGATGCCCCCCGGCAAGGACGGGCTCGAGGTACTGGGAGAGATGCACCGGCTGGACCCCGCGGTCCCCGTGGTGATGATCTCGGGGCACGGGACGTTCGACACCGCCGTCGAGGCGACGCGGATGGGGGCGTTCGATTACCTCCCGAAGCCGCTCGACCGGGACAAGATGCTCGTCGTGGTGCGCAACGCCGTCGAAAGCGTGCGCCTGCGCTCCGAACTCGAGGGGCTGCGGCCGCGGTACCGCATTCTGGGGGACAGCCCGAAGCTCAGGGACGTCCTGGCGGTCGTCCGGCAGGTGGCCACCACCGATACGAGGATCCTCATCACCGGCGAAAGCGGGACCGGCAAGGAACTGATCGCGAGGGAAATCCACCGGCTCAGCAAGCGGTCGGGAGGACCCTTCGTGGAGGTGAACTGCGCGGCCATCCCTGCGGAGCTCATTGAATCCGAGCTCTTCGGGCACGAGAAGGGGTCGTTCACAGGGGCGACCGCGCTGAGGATAGGCAAGTTCGAGCAGGCGGACACCGGGACGGTGTTCCTGGACGAAATCGGCGACATGAGCCCGCAGGCCCAGGCCAAGGTCCTGCGCGCGCTCGAGGAGTACAACATCGAACGGGTCGGCGGGAGCAAACAGATCCCGGTGGACGTCAGGGTGGTGGCCGCGACCAACAAAGACCTTCCGGCGGCGATCACGGGGGGGCGCTTCCGGGAAGACCTCTACCACCGGTTGAACGTCATACCGATCCATATCCCCCCCCTGCGCGAAAGAAGGGAGGACGTGCCGGTATTGGTCGCGGCGTTCATCACTGAAATATGCGAAAAGAACGGGTTCGCGCAGAAGGCTGTCGCCCCCGGCGTCGTCGCCGAACTCGCGGGGATGAATTGGAGCGGGAACGTGCGCGAGCTGCGCAACTATGTCGAACGGCTGGTGATCCTCACGCCCGGCAGGGAGATCCTGAGCGTCGGAAGTGGGCCGCCCCCGCCGTCCGCGGCCGCAGGAATGGAAGACATGGTCGCCGGATCGGAGACCCTCCAGGAATTCAAGGACCGCTCGGAGGCGGCGTTTATCGCTCACCAGCTGGAGAAACACGGATGGAACGTGTCGAGGACGGCGGAGGCGCTCGGGATGGAGCGCAGCCACCTCTACACCAAGATCAAGAAGTTCGGGCTGGAGCGGAAGAAGGAAGATTCCTGACCGCGCCCCCGGCGCCGCGGCATCAGTGCGACCGCGCCCCCGGCGCCGCGGCCTTAGCATGGCCGCGCGCGGGCAGCGCCTGGATGCCCCCGGTTCAGGTCGCCGGTTGAAGCTGCTTTTTTCTCTGCCGGACGATTTCGTACATAAGGAGCGCGCCCGCGACGCTCGCGTTCAGGGACCCCACCTTTCCGTAGATCGGGATGCTCACCAGGAAGTCGCATTTTTCCCGCACCAGCTGTCTGATCCCCTTCCCCTCGTTCCCCACCACCAGCGCCACCGGCATGTCGTAGTCCATCTCGGTGTACTGCTTGTCGGCGCCGGCGTCGGCGCCCACCATCCAGAGGCCCTTCTGCTTTAATTCGTCGAGTGTGCCGGCGATGTTCACCACCTTGGCCACCGGCATGTGCTCGCTCGCCCCGGCGGAGGTCTTGGCCACCGTCTGGTTGACGCTCGCGGCATGGTGCTTCGGTATGATGACGCCGTGGAAGCCGGCGCATTCGGCGGTGCGGATCAGGGCGCCCAGGTTCTGCGGGTCCTCGATTTCGTCCAATACGAGAATCGAGGCCGGCTCGCCCTTCCCGCTGGCGACGGCGAGGATATCCTCCACCTCGACGTACTCCTTGGTGCCCACGACGGCCACCACGCCCTGCGTTGTGGTGTCGCTCACCAGTTCGCGGAACTTGCCCTTGCTCACTTCCACGAAGGGCACCCGGCGGCGTTTGGCCAGTCCCTTGATTTTTTCAATGGCGTTGCCCTTGATGCCCGCCAGGACCACCACTTTTTCGATAATGGTCTCCGCCCGGAGGGCCTCCATCACCGGGTTGCGTCCGGCGATGAGACTGGTGGACGGCTTGCGGTCGTGGACCACGCGCAGCGGGGAGGGCCGCGCGTGTGTGTCTGCCGGTTGTTGGTTGGGGTTGTCGTCGATCATGAGGGTACCCGTATCAGGTTTCGGTGTGATGCAATTGGTGAAGGGTTAACCGCCGCCGGTGCCGCCGCGGCGTTTCAGAAAATATTTTTCGATGAGTCGCCCGGTGAAGAAAATGACGACACCGCCGAAAAACGTGTAATACTCGAAAGAGATGTTGCCGAAGATGCCCTGCACCAGGCCGATGGCCAGCGCGGCGATCCCGACGGCCTGGAGCATCTTTGCCAGGATGATCATGTCGGGCTCGTAATCATGTGTACGCTGCCGGGCGGATTTTGATTCAACCGGTACGATCCCGGCCGAGCCTGGAAATCAGCGCGTCGCGGTCCAGGCAGTGGCGGCACACCTCAATGTCGTCAACCAGCACGACGGGAATATCGTTCCCGTATTTCGCCATTTTTTCAGGATCTTCCTCGAGATAGGTTAAACGCACCATGAACGGGTGGGTGGTTTTCAGCACATCGAGTTCCCCGAGCAGAAGGTCGCAGAGGTGACACCCTTGTTTTGTAATGACTTCAATCGTTATCAAGGCGTTTTCACGGCGAGTCGGGATTGTGCACGTCAGTACCGTAAAGCATGATATAGCCGATCACGCCCCCCGCGATCATCACAACTGAAATCAGCTGGGCCTCAGAGAGGCCCCCTAAGAGCCTCGGATTGAGCCTGATGAATTCCACGCCAAACCGCGCAGCGCCTGCCAGGATAAGATAGATCATGAAAAGCGCGCCTGCCGGGCGGGGAGTTCTCCTCATTCGCAAGAGAATACCGAACCCGAGCATGCCAAGCAGGAATTCATATATCGGGGCGGGATGCACCGGGATATCGTTCGGCACGATGCCGTCGGTGCCGTACTTCGCCACGATGTCGGGGAACCCCCGGAAGGCGAGCGAGGGGGGGTACGTTCCGTTGGAATACACGGCCGACCAGGGGAGGTCGGTCGGGGTGCCGTAGTCGCCGTCGCCGGCCAGGTGGCAGCCGATGCGCGCGATGCCGTAGCCGATCATCAGGGCGGGCGCCGCAGCGTCACAAATCTCCAGGAACCCGACTTTTTTCTTCCGCGCGTAGATCCAGACCGCCACTGTCGCCAGGAAAAAACCGCCGTACCAGGTGAGGCCGCCGGGAGAGTAGAGGATCGAGGGTGTGGCGAGAAACGTCGGCCAGTTTTCCACCACGTAGAGCAGTTTCGAGCCGATCACGCCGAATACGATCGCCAGCAGCGTGATGTTGTTCCCGTGCGAGAAGTCCATCCCCCTGCGCTTAATCTCGCGGCCGAGCACCGTGCTGGCCACGATGAACCCGATGCCGAGCATCAGCCCGTAGGAGTAGACGGTGAGGGGGCCTATTTTAAACAGTTCGGGATACATGAAGTTACGGTTCGGATGGGATGGGATTTCGGCCTGCAGGTCTTCTCACCAGTCCTCTTTCTTTCACCAGTCTTCTTTCCTGGTGACGATTTCGGAAAAACGTTTATTGGGCACGTTGAGTATTCTTACGGCGGCGGAACCGACCTCGACGGTGTAGGTGTCCGCCGCCTTCCCGTGTTTTGAGACGTAGGGCCCTCTGAGGTCGCTGCATTCGTAGCGGAATTCCGCCGGACCCATCGCCGGGAGGGTCACCCCGGGGGCGCGAAGTCCCTGGATCAGCAGGGTGATCCTGCGGTCATCGATCGTGGGGGCCACCACCAGCTCGTACCGGAACGCGGTGAACATGTTCACGGTCCTGAGGGCGATCAGTGTCACCTGTTCCTTTGTGCGGTCGTTATAGTGCGGCGTGACCAGCAGAACATATTCGGCCCCGACTTCGGGCCGGACCCGCTTGCCTCTTTTCACCGTCCGCCCTGATTCAATAGCCCGTCCCGATGCCCGATCATGCACCGCCCGTCCGTTTTTGGACCTCCGCCACCAGCGAATCCAGCGTCACGGGGATTTCCTCACCCGATTGCATATTTTTCAGCACGCCTTTGCCGCTCTCGACTTCCTTTTTGCCGATCACGATGGAAAACAGGGCGTTCTGTCGGTCCGCTTCGCGCATCTGGGATTTCAGGCTGCGGCCGAGGTAATCGGTTTCGGCCCGGATACCACCCCGGCGCGCTTCCATGGTTTTGATCAACGCCCGCTTCCGTCCCGGCTCGTCTGCCGCGGCGATAAAGATCCCCGGGGAGAGGGCCGGCGCTTCACGCGGCGCCTGTTTCTCCATGACCATCAGCAGACGCTCCAGCCCGGCGGCGAACCCCACCGCCGGCGTGCTCTTCCCGCCGAGTTCGGCCACCAGCAGGTCGTACCGGCCGCCGCCCACCAGGGCGTCCTGCGAGCCGAGGTCGGCGCTGGTGATTTCGAAGGCGGTCTTCGTGTAGTAGTCGAGCCCGCGGACGATCGTCCCGTCCACCTCCGCGTCGATCCCGAGCAGCTTCAGGGTCTCCCTCAGGCCGGTGAAATGCGCCGCGCATTCCCCGCACAGATGGTCTTTCATCAGCGGCGCGCCGATTGAAAGTTCGCGGTCGGTGTCATTCTTGGAATCGAGTATCCGCATGACGTTCTGTTCGTACCTTTCGCGGCTTTCCTCCGAGAGCCTGTCCAGTTCCGGCCTGAAGAAGGCCCGGAGTTCCTCCCTGTAGGCGGGGCGGCACTTCCCGCATCCCACCGAGTTGACCCTCACGCGGTAATCCGAAATTCCCGCGCCCTCGAGGACGGCCACGGCCAGGGCGATGACATCGGCGTCGACACTGAACCCCTCCCCGCCGATCGCCTCGGCGCCGTACTGGTGGAACTGCCGGAGCCGGCCGGCCTGCGGCCTCTCCTGACGGAACATGGGGCTGAGGTAATAGACTTTGACGAGGGATGACTGTTCACCGAGGTTGTTCTGGATGTAGGCGCGCACGACGGCGGCGGTCATCTCGGGTTTCAGCGTGAGGCTCGTGCCGGACCGGTCGGTGAATGTGTACATCTCCTTGCCGACGATGTCGGTCAGCTCGCCGATACTCCGGGCGAAGAGGGAGGTTTCCTCGAAGGCGGGGGTCCGGATCTCGCGGTAGTTGAAATTGTGCATCACGCTGCGGATTGTTTCTTCCGTGCGCTGCCAGAGATAACTCTCCGGGGGCAGGATGTCCTTCGTCCCTTTGACGGATCTGAATTTCAATATTGAACCTGGTAGAACCTGGGTGAACCCGAGTGAATCTGGTATATCCCGCCTGAACCCGACGCAGCCCGCGGGAGGATCAGGTCTCGGTGTAGGACGCCTCTTCCTGTTTGAAGGCTTCGATGACGTCGGCGGAAGACTGTTTCCCGAGCAGTTTGTTCCGGAATTCCTCCTTGTTCATCAATCGTGATATGCGGCTGAGGAGCTTGATATGGGGCCCGACGAGGTTGTCCCTGCCGACGAGCAGGAACACCAGCCGGACGGGTTTTTCGTCCAGCGAGTGGTAATCGATCGGATGTTTGGTGATGCCGAAGGCGGCGATGATGTCGCTCACCGCGTCGGTCTTTCCGTGCGGAATGGCGAACCCGTTCCCGACGCCGGTGGACATGATTTTCTCGCGCTCGAAGATCGCGGTGCGGACCTTCTTGATGTCGAGGACCTTCGGCGAGGTGCCCACGAGATCGATGAGGGCGTTGATGATTTTTTCCTTGCTGTCGCCCTCGAGGTTCGTGACGACGAGGCTCTCGTTGATGATTTCGCTGATTTTCATCTCAAACAGTACTCCTTGGTTCGTCGGGCCCCTGCCATCCTGCCCGCAGTGAATGAAATAAACGCTGAAAATGTAAGGAAAAAATCGCTGGACTCCAAAAGGCGGCCCGTCAGCGGATCGCCTGCTTCAGGTCCGAGATGATGTCCTCCACGTCTTCCAGCCCCACCGAAATCCTGACCAGGCCGTCGGTGATGCCGCTCGCCTTCCTCTCCGCCGCCGGGATCGAGGCGTGCGTCATCGTGGCGGGGTGGCTGATGAGCGTCTCGACGCCCCCCAGGCTTTCGGCCAGCGCGCA
>Ga0209342_10008966_pt1 | contig 10027 bp, 8 predicted proteins | sample RifCSP16_2_FD_184023 | JGI IMG/M metagenome (GOLD analysis project Ga0209342, IMG submission 184023) | Soil microbial communities from Rifle, Colorado - Rifle CSP2_sed 16_2 (SPAdes) (version 2) | ecosystem: Environmental > Terrestrial > Deep subsurface > Rock core/Sediment | place: Rifle...
AGTCCCAGGCCTTGTGGAGGGTGACGATGCCCGTGCCCTCGTGGAGGAAACGAGCGACGACCGACCAGGTCTTGACCGCTACCTGCTTCGAGGTTTGCGCTTGTTGGGGCTCGACTTTGGTTTCCGTCTTTTCGGTCAAATCTCTCTCCGTTTGTCCTCTCTAGTGCTCGCCTCGCTCTTCGCTCGGCTCGCAGGCTGCAGGTGCATTTTTCAGCAGCCTGCTGGTGCAATAATGCCGCGGGGCCCCACCCCCCCCCGCGGCTTCGGCCTTCTCGGCGCATTCGCGCCGGGCTCGCTCCGCTCGCGCAGGGTGCGGGCTGAGTTTTTCAGCACCCTGCTAGGCTATCGTTTGGCCCGATTCTTCGTCAAGGTGGGCCAAGGTGGGAATGATGACGACACTGAATCTCCGAGGAAGAGTAGGATTGGTCACCGGCTCGACCCGCGGCATCGGCCGCGCCATCGCGGAAGAGATGGCGAAGGCCGGGGCGACGGTGGTGGTCTCGGGAACGCGCGAGGCGGACGTCGCCCGCGTGGTCGAAGAGATGCGCGCCAAGGGCCACCCCGTCTTCGGCTCGGCCTGCGACGTTCGCCGCTACGACGAGGTCGAGGCGCTGATGAGCTTCGCCGCCGCGGAGGCCGGGGGTCTCGATATCCTTATCAATAACGCGGGAGTCGGCCTCTTCTCCCCGGTCTCCGAAATGTTGCCCGAAGACTGGGATCGGGTGATCGATACCAACCTCACCGGCGTCTTCTATTGCTCGCGCGCCGCGATTCCGCACCTATTGAAGCGCGGGGGCGGCGACATCATCAATATCAGCTCGCTCGCGGGAAAGAACGCCTTCGCCGGCGGCGCCGCCTATAACGCCTCCAAGTTCGGGCTCGAGGGCCTGAGCGAGGCGATGATGCTCGACCTCCGCTACCAGAACATCAAAGTGGCCTATGTCATGCCGGGAAGCGTCGCGACGGAGTTCTCGGGAAGGACTCCCTCGGAGGAGGAGTCCTGGAGGCTGACGGCGGGTGACGTCGCCGAGGTCGTTCTCGACATCCTCTCCCAGGACCGGCGTGCGCTCGCGAGCCGCGTCGAGCTCAGGCCGTTCCAGCCCCCGCGGAAGGGGTGAAGCTGCATTTGCTCTAGCGGACGAGATTTCAGAACCAGCGCCAATCTCGAGTTGCTGACGGGCCAGGTCGGGCGCACCGCTTGCGATAAGATAGCTACTCGCGAACGAGGTATGAATGAAGTCGCGGTCACAGAGGCGCCTATCGCGGATGCCTTCGACGCCAGAAATCCGCTGTCCAGCCGCCGCCGGAGCTGGGTGACCGTCGGACTCCTACTCGGGATCTTCCTCGCCGCCATCGAGCAGACGGTCGTCGCGACCGCCATGCCCACGCTGGTCGCGAGCCTCGGGGGTCTCAACATCTATAGCTGGGTCTTCTCCGTCTACCTCCTCACCTCGACGGTGAGCGTGCCGCTCTGGGGACGCCTCTCCGACATCTACGGCCGAAAGCCGTACTACATCGCGAGCATCGGACTGTTCCTCGCAGGCTCGGTGCTCGCGGGTCTCTCCCAGTCGATGGCGTTTCTCATCTTCGCGCGCGCGGTGCAGGGACTCGGCGCCGGCGGAGTGTTTCCCGTGGGCTCGACCATCCTGAGCGATATCTACTCTCTCGAGGATCGCGCCCGGATCCAGGGTGTTTTCAGCTCCGTCTGGGGCATCGCCAGCATGGTCGGCCCGCTCGTGGGAGGAATCATCACCGACCTTCTGTCGTGGCGCTGGGTCTTCATCGTCAACGTTCCCTTCGGGCTCGCCGCGATCTACGTGATCCATCGCGCTCTGACCGAGCCCCCGCGCGCGCGGCCCGAGCACACCATCGACGTCGGCGGAGTGCTCTCTCTTTCGGCTTCGGTCACGCTTCTCCTCGTGGCCCTCATCGAGATCGGTGACGGCGTCCGCAGCGCTTCCGTGGCACTCCTCCTCCTCGGCTCGCTTCTGATGTGCTTGCTCTTCCTTCGACTCGAGCGGAAGGCGAAAGAGCCGCTCCTCCCCATGGTGCTCTTCCGGAACCGGGTCTTCAACGTGTCGAGCGCTCTCGGTTTCTTCACCGGAATGGGTCTCTTCGGCGCCATCTCCTTCGTGCCGCTCTTCGTCCAGGGGGTTCTCTTCGGCTCAGCCACCCGCGCCGGTTCGGCCCTGACGCCGCTGATGCTCACCTGGGTCGCGCTTTCGGTCGTGAGCGGCTGGCTCATCCTCCGGGCCGGCTACCGTCCCCTGGTGATCCTGGGGAGCCTCTTCTTCACTCTCGGCTTCGTGGGGCTCGCGGGCCTCGACGTCGATTCGACCTATCGCGAGGTCTGGCTCGCGATGGGGGTCCTCGGCGTGGGGTTGGGCTTTACCATGGTCACCATGCTTCTCGCCGTCCAGAACTCCGTCACCAAGAAGCTCATCGCCACCGCCACCTCGGCGTCGATTTTCTTTCGCACCATCGGCGGCACGGTTGGAGTCGCCCTGATGGGGGCGGTCCTGACCCATCAAGTGGCAGCCCAGAGCCGCTCGACCTCGGATCCCGCGCTCATCGAGCTCGCGTCGAGGCCCGACGCCATCGTCCAGGAAGCGACCCGGGCCAGCATGTCCCCTGACGCCCTCGAGTGGCTCCGAAACGCTCTTGGAGACGGCCTGCACTCGGCGTTTCTGGTGGGGATCGTCATCGCCGTCGTTGCGGTTTTCGTCTCGCTGTGGTTTCCCGCGGGCTCGGCGCGGGAGCTCGCGGAGCGACGCGAGCATCCCGATCTCTGACCTGCTAAGATCGCGCGTCAGGAGGGCACTCTCATCCCCGTCTCGACTCGCAAGGAGCGTTCCGCTTTCGTCCCCGTCGACCGCGTGACGGGCTCTTCGAGGGAAAGCCTCCGAGATCGGATCGCCGTCGAGGAGCCCCTCGAGATTCGCCTGAACGGCAAGAGCGTCGCGGTGGTGATGCGGAGCCCCGGCAACGACGAGGAGCTCGCCTGCGGTTTTCTCTTCACCGAGGGGCTCCTGAAGGGAAAGGGCGAGCTCGAATCGGTTGACCACCGACGCGATCCCAGAAAATCCGACTTCGGAAACGTCGTCGAGGTGGTCTCGACCGACGACTCGGCGCTCGCCAAGCGAGGCTGGCAGCGGAACTTCGTGTCGGCGTCGAGCTGCGGTCTCTGCGGAAAGCTCACCATCGAGTCGGTTCGACTGCAGGCACCCCCGATTCGAAACGACGACTTGAAGGTCTCGTCCGCGATCCTTTACGGCCTCGTCGACAAGATGCGAGCGGGACAGGCGGGCTTCGACGAGACGGGCGGCATCCATGCCGCGGGACTCTTCGACCGCCAGGGCAACCTCCTCATCCTCCGAGAAGACATCGGCCGCCACAACGCCGTGGACAAAGTGGTGGGAGCGATGCTTCTCGCGGATAGCCTTCCGCTCTCGGGAAAGATCCTGGTGGTGAGCGGGCGCTCGAGCTTCGAGATCGTGCAGAAAGCGCTGATGGCGAGGGTCCCCTTCGTCGCCGCGGTCTCGGCGGCCTCGAGCCTCGCCGTCGATCTTGCGGAGAGCTCCCGCATGGCGCTCGTCGGCTTTCTCCGCGGCAACTCGATGAACGTCTACTGCGGCGCCGAGCGGATCGCCTGAGCCCGTGACCGCAACCGGCGAGTACGCCCAGCGCGGCGACTACCACCGCCACCTCGATCCGCATTGGAGCTACGCCCCGATCTACATCCGGAAGCTCCGGTGGGTAGATGAAGCGCTCGAGAAGATCCCGAAGAGTGCGAAGATCCTCGACGTCGGGGCGGGCGAGGGCGCCCTCGTCGAGCGCTACCGCGGGCGGGGGTGGGACATCCTCGGAGTGGACTCGGCCTACGAGTCCCCGAACGTCAGGCGGGCCGATCTTCTCTCGCTCCCATTCGACTGCGGCGCCTTCGACACCGCGCTCTGCCTCGACGTGCTCGAGCACGTGGGCCTTTTGGATCAGCCAAGAGCGTTGAGCGAGATCGCAAGAGTCCTGAAGCCCGGCGGAGGTCTGCTCTTGAGCGTTCCCAACCTGGCGCACCTCCACTCGAGAATCCGCTTCCTCCTCTCGGGAAAGCTCACCCGGACCTCGGCGGTCGAGCGCCATCCGGGCGATCGACCCCTCGCCGAGTACCTCGAGCTACTCAGGAGCAGCGGATTCGAGGTGACGCGGCGCTCCGGGATCTTCGCCACCCTTCCCCTCGCGTTTCGCGCCGTCAACCGCAGGCCGCAGAAGCTCGGATGGCTGGTGTCGGTCGCGGACGCGCTGGTGCCCTTCCCCGGCTTAAGGTTTCTCGCCACCATCGAGGCCCGCAAGAGACCCGAAGATCGTCCGTGAGCCGGAGTTGGATCGCTCTCGGCCTCGCCCTCGTCCTCGGTTCCTTTCTTCGACTCTGGGGCCTCGACTACGGCATTCCCCACCCGACGATCCGCCCCGACGAGGAGCGTCTCGTCGGAAGGGCGCAAACCATCTTCGCTACGGGAAACTGGCACCCGGGGCGCTTCTTCTATCCGAGTCTCCCTTTCTATGTCGATGTCATAGCGCTCCACGCCTATTACGGAACCGGGAAGCTCCTCGGGCGCTACGAGGAGCCACGGGATTTCCTGTTCGACATCGCGGTGACCCGGCCCGGGCTCCACTACCGCATCTCTCGCGTCGTGAGCGCCGCCGCCGGGGTAGCGACGATCCTCGCGGCCTACGCTCTCTCCCTCGCCGCCTACCGGCGGCCGAGGGCGGCGCTTCTCGCCGCCTTCTCGCTCGCGGTCTGTCACCTTCATGTGCGCGACTCCCACTTCGCCACCGTGGACGTGCTTGCGACGCTTTTCGTTACGCTGTCCCTCGTCTGCGCCTGCCGGGCCTCAGAGGCCCCGACCGCGCGCCATTTCGTTCTCGCCGGCATCCTCGCCGGTCTGGCGATTTCTTCGAAGTACAACGTGGGGCTGGTCACGATTCCCATTGGGGTCGCCGCCCTCTACCGGGGGCGCGAAGCTCTGTCCCGGCTCGCTCTCGCGGCCGCGGCCTCGGCCGCCGCCTTCGCTCTCACCTCTCCCTACGTGCTGCTGCGTTTCGGCGGGTTTCGGAGCGACATGCGCTTTCTCGAAGACTTCCTGTACCGCCCAGGAGACCTCGCGCTCTGGGACCATCTGAAGCTGACGTTTCCACACGGCCTCGGATGGCCTCTCTACGTCGCTTCTGCTCTCGGACTCGCGCGCGCGATCGTCCGGCGACGCGCAGCGGACGTCGTTTTGCTCTCGTTCGCGGTTCCCTTTCTCGTGCTGATCTCGTCGGTGCGCATCACGTTTCCCCGATACGTCCTGCCGGTCGTTCCACTCCTATTGGTCCTCGCCGCGGACCTCATAGCCTCCCTCCTCGAGCGTGTCTCTTCACGGCGGGTTCGCTTCGTTGCTCTCATTCTCCTCGTACCCTCGCTACTCGATTCCGCGGCGTTCGATCGCATCGCCGCCCGGGAAGATACTCGACTTCAGGCGGCTTCTTTCGTCTCCAAGACGTTCGAGCCGCAGACGCGGATCCACGTTTGCCGCGGTTATGGAGCGCCCGCGATCAACGAGGACCGACGGAGGCCGCCGGCGTTTGTGGTCGTGGAGGTGGACTGCCTCTCGGAAACGCCTCCGCCAGACGCCGGTTTTCTCGTGACTCACGAGCACGAACAGCTCTCGTTCTCCAGAATCCGTGCCTCTCTCGCTCGATGGCTCGAGGAGCATGGAGAGCTCATCGCCGCCTTCGATCCCTATAGGCCCTACCGTCGAGGGGCCGGGGTCGAGCCCGTCTTCTACCCCTCGGACGCGTTCTACATTCCGTTCGCGGGGCTCGAGGCCGTGGAGAGGGGCGGACCCGTCGTCCGCATCTGGAAGCTTCAGCCGCGCCGGTAGAACGCGGCGATGGCGGAGACCACCATCGACTGCTGCTCCTCGGTGAGCGCGGGGAACATGGGAAGGGCGAGACTCTCCTTGGCCGCCCTCTCGGCCACGGGGAAATCCCCCTCGGCGTAACCGAGGTCGCGAAAACAGGGCTGGAGATGAAGGGGCACGGGATAGTAGATGGCGGTCGCGATCCCCTCTTGCGTGAGGTGCTCCCGGAGGGCTTCGCGCTCTTGCGCCCGGATCACGTACTGGTGATAGACGTGGTCCGAGGGGGCCCTCGGCGTCCGCACCCGTCCTTGCTCGGTGAGCCCGCTCTCCGCGAAGAGTCCCTCGTAGCACCGGGCCCGCTCGCGTCTCCTGCGAGTCCAGTCGTCGAGGTAACGCAGCTTGACCGAGAGCGCCGCTGCCTGGAGGGCATCCATCCGGAAGTTCCCTCCTACGATCTCGTGGAGGTAGTCGCGCGATGCCCCGTGCGTCCGGAGCCGCTTCAAGGTTTCCCAGAGCCCCTCCTCGCGGGTTGTGACCATCCCCGCGTCTCCGATGGCCCCGAGGTTCTTGCTGGGATAAAAGGAGAACGCCCCGATGCTTCCCATGCTTCCCGCGCGTCTTCCGTCCGGGTCGCGGGCGCCGATGGCCTGGGCGGCGTCCTCGATGACCACCAGACCCCGCTCTTCCGCGAGCGCCAGGATTGGAGCCATTTCCACGCACTGACCGTAGAGATGTACGGGCACGATGACCCGCGAACGTTTCGTGAACTTCTCCTCGATGCGCGCCGGATCGATGTTGAAGCTCGCCTCCTCGATGTCGACGAAGACCGGTGTCGCTCCGAGGCGCGAAACCACTCCCGCGGTGGCGAAGAACGAAAAGGCGCTGGTGACGACCTCGTCGCCGGGTCCGATGCCGTAAGCCATCAGGCTCACCAGGAGAGCGTCGGTGCCCGAAGAAATTCCCAGGGCGAACGGGACCTCGCAGTAAGCGGCGAGGCCCTCCTCGAGTTTCGCCACCTCCTCGCCGAGGATGAAGTTCTGGCGATCGAGGCAGCGGGTGACTGCCTCGAGGATCTCCCCGCGGATGGGGCGATGAAGGGAGTCGAGGTCGACGAGCGGAACGCGAAATTTCATGGGGCTGACGTGATTCTATCGCGTTTGGCCGGGTTGGAACGACGGCGGAACGTGTCTTGACCCCGAACCGAAGTCCGTCGGAGCCAGTCACATCCCGGCTCGCTGGCACCCTCCTTCGGTTCGGGGTTAACATACGCCTCTTGCGCACCATCATCACCATGCCCGCCTACAAGGCGGCTCGCACGCTCGAGAGGACCTATCGGGAGATCCCCGAAGACTCCTACGACCGGGTTCTGGTGGTAGACGACGCGAGCCCCGACGGCACCGTCGAAGTGGCGCGCTCGCTCGGCCTTCCCGTCCGCCGGCACGAAGTCAATCGGGGCTACGGCGGAAACCAGAAGACTTGTTACGACTGGGCCCTTTCCGAGGGAGCGGACATCGTCGTGCTTCTGCACCCCGATTACCAGTACGCGCCCCACCTTGTCCCGGCACTCGTCGAACCGATCCGACAGGGTCGCTGCGATTTCGCCTTCGGCTCGCGCTTCAAGGACGGGGGCGACCCTCTGGGGGGAGGCATGCCCCTCTATCGATATCTGGGCAACAAGCTCACAACCGGGATCGAGAATTACTTTCTCGGGACGTCCTTCAGCGAGCTCCACAGCGGGATGAAAGCCTACTCGCGCCGATTCCTCGAGCTCATCGGATACCGTGGGTTCTCGGATAGATTCGTGTTCGACTCCGAGATGGTCATCCAGTCGGTTCTCCTCGGCTTTCGCATCGAGGAGGTGGCGATTCCCACCCGCTACGCGAAGGATTCCTCTTCCGTCGACATCGTGAGCTCCTTCCGCTACATCTTCGAGACCCTCGGCGCATTGCACCGGGGGCTCCGCGATCGGGATCGCCTGAGGCGGGAGCGTCTCGAACGAGAAAATGCCCCCGGTCTCTGAAGTCTCTGAAGCGCCCCCTTGCCTCTTGTGCGGGGAGCCGACGCGTCTCCTCTATCCGTCGAACGTCCCCCGGGACGCCCCCATCGCCAGGGGAGAGCTCGCCTGCACGTCTCCGTATCTCGCCGTCCACGACGATATCTACGTTTGCCGCGACTGCGGGCTCGCGCGCTCGAGGCCTCCCATCGATCTCGAGGACATCGAAGACCTCTATCGCGACGTGGAAGATCCCGAGTACTTCGCCTCGGAGCTCGAGCGGCGCGACTCGTTCCGGGCGGCGCTGGCGCGGCTCGAAAGCCTCGGCCCTTCCGCCTACGCCCTTCGGGCTTCGGCGGACCCGCCGAAGCATTGCGAGGGCGGGCGGGGCCCTCGGGGAAGGCTTCTCGAGATCGGCTCCTCTGTCGGGCTCTTTCTCGACGAGGCCCGGCAGCGCGGCTGGGATGCCTTCGGTATCGAGCCCTCGCGCTGGGCGGCGGAATCGGCGCGCGCACGCGGTCTCTCGGTCTTCAACGGGACGCTCGAAGAGTTCGTCCCTGATGGAGGTCTCTTCGACGTCGTGGTCTCCTGGGACGTATGGGAGCACCTCGAGGATCCCGTGGCCGCGATGAGACGCGCCTACGAGCTTCTGAGACCCGGCGGCCTCTTCGTCTTCACCACCGTCAATCTCGGCGGGCTGGGTCGAAGGCTTTTTCGCGGTCGGTGGCCGTGGTTCATGAGGATGCACCTCCACTACTTCACCCGGGAGAGCCTCACCCGCCTGGTTCGGAGCTCGGGTTTCGAGGTGCTTTCGACATCGACCGAAGCGAAGACCCTGAAGCTCGGTTACGTCCTCGACCGCGCCCGGAGCTTTCTGGGTCCGGTCGCTTCGGTCGCGCGCGCTCTCGCGTCCACGTTCGGCGTCGTCGACCGGCCCGTGCGGATCGATCTCGGCGACATTCTGCTCGTGGAAGCAAGAAAGCCGGTGAGCCGGCCCCCGTGAGCAAGCTCGTCCTCGTAACACCGCTTCCGCCGGCACCGACCGGCATCGCCGACTACAGCGCGCTCCTGCTGCGGGAGCTCTCCGCAAGGGCCCCGGAGCTCGCGATCGAGACGCTGTCGACGCGCGAAGAAGTAGAGCGCTTCCGACCACCGTCGGAACCGCACGTTCCGCTGTACCAGGTGGGCAACAGCCCCCATCACGATTTCCTCTATCCCGCGCTCTTCCGCCACCCCGGTGTCCTCGTCCTCCACGATCTCGTGCTTCACCACGCGCGGCTCTTTTCCCATCTCCAGAGCCCGGAGGTGCGAGCGTACCGCGAAGACATCGGGGATTCGACGAAGCGGGAGAGCGCCCGCGTCCGCCTCGAGGAGTACCGCTCCGAAGCGCGGGAAGCCTATCCCGCGGTCGGGGACGATCTCGCCGAGATCGCGCTTCGCATCGGAGGGGGCCGACTCCTCTATGCCTACCCTCTCTACGAGCACCTCGTCCGGAGAAGCCGTCTCACCCTCGTCCACAGCGGCACCGCCCGTGACGAGGTTCTTTCGAGCTGTCCCGGCGCCGACGTGAAGCGGGTGCGGATGGGAGTTCCCCTCCCTTCACTCGTCCCTCGCGAGGATGCGCGCAGAAGGCTCGGTCTCAAGCGAGACGAGCTCCTCCTCGCTTCTTTCGGTCTGGTGACTCCAGAAAAGCGCATCTCGACGGCGATTCGCGCGCTCGCGCGGCTCAAAGCCGCGGGTGTCCGCGCCACCTACCTCCTGGTCGGGGGCCAGGTCGCGCACTACGATCCGCTTCGGGAAGCGCGGGATCTCGGGGTCGCCGAGAACGTGCGCCTCGTGGGCCGGGTACCGGAGGAAGAGTTCCGCCTCTACGCCTTCGCTTCCGATCTCTGCCTCAACCTTCGGTATCCCTCCGCGGGCGAGACCTCGGCGACGCTCCTCGGCCTTCTCGCCTGTGGAAGGCCGGTGGTGGTCACCGATCAGATCCACGTCCGCGACCTTCCCGACACCGTCGTCGCCCGCTCGGCGCTCGAGGGCGACGAGGACGGCCTCTATTGCGATCTCATGGACCTGATCCGGGTCGAGAGGCGAAGGCGGGAGTTGGGAGAAGCGGCCCGAAGGTACGCGGCGAGTG
>Ga0209342_10008967_pt1 | contig 10027 bp, 4 predicted proteins | sample RifCSP16_2_FD_184023 | JGI IMG/M metagenome (GOLD analysis project Ga0209342, IMG submission 184023) | Soil microbial communities from Rifle, Colorado - Rifle CSP2_sed 16_2 (SPAdes) (version 2) | ecosystem: Environmental > Terrestrial > Deep subsurface > Rock core/Sediment | place: Rifle...
GACCGGGATCGTCCCGCCGTTCGTGAGGGCAGCAAGCCGCTCCCTGATATCGGGCTCGACCTCATCCGGATGATTGTATTCGAAACCGGCCTTGCGCATCTCGGCGGCATATTTCCGCAGAGCCGCTTTCATGCGCGGGTCCTTGTTGATGAGGGCATCCTTTGGGTTGTAGTAGGTTGCCTTCAATTGTTCCGGCTCGAACACCTGCTCGATGGCCTTGCGCGTGCAACCACCAGTCCGGGAGAAGTTCTCTGTCTCAAACCCAACCGCGAATGTCGCGTCGGTATTCTCACCGAAGAGCGCGCGGTTGTAGGCAACCTGATCAGCAGGCGAAAGGTTCTTGTAGATTTGCACATTCCGTTCACCCAAGCCTACCTTAGCTGGACTGTAACCCTCGGCAAGCTGCGGGGGTCGACCGGTATACAGCGTCGAAACGCCGAACCCGTACTTGGCGATGAACTCTTCCTCGCTGAGTCCCGGCAGATTTTTGTCGGCGGCCATCCCCTTGCGCACCGTGTTGTAGTCAGCGGCGACGTACTCGAACCCCTGGTCACGCATGCACTTGGAGATCAACGCTTCAACCTTCTCGACGGACTGGACGAGTTGCGCGCCTGTGAGGCCGAACTCTTCTGTACCCATACCCGGCGGAGCCTGGGCGCTGGCGCTGCCGGCAAAGAGGAGCATGACCACGACAGTCACGACAGCCTGAATCATGTTTCTCATGGCATGACTTCTCCTTCCGCAATAGCCCGTGTTTTCTGGCCAGAACTGCTGCGTGTTGATTTCATGGTATCTACCGCCTTTTTTGTCCAGAGTTATTGTTCCCTTCTATTTTGCGCGCTCGAGGTGTCACGTGCAGGGCTAGCCCCGAACCGCAAGTAGAGGGAGGGCACAACGAACAAATTGAGCAACATGGAAGTGAGAAAGCCACCCATAATGACCACGGCCATCGGGTGTTCGATCTCGTTACCGGGAATGTTACCGGCAACCACCAGGGGCAAGAGGGCCACGAATGTTGTTAACGCTGTCATCGTGATGGGCGATATCCGTTCCCGTGCCCCGCGCAGGATAAGCCCGGGACCGAAGGTTTCGCCTTCATAGCGCTCAAGATGCTGAAAGTGATCGATCAGCATGATGCCGTTGCGTGCATTAATCCCCAACACCGTGAGGAATCCAACGAGCGAACCGAGGGAGATGTTGCCGCCACCTACGTACGCGGCCAGCACGCCGCCCACCAGGGAGGTGGGCAAGGTCACGAAGGAGAGAGTCGTCAAGCGCCAGTTCCCAAAGGACGCCTGCAGCAGGAGGAAAATCCCGATCGCACTGAGCACCGAGAAGACAAGCAAGTGCCTTTGGGCAGCCTGACGCTCCTGGAACTCACCGAGCATCTCCGCGTGGTAGCCGAGGGGGAAGCTGACCTTCTTGAGTCGCTCCTGGACTTCACGCGCCACGGAGCGCAGGTCGCGCCCCCTCACGTTCGCCTCGACGTGTATGCGGCGCGAGGTGTTCTCGCGCAACACCACGTTGGGGGTCGGCTGCATCTGCACCTTCGCCAGATCGCCCAGCCGCACGCGCTGGTCGTCCCGCCCGTCGAGCAGGAGGTTGCCCACACTCTCGATGCTGTTGCGGGTCTCGGGCGTGCTCCAGACGTGCACCTCGATGTTCTTCCCATCCCGCCAGATGTCGCCGGCCTCCTCGCTCGCGATGAAGGCGCCGGCGGCCCGCCGCACGTCTCCGGGCTTGATGCCGTACCGCGACGCGGCGGCGAGATCCACCTGGATCCGGATTTGTGGGATTTCGAGTTGGAAATCGGTGTGCAAGTTGATGATGCCGTCGATCCCGGCCATCAGCGCCTTCACCTCCTCGGCCTTCTGCCGCAAGACACCCAGGTCGTCACCGTAGATACGCACCACGATGGCCTCGCTGGTGCCGGTGAGGACCTCTTTGATGCGCTCCCGGAGGTAGGTCTGGACATCGCGATACAGTCCCGGGTAGCCGTCGACGGCCTCCTGGACGGCCGCACGGGTCTTGTCGTAGTCGGCCGACTTGTCGATGCTGATCCAGTTCTCGGCGAAGTTGATGCCGTAGGGCTCGTCGGCCAGGGTGCCCTGCCCGATGTGGGCACCGAAGTTGCGGACCCCGGGGATGGCGCGCAGCTCCTTGCTGGCCTGCGTCACGATGCGGTTCATCTCCGGGTGCGAGGTGCCCGGCCGGCCCACCCAGTGCATCAGGAAGTCGCGCTCCTTGAAGTCAGGAAGGAGTTCCTGGCCGAGCCGTGGCCACACCACGAGGCCGGCCAACACCATGACACCGATGGTGGCGTACGCGGGGGCCGGCGTGCGGACGACCCGGGAGAGAACCGCCTCGTATCCACGCTGAAGCCACCGTACGACAGGGGACTCGCGCTCCGCGAGGGGCGCGTTGGACAAGAAAATCAGAGCCAGCGCTGGGGTCACGGTCAGTGCGACGATCATGGATACGCCCAGGGCCAGCCCATAAGAGAGAGCCAGTGGCTTGAAAAATGCGCCGGACAGGCCCTCCAGCAAGAAGACGGGCAAGACGGCCAGCACTTCGATCATCGTTGCGGACACGATGGCGCCGCGCACCTCGAGCGAGGCATCGAGAATAATGCTCACCAGCGACTTGCCGCTGCCCTCCCTACGATGCTGGCGCAGACGCCGCACGACGTTTTCTATGTCGATGATCGCATCGTCCACGATGTCGCCGAGGGCGATGACGAACCCCGCCAAGATCATCGTATTGATGGTCGCACCAAGCTGGTAGAGCACGAGCAGCGCTGTCATCAGGGACACCGGGATCGCCACGACGCTGATCAACGCGACCCGCCAGTCGTATAGGAAGACCACAAGCACCAGAACCAGGAGGAGAGCGCCGATGAGCATCGCCGTGGTAAGATTGTTGATCGACATCTCGATGAAGGTCGCCGGCCGGAAGATGGTGGTGTCGATCTCGATTCCCGGCAGGCCGGGCTGCATCTCCGCCAGCGCCTCCTCCACCCGGCGGGTCACCTCCAGGGTGTTGCCCCACGGCAGCTTCTCCACGATCATCATGATGCCGACGCCGTCGTTGATGATGGCGTCACCGTTCATGTGAGGTTGCGTGTCCCGCACCACCCTGGCCACGTCGCCGAGGACGACGGGCTCGCGGCCCCGCGGCACCTCGAGCGGTATCATGGCCAGCTCCTCGGGCGTAAGTTTCGGCAGGATGTGCCGGATGCCGAGCCGCTGGTTGGGGGTGTCGATGAACCCCCCGGTACCGATCATAAATCCGGTGCGGAACTTGAGCATCCCCACGTCGAGGGCGTCGGCGCTGGCCTCCATGACGCTGAGCAGCGAGACGTCCTTCTCCTGCAGGCGTTCGGGGTCCACCTGCACCTGCATGACGCCCCACCGATCGCCCCAGATGGCCACGTTCGCCACACCGGGGACCCGCATCAGCCGGGGGCGTATGGTCCAATAGGCAATCAGCGCGGTGTCGATTAAGGTCTGAGTGGATTTGTCCTTCGTGGACAGGCCGATCTTCAGGGCCCGGCTCGTGGACGACAGGGGCTGGATCATGAAGGGGGAGGTCGCCCAAACCGGCAGCGTCACGGTCGCCTCACGCACGCGCTCCTGCACCCGTAGCCGCGCGTCAAAGAGATCGGTCCCGGGTTTGAAGATGAGCACGATGTCGGACAGATCGGCAATGGACCGGGAGCGCAGAATATCGAGCCCCGGCAGGCCGTTCAGGACCTGCTCCATCGGCACTGTGACCAGCTCCTCGACCTCCGCCGCGGACAGCCCCAGGCACAGGACCTGGATCTCCACCTTTGGCGGGGCGAACTCGGGGTAGACGTCAACCGGCATGTTACGGATCTGCGTCACCCCGAAAAAAATCAACATCGCGGCCGCGAGGACCACGAGAAAGCGCAGCCTCAGGCTGGTTTCGACGATCCAACGTAGCATTTCTGAAGACCCTCCTCGGCGATCAACGTCCAACCTCGAAGTCGGTACGGAACGGGTTGGCCGCTCCGCCGGTCACTATTGCACCGCATCTCGCTCCATCCCATACACGGCTGGTTCCCGGCCCCCCCCGAACCGCAGGTAGAGCGCCGGCAGGACGAACAGGTTGACCAGCGCGGCAACGAGGAGCCCGCCGAGGACGGTGGCGGCGAGGGGAGCCACGATCTCCAGGCCCGACACGGCGCCATAGACCAGCAGCGGGACCAGGGTCAGCGCGGCGGCCAGGGTGCTCAGCACGCTCGCCCCGAACCTCTGCCGCGACCCGCGCAGGACCAGGTCGGGCCCGAAGGCCTCGCGGTCCTCCTGCTCGAAGCGCTGGTAGCGGGCGATCAGCAGGATGCCGCCGCGCACCGCGACGGCGAGCACCGTGAGGCCGCCCATCAGCGAGAGGACCGACAGGGTGCCCGGCAGCAGGGAAGCGGCCAGGGCCGCGCCGGCAAGCGGCACGGGCAGAAGGGCGAAGAGCAGCGCCGCGAGCCGCCAGCTGGAGAAGCGGGCGTGCAGCAGGAAGAACACGGCGACCAGGGCGGCGATGGCGTAGCCCAGCAGGTAGCGCTGGGTGGTCCGCCGCTCCGCGGCCTCTCCGAGGACCTCCACGTGGTGCTCGGCGGGGAAGGTCATCCCCTTGAGGCGGGCCTTGACGTCGCCCGTCACCGCGTCGAGGGACCGCCCCCGCACCTGTGCCGTGACGTCCACGTACCGCGAAACGGCGTCGTGCTTGATGACGGAGGGGTTCGGCCGGATCCGCACGTCGGCGACGTCTTCGAGGCGCACCTGACCGCCGCCCGGGGTGTCGATGAGCAGCTCGCGGATGCTCGTCAGGCTGTCGCGCTTGCCGGGCTTGCCCCACACCACGACGTCGAAGATCTTCTGCTCATCGAACAGGCTTCCGGCGGTGATGCCGGACACCATGGTCGCGGCTGCACGCCGGACGTCACCCGGCTTGACCCCATGGGCGGCGGCCTTGGGGACTAACACCTCGATCTCCGCGGTCGGCTCGAGGGCCTGGAGCCTCACCTGCGGGTCGACCAGCCCGGCGACACCGGAGATGATCTTCGCCACCTGCTCCGCCTTCTCACGAAGCACCTTGTAGTCCCTGCCGTACACGCGCACGACCAGGTCGTCGTCGGTGCCCGCGGTCACCTCTCGGATGCGCATGTCCGGGTAGGTGGTCACCGTGGTCCGCAGGCCGGGGTACCCCTCCGCGAGTATCCTCTTGACGGCGCCGACGGTCGCGGCGTAGTCGGCGGCGGGGTCGAGGCTGACCCAGAGGTCGGCAGAGTCGACGCTGATCAGCTTGTCGGAGTTCGAGGCGCGCCCGACGTGCCCGCCGACGTTGCGCACGCCGGGGATGGACCGCAGTTCCTTGCTGGCCGCGGCGGCGATCCTGGCCATCTTGGGCAGGGACGCGCCGGTCACGCCCTCCCAGCGCACCAGGAGGTGGCGGTCCTCGAGCGCCGGGGCCAGGCTCGGGCTGCCGAGCTGCGCCACCACCCCCAGGCCGCCCAGGGCGACCACCGCGGCCGCGGCGGCCATCCACACCGGCCGCTGGACGACCGCGCCCAGGAGGGCGAGGTACCCACGCCCCAGGCGGTCGGCGAGGGGGGACTCGGCGTCCCGGGCCGTCCCCCGGGACAGCAGCGCGACCGCCAGGGCCGGGGTGAGAGTGAGGGCGACCAGCATCGAGACGAGCACCGCGAGCGCATAACTCAGGGCCAGCGGTTTGACGAAGGCGCCGCTCACCTCGCCGAGCACGAGCACCGGCACCACCGACACGATGACGATCGATATGGCCGTGAGGATCGGGCCGCGCATCTCCAGCGAAGCCGCCACGATGGTGTCGATCACGGAGGCGCTGCCGCCCTCGGCGCGGCGCTGCTGCAGCCGCCGTCTCATGTTGTCGATATCGACGATGCCGTCGTCGACGATGACGGCGAGGGCCATCACCAGCCCGGCGGCGATCATCATATTGAGCGTCGCGCCCAACGCCGAGAGCACGAGCCACGCGGCGGTGAGGGACAGGGCGATCGTCAGGGTGGCGATGAGCGCCGCGCGCCAGTTGAGCAGGTACGCCCCCATCAGGAGCACGAGCAGGACGAGGCCGACGCCCAGGGCCCCGACGATGTGGTCGCGCGCGATCTCGACGAAGGACGCCGCCCGGAAGATGGTGGTGTCGATCTCGACACCCGGCAGGCCCGGACGCATGGCGTCCAAGGCCTCCTCGACCCCGCGGGTCACCTGCGAGACGCTGGTGCCGGGAGAGCGCTCCACCACGAGCATCACGCCCGGCTTGTCCTGGACGATCGCGTCACCGATGAGCGCCTGGTGGTTTTCGACCACGTCGGTCACTTGACCGAGGGTCAGCGACCGGTCCTCCGCGCCCTCGATCGTCACCTGGGCAAGCTCCTTCGCCGTCTTGATGGGCTGGACATGCTGGATCTCGATGCGCTGGTTGGCGGTGTCGATGAAGCCGCCGATACCGGGGGTCGAGGCCTCCACGAAGGTCAGGGGCGAGGACCACATGGCGTTGCCCGCCGTGCGGATGACCTTCTGGAGCTCAACGTTGTTCCGGCGCAACCGGTCCATGTCGACCAGGACCTGGAGCTGCCTGTCCCGCAAGCCCCAGATGGACACGTTGGCCACACCGGGCACGCTGAGCAGGCGTTGCCGGATCTTCCAGCGCGCGAGCACCGAAAGATCGATGAGTGAGAGCTTCTTGGAGGACAGCCCGATCATCATGACCCGGCTCGTGGTCGCGACCGGGTTGATGACGTTCGGCTTCTGCGACACCTGCGGCAGGGCGGGCACCATGGTGAGACGCTCCTGGACCACTTGTCTCGCGCGGATGGGGTGGGTTCCGGGCTCGAAGATCATCTCGATCGACGACAGGCCGGGGAGGGAGTCGGAGCGAATCTTGTGCAGCCAGGGTATTCCGTTGAAGAACTCCTGCTCCATCGGGTTGGTGATCAGGTTCTCCACCTCCTCCGGGGCGAGCCCGAGCGCCTCTGTCTGAACCTCGACGCGCACCGGCCCGAAGTCGGGGAGGGCCTCGACGGGGGTATCGCGAAGCTGGAGGATGCCCATCGCCAAAAGAGCGGCCGCCATGGCTATGACCAGCAGCCGAGACCTCACACTCGCCTCAACGATCCACCGCATCATGGTTGGCCTCCTCTCGGGTTCTGCCGCAAGTTCTCCGAACATACTTTTCGAAGCTTCAGGCTTGATCCAACGATCCCGGGTATCATTTTCCAAAGCCGAGTTCGGTACCGAGCAACAGGGCCGCTCCGACCGTCACAACTTTCGTGCCACTGGGTGGCCCGTCCTCCAGAACCGCCACGTCACCCTCAATATAATCAACGTCGACTTTGTGTCGGACGAAGACGAGGGGTTCGGGGTTTGTGTACACCCAGGTATTGCCATGCACGTCGTATAGCACCGCAGAGTAGGGGACGACCTTCCGCCTCTTCCCCTTACCCGACAGAGGAAGCCTCACACGCACACGTTGCCCCGGGGCCAAGCCGTTCTCTGGGCTGTCTACCACATAGTACAGCGCCGCGGTCGGCTTTTTGGGGTCGTGAGCAGCCAGCGCCTCGACCGGCTGGGCCGCCAAACCCGGCCCCTCGTCGTCGTCGTCGTCGCCGCCGCGGGCTAGAGGCAGGACGCGTGCGGGTTGGCCCTGGTCCACCTTCTTCAGCTCACCCCGAGAAAGGGGCACACGCACCCCGACTCGGCTGCGATCGGCGACCTCGGAAGGCGCCTGGCCTGATGCTTCAACTTGGCCTGGTGCGAACTGGCGATATACCGTCTCTCCCTTCGAAGGATCGGTTCCAGGTACGGGAGCGCTGGCGTTGCCCGACGCTGCCGCCAAGGCCACGACCTCACCCCTCACCATCCGCTTCCGCGATACCTGCGCGTCACGAACTGGGGCCGTCTCGATGCCGAGCCGTTCGGCCGCCTTCTCGGTCAAAACCACTCGCTTGAGGTCCGTACCGGGGATAGGCTCAACCTTGGCGGGTCCAGCCTTGCTTGCCTTCTCTGAGGTCGCCGAAAGTGGCAGACCGGCAATGATCAGTACCCCGATAAGTGCCAGAACCAACGATCGATTACTGCGCAGCATCTCGCTTCCTCCTATTGATTGCTGAACTTTGTCCACATCGCGAGCTCTCGACATGACATCAAGCATCGACTACTGTGACTGGGACTTCAGCGAGGAACGCTCTTACCATTCGAAGGTCAGCCGCGAGGTAAATGTGTCAGAATCTCTGCCGGTGCCGCCGAGAGCACTTACAGCGTAGTCCTCGTCGTGGGCATACTCAAAGGCGAGTCGGAGGAAGTCAAATATCCAAGTGCCAACGGTTGCCAGTAGTCTCGTCTTAGGAAATGCCCCTGCCAACTCATAGCTTTGCGAGTAGCCGAAAGCAACATAAGTCATTTTACCGAGAATCTCAGTCGTATAGCCGCCTTCGATCATCCAGGCCCTGGGCTGTATGCGGACAATCGTGTCCGCTCCCGCAATTGTCTTGATAAATTGAACGTCACGAAGGGCGGCAGTATATTCCGTGACGAGCGAAAAACCGCCCATGAGAAATCTGGCGTGTGCGGAGATACCAGGTGTATACTCGGCTGTCAGGGCAGCCGGAAAGGCGCTGGTCAAGCCATCCGAATCAAAAACAGAGCTGATCATGTTAATGCCGGCCTCAAACGCTATATTGTCGTTTTTCATACGATACCCAACAGTGGCGCCGTAGTGTTCAATGTGATCTTGACCTCCGCCTTGATTGGTTCGACCGTTGAAAACGTAGAAGCCCGCATTGAAACCATTCATCTCGAAGCCAAGCAATACAGCATCTTCTTTCGTTTCAAACACCTCTATGGTCAGTGGGTCTGTAATGGTCAGCACGTCTCCAACCGTGGCGCCTGTAGAGATACCGAAAGGCACAACAACCCGGCCTGCCCTCAGGAGGAGGGGAAATTCTGCGGTATTGCCAATTATGATAAACGCCTGATCCACAGTGAATACATCTCTATCACCATCCCATTGGGCTTGGAGCGTTCCCGTGACCCACTCGTTTGCCGTGATGTCAAAGTCAAACTCGGCTGTTTTCAGTGCAATAGTACTCTGAGTCACGTCGGCGAAATCCCTACTCCATGCGACTTCAAACTCGATGGCCCCGCCGAACTCCACATGTGGCTTAAAAATGAGCGCCAGTCCTTCGGCCGGCTTGGTCGGCTCTTTAGCCGCCTCTATTGCAGCTTCTACGGTCGGCTCTTTGGTCGGCTCCCTAACAGTAACAGCTTCTTCGGTTGGCTCTTTGGCCGGCGCTTTGGCAGCCTCTTCGGTCGGCTGCTCCTGTTTAGTCATTGTTGCTTTGACCTTAGTCATTTCTGCTTCCAGTTCGCCGACCCGTTTTCGAAGCTCCTGGTTCTCCGAAATGACCTCTTGCATCATGCGTTTGAGATTCTCTAGCTCCCCAGCAGGTACCCCTTCCTCGGCCCAGGCAGTTGACCCGACTAGAACGCACACCGTTGATGCCGCCACCACGCTGCTTTTCATTCTCCAGTTCTTCATGTATTTTTCCTCTTTCTAAGTCAGCGCCAAATTCTTCGGCATCTCTTAACCACTCAACCAGCAATCTTGCGCCAACACTAGTTCGGCCACTCACTCGTTCTAACAATAGGCTGCCCTTTCAATCTCAAGCTCAATCAGGAGCTAGCCGCGACCAAACGGCCGTACCACACTCATGGGCTTTCTTCCAAGGAGCAGCTATCTGGCTCGATCCAGCAATTAGGGCCTCGGCCGATTTAGGGAACCTCTTGGGCTCCATGTTTCTTTTGGTTAGGATTTTCCGATCCGAAAAATAAAAACGCCTCGCGGAGAAACCTAATCCTCCTTGAGGCGCCTTGGCCTCCGGGGACGGGACCGGCCTTGGGTCCGTCCGCAGATCCTAAGATTGAAAGCCAGTATGTGCTTGGCACTGTAGCAAAGCCTCCGCCCCGTGTCAAGA
>Ga0209342_10008969_pt1 | contig 10026 bp, 10 predicted proteins | sample RifCSP16_2_FD_184023 | JGI IMG/M metagenome (GOLD analysis project Ga0209342, IMG submission 184023) | Soil microbial communities from Rifle, Colorado - Rifle CSP2_sed 16_2 (SPAdes) (version 2) | ecosystem: Environmental > Terrestrial > Deep subsurface > Rock core/Sediment | place: Rifle...
ATTTTTGGCAAGCGGGGAAAAATAAAACACTCACGATAAACCAGCGAACATGTTGCAACACTGTCTTCATAATGTTTTGAACCTTTGAAAGGTTCTTCCATTCATCTTTATTAATTTCAAAAACCCCATTAAAGAAAAAAGTTTTTTATTTATTAGCCTGAGAATTAGGCCCCTTTTTCTTTCCGCCTGCGCCAACATATGTCAATATTCTTTTATTGTACAATTTTCTTTTTCTTGCACGACCAGTTGTCGTCTTTTTCTTTTCAGCCTTTTCAACTTTTGGAGTTTGAGCCTTGACTTTTCCGGCACGAGCAAGAGAACCATGAATTTTACCCATTTTGTGATTCCAACATTGTCCAACTAAAAAAATCAATTTTTTAGTCCAGTTTTGTAAATATTATTTACAAAACTATACATACCCTTTTTCGCTTTTTCTTCTTTCCCTCCACCTTACTCAATGATGTTATAATAGCCTCATCAAACATCTCCTTTAACCCCTTTTGCGTCAAAGCCGAACACTCACGATAAGAACTCGCTCTTATCTTGCGTGCGCAGTCTATTCCTTCCTCAAAACTAACCATTTTCATTCCAACTGAACTCATTTGTTCAATCACCTTTCTATCACACCTCAAATCAACCTTTGTCCCAACTAACAAAATTGGCGTAAAAGGACAATGATGGTTCACTTCTGGAACCCACTTTTCCACCACATTGTTAAATGAATTTCTACTTGTAATCGAAAAACAAATTAGAAAAACATCTGTTTGCGGATAACTCAACGGTCTCAACTTGTCATAGTCCTCTTGCCCAGCCGTGTCCCATAAACTTAAACTATACACCTTTTCATCTATAAGAACATTGGCTGAATAATTATCAAAAACAGTAGGAATATATTCACCCGGGAAACAACTTGTAGTATAAGAAATTAACAAACAAGTCTTTCCCACCGCCCCATCACCAACAACAACAGCTTTTATAGTCTGCATTATTTTTACATTTTATTTTTTATTTTTTCCCTTTGGTTTTGGTTTTTCTTCTTCCTCTTCTTCCTCTTCACCTTCTTCCTCTTCACCTTCTTCACCTTCTTCTTCACCTTCTTCTTCACCTTCTTCTTCACCTTCTTCCTCTTCACCTTTTTCTTCTTCACCTTCTTCTTCTTCACCTTCTTCTTCACCTTCTTCTTCACCTTCTTCTTCTTCACCTTCTTCTTCACCTTCTTCACCTTCTTCCTCTTCTTCACCATCCAAATTCCAGCCTTTTTCTTTACAGGTATCTTTTTGTTTTGCAGAAAGGGAAATCTTTTTGGTTCCTTTCAAAAAGCCAATGATTGTTTTATCGGTTTTGCTTTTGATGATATAAGAGCCTCCCATGATCCAAAATCCATCTTTTCTTTCAATGAATTCATTATTCACTTTGTAGCCTTTCTTTTCAAGACTTTCCTTTTGTCGTGATGAAAGGTTTGTTTTTTGTTTTCCTTTCAAATATCCAACAATTTCATTTTTGTCGACAATATAAGATGTTCCTTTGAGGACCCTGAAATTATCTTTTTTTTCTGTTTCGATTTTTGAGGCTTTTTCATCCTTTGAGGCTTTTTCATTCTTCTTTGAGGCTTTTTCATTCTTTTTTGAGGTTTTTTCATTTTTTTTTGAGGTTTTCTTTTCCTGTTTGGGATTTTCTTTTTCCATGTTTTCTTTTTCTTTTTTGGCTTTTTGTTCATATTTTGTTTTTTCTTTTGCCGAAAGGGCCTTCCACATTGCCCCGAGTTCTTTCATCATTTGTTTTTTGTCTTTGACTTTGTCTTTTTTTTCAGAACAAAAGATCATGTATGAATTTCTGGCTCTCTTTTTCTTTGGTTCAGATTTGATTGCTTTCAATTCATCAATAATAGTTTTAATATCTTCAGAATTCTTTCCAAGAACTTTTCGAAGAGCGCTGTTGATTTGTTTTTCGGTGTATGTGAAAGGCATTGTTGTGATGTTGTGTGATTCCAAACACTGTTGTTTTTCAAAAATCAGTTTTGGACATCCGTTTTTGGACTGTTTCTTTATGTTCTTTTCTTTGCTGCTTTCACACGTGTGTTTTGAAACTCTTCTACTGCTTTCTCTTTCAAATAAATAAAAAGTTTTTCCAAATCAATAGGGATTTCAGGAAGAAGAGGATTGTTGAAATAGCAGATTTTAAGGTTCGGATAAAGATGAGAGAGAGAAAACGGAAAGGAAAAGAGATCGTTGTTGTTGCAATAAAATGTCTTGAGATTTGAAAGATTTCCAAGAGAAAAAGGAAGAGATTCAAGTTGATTGTTTTCGCAATAAAACTCTTTCAAGTTTTGAAGAAGTCCAAAGTCAGAAGGAAGAGATTTCAACTCATTGTCATGGCAATCAAGAATACGTAAATTTTTCAATTCACAGAGAGAAGAAGGAAGTTCTTGGAGATCACAATCGGAACAATATAACTTTTCCAAGGCTTGAAGAAGACAAAGGTCAGAAGGAAGAGATTTCAACTTATTCCCACAGCAATTAAGGATACGTAAGTTTTTCAATTCAAAGAGAGAAGAAGGAAGTTCTTGGAGATAACAATTGGAACAATTAAACTCTTCCAAGGCTTGTAAAAGTCCAAGATCAGAAGGAAAATATTTAAAATGATTGAAACTGCAATCAAGGATACGTAAGTTTTTCAATTCAAAGAGAGAAGAGGAAAGTTCTTGGAGATCACAATTGGAACAACAAAAGTCTTCCAAGGCTTGTAAAAGTTCAAGGTCAGAAGGAAGAGATTTCAACTGATTCTTACTACAATCAAGGATACGTAAGTTTTTCAATTCAAAGAGAGAAGAAGGAAGTTCTTGGAGATCACAATGGGAACAATTAAGAAATTCCAACTTGATCAGAACAGAAATCTTTGAAACAAGAAGAGGACCATGTTCATTTGGTTTCGAAGAAAAAGAACCAGAAAGATCAAGTTTTCTCAAATTCACAAGAGAATCAAGTTTGGAAAGGAAAAATACCAGTTCCTTTGAACCATCTTCAGGAAATTTGTAGAAGGTCAATAAAGGCAAATTTTTAGGAGAAAGATCTCCTTCAAATTTAATTTCTTTTTCCTGATTGGAATACATTGTTTGGGTGTTGTGTGTTCGTATGGATTCCAACGCTGCAATCCCGAAAAAATCAGTTTATCAGGCTGTACATCCTTTTGATGAGAGAGGCCACATCTGAACACACGTTAACTATCGCTGTGATAAAGTCAAGAAGATCACGTGGAACTGGCATTGAAATCAAGACAAATTCCTATTGAGAAAGTGTAGTAATATCTTATATATTATTTTATAATATATAAGCAAATCAGTTAACAGCATTCAGTATTATACCATGAATTGAAAGAGACATTTCCAATGTATTTTGTATAATTGTTCTTAAATAGATGATCTGCTGTTTTCGCAAGAGGTGGCTCGCCAAAGTTTCCAAAATAACAGACACCATGACGTGCTTCTTTTCCCAATTTCCAAGGGAAAACACACAAACGGGTCAGAGCATTGTAAATGCGATAGTCAATTTTATCCTGAACACCATCAAGGGTGGAAAGCATAAATTCCGTCTGATCCACGGAAAACATGGGGGCAAACCCATCCGTGTATTTGAAAAACTTTTGAGAATCAATAAAGTCACATAATACGTCATACCAAATGTTATAAAACTTACATTTGTTCAATTGGGAAAATAATTTTGTGAAATCTTTTGCATCAATAGTTTTAATAATTTTTGAAATATTATAGTCATAGTAGCCATCATAGTTTCTGAATTTTTTATCCATAAATTTGCGTTCTTCAAAGGGAAGTTTTTCCAAAGAAGAATATTTCATACAATCATAACATTCAGGATATTTATAGTTTTCCAACCAGATCAAATTTGGCTTTTTAATACACATTGGACCCTGACATTTCCCTATGATAACCATAAGGTCATATCGACACATTGGACATTTTACAACGAGTTTTCCTGATGTCTCCATATAAATTGCACAGGAGTGGCAGCAAACTGGATGACCACATGGCTCTGCATTGTAAATTGAATCCTCAGAAAGGCAAATAATACAAGACATTGTGATTTCTATGTGTTGTTCCGAGAAAAATCAATTTTCCACCGTTGCCACACCATTGTTTTTCATCTCTGTTTATCAAGTTTCTTCCTCTTCGTGTGTTTTACCTTTTCTGTCGTCGCCACCAAAGTGTTTTTTCATTTCTGTTTTTTGTTTCTCCTCTTCTTCGTGTTCAAGTTTTTCCCTTTCTTCTTTCATGTGCATTGCTTTTTCAGCCGCTGTTTCCATTTTTTGTTTAATATGGTCTTTCTCTAATGCGTTATGCATTGCTGTCGCCAATGTTCCTTCGCTTTTCTCTGCAATATTTTCCCCAGGTTTTGGCAAAAATATATGTGTCCGCCCATCCTCCTCAATATTTTTAATAGGCTTGTATGATTTTGTCATTGGGGTAAAACTTTCGGGCTGTTGGAGACTAATATTATCCAATAACTGCTCAAACCAATTATCGAGTTTAAGTCCATCATAAATTTTATATTGGCCGGAGGAGTATAAAACTATTATAGATGGTATTTTTTACTGTTGATGATATTTCTCACTTTTTCAGAATCGAGAGAAATTGCATGAAATCCATTTATGATTTCAGTTGTATTTTTCATCTCAATGCTTTTATTATTTTTTCTGCTGTAAAACAAGATAACATTTGAAACCGACATTATTAATTAGATTTTTTAAAATATTTGTATGGTTATTAAATAATGAGTTTTAAAGTAAAAATAAACGGCAAAAATTATAACTGGTATTACTCTGACAATGAGGATACCATTAGACATATGGTTGCGCTCAACGAGGGTACATTTCAACAAAATATTAAATTTACCCAGTTTAATTTAGCCAAAAATAAAATAGTCATTAAACTATTATCCACTCAATTGACAAAATTGTCTATAAATACACTCATTGACACTGTACAGAACATTGCAAAAGAATGGAATTCAGATACCACTACAATAGCATTGGAATGGTTGACAATAAATAACTATAATACTAGTGTATATGCCGACAAATTAAAAGCCATTAATGAGACTGATTTTTGGAATAAGGATGCTGTTGATAATTTGCGCAATATGTACGAAGAACGGCTCGACTATGAATTAAAACAATTAGAAAAATTAACCAAGAATGAAGAGACATATAGGGCTGAATATACAAAATTCAAAGAGGTTCCAATCACTAAATTTTACACAGACTCTATTATTGTTGAATATGAATTGGAAATTATAAATGCAGACCCATTTGAAATGTTTGATAATGCTGTGTTAAAAGACAATATAAAATTCATGCGATTAAGCTATGAGGGAAAAATCTTTTACAAGTTTAATGTTATACCAGACAAAGACTGGCTGGAAGGCGAGGAGACCCTTATTATTAAAATACAGGGTGCAGAGGAATGGGAGACTGCCATTATCAACATGACCGATACTGGGTCATTCCTGCAGTTTGATGTGGCAAATAAAAAACAGGAGGAGACGTTGGTCGTCAATTTATTAAGCATTTTCAGGGGAATTGAAATAAAAAAGAAAAATAGACGGGAAAAGGGTATAAAGGGCAATTTTGCCATCCCCGATAAAACCATAAACAGAGATGTATTACTTGACCTCATAACAAATGAGCCTTTAATCTCCCATTATTTTTATGTTGATGAAACACAGGAAACAAGTTCTCGAAAGAATGTTTTATACATTTATTATTCGCCGGGTGAAAATGAACAGATTACGATGTTTTTGTCAGAAAAGATAACCTCGCGTAGTGACGAGTATTTAAAACAAGGTGATTTGACCCTATATACTCCATATATAAATATAAGAATTTTCAAGGCTCAAAGTGAGGAAAAGGTTTTGTTATTTAGTAAATTTTTTTCCATTGTTTTAGATATTTATGAACATAAATTTAATAAAATTATGGCAGAGTATAAAAAAATTATACCCACATTTAAATCCGAAAAGAAAAAAAAGGTTGGCAGCACTAATAAAAAATTGGTCGCCCTTCAAATGCAAGATCAAAATCTCTTTGTATTTGGTTATCCGATAAAATGTGAGAGAAAGAAACAGCCAATACCAATAGATAAATCAGAGGTAAGCAAATATAAGAAAAAAACACAGGTTTTAAATTATCCGACCGGGAGTGACAATTATTTTATATGCGATGATCCCAAATTTAAATTCCCGGGAATTATTAAAAATAATTTGACAAATGTTGAAGAATATGCATATTTGCCCTGTTGTTATAAAGAAGATCAAACAGTTGGAAATAAATTATTGGCCGGTTATCTCAGAGAGGAGACTAAACCGAAAACAAAACAAACCGGAACTATTATTATGAAAAAGGCTCTATCCTATGGAAAAATAGGATATCTACCCAAAAATATTTATCTTTCATTCAAAAAGGAAATGATATTAAGGGAAGGAGTTCCATTTGGAGTAAATAGTTTTATTTCAGCTGTATTATTGGCTGTGGACGAGGATTATGAAAAGGCTGATGAAAAGGAACAATTTGTGCGTGATTTTAGGAATAATATTGTAAACTATGAGGATGCGATTCAACAGATTTATGGAACCAGCCGGGAAACATTTATAAATAACATTAAAAATCCAGAACATATTTTTGACAGCAAATTATATATTGGATTATTGGAACATATTTTTAACTGTAGAATCATCGTATTTATAAAGGATGATGACGAATCAAATGGCGATATTGAACTACCAGCTTTTTCCCATGGTTATTTATATAGGCGGTTGGATGACGAGAAAAGACTGATATGTATTTATAAACACTATGGAATGAGGAGCGATAACCTTCAAAATCCTCATTATGAACTGATTATTATGAAAAAAGGCTCCGTCATTACAAGAATCTTCAATGACCAGAAATTAAATAAAAATTTGGACCTTTTTATGGCCCAAAAATATAAATTATATATTGGGGACACTTTATATACACCTAAAATACAGATTCCGGAGCCAGATGGTCAAACTATTGATCAATTTGGCAAAGCAATTGGATTTACATTTAAGAATATTTATTTATCTGTATCACCGGTTGTTCCGAGTGTTGGTGTTAAAATAGTTGTAAAGCCGGAGATAACTGCGCTGAAAAAAGATGTTTTACAATTTGTAAAGGAGAATAATTATAATATTCTATCACAGGATATATCTGGGGATAAATCAATTGGTATAGTTGTGAGGATTCCTGGTATAATCTATAGTCAAATAGGTTTCAAGGCGGCGAATAAATTAGATGGTATGATGGAAACAAGTAGCAAGAATATTTTTTTATCATCGGGAAAGGACTATTTAAACGAGTTTATTTCGCATAAAAAAACGGCTGCTTGGATAGTTCAATTGTTGTTATTTTCCTTTTCACTTTGGTTTAATGAGAAATTGACCGACTTGCAATTTGAGGGGGAATACAAGACTGCAGAAAAGATGTACAATACCTTTACAGAGTTCCTAATTAATTCAATGAATACATTCATGTCAAAGAATATTTCTATAAAGGATGATGTTAAATATCCGATAAATGTCCCAAGATATTTAACAATAAACAATGGCTTTTTCAAGAATGACAAACTGATATTGGATAAAAAGGTAAATGACAAATTGGCTATTTATGTTGTACATTTAATACGCCAAGACCCTCAATTTGTCATAAAATATTCTCTTGTAAAAAAATATTTGGATGAATACTACGTTTATCCATCTGATTTCAAACAGCAAAAAAGTACTATTATTTTTATGAATACGGAAAGTGTGCTAAATTGGATTGATTTAAAGGAATATTTGGGGGAAAATACAGCTCTGAATATGCCTGATCCCCGCATTAAAGAGCCATTTTATTTTTGGCATTGGAATTTGAACCATGGAAAGCCTGTAATAATCCAAAATGTACTCGAAGGTGATATAAATAGGGCTCTTACAGTCTCAAAAAATTTTGTGGAGAAAAAAATAAATCTTGGATTTAATGTGGAGCCATTGGCCGATAAACCGGCCCATGCAATTATATATATTCAAAATAGGATTCTCTATACAACTGGATATGAAAAAATAGCAATATGGAAATATGATGCAAATTTTTATTCTGCTATTTTATACGATTAAATATAATTTTTTTAAAAAATATTTATTCTATTTAATGAGTGATGTAAGTTTAACTGCCCAAGTTTGGAGTTGTGCACATCCAAAAATTAATGGAGAACATGCTGAAAGAGTTCAGAGCGCAAGAACATTTGATACTCAATTGAATTTGGCGAGTGGAATATACAAAGATGCAAATGATGCTTATTCTGGCCGTCCCAGTTATCATAATGCAGCCAATGGAACTAACGGCCTTTATAGCCTTGGTTATGCCGGTTTGAATCCAACGGCATTTATAAATTTGGAAAACGATTTGAGACAGGTGGAATACCTTTCAACTGTACCAAATACCTCTTTCTATGATACCTTGGAGGGAGCAAATCGTGCGGCCTGGACGAGCCAAAGAGCAGGCTCATCCGGTGGAATGTGTGGAATGTATAATGGACCTGATGCCTATGTAAATGTCCCGGTTCAAAATCCACAACCAATGGGGTTGAATTCTGTTCAAAGAAAAAATTATTTGGCGGCCTTGTATAGTCAATACAGAAAAAATTAAATTATTAATTAAATATTTTTAATTAATAATGAAAAAACTCACAAAAACACAATCTGGATATATAAATCCACCTCCAAAGTCTCTCTGGCCAATAAATGGAAAAGGGATTAGATGTAAAACATGTATTTACTTTAAAAGAAATGCATGCGCAATAGTAAGCGGATCTATACATCCACAAGCATGCTGCAATTTATGGGCCTTGAAAAAGCCAAAAACAAATTTTATATGTGGCGAAGATATAGAAGATATTCTCATTGATAATGAATATTATTAAATCTCGTAAGACAATTGCACGCGTAAGGGAATCATTAACATTGTTTAAATGCAAGAGGATAAAAGTGAAATTTTAATTGTTTTGCATATCTCTTTTTATTTTTTCTCTTTAATCTATGTAATTCAGATAACATTTCACGATATGTTAAAACCTTTTCCTGTATATGTTTAATATACAAGTTATCTTTTTTTAACTTTTCAATATTATATTCTCCCATTGCAATCTTTGCTCCTAAATACAATGTTGCAATATTTGCATTAAATCCTCCACAACGTGCAGTTAAAAAATGTTTTAATCCATCATAACTAATTGATCCTGAAATTTTTAATACATTTAGTAATTTCATTGGAGGAACATAGATTTTTATACTGGTATAAAAAAAGTCATGATGGGGTGCTGGAACACAATGTTTTACATCCTCATCTTTTAAAATGTGCTCTGCAAATAAACTGGATCCTGACATTTTCCAATATGCCATACCATTTTCAACATTTGCAATAAAAGTAGGCGATCCAAATAACCTTTTAACATCCTTTAAATATTCCTTTGGTCTTTTATTTATCCAATTACTCATTAATTAATAAAAATATTTATGGATTTAAAATCTAACGTTATTCTTTCATTTTTCTTCTGAAAAATCGCGGATGACGTGGAATACCATCCTTTGTCAAACTCGTATATTGATATGTTATAATTGTCCCTATAGGATATGTCTTTTTATAATTTTTACGCATCTCATCCGTTAGACCTGATCCCACATTAAACGCCTTTTTCGTCTTTACATCTTTGACAATAAATGCACCTAATTTTCCAGTATACTTTCCTTCGCCCATTGTATGGCCTGTTATCTTCGCCTCTGAATCAAAGGTAGGCTTATATTTCAATAAATTTTTGCTTCTCGTTCCAGTATAAAGGCTGTCTGGCTGTTTTAACATCATTCCTTCACCCTCCATTTTTAGAATATTTTGATATTGTTTTTCAAGATTTGTTGTATTTTTTATCTCATACTGTTTCACCGCAATTATTGGACATTT
>Ga0209342_10008971_pt1 | contig 10025 bp, 12 predicted proteins | sample RifCSP16_2_FD_184023 | JGI IMG/M metagenome (GOLD analysis project Ga0209342, IMG submission 184023) | Soil microbial communities from Rifle, Colorado - Rifle CSP2_sed 16_2 (SPAdes) (version 2) | ecosystem: Environmental > Terrestrial > Deep subsurface > Rock core/Sediment | place: Rifle...
CCGAGGACGGCACGGGAGACCTGGACGTGATGACGAAGAAAGCGGGGAATTAACCAATGGACATGGAGACAATCATCCTCATTCCGTGGGCAATAGGAATCGTTTTCCTGCTCGCCCGCGACATTATTCGCTGGCTCGGAGGCAAACCATGACCACCTTCGCCGATTTCAGCACAGCCTACTTGAGCATCAAGGAAATGGAGGGGGTTGTGTCACTCGAGAGGAGCCGCTTCGCCCTCGCCAGGCTCACGGCCCATTTCGGCACGCTCGACCTCGCCGACATGACTCCCGGCTCCGTCCACATCTATCGCAGGGCACGCCTTGAGGCTGGGGTCACGCCGGCCACGGTCAACCGGGAGTGCGCTGTGCTGTCCAACCTGTTCGCCGTAGCTATTGAGGAACGTGTCGCCGAGAAGAACCCGGTCGCGCGCGTCAAGCCACTGCCCATGTACTCTCGCCGGGACCGCGTCCTCACGCCTGCTGAAATGGACCGTCTGCTCGCCACCATGTCCCATCCCCTCCATTCCATGACCATTCTCGGATATGAGACGGGCATGAGGGCGGGCGAAATACTATCCCTGCGCTGGCAGTGGATAGACGACGACGACGAGGTGATCCGGCTGCCCGACGGGGCTACCAAGTCCCGGCGCGGGCGGCTCGTGCCCCTGCATGGCCGAGCGTGGAAACTCCTGTCCGCATTACCCCGAACGGGGCCGACAGTGTTTAGCGGGTGGCGACACTATAACAACGGATGGGTACGGGCGTGTCGGCGGGCTGGTGTCGAGGACGCACATTTTCACGACCTGCGCCACACCTTCGTGACCCGCCTACGGAAGGGCGGCATCCACCATTCCGTCATCATGGCGATTACCGGCCATGCCTCCCCGTCCATGTTCCTGACCTACAATTCCGTGGATATTCAGGAAATCCGCGCGGCGGTGGCCACATGAACGAACAAAAACGCGTGCCCAATCTGGCGCCACACAAAATCCGCGCCCGCCTGGAGGAAAAGCGCTGGACACAGGCCGACCTCGCCGCCGCCATCGGAGATACCCCACAGCACGTAGGCATGGTGCTCAACGAGCATACCGTCCCACTCGCCACGTGGCCGGCGCGTGTCGCTATGGCCTTGGGACTCACCATCTCCGACATATACGAGTAGGGGTTACTGGACGTGAACGTGTCCATTGAGGCCCGCCGTGCCGGTGCCCACCGACGTGCACTCCACGGCCAGCTTATCCCCGGCAGCAAAGGACAGGGCACACGCCGCATCCGCGAAATTGGCGCTTTCTGGCAATGTCGCCGTGGCCGTTGTCGCGGCAGAGATATTCCTCACGGTCAGCACACAGTCTCCAGAGGAGGAGGCGTTGATGACCGTCAGGTAGAGCCGCACGGTCTCGCAGGCGGGCATCGGGATGCCGTCGCTGGCGCTCCCCACCACATAGGTTGCCGAGAGAGCCCACATACAGAACGAGAGGAACGGCCCTGCCTCGCGGATGACGACGCGGGCATCTACCGCCGCGGCGAAAACGTCCTGTATGGAGTCGGATTCTTCCGATGTGTCACGGGCTTTTTGGGAGAGCCGCGCAAGAGCGCGCAAAGAGCGGAGGGGCATCAGCTATCCCTCGCCGAGAGCACGCCTGACGGCGCGCGCGTGAGAGGGGGGCAATGTCGTGGCGGGCAGTCGAGGCAAGCGCAGCCACGCGCGTAGCGCGGCCCAGGAGAGCCGCAGGGTGACCTGCCGCACACCGTCAGCGGAGATGACGATGACAGTCACGGGAGGCCCTGCGCGCGAGCCATCCTCCGAATATCGTACCACCGCGAACGGGGGAGTACTGCATCATAGCGGGTCCAGCCCCGCCTCAGCCAACTTCCTGGCCACCACGTCCCGAAGCGTCGGGTGTAACTGCTGGAGGTTCAGGTCAAGGGGCTGGCCGCTCACCGCCGCCTGCTGCAACTGCGCTAGGGCGCTGATATTCGACGCCAGAGCCGCCGTCCCGGCTTCGGTCAGTGATGCCACGGCATTCGCCTTGTGGGAGGCGTTATACCGCGCCACAAGCGATGCCACGGCTTCGGCCACGGGGGCCAATTCTACGAGGAGAACGAAGGGATTCATTACAGCACCCCCTCGACCATCGGTCCGAGTATTGCCAGCACGGTCTCAATCGCTGGCGGTAGCTTCATTCCACGCTCCCGAAGGACCCGTACAGTATCTCCCAGGTTATTCACCAGCCCCTTCCCGGCACCCATCGCTACCTCGCGGTCGCAATTTCGTGCTCCCCTCGAAAGACACCCATCGAACGCCCGGACCGCCTCGGCTTGGGAGTCGGATACGGCCTCATCAAGCACGGCGTAGGTTTCCTGTAGCTGTTTGGCCTTGACTCGGTCGCGCCGTGCCTCGACTACCACGTCGTCGGCCATGAAGCTCACAACCTGCGGCCAGTTCGCTTTCAAGAGGGCGAGAGCATACAGAGTGCGCACCCCCCCCGGCTCCTTCACCGTGACCACCGTGCCGTTCGACAGATGTACGGGAATCTTGGTGGCGCATCCAAGTGCACCGCCCCCCATCAGGCAGACGGCCACGAGCATCGGCAGGAGAGGCTTGGGCGTCACGCGCACCGCCGCAGTGGTGATGAACCGCAGCGCGACTCCGCCGACGGACTGCAACGCCACGGCGAACAGAAGACGCTTTTCCTCGGTGTCGAGGAATTGCGCCAGCCATTCAATGTTGTGAGCCGCCGCGTAGGCAGCCACCAACATGACGAGATGGAACCAAATCGTCTTGCTCGTCAGAGCGTTCTTGCTGTCCATGCCTACTCCTTCAGGGTCGCATCTTCTGCGGGCACTTCCACAACATCTTCTGCCGTGCCGGGATCGCTTGGCGGCGGACTGATGCTCACCACCGCCTCGCCGTTGTCACCGAGCACGTCCTCGCGGACCACGGGCCGCCCCATCAGCGGCGCGACATAGGCGGGCGGCCTCGACTGGTCCACCACTAGCACCGGGTCGGGTACGTCCACCGGCGTCGCGTTGGCCGGTACTGTCAGGTGCACCCAGCGAGGAGGATTTACCCGCGCGCGATAATTTCGTAGCTCATCGACAAACCGGAACGCCGCGCTCTGCCCCTCAATGACGTTCCCACCGCTGTCGAGCGACAACAGTATTTCCATGGAGACTCCTCTCAGGTTAAAAATAGTAATACGTGCCTTCTATGCGGACCCATCGCCTCGGGCCGTCCGAGCGTACGTCTACATGAATGAAGTAGTTGTGAGGGTAAAGACCGATGCCCCCCTTGTCAAAGGCGGGGACGGACTCAGCATCTGCCGCCATTTGCAGAATGGACAAGCCTGCTATCGTGACGTCGGCGGCAATCCCCAGTATGTGCTTGCTGTTTGCGGCCCCGCCGACCTTGGCGTTATGCGAAGGGCAGCGAAAACCGCTGGTGATGCGCAGGGGAATATCGCCCGCCACGCGCCTCAGCGCTTCCAGGCCGTCCACAAGGTCGTGGCTGATAATGGTCTCGCATTGGGCGCACGGGCACTCGAACTCCTTCCGGGAAAAGTGCGCTGACAGGTCGCCCATCAGTAGCCGCCGCGAATGAAGTGTACGAGCCGTTCCCACGCAGCGATGACACCGGCCAGCCCGGCAGCAATCGAGACGACCACGGTACCTCCACGCTTCACCAACCGGACATCATCCTCGATAGACTCCACTCGCTCCTCGTGCTTGTCCAATCGAACATGGGCGGCGTCCGCGCGCTGCCCTGCCTTGCCGATAGATTCCGCAATGTCAACCACTATGGATTGCTGGGCGTTCCTGAATTCCTGGTTCGACTGGCGCATGACCAAGAGGTCTTGCTTCACGTCCGCCTTGAAATCCTTGAGGTCGTCGCGCATCAGCCGCCCGACCTCGCGGATGTCATCGCGCAGTGAATCCATATCGCCCATTAGACCACCGTCGGTCCCGCCGTCGGGTCCCATACGCCCGGCATAGCGAGGACTTCCATCACGTCCATACCCCCCACCCCTTCTTCGTCGTAAAGCCCCGTAATGCCAATTCCCGCCGCAGCTGAATCAATCGGTCCGCGATTCGCCCCGTCATTGTGGGACTTCACGAGCGTATTGTCGACGTAGAGCCTGTAGAGACCGCCCCCGCTCCCGTCCACCGTGGCGACAATATGATGGATGGTCGTTTCCCCATCGCTAAACACGGGGCTGGTGCTTGAAATGTCAATGGCGTCGGTCGATTGGTGCGTGACCTTGAGCAGTAATGAGCCTGCGTCATCTACGAGCAGATGCACACGGCGCTCGGTCGTCAGGCCTTTGGACCCTAGAAGTACCGCGTATTTCCCGGCGGGCGGCAGGGTGCGGATGCGCCCCAGCCAATGTAGCGACCCGTCATCCCCCGTCCACAGTCCGAAGTTGTTGATTCGCAGGCCATACATTGGATGGTCGTCAGCGGGGAGATGACACCCCCCATCCTGGATGCGCATGGCGTGCTGGAAGTTAAAATCCACATCTCCGACTTCCTCGCGGAACCCAATCGCCCCATGCGCGACTACCGCAGTAATGGTTGTGACGGTATCCCCGTCAGGAAGGTCGTCGCCCGTGACTCTGACCACAGCGGCATTGAATTCATCACTTAAAACTACAACTGCCCCTACGTACCCGGCAAGATCAGCGATGGGCGTGGCGTCCGGCTGCAACATGACCGTCCCAAACACGCTCGACCCAGGCTGCTTAAATGCCAGCGTCTTAACCCCTGACGCGCAGGTATATTTGATTTGGCCATTGCCTGCGGTCAGCCCGCCCGCGATAGGGAGGTACCCGTGGATGTGGAAGATATCCTCGTCGGTGCTAATGGCGCTCGCGTCGGAGATGTCGTGGAGTGTGTACGCCGTCCCCTCGTTCCTGAAATCAGCGTACGCCGTCTCGGTTCCGTCCCTCAATTGGTGCAGTGTCGGGCGCCATGTGGCCGGCAGCGGGCGGCGTGGACCCAGGCGCGGGGGGCCGCTATAGAAATGCACACCCGCGAGGGAGAATTGGGAATCAAAACTGCTGGCCCCAAGGAATATCCGCGAGCCCGCATGGCCCGCTGCGTCTAAACCGCCGAGCATAATTTTCGTAATGACCAGCTCGCCGTTGACGCGCAGCCAGTATGTCCCGCTCGTCTGGTCCCAATGCAGGTGAAAGTGGTGGAAATCGGCAACCTGATTCCACAGCCTGTCCGCCCCGCCGGCAGCGATGGCGTAGGAGGCAGTCTGTACGCCTGCATCGTTGTGCTCAATGGAGAGCCGCAGCTGGGGCGCGCCACCGGAGTAGAGTCTGCGCAGGTCAATTTTGTTGACCAACTCGCCGCCGTTGCCGTGTATCTCGAAGAATGAGTAGGCCTGCTGGCCCGCCGTCCCGATGAATTGGTACGGGCGCTCGAAACGCATGTAAAACTCGACGCCGCCCGTGCCCGCGCAGATGGCAGAGATGATGCTGGCGGCGGTTCCCGATGCGCCGCCGCGAATGTCGAGAGCGCGCACGACGCCCACATTTTTCAGTGCCCCATAAAAGGGGCTGTTTTGGCGGAAAAGCACACCTGCCGGAGCGTTGGCCGTGTAACCGTTGCCGCTGATATCACGCAGCCCCGCCCCGTCCGTCGCCCATGGGGGTTTGGCGAGCGTCCCGTCGTCGTCGCACGGATACAGCGCGACGGTCCCCCCGTGCGGGCGAATGGTGTTGAGGTTGTGCACGTCGAAATCTCTACCGCATGGACTCGGTAAGAATGACCTCGATTTCGATACTGCGAGCGGAGCCGATGGTCAGGCCAACCCACATCACCATTCCACGCAGCGGACCGTTCGTGGACATGCCCTCCTCGGTCGCAGTCTCCACAGTCACCGGCACCGCCGGGGAAAACTCGTTCAACACGGAGTCCCCGGCTGTTGCAGAGGGTGTCGTCGCCGCAGTCCCGGAGACGCGAATGTCGAAGTTGGAGATTGATTCCGCGGACCCGGAGACTCCCTTGAGAAGGACCTCGACGTTGAGGGCGTGCTCAATGGGGATGACGGGAGTAAAGACCACATCGCCCCCACCGGCGCTGTCGGTCAACAGGAAGTTGTGCTTGTGTTTGCGCTGCGTCGCGCCGGAGCGAAGGTCATCCTTCTGGTGCTGCGCTGTCATCGTTGCTGTTGCGGCCATAGGTCACCTCCCTTACTGGCGCCAGTCATTCGTGGGAAGGGCCGGATGGATTGGTCGCACGGCGACCAGACACAGCATGAAATGGGCGAATTGCGTCATCTCTCCCGACCATCCGGGGAAGGCCGTGGTGACAACATCCTCCAGAACGCGCGACCCGAAAATAGACAGCCCTTGATCGGCGACGCGCGCCGCCGCCTGAATCCCCTGGTCGGGATGGCCGAGTAATTGCTGGGCCTTCACCTTGGCCGCCCCGATGTTGTGCGCGCCGCTGCCGGCGATGGCCGGGGCTGTCCCGTTACCTCCCTGCTTGCGTCCGCGCTTGCCCTGTGTAGTTCCTTCCATGAGGTCTCCTTTATTCAGTCGAGATACTTCCGTGCCAACCCTTTCCCAAGAGTAGACATCCTGCGCATAAAACGCAATGCGTTCTCGCTCATAGGGGGATGCTCGCGCTCGCGCGCCTCAATATCGTCATGCTCGCGCAGATAGCGATGCACCTCCTTCCGCGCCCGCTTTTCGATTTCCTCGGGGGAATACTCTTCATGCTCTTTCCGCTCATTCTTGGCCCATTCTTTCCATGTCCCCTTGTGGTCCACATAATACTTGATACCCAAGAGAATGCTGAGCAGTGCCGCCATTGCCTTTTCTGGGTCATCCGCGTACGCGGCATCCACCTTGGCGAGGATGGGGAGCATCGGGCGCCAGAAGTTTAGGCGCGATTCATTGACCAGCCAGTAATCCTTCCCGTCCTCGGTGTACTTCACGAACCCAAGTTTTTTCTTGGCGAAGTCCGGCAGGGAGCGCAGGGTCGGAGGCAACATCTCCAGGTCTTTGGGGTCCTGATGGCGCTGCTGAAACTGATTGAACTCCGTATATTTTTCGACCAACCCCTTCAAGAGCGGGTGCATCTGCGACCCCAGTTGCGACGCCAGTTGCTTGAAGGTGCTCGTCTCCCGGCGGCGGTAGGCTTCAACCAGTGACGTCACATAGCTCAGATCGCGGAACGGCAGGTCCACTATCGGGCGTGCGCCATTATTGATGCCGATGGTGCCTATGTCTGTCAGGAACATCGGGCGCTGGGCGCGCTGTTCCTCATTCTCCGGCTCGTCAGCCGCCCGCACCACCCGCGCCACCCGTGCGTACTTCTGCGGGTAGCGCATGAACATCTTGATCTGCAAGGGAATGTTTTTACGCGGCCACATGTAAAACAGGCCGAGCCGCCCGCGTAGCCACCTTTGCTCCCACGCCGAAATGCCGTGCGTGTAATCGAAGTGGGCGTGCCGCACCGCCTCTGCCGCCTCCAGCGGCGCCACCCCGCTGGTGCGCTTGAAATAATACAGCGAGAACCGACCGAACACTTCCGAGGACTGGAAGGTCTGGCGCATCTTGTCGAGATACCGCGCGCCCAGTCGCCATTTTGCCGGGTCACGAATAACGCCGCCATACTCGCCGCCGTACCCGCCGACACCGCCGATAGCCGTCCGGCTCACGCGCTCCGACGCCGCCAGTTCTTCCATTTCCCGGAACAACTCGCCCACGGTCCTGTTCGTGTTCGGGGCCTTCTTGGCAAAGACTTCGGCAATGCGCGCGGCATTGCCCGAATGAATCGCCCCGGCCACATCCGACCCCCTCTGGTAGGCCCGCATTGTGGACGGCCTGACAATATCCATGCCGTGCCCGTAATTCTGAAAGAACATGCCGTAGATGTTGCGAAGCACTGTCCCCGGCGTCGCCAGCATCCACCCCTTCATGCGCCCGGTGACATTCACAAACGCCTTCTCGATTTCCCCCATGACCTGCGGGGTGAACATGCGCGTGTAGGAGTCGAGGAAGTCGTCAATTTCCTTGGGAACCAGAAACACATCCGCCCGGAGAGACTTCAGCGGCACGGAATGGGTCGTTTCTCCGCCGGTCAGACGTTTCGTACTGAACCCCGCAAACGTCCCGTTCTCGTCAATCTCGACCACGTGCCCGACGGCATCTTTCACCGTGCCCCTATACTCTCTCGCCACAGGGCCGCGCGCGTGACGCGCCTGCTTGACAATGCCGTCCTTATCCCACAGCGTCCAGCCTTTAGGCACGAGGACACTCGCGTTTTCGACGCTCTCCAGTATTTCCGCCCGCTCGGCCATGAGTACGGGCAGGTCAGGGTCGTCCTTGTACAGCGTCGGGATCATGTCATCCAGTTCTGCAAGACGCGGCTTCAACTTCGGGTCCAGCGCCTGCCGGTAGAGCTGGTCCTTCGGCAGCTTGCTCATGGTGATGTCACGGGCGAAGTTCTCCACCTCGCGCTGCACGATGCGCCTTTCCATAGACGCCATGTATGCAGGAAGGGCCTTGAGCACGTCGGTTTCAATCTGGTGGCCAGATTCCGCCGCCGCCCGGAGCGACCCCGGCCCGGTGAAATGCTTGATCTTCTCCGGCGTCAGGGCAAGGGCGCGCTCATCCTCGCGCAACGCCTCCCGCCGCACCGCCACCGCCGGACGGTCCAGCTTGCCGAAAACCGCCTCTTTCTGCTCATCCCAAACCAGGCGCATGTCGTCGTAGAGGGAGGACTTCTTCGCCACATACGGCCAGAAGTCCTCGACTTCCCCGATGTCCATCTCGGCCTTTTGCGCGCGGTGGAGCAGCATCTTCGTTGTGTTCCTGAGATTTTCAGCCACCGTTATCAAATCATCCGTGTACTGTATTTCCCGCCCGTCCAGCAGGTATCTGGTGTCGTCTACCGCGCCCGTCGCCGCCAGTTGCCTGAACTCGGCGGGGGCGACGTAGCGTATCGTGCCGTCTATTTCTACGGGAGTGCCGCGGATTCCCTCGGTGATGATGTGCGCAATCGAGCGGCGGTCGAGGTCGCTGGCGGTCATCTCTTTCCCAAGGATTTTCGATACCTCCAGCACGTGCTCTTCTAGCCGCCTGTACCCTTCCGGCCCGTTCCCCATAGACGCCAGCACCTTCTCGGTAAGCTGCCGCTCCGCCTCGGGCGCAATGGCCCCGGTCTTGACTGCCCGGCCCAAGTCCCCCATCGGCGTGGACAATTTCTGCTTCACTTGCCGGACGGCCTTGGGGAGATGGCTCGCCTCATAGGCCACCTCGGCGGTACGCGCCGCCATTTCCACGACGGGCTTGGCCGCCTCGACCGCCGCCGCCAGTCGTGGCGACGCCCGCAGCGCCGCCTCTCCGCCCGTGCGCGTGAGACTCGCCGCCGCACGACCGAGTTTACCAAAGCCGCCCGCCGCCCCAACAACATTCAGGGGGTCGTATATCAGGGACTTGCCGAGCGCGGCGCTCTCGACGCCGTAGGTGCCGGCAACCGTGTACTCGGCTTCCGGGTCAAGATGCTGTAGCTGTTCCGACCAGATTTCCTGTGACCCGCCCGGCGTGCCCTCTGTGGTGGCTTCTCTACCGACAGCGCGCGCTATATCGCCAGCGCCTTCGTAGAGCGCCTTGGCCTGCTCCAGCGGGCCGAGCCCTTCACGGCGGCTGGCTAGGATGCCCTCGACGAAGGTGGGTCCGCCAGGGAGAAGTGTTGCCGCCAGCGGCGACCGTCGCTGGACCTCGGTGACGCCCCGCGCATAACTCGCCGGCGGGTTGTCCAGCTTGTAGAGGTAGTCGAGAACACCAGCCCGTTCCGGGAGGAAGCGCGTTTCCGGCTCAGGCTCCGGCTCCGGGGGCGTACCGGGCGGTTCAAGCCCGACAGCCGCAAACATCTCCGCGCGCTTCTCGGGCGTCAGTGTGGTGGGAGCGGGTGTGGGGTGTGGTGTCGGGAGCGGCGGCGGTTCAAGCCCGACAGCCGCAAACATCTCCGCGCGCTTCTCGGGCGTCAGCGGCATAATTACAGGCC
>Ga0209342_10008972_pt1 | contig 10024 bp, 9 predicted proteins | sample RifCSP16_2_FD_184023 | JGI IMG/M metagenome (GOLD analysis project Ga0209342, IMG submission 184023) | Soil microbial communities from Rifle, Colorado - Rifle CSP2_sed 16_2 (SPAdes) (version 2) | ecosystem: Environmental > Terrestrial > Deep subsurface > Rock core/Sediment | place: Rifle...
CTACTTTGGCCTTGAACACCGGGGAATGGTTCCGACGGGGTCGTTTCATGGTCACTGCTCCTTTCAACGGTAAGAATAGAGCAGTTCATCCACTTATGCCTTTGTCCAAAAAATCGAGGCCACCTCTCGGTGCCAGGACTTGACGACGTGTGATAACATGTACATGCGGACTAGGAGGGCCGGTTGCGCAGGCCCGCGGAGCGTGAAAGCTCCCCTATCCGCGTTTCTTCTTAAGGGGGTGATCAGATGTATCTCCTCTACATCGATGAATCAGGTGGCGCGGAGCACGAGAACTTCGTGTTGGCCGGATTAGCAGCGTTTGAAGGTGAACTCCGCAAACACGCCGAATTTGTCGATGGACTAATGGAGAAGTACTTTCCAGGAAGTGGCCTTGAGGAGAAGCTCCACACTACGAGCCTTCGCAGTATTGCCTGGAAAGAGCAGGATCCTAACTTCGGGAAGCCCGAGTTCTATGCCCTCTGTCGTGAGGTGAGTGAGTACCTATATAGCGTTGGGAATGAATACAGACTAATCTTGTTCGGAAACGTCATCCACATACCGTCCATCTCACCCGGAGATGATCCCTACATACTGGCCTTTGAGGGCATAGTGAAACGCGTTGATACCTACCGCGTGAAACGGCACAAGGCCGGGGACACGCACAAGGGGCTGATTATTGTCGAGAGCTCTAGTGAGAGAAGGAGCAATCAGATGCGGGAGGTGTTCACGGAGTTCAGAACCGAGGGAACAAAGTGGGGAAAGCTACACAACCTTCCTGAGATCCCGCTCTTCGCCCGGAAGCGCGATTCGAGACTCCTCCAACTTGCAGACTTCGTCTCGCATGCGACATTCAGGCGTTATGAGTTCAGTCACGGCAGGGAATTCGACAGGATCGTCACCTGCTTTGACAAAGACCAGGGGTCATTCACGGCCTCGGCCACCTGATAAGGCGAACCGAAGGCTGCGGCTGCCAATCATGCGTAAGCCGATGGCCAAAGCAAATGCCATTGCCAGCTACTCCTCCAGGCCAGTAACGGAGGACACCGTCGACTAGAAACGTCATCCATCCCGGACAGGGCCGCAGCCATAAGACGGTGGTTGAGCTGCAACATGGCCGTCAACAAAGGCTACTCAATTGGACACAGTGTCGTCCAGCCTCAAGAAGAACCCCGCTGTGCTCGTGGCAGCTGCGATCGCGATCTCGAACTTGGCTGGGTGTCAGTCGGCTTTGGAGGCATGGATGTCGGAGGTGCCCCTGATTCCGACTCCTTCAATGGCACCGCCAGCGCGCTCAGTCCTCCCCCCGACGATGTCCCCAGCTGCGCCAGCCTCACCGAGAGAATCGCCAACCCCGGAACCTTCTCCAACACCGACCCCGACCGCTTTCGTTCAACTAAGCCTTGATCGCGAGACAAGGGTTGAAGGCGCTAGAGTCATGGGGTGGTCGCCTGACGGTGGCGTAATCGCAGTCACAACGAACCGGGGCGTCGCACTTATTGATGCCGCCAGCCTTGGAGAATTGGCCTTCAAGGCGACTGAGTACGGGCAGCGCCCCCTCGGCTTCTCTGAAGATGGCGCGAGGCTAGCGACCGCAGATGGCTTGGAGCTTGGCCGCAGTTTCAGGGTTTGGGAAGCCCGGGATTTGGCGTTGCTCGGCGAATACAGCTTGCCCGGGCCAGGGGACTTCGGCACCTCGGCGATGAAGCTGGGATTCCTGACAGATGACGAGATTGTCCTCGCTGTCGGTGAGCTCTCAGGCCTCGGTGTCTGGATCACCGCGCCCGACGGTTCGATGAACCATGTCCTCACAATCGAGGGAGCCGAACCTCTCATGGCAGCGTTGTCTCCGTCTAGTGATATGGTGGCGGTTTCCGTGGGGCCGGCCCAGGCGGTTCGAGTGTGGAGGCTCAGAACAGATGAAATGCTCGAGGAGGTGCCAGTGGAAGGATCCCCTGAGCTTCAGATTACGGGCGATGGCCGCTTCCTCGTCGCAATGCTCGGCTCTACCGTTGTGTGGGACCTCGCCGCAGGCAGATCAATTGTGGAAATCCCGGTTAGCGACGGGATTGCTGCAAACCACCGCATCCCCTACAGCGTGGCCATCAGTCACGACGACCGCTTACTTGCATCTGATACTGAGATCCCTGCGCCGGGGGTCGGGATCTGGGAGCTGGCCACAGGTGAGCTGGCGGGAATGCTGGCGCACGAGGAATTGGAGAGGATTGTCCAAATCTCATTCAGCCCGGCAAACCATGAGCTGGCTCTTCTCCTGAATGACGGGCGCCTTCAGGTATGGAGGATTGGTGATTAGCCAGGTCCCACCCTATCAGGCCACTATTCTACTGAGTATCGTATAATATAGTTCCACTAGTCAACCAACCCAGCTTGATGCCAGAAGGCGGTGACCAGGGTCGGGCGGCGGCGCATCCGGCGCAGAGCCGCCCGGGCATGGTAGCCAAGCGCGAAGTAGTCTTGCGGACATAGGTTGGGCAGTTCATGGTTCTTCCAGTACCCCCACAGGTATTCCACCGGGTTGAGCTCCGGCGCGTACGCGGGCAGTCGCTCGATGGCAATCCGCCCAGCTTGCTGCTCCAGGTATTCCCTTACCAGCCGGCTGCGGTGGCAGGGCAGGCCGTCCCAGATGACCAGCAGCTTTCCCGTCAGGTGGCGCGAGAGCTGCCGCAAGAAATCGACCACCTGTGGACCGCGGACCGACCCGGGATAGACGCGGAAGTAGAAGTTCCACAAGGTGATCCCGGCGATGGCCGAGAGCGTCTTCCAGTTGAAGTGATATTGGAGCACCGGGGTCTGCCCACGCGGGGACCAGGTCCGCACCCGGTGCGGGCGTTCGCTCAGCCCACTCTCGTCTACGAAGACGATGATTCTGCCTTGGCGCGCTGCGTTTTTTTTAGCGCCGGCCAGCGCTTCTCCTTCCAGTGCTGGATCGCCTGCTCATCGCGTTCCAGTGCCTGCCCGATCGGCCGTTGCACGCTCCAGCCCAGGTCCCGCAGGATGCGCCAGACATGACCCGGATGGTAGCGGACCCCGCACTCCTGCTCGATCAGCTTCGCCACCCGGCGGGCCGTCCACAGCCCGGTGGCGTAGCCCAGCGCTTCCGGACCACGCTTCAGTCCTCGTTCCACCCGCCGCAGATCCGCCGGGCTCAGGCGGGGTTTCCGTCCTGCCCGCCCCGCCTTCTTCAGACTGGCCTGGCCTCCTTCGGCCAGCTGCTTGGCCCAGCGGCTCACCGACTGACGGTGAACCGCGAGTCGCCGGGCGACTTCAGACTGGCTCAGTCCCTTGCGCAGGAGCTGCGCCGCCTGCAACCGCCGTCTCTCCAAAGCTTCAAAGTCACGTCGCACGCCGCGTGGGTTTCCCATGCGCCCACGATACCACAAAATCGTCCAAATGTCACTATATTATACGGTCGTCAATAAGCACCTTGGGGACTTGACCCTCAGGATCCGGATGACATAAGGCGTTGCTGTGGGCGGCTCACCTCCTAGCCGTCAAGTCGTCGATGCCGAGCGACTGCCAGGGATCGCTCTGCCATTCGCCCCTTTGAATCAACAGCAACCCCATCTGCCTCCAATGCCCTCGCCATCTCCGCGGAGAGTCTTATGCCTCGCCCTTGTGCAGGCTGATTCACGAATCAAGCCTGAATCAGCCAACTGCAGTCGCTTTTGGCTTAGCGCTGTTCCAACTTACATGTGGGCAATCACCGCGTCGCCGAACGCGGAGGTCCGGACCAATGTGGCGCCGTCCATAAGCCGGTGGAAATCGTAGGTTACAGTCTTGGCGGCAATTGCGCCCTGCATGCCGCGCAGGACGTTGTCGGCGGCCTCGTCCCAGCCCAGGTAGCGCAGCATCATCTCGCCGCTCAAGATGACCGAGCCCGGGTTGACCTTGTCCTGGTCGGCGTACTTGGGGGCGGTGCCGTGGGTGGCCTCGAAAACGGCGTGGCCGCTTCCGTAATTGATGTTGCCACCGGGTGCGATGCCGATCCCGCCCACCTGTGCCGCCAGCGCGTCGGAGAGGTAGTCGCCGTTCAAGTTCATGGTGGCGATTACGTCGATTTCGCTGGCCCGGGTAAGCACCTGTTGGAAGGTGACGTCGGCGATGGCGTCTTTGATCAGCAGGCGCCCGGCCTGCAGCGCCTGCTCCTGTTCGGCGTTGGCGGCCGGCTCGCCCCGCTCGGCCTTGGTGCGCTCCCACTGCGCCCAGGTGTAGACCCGATCCGTGAACTCGCGCTCGGCCAGGGCGTAGCCCCAGTTGCGGAAGGCGCCCTCGGTGAACTTCATGATGTTGCCCTTGTGAACCAGGGTGACCGAGCGCCGGTTTTGTTCGAGCGCATAGTGGATGGCCGCCCGCACCAGCCGCTCGCTGCCTTCTTTGGAGATCGGCTTGATGCTGAGCCCGGAGGACTCGGGGAAGCGGATCTTGGCGTAGTCCTCGGGCAGGTTCTTTTCCAGCCAGCCCAGCAACTGCTGCAGCCCGGCGCTGCCGGCTTCGAACTCCAGGCCGGTGTAGATATCTTCTGTGTTCTCGCGGAAGATCACCATGTCCACGTCTTCCGGATGGCGCACCGGGGAAGGGACGCCCTGGAGATACCGCACCGGGCGCAGGCAGACGTACAGGTCGAGCGCCTTGCGCAAGGCCACATTGAGCGAGCGGATGCCGCCGCCGATGGGCGTGGTCAGAGGACCCTTGATCCCGACCAGGAACTCCCGGAACGCCTCGATAGTTTCTTCCGGCATCCAATTGCCGAAGCGCTCGAAGGATTTCTGGCCGGCGAAGACTTCCATCCACACCAGCCGGCGCTCGCCGGCGTAGGCCTTCTGCACGGCGGCGTCCAACACCCGCACGGACGCCCGCCAGATGTCTGGTCCGGTCCCGTCGCCCTCGATGAAGGGAATGATCGGCCGGTGCGGCACGCGCAGCCTGCCGTCCTTGAAGGAAATCGGCTCTCCTCCAGGCTGGCGAACCATGCTCACCTGACCTTTCACGACGCGCCAGGTTTTCTGAACGCGCCGCCGAGGCGCACGTACCAGATCGTGTTGACCACCACACCCGCCGCCAGGGCGAGCCGCACGATGTTGTTGGTGGGATCCAAGATGATCAGCCGGCCGAGGTAGATGACGACGAGCAGCGCGGCCAGCACGTATCCCAGGGGCGCGAGGTTTCTCGGCAGAGTCGGACCTTGGCCGATCAACCAGGCGAAGGCGAAAAGGGAGATCCCGGCGAAGCCGAAGGTAACCAGCCCGCGCGGGTCGATCGGATTCGGGTAGCCGGAGGCACTCAAGACGTCCGGGGAAGGTGGATGGAGCACATTGGCCAGGTCGTAGCCTGCGTGGAGGGTCGAACCCAGCGCACCAAGGAGCCCAAGGGCCAGTGCCCAAAGGGCCAGTGAGTGCTCCGCCTCATGGACGTGCCGGTAGATGGCCACCAGGATGAGGCTGGCCAGCAACCCGCCGACCAGAAGGAAAACGGAACTGAGGGCCAGCCCCAGCACCGGCGCTCTCCCCCCAACGTAGAGGATCACAAAAGAAAACGCGTACAGGATGCCTCCGGCGGCCGCGATGTAGGCGCAGGTCGAGGCGAGGCGGTCAAACGAATTACCTTTCACGGTGGTCTCCTCTCTGAGTTCTTGATGCTCTCGAAATGCTACCAGCATGCTGCGGTTCCCTCAAATCAGGATGCTGCTGGGGCGGACGGACGCAGCTGGCAGGGGGCGGCGAGCCCAGAGATTGTGTTGGATCCCGGGTATTCCAAGCCGCGTTCGGTGCCGATCTGATAGGATGGATGCGATGGCGAAACGATCCGAACCGCAATTCCTCTACCTCACGACCATCGGATGGAAGACCGGCAATCCGCACGAGATCGAGATCTGGTTCACCGAGCTGGAGGGTTGCTACTACGTCATCTCGGAGCTGGGGGAGCGGGCCCACTGGGTGCAGAACGTGGGGCGGAACCCCGATATTCAATTCCGCGTGTCGGGCCAGAGCATCCACGGCGCCGCCCGGGTGGTCGATCCCCAGCGCGAGCCGGAGCTGCATGCCGCGGTGTGCCGGCTTTCAATTGAGAAGTATGAGTGGGGAGAGGGGAATGTGGTCGAACTCAGTCCAAGCGGGCCACAGGCTGGGTGAAACGAATGAGCCAGATTCCGCGCGCCGGCGCGGCGAGTCAGGCGCCATAGCCGCGGGGGTGCCCCCGATGCCACTCCCAGGCGCTGGCGAGGATGGTCTCCAGCCCGGGGTGCTCCGGCTGCCAGCCCAGCTCGCGGCGGATCTTCTCGGGGCTGGCCACCAGGCGCGGCGCGTCGCCGGGGCGGCGAGGGGCCTCCACCGCCGGCAATGGATGGCCGGTGACCTGGCGGGCGGCGTCGAGGACCTCCCGCACCGAGTAGCCGTCGCCGTACCCGAGGTTATAGATCAGCCGCTCTTGATCCCCTAACGCCTCCAGCGCCAGCAAGTGGGCCGAGACCAGATCGGCGATGTGGACGTAGTCGCGGATGCAGGTGCCGTCGGGCGTGGGATAGTCGACCCCGTAGATCTGGACCTGCTCCCGCTGCCCCAGGGCGACCTGCAACACCAACGGAATCAGATGGCTTTCCGGTTGGTGGGCCTCGCCTCGATCCCCCAGCGCGCCGGCGGCGTTGAAATAGCGCAGGGCAGCAAAGCGCAACCCGTGGACCCGGTGGTACCACCCCAGGGCCTGCTCGATCATCAGCTTGGTCTGACCGTACACATTGGCCGGCCCCAGGGGATGCTCCTCGGTCAGAGGGTCATCGCTGGAGGCGTACACCGCGGCGCTGGAAGAGAGCACGAATCGCTCCACACCGGCCCGGGCGCAGCTCTCCAGCAACCCCAGCGAGTTGGCCAGGTTGTTGCGGAAGTACTTGCCCGGGTCCCGCATGCTTTCCCCGGCCTCGATGAAGGCGGCGAAGTGCATGACCGCCTGGAAGCGGCCCGCCAGCAGGGTGGAGCCCAAGGTGGCCTGATCGGCGAGGTCGGACTGGATGAAGTCAGCCTGGGCCGGGACAGCGGCGCGGTGGCCGGTCACCAGCGAATCGTAGACGGTAACGGCGTGGCCCGCCTCCAGCAGCATCTGGGCTGCGGCCGAGCCGATGTAGCCGGCGCCGCCGGTGAGGAGGATGTTCACGTGGCCTCCGTAACTTGCGCCGGAGTCAGCCGGCCGGATTGATCGGACGCGGCAGCCGGGCGGCTCACTCCAAGATCTCCAGCGGCGCGACGGAGGCGGACAGCCGCTTTACGCCTCCGCGCTCGAATTCCACCGTGACCTCTTCGTCGTCGCTGTGCAGCATGGTCTCCATGACGACACCCTCGCCGAAGCTGGGATGGCGCACCCGCATGCCCATGGCGTAGCGCGGCCCGATCGGCCGCGGAGCGGGCGACTCCCAGCGGGTCTGCCGGGCATAACTGGCCTGGGCCCGCAGCCCCATGCCCAACAAGTCGCCCTCGACCAGATCGGCCGGCAGGTCGTCCAGAAAGCGGGAGGGATCGGAGGCGGTGAAAACCCCTCCCACCCGGCGGCGGAAGGCGCGCACCACAATGACGCGGTTCTCGGCGCGGGTCAGGCCGACGTAGAACAACCGCCGCTCCTCGGCCATCGCCTCCGGATCCTCCAGCGAGCGATGGTGAGGCAGCTCACCCTCATCCAATCCCAGGATGAATACGACCGGGAACTCCAACCCCTTGGCGGCATGCAGGGTGAGCAAGGTAGGGGCGTTCACTGACTCGGTCAGGGTGTCCTGATCGGAGACCAGGGCGACCTGTTCCAGGAACTCGACCAATCCGACCGCGCTGCTCTCGGCGGCCACCCCGCGCAGTTCGAGCACGTTGGCCCAGCGATCGGCGCCCTCCTCGGTTCCGTCGTCCAGGAAGGGGCGGAACCCGGCCTCCAAGATCACCTGGTCGATCAGCCGGTCCAGTGGCAGGTCGCCGGCCGTGGCGATCAAGCCGGCCAGCATGGCGCCGAACGCCTCAAGCGCCGGCCGGGCGCGCGGGGGGAGGGAGGAGGCTGCGGCAGGAGGGTCGCCGCGAGCGAGCGCCAGGAGCAACTCACCCGGAGACAGGCCGGCGGAGGCCGCGGCGGCCAGCAGCGCAGCGGCGCTCTTGTCCCCAATGCCCCGCGGCGGGGTGTTGAGCGCCCGCAGCAGGCTGACCTGGTCGCTGGGGTTGTGGATGAGCCGCAGGTAGGCCAGCAGATCGCGGATCTCCCGCCGGCCGTAGAAGCGCTGGGCACCCACCAGGCGGTAGGGCAGGCTGGCCTTCAGGAAGGCCTCCTCCAGCGCACGGGACTGGGCGTTGGTGCGATACATCACCGCGCAGTCCCCCGGTTCGACCTCCCCGGCGGCCACCAGCCCGGCAATGGTATCCACCACGAAGGCGGCTTCGTCGGCGGGGTCGTAGGCCTCATGAAACAGCAGGGCCTGGCCGCGGCCGCGTTCGGTGAAGAGCCGCTTGCGGGTGCGGTCCGGATGGCGGTCGATGACCGCCATGGCCGCATCCAGGATCGTCTGAGTGGAGCGGTAGTTCTGTTCCAACAGGAAGGTCTGCAGGCGGGGATAGTCCTGCTGCAGGCGCAGCACGTTGCGGTAGTCGGCGCCCCGCCAGCGGTAGATCGACTGATCCGGATCGCCCACCACGAACAGGTCCGGGTCCTCCCCGCCGAGCAGGCGCAGCAGAGTGTACTGGGCGGTGTTGGTGTCCTGGAACTCGTCCACCAGCAGGTGCGGGTAGCGCCGGCGGTAGGACTGCAGCAGCTCCGGCTCCTGGCGGAACAGGCGCACCGGCAGCAACAGCAGATCGTCAAAATCCAGCGCGTTGTTGAGCTGCAGCAGCTCCTCATAGCGGACATAGACCCGCTGGGTGATCTCCGCGAAATAGGTGCCGCGCGGATACTGTTCCGGCCCCTGCAGCTCGTTCTTGGCTTGCGAGATGGCGGCGTGCACCGCACCGGGCTGAACCTGCTTGGGGTCCAGATTGAGTTCTTTGAGAGCCTGGCGCACCAGCTCCTGCTGGTCGGACTCGTCGAAGATCACGAACTCCCGGCTGACCGGCAGGCGCCCGGCCTCCCGGCGCAGCAGGCGGGCGGCGAAGGCGTGGAAGGTGCCCAGGCTGGGCCGCGGGGCGGAGGAATCGGATGACCCGCCCGCGCGCAGCAGGGCCTGCACCCGGCCACCCATCTCCCGGGCGGCCTTGTTGGTGAAGGTCAGCGCGACCACGCTCTCGGGCGAGGCGCCCAACTCGCGGACCAGGTAGGCCAGCCGATGGGTGAGCACCCGGGTCTTGCCGGAGCCCGGGCCGGCCAACACCAGCACCGGGCCGGTCGGAGCGGTAACCGCCGCGCGCTGCTGCGGATTCAGGCCGTGCAGCAGATCCATCAGCGCTTGGGCCCCAGCTCGATCACCCCGGCCGCCGCCATCAGGTCGCTCAGGGGCTGGGCGCTGAGGGCCATGACCCGCGAGCTGGCGAAGTAGGGGAAGTCGAAGGCCACCTCATCGCCGGCGACCTTACCGGGGATGGGCATGAGCCGGGCGGTGAGCGGCTTGTTCTGGCGCAGCGAGATGGCCCCCAGATCCATCAGCACCGCCGCCAGCGATTCCAGGTCGACGTCGCCGGGGAGCGGGATAGTGTCCAACCCGGTGCCGCACACGGTGGAGAGCAGCAGCAGCATGGTCACGGTCAACTGGCCCTCGGCAGCCCGGGCCGCCAGCGCCGAGTCCTCCAGCACCGGCAGCAGCAGGCCGCAAAAGCCGGCCCGCTGAAACTGGGCCTGCTCCAGGCAATCGGCCACGAAGGCCACCGCCGCGACCGAGCCCGGCAGGCCGATGGCCGGGGCGCCGATGGCTTCCAGGGCGGTGCCCAACGAGCGGGTCGGCTCGGGATAGGGAGCCAGCGAGAAGTCGACGCCGGCGAAGCGCACCTCGTGCTGCAGGGCGATGGGTTCGGTCAGGCGGGTGAGGGCGGCCGCATGCGCCTCGACCATGCTCACCAGCCGC
>Ga0209342_10008973_pt1 | contig 10023 bp, 8 predicted proteins | sample RifCSP16_2_FD_184023 | JGI IMG/M metagenome (GOLD analysis project Ga0209342, IMG submission 184023) | Soil microbial communities from Rifle, Colorado - Rifle CSP2_sed 16_2 (SPAdes) (version 2) | ecosystem: Environmental > Terrestrial > Deep subsurface > Rock core/Sediment | place: Rifle...
GGTCAGCGACAGGTCGTTGTTGAATTTCCGCATCAGGTCACGCAGGTACCTCGCCCCACCCTGGATATTCTCCGCCGGATCGTAGAGATTGCGCACCCCGTAGCGCCGGGCGGTCTCCGGCATGAGCTGCATGAGGCCGACGGCGCCCTTGTGCGAAACGGCGTGCGGGTCGAAACCGGATTCCGCCGCGATCATCGCCTGCAACAGCGCCCGATCGAGACTGTGTTCGCGCGCCGCCTTCTCCACCAGCGGCGTGTAACGATCGGGAGATAGCGGATACCTGGATGACGTTTTCACCGGCTTGTGGTTCGACACGCGGTATGGCGCGCGCACCATGCCGGCGTAGCGCGGGTCGGAGGGCACGTTGGTGAAGTGGGTGACGCCGCTGGCGTCCGTGAAGGTATAAACCGCCGCCAGCGCCGCATCGGCCATCAGGACCGCGAGGGTGAACACCGAAGCTGTCAGGGAGCCTTGAAGCCGCATGGGCGGGGAGTCCAGTGTTGTTGGATATTGCGCTCAAGTTTATCCCGCCGACGGCCTCAATACCAAACGAACATACAGACTGCTTGCCGGCGGGCTTTATTTTTTGCCCATTTTTTCGCGGGTCTTGCTGACGATACGGCGCAGGTGCTCCGCCTCCTGGCTGTCCGCCGGCAGGGCTTTCAGCAGCTGCTCCCATAATCCGAGCGCCTGCTGGTAATCGCCCTTCTGAAAAGCGGCCAAGCCGAGAAACCACATGGCATCCCGGTTCTGCGGGTCAAGTTTCAAGAGCTTGCTGAAAAGAGAAAATACCGGCCCGCCGGTATTCTGCGGGTCGCTGTTGTAGAGGAATGAGGCATATTCGGCCACCACCTCCGGGTTGTCGGGCATGAGCTTGTAAGCGCGCGCGTAGGCGGCGCCAGCCGCCTCTTGCCGGCCCATCACGGCGTAAGCACGACCGAGCCGGGACCAGCCGGCGGCATCGTCCGGCTGCTCTTGCAGGCGCTTTTCCAGGCGCGCGACCATCTCCAGCGCCATGGGGGGCACGGAGGCGTCGGTGCGTGTTTCGGGATTGAAGAGGAGCGACAGCGTGTTGCGCTGCCCCAGAGCGTAAAGACCGGCGGAGGTCAAGGGCAAAACCACGCCGAGGGCGACCAGGCCGATGGCCCAGCCGCGGCGCGATTCACGCTTGGCCTTCTTTGTTTTCTTCCCGCCACCGCCCAGCGTCTCGAGTTCACGCAGGGTCCGGGCGAGATCGGCCTCGAGGCGGCGGCGCTCGTCGCTCACCACGCCGGCGTCGATGTTGCGGTCGCCCTCTTCGATATCGAGTTCGTTGAGCTGCACGAGCAGGCGCTCGCGCAACTGCTGCAATTGATCGCGCTGCTCGCTGCTGTCCGGCACGGCCGGCCGCGCCAGTGGACGCGCCACGTACCAGACCGTGACGGCCACGATCAGCACCGCGATGGCGGCGAACCAGATCATGTTTTGCTCGACTCGCGCGCGGCGCGCACGCGCTCGGCGTCTTCCTTGGAAAGCGGCGGCGTCGGCGGCATGGAGGGACGCAAACGGCGGCGCAGGAAGACGAACCCGGACATGCCCACGACGACGATCAGCGCCAGCGGTCCGGCCCATACGATCGCGCCCGATCCGCGCTTGGGCGGGCTCATCAATACATAATCGCCATAACGGTCGACAAAATATTTGACGATCTCGTCGCGCGATTTGCCGGCCTGGAGCTGCTCGCGGATGATGGCGCGCATGTCGCGCGCCAGATCGGCGTTGGATTCCGACACCGGCTGGTTCTGGCACACGGTGCAGCGCAGATCCTTGGCGATGTCGAGCACCTGCCGCTCCAAGGGGTCTTCCGTCACCTGCGTGGCGAACGCCGGAACTGCAAAAAATGCGAAACCGCAGATAAACGCAGATAAACGCAGATAAGAAAAAGATGATCCAAATAGTTTTTTCATAATAAATTATTAATCTGCGTTCATCCGCGTTCATCCGCGGTTGCAAAAATCATAAAAATTTTACTTAGCGGGTTCAGCCGCGCCGGCCGGGACCTTGCTCTCGCGCCTGCGCCGGCTGCTGAGAGACAGGAAAAGACCGGACAGAATAATGGCGGCGCCGGTCCAGATGAACCGCACCAGCGGATTGACGTAAATGTGCATCGCCCATTTATCCTTGTCGCTCGACTCCGCGAGCACGACGTACACATCACGCAACATCGTGGAATCGATGCTGGTCTCGGTCGTGGGCATCTCCTGGCGCGGGTAGCGGCGGCGCTCCGGTGTCGACAGGCGGCCGCTGTTGAGCAGCGTCAGACGGCCCTGGATCGCGTCGTAATTGTCGCGGTGGAACATTTCGATACCCTCAAAACGCAGCCGCTCGCCGGCCACTTCCGCCACGTCCCCCGGGGCCATGGATACCAATTCCTCGGAACGGAACAAGCCAGAGCCGATCAATCCGAGAGCGATGACGACAATGCCGAAGTGCACGATCATGCCACCGTAATGCCGCCGGTTGCCGAGCACCGTCTTGAGGCTGGCACGGCCGATAGTCTCCTTCAGCTGCTGGCGCCGCTGCCGGACCGCGCGCAGGTAATCGGCCATGAGGTTGGCGAAGGCAAACAGCGCCAAGCCCGTGCCGACGGGAGCGGTCCAGTGCGCCGGGGGCAGGAATATCAGCACCGCGGCCGCCGCGGCCACGCCGGCAATGAACGGCCACAGCAGGCGTTTGCGCAGGCGATCGAGATTGACCTTGCGCCACGGCACCAGCGGCCCCACGGCCATCAGCAGAATGATGACGAGGAATATCGGCACCATCACGGCGTTGAAATACGGCGCGGCGACGGTGATCTTCTGTCCACTCAGCGCATCCAGCGCCAGCGGATAGAGCGTGCCGAGCAGCACCGTCGCGCAGGCCACCGTGAACAACACGTTGTTCCAGACGAACAGCGATTCGCGCGACAGCAGCGAGGTGATGGTTTCCTCCGCCTGCTGGTAACGGCCCTTGGCCATGAAAATCCCGAACGACACCGTCAGCACGATGGTCATGAAGGCTAGGATGTAGGCACCGCGTCCCGGGTCCACGGCAAAGGCATGCACCGAGGAAAGAATGCCCGAACGCACCAGGAAGGTGCCGAGCAGCGACAGCGAAAACGTGCTGATGACCAGAAAGATGTTCCACGCGTGCAGCATGCGCCGGCGGTCCTGCACCGTGATGGAATGCACCAGCGCCGTGCCGAGCAGCCACGGCATGAACGAGGCGTTCTCCACCGGATCCCAGGCCCAGTAGCCGCCCCAACCCAATTCATAATAAGCCCACCAGCCGCCGAGCATGATGCCCGTCGTCAGGAACCCCCACGCGATCAGCGCCCAGCGCCGGATCAGTCCGACCCAGAGTTCGCTGCGCCAGCGCGTGATCAACGCCGTCATGGCGAAGGCAAACGGCACCGAGAAGCCGACGTAGCCCATGTACAGCCCGGGCGGGTGAAACACCATGCCCGGATCCTGCAACAACGGATTGAGATCGTTCCCCTCCGCCACCGCCGGAAACATGCGTGCGAACGGATTGGACAAAAACAGGATGAGACCGAAGAAACCGACCATCAGCCAACCCTGGACGGCGAGGATGGAGGGCAGGTGTTCCGGGTAGTGCTTGCGCCCGTGCCAGCCGACAACCACGGTATATAAGGTAAGTATCCACACCCACAGATACAGCGAGCCTTCGTGACCGCCCCACAGGGCCGCTACCTTATAAAAGATGGGCAACAGCGTATTCGAGGTGGCTGCAACATACTGGACACTGAAATTACTGGTGACGAAGGCGTGCACCAGACTGAGACCGCCGATCGAGGTCAGCACGAACACCGCCACGCTCGCGTTCACGCTGAGCTGGGCGAGCCGCGGCTGGCGCAGGTAGTGCGCCGCAATCGGCGCGAGCCCCTGGATCAACGCCACAATCAGGGCGAGATAGGCGCAGTAATGCCCCAGCTCGACAAGATTCAGCGAAAGGTTATTGGCCAGCACTTAAAAAGTCCTTGGGGGATATAACAGCGGGAAATTGCGCAAGGCAGGAAACCTTTCCTCGTCCATCAACGGGTTACAAGATTAACCTATCGCAGTGCATTCGTATAGAGTTGGAGAACGCGGCCGTTACTGTTTTTTCTGCGCCCGGATAAGCGGGCCGGATTTGACGATAACCGCAAAACTACTCACAGATTTTGTGCATAAGTTTGTGCGTAATCGGCAGCGGGCTGGCATAAACCAGCCTGTGCGCGGCCCGGTTTCTAGATTGAACATTTTTTAAACAAGAATTGTCTGGAAGTTTCTGAATAAAATACGCCATGACCCCGGAATTGCCGCCCCCCGGTTTCCTGCGCCGCCTCGGCGCCATGTTTTACGACGCCCTGCTGCTGCTCGCCCTTCTTATGATGCTGAGTTATCCCTACGTCTGGCTCACCGGCGGCGCCAAGCCCAACCTCGCAATTAAAACCGCCTATCAGTTTTATCTGCTTGCAATTTGTTTCTTTTACTACGCCGGCTTCTGGGTCCGCGGCGGCCAGACGCTCGGCCTGCGCACCTGGCGCATGAAGCTGGTGAACAAAGACGGAGGGCCGATCACCTGGACGATTGCGCTCAAGCGCTTTGCCTCCGCCCTGTTCTCTCTGCTTTGCCTCGGCTTGGGTTTCTTGTGGGTGATTTACGACCGCGACAAGCTCGCATGGCATGACCGGTTGTCGGGGACACGGTTGATGCGGTTGCCGAAAAATTAATGTAGCCCGGACGCGCGCAGCGCAATCCGGGATAAACTCGCAACTTCCTTGCGTCGGAATTACCGCTTAATATAGGCCGCGCTTTGCCTTGCCCTTGCCGCTTTCGAGCTGCGCCATGGCGTGGCGCAGCCGACGACACATCGCCGGACTGCGCGCGAGATAGGAACCAAAGCGCGGGTGGGGACTTGGGCACAACGCTGGACCAGCGGATATTACTCACGGGGTGTCACCCGAGCTGTGGTTGAATCTGCAACAGCGCTATAACCTTTGGATGATCGCCCACGACCCGAAGCAGCGAAAGCAATACATCTCCATCAAACCCATCAGGGCGAAAGCGGCTTAACATGACCGACATAAAGACGCGCTACCTGCTTTGTAATTATCGCAATGCACGTCCTTGGAATTAAAGGGGCCGAATTAAAGGGGCCAGGCTCAGTTAATTCCTCACTAAAGTGAACTCTGCTAGCGTATCGCCATGCCCCGCCGCCCCCGCGTCCATCTCGACAACGTTCCGCTGCATATCGTGCAACGCGGCCACAATCGCGAGCCGTGTTTCTTCGCCGAGGACGATTACCGCAGCTACCTGCATTGGCTCGGTGAGGCGCTCGCCGAGACCGAGTGCGCGCTGCATGCCTACGTGCTGATGACCAACCACGTGCACCTGTTATTGACGCCGAAGAAGGCCGCGGCGGTACCCAAACTCATCATCTCGTTGGGACGGCGTTACGTGCAATACATCAACCGCACCTACCGCCGTACCGGCACGCTGTGGGACAGCCGCTACAAATCCTCGTTGGTGCAGGCAGAGACCTACCTGCTGGCGTGTCAGCGTTACATCGAGCTCAATCCGGTGCGGGCGAGAATGGTGCAAGGCCCGACACACTATCCTTGGAGCAGCTATCGGGCCAACGGGCTCGGGCAACCGGATGCCCGGCTGACGCCGCATTTGCTGTATTGCGTCCTTGGGCGGAACGACCACGACCGGCAATCGGCCTATCGAGCCCTGTTCCGCGCCCAGCTGGATCGTGACGCCATCGATGATATCCGCCTTGCCCTCCATCAAAGCCAGCCACTCGGCAACGAACGGTTTTACGCCAAGATCGAGCAGATGACAGGCATTCGGCGCGAGACCAGGCCGCGCGGCCGGCCGCGGGTGGCATCGTCACATGATGAGTCACCGCCAGTGGGCCAAGGTGAGCTTGGCGTGGAATGAATAATCGAGCCTGGCCCCTTTTGCTCACTTCCGTCCCCTTTTTTTGCGTGGAGACCATCGCGTTGTGGATCTGAGAAATAAGCGTGTGTATCCCTTTATCCGCCTCTCAAATGTGCGAAGGAAACGTTATGTCATCATCCTTCGGGGCACTGCAACTGGTGCGCCTTCGGGAGGAAGGCGGTCATATGCTTGCTATACAGTTGGTAATACAAATCCCAGTCAGCATCCTCGAATTCTTCTGGTCTCGCCTGAACACTGCGACTAACGAGCCGGGCGCACACGGCGTCAGCCACGACCTCGGCAAGCAACAGTCGAAAATGCTTCGATTCCTGTCCGGTGAAATGTGGGGCGTCGCCAAGATACCGTGACAGAGAAGGGTGACGCGCCGCAATTTCCAAAACGTTCTGACGCCAACGACTCCGTTGGGCACCCAAGTCGATATTTTCGAGCTTTATCTTCAAACCTGCGCCTAAGGGTGGTGCCGAGGTAATGGTCGCGGTCGCCTCGAGATCAGTAAGGCGCGCGACTAGTGTCGCGGAGGACTCTTTTCCATCACACGTTACCGACAAATCACACAATGCAACACCAAGAGAGTTACTCGGTTGCAGAATTTGCTGACCAGACAGTCCGAATTCTTTAGAGCTTACTGTCACCTGGATCGGCGTTGGTCTCGCTACCATCTTGATTGGTGCCAATATTCGGATCTTCTTCTGTTTCCGGTCAGTTCTCATACGATACCGATTCTTTTCAAACTGCAGCCCAACAACGTGACGGTATCTATCTGCTTCGGAACCGAGCACCTCGATCGCACTCTCGGCAACTATTGAGCCAACTCGTACACGCAGTCCCGTAGCTGCCGTTACAGAAACAGCCTTAACCTTCCAGACCGCGCGAAGAACGCCCTCCCGTGTTGGATGTTTCTCGAGCCCACAGTAGTGTTTGTCTGCGGCAATTTCTGAAGACAGGCACTCAATCTGCACGCCGGCTCCAACCTCAATTTCGGGGAATGTCTCCTGTCTCACGTTTATCCAAAACAATCGCGAATGTCCGACAATCATTTGTATAAAGGGAGGAGAAAGAGCGTACCCACGTTCCATGAACCGGCTTTCGGCAGCTTCGCCGTCTGGATCGCGTGCCGGCTCTTCGTCCTCTCCGGAGTCACGCAAAAAGTCCAGTGCCGCTTTCTCTAGTGCATTGAGCCGCTTTCGCGTGGCGTCGCTTTCAATTTTGGTCTTCTCGTGCTCCTCTTGCTTTCTCTCCTGCTCGACGAGTGGCCTCAACCACTTTAGTGCCTCACCGTAGAGCGCCTGAACGAAGGGATGATCGCGGTTGAGTCCGGACTTCCTTGACGGATCCAATGGATACGTGGGATTGACATTAGAGGGCGCCTTACGGGCCTCAAATCGGTTATCAGAGTCATTGCAAAGGTCATCAATGTAAGAACAGACGAGCCGTCCATAGAACCAAAGGGCGTAGGGATCGGACTCCAACGCGGAGTCAAAAAGGGTCGCCTCGTGAATTCCACGTCTAGATTCGATTTGAATGCCTCCAAGCCTAAAACGACCCCGCTCTCGTTCAAATCGAGCCTTAGCCCGGTTTATGAAAAGCTTGGCATGTGCATCCGGATACCCAGGAATTGCAAATGTCTCCTTCACTCGTTCTGTCCCATCGATACTGGGGGCTGTCAACTTATCTTCGCGACTCCGACCCAGATCTCTCAGAATGATGGTGCGCCGTTCATCACGCAGAACACCGCGAAGAGCGACAAGCCGCTGAATTTGATCCTTAAGATTGTCGTGCTGAGGGACTCGCTGATTCTCATCGAGTTCCAAAGACACTAGCGTTCCCGTGCCTTCCGGGATTCCGATGCTCTCTCGCAACGCTCGGGTGGCGGCAAGCGACTCAGGCGGAATGAAATCAAGATATGGCGTGATCTCGCATTTGTGATAGCGGCCATCGGCAGCAATGGATTCAAAGATTACTCGACCAAGAGCAGCGATATCTTTGGCCCCCCTCGAGTGCGTCCCGCGGACCTCGGCACCTTTGTCCAGTCCACTTTCACGACCACCAAGGACCGAAAGCTTTTTTTCCATAGTGCTAGCATCCATTCCATCGGCACGATCTCGGACCCTTAAAGTCTGTACGCCTTTACCGCGCCGACGCTCGACCTCAATTTCAATAATTCCCTCACAGTTGAGTCTCTGGTATCGGTCGTCTGAGTTAGTAACGAGTTCGACGATAGCGTCGTAAATGTCGCTAATCGCGAATTTGGCTGCCTGTATCAAGGTCCGGCGGGTAGCCTGAATCTCCCTCGGCATCTTTGGGGACATCGCTCTTTCTCCTTGAACTACCGCTGCTGTACGTATGCTTGGCGACATTTGGCAATGAAGTCGCAGACGTCGTCTTGTCCAGCTGCTATTGCTTGCTGACTTACCGAATCAAAGCGTTTCTGCCATACATCCGGCTCGGCATCCACTCGGCAACGGAGCAGATCTGCAAGTTCACCGATCTGTGGAGCAAACTCAATTTGTTTGTCCGTATACCGTTGAAATAGTGCGTGCTCTCGAATACGCTTCAACTGTCTTAGAAGCTTCTGACGATGAGTTTTTGGCTGACCACTACCAGCGGCAAGCTCTAGTGCGGTCAAGTTGGTCTTTAGCCACTGAATTCCTTCAGCTGTTAGCATCCAACCGTCTTCGACTGGACACCTTTGGGTTTTTGCTGACAGCCCTCGCCCCTGGCCTGCCCGCCCCTGCACAAGGGCCCCGTATGACTCCTTGCGGGCATCTGTTAGGCCGAGTCGGGCTATCTCTTTGTCAGGGTACTTTGGGTACTTTACCCACGAGAATGATGTGGGAAATAGCTCAAAGCACTTGTGAGCAACTTCCTCTGTGTGAACCGATTTCGAGTCTCCCCCCAGCAAGTAAAGGGCATAAACTGCGAGCTCACGGTTGGGGAAACCCTTACTTGATGTTCCTATCATGAAACTTTCATCTCAATATGCGCGCTTACAGTTTGAACTGACTTTCTTCGGCATCGCCTTTCCGATCAAAGCGTGCCTTCATGTCATTCAACGCGCCCTGCAATGTCTTGTGGATTTTCTTTGCATCTTCGGGCGAGTACACGTAGTTACTCTTGTTAGAAAGATTTCCGATCAATCGAATATCTCTCAGCGCTCTGCGCACTCGTTTCTCCGCCAGCTCTACAAACTTTGCGTGATCTCTTTCTCTTTTCATATATGTACGTACTATTCAATATCTTATGATTCGTATATATTACATATATACTATTCGTAGGTCAATACCAATCGAGTATAAAGACAGGCTGAGGTGTACCCACTTCCACGGACACCCCAATAAGGGCAAAAATCCGGGGTAGTTCAGACTGAGGTACAGATAGAATTTGTCATAACCCCCGTGACGCGCGGTACAGCAGGACCAGCGCCAGCGTAAAAAACATCCCGATGGGCAGCAGCGCCCCGGCCACCGGAGCAAGCGTGTACAGCACGCCGAAGTAGCCGAGGCTCTGGTCGACGATGATGAACACCAGCCCCAGCATGATGCCGATGAACACGCGGCTGCTCATGCCGCCGCTGCGGATCTGGCGGAAGACAAACGGCGTGGCCAGCAGCATCATGACCATGGTGGCGAACGGCATGAAGATCTTCTGCCAGAAGACCAGCTGGAAGTTGCGCGTGTCCTGGTTGTTCTGCTGCAAATGTCCGATGTAGTAGTGCAACTGCTGGATCGAGAGGCTGTCGGGCTGCACCGCGAACACCGACACCACCTCGGGCGTGAGCGCCGAGCGCCACTCATCCTTCGCCGCGCGGCGCGTCTGCACCGCCTCCTTGCCGACGATAACGCTTTCGCTCACGTCCTCGAGCCGCCACTTGTCGCCGTCATGCGCCGCGTGGCGCGCCGAGGTTTGCCTGCGCAGGTGCGCGTGTGTATCAAAATCGTAAATATTCATCCGCAGCAGGCTGAGGTCGGGCAGCACCTCGCCGATATTCACGAACGACGCGCCGCTGCGCAGCCAGATGCCGGAACTCTTCTGCTGC
>Ga0209342_10008976_pt1 | contig 10023 bp, 9 predicted proteins | sample RifCSP16_2_FD_184023 | JGI IMG/M metagenome (GOLD analysis project Ga0209342, IMG submission 184023) | Soil microbial communities from Rifle, Colorado - Rifle CSP2_sed 16_2 (SPAdes) (version 2) | ecosystem: Environmental > Terrestrial > Deep subsurface > Rock core/Sediment | place: Rifle...
CGGCGAGTCCCATCCCACCGACTGGGTGGCCCAACACGGGGCCCTCGCGGTGAACTCCCTCACGACGACCTGCAACGACTGCCACACGCCGACGTGGTGCGCGAGCCGGTGTCACGCCGTCACGCCTATCAACCCGTTCGTCCCGACGACACCACCACAGACAGGGGTACGACCATGAAGACCCAGCGCAGTACCGGGATCGCCGTCGCGGCCGCGATCCTCGTGACCGCGATGGTCGCCATCGGAACGCTCGCAGCCCTCCATCGCGGCCCATGGGCTCGAACCGAGGCGGCCCCCGACCTGGGTCCCGTCATCGCAGAGGTGAACGGTGACCCGATCTTCCTCGCCGACGCGAGATCGCGGATCGACGGCATCGCCACCGTCCACGGCGAGATCAGCGACGTGCTGGGCGAGGACTGGCAGCAGGTCGTCTTCCAGTCCCTGGTCGACGACCAGCTCCTGAGCCAGGAGGCCGAGGCACTCGGCATCGAGGTGACCGATGAGGACATGCAGACCTGGTACGCGGAGATCCAGGGCTCGATCGGCTCGGACCAGACGGTGGACCAGTGGCTCCAGACCCAGGGCATGACCCGGACCGAGATGGAGCGGACGATCGCCCGGCAGATCATCGGCACCCGCGTGTTCGCGGCCGTGACCCAGGGCGTTGCCGTCTCGACGGCACGGCTGCGCGAGTACTACGAGTCGCATCTGTCCGACTACACGGCTCCCGACGGCTCGACGACGCTCTTCCGGGACGTGCGTGGGTCGATCCTCGCCCAGGTGCAGGAGGACGAGGAGGCCGCTGCTTACACCACTTGGCTGGAGCAAGAGCGGCAGGCCGCCACCGTGGCGGTGCTGCTCGAGGACTGGTGGAGGGACCTCCCATGAGCAAGAAGGCTTCGAACCCGCGCTCCCTGATCATCGCCTTGCTCGGACTGACGCTCCTCGTGATGGTGCTCGGAGGAGCCGTGCTCGTCGTGAAGCTCCGACCCGACTCCACGGCCCCCTCGACCCAGGAGCGATCCATCGCCACCTGGGAGGACGCCGTCGCCGACGATCCGACGAGCGACATCGCCCAGACCGGCCTTGGGATGGCCCTGCTTGACGTCGGTCGGATCCAGGACGCGGAGACCGCGTTCCGGGTGGCGCTCGAGCTGAACGACGCCAACTGGATGGCCAACTTCCAGCTGGCGCTGCTTATGCGGGAGCGCAACCCCGAGCGGACGCTGACCCTGTTCGACAAGGCGGCGGCCAACGCCACGCCCGAGAACCGGGCGGTGGTCCTGCTGGCCACGGGCGACTTCCTGATGGTGCGCGGTGAGACGAAGGTGGCGGTGGCCGCTTATCGCGACTCGATCGCGAACGCTTCCTTCATCTTCGACTCGCACCTCGGGCTGGCCAAGGCGCTCGAGGAGCTCGGCAAGACCGAGGCCGCGCTCGCCGAATACCGGGAGGCCGGACGGTTCGCTCCCGGTCACCCCGAGGTCGAGGCGGCGATCCAACGACTGGAGGACCACAGCGGCGACAACTGACCGCGCGGAACGCCGCGCGAACAAACGAGGAGGAACGAGACCATGGCGACCACGACCGAACAGATCGATGGATCCGGTGCACCCCTCGAACCCGGACCCCCCACGGACGAAGAGGAGGAGGAACGCGGGAACCGGAGACTTCTGATCTTCCTCCTCGCGCTGCTCGGCGTGGCGGCGATCTTCCTGCTCGCCCTCCTGCTGTGGCTCCTCCGCCCGGAGTCCGTGCCCGAACCCGGTCAGGTCGCCGGGTACCCGATCGACGTCGTGACCACGATCTACGGCTACGGCGACGGACCCGACGAGTTCGTCAACTGGCCGCTCGGCGTCGCGTTCGACGAGCAGGGCAACGTGTGGATCTCGAACACCGGCGAGGGTCGAGCCGAGCAGTACACCTCGGAGGGCGGATACATCCGCTCCGTCGGGGTGGAGGACGACTTCGGCAAGCTGTACGCGCCCTACGGGCTCGTCGTGGACCCGGCCCGCGACGCCCTGTACGTCGCCGACCCGCGCGGGCGGGCGGTCCAGATCTACACGGCCAGCACCGGCGCCTACATCGGTCACCTGCCCGCCGACGACCAGGACCTGAAGGTCTTCGGCGACGAGGGGTTCACGCCATTCGACGTGGGGCTCGCGGGCGGCCGGGTGGTGGTCTCCAGCAACGACGGGCTGTACTTCTTCGACGCCAACGGCAACGTCGTCTCCCGGTGGGGCGGAACCTTCGGACGCAGGGATGCCCCGGTGCGGGGCTCGGGCCTGGGGATGTTCAACTTCCCCGACTCGTTCACGACCGATCCCGCGACCGGACGCGTCTACGTCGCGGACACGCTGAACCGGCGCGTGATCGCGCTCGGGTCCGAGGGCCGGTGGCTCTGGGTCTCGGGACGGCCCGACAAGGACGGCAAGATCACTTCCTTCTGGCAGCTGCCACGTGGCATCGCGGTCGGCCCGGACGGGAACGTGTACGTGATCGACACCTTCAGGCCGGATCCCGAGGGCATGGGAACGGGGCACTTCGTCGTCCTGTCCCCGGACGGCGAGCTCCTATCCGAGTTCGGACGCAACGGCAGCGACACGGGCTCGTTCCGGTTCCCCGAGCAGCTGGCTCGCGGTCCGGAGGGCCTTTGGGCGATCGCGGATCGCGAGAACGACCGAGTCGTCATCTTCCGGCTGATCACGCCGTACCCGGAGGTCACCGACCTCTACGCCGGCCGGTACCCCAAGACGTTCGAGGACCTCACGGATGCTGAGATCTGGTCCACCCCCCAGCCGGGATCCGAGCCGTAGATCCCGGCGTTCCGATCCGGGGGCGGGACCTCCCGCCCCCGGTCACGCTCCGGTGACCGCCAGCACACGTTCGGCGACGGCGTCGGCCTGCATGACGCAGTCAGGGATCCCGGTCCCGCGGTAGGCCTGGCCCACTACGAAGACCCCCTCGGGCAGTCCGTCCTCGATCGCCTGAACGCGCTCCAGGTGACCCACCTCGTACTGGGGCATCGCCCGCGGCCACCTGATCACCTCGGCGCTCTCGGGTCGGGATGGGAGCGGATACAGCTCGGCGAGCTGGCGTGCCACGCGCTCCACGAGCTCGTCGTCGTCCGCTTCAACCGCCGCCTCGGTCCCGAGCGCACCCACGAAGGCCCTTGCCACGGCGCGGTCTCCGAACGAGGGATCGGGCCACTTGCGCGAAACGAGGGTCGCCGCAGTCACGGCGAGCGCCCCGAGCGGCGCGACGAACCCGGATGAGTCCGGGAGCGGCGCCCCCGTGCCGTCCGGGTAGACGAGGAGCACCACCGCCGTCGAGACGTGTGTGATGGCGCGGAGCTCGGCGACGACGGCGGGCGCCACCTCCTCGACCAAGTCGGCGGTCACGAACGCCGGTGCTGCCATCACGACCACGTCCGCGCTGATCTCGCGCTCCGCCGTCTGGATGACGAACGCCTCGCCCGCCCGCCGGAGCGCGGTCGCGGGCGTCTGCATCAACAGCCGATCGGGCCCGATGGACTCGGCGAGCCCCTCGGTCAGCCGCCGCAGTCCACCCCGCAGGCGTAGGAACATCGGGGGCGGTGGCGCGCCGTCGGAACGGGCGGCCCTCGCCGCGAGCTCGGGGAAGGTGGCGCGAACGCTCAGGCGATCGACATCGCCGGCGAACAGCCCGCCCAGCAGCGGCGCCACGAGCGTCCCCGTGGCCTCGGCACCGATCCGGCGCCGGAGCAGCGACCCCAGGGACTCGTCACCCTCATCGTGTCGCCTCGGCAAGACGAGGTCCAGGCCCGCGCGGACCTTGCCCGCGTAGGACATCCCAGGCCACCGCAACAGCTCGAGCAGATCGGTCGAGATGCCGTAGGGTCCGCTCGGGAACCGGACCAGCCCAGCCCGCCCGTACACCTGCGCCTGGGCCGAGGTCGGAGCGACGAGGTCGTCGCCGAGGCCGAGCTCTCGGCACAGCTCGACCGCCCATGGCTTGCGCGCCAGCAGCGAGTCGGGTCCGGCCTCGAGCTCCAGGCCGCCCACGCTCGCCGAGGAGATCTTGCCGCCGACGCGATCCCGCGCCTCCAGGACGAGGACCTCCGGGGCCCCCGGCGCCCGGAGCAGCCGGTGGGCCGTCGCGAGGCCCGCGATCCCCGCGCCGATGACGACGACCCGAGAGCTCACGCCCGATCCGGCGCGTGCTCGCGAACGACCGCGGCGAGCAGCCGGCCGTACGCTGGGTCGGCGTTCGGCATCTCGGTCCTCGCGAAGGCCATGCCCGCGCCCTCGGCGAGCCGTCTCGCCTCGATGTCGAGGTCGTACATGATCTCGAGGTGATCGGCCACGAACCCTGCCGAGCAGACTACGACCGCACGCCGGCCGCTCTCGGCCAGCTCGCCGATCACGTCCTCTAGGGGCGGCCCCCACCACGGGTCCGGCGTGCGCCCCGCGCTTTGCCAAGCTGTGAGGACGCCGTCGATCCCCATCTCGCGCGCGACCTTCTCGGCCGTCATCCGCAGGCCGCCGGCGTAGCGACACCCCTCGGAACACGCGTTGCAAGTCTTGCAGCGCAACGTTCCGTCCTCGGCCGTCCGGACCGGAAGGCTGTGGGCAGTGAAGACCACCGCGGCGCCGTCGCGGATCTCGGGGTTGAGCGTCGCCAGGGCTCGATCGAGCCGGTCGCGGATCAGGGCGACGAAGAGCGCATGCTCGTCGAAGCGCTCGACGAGCGTGAACGCGGGTCCGTCCTCGCCGAGGGCACGCTCGACCCGCTCGCGGTAGGACCCGATCGACATCTCCGACCAGTAGGGCGCCATCACGATGCCGATCACGCGCCTGATCCCGTCGCGCCGCAGCTCGTCCACCGCATCGGCGATCCACGGGGGCGAGTGCTTCATCCCCAGGTAGGTGCGGAACGCCCCTTGCTCGGCGGCGTCGAGCTCACGCTGCAGCACCGCCGCCTGCGCCCGCGTGATCTCGAGCAGCGGGAACCGGTCGCCGATGTCTCGGTACCGCTGGCGGAGCTCGGCGAGCAGCTCGGGCGAGGGCGGCCGGCCGCCACGGATGTCCGTGTAGTAGCGCTCGATGTCTTCGGGTCCGTCGGCGGTCCCGTAGGCCATCACCAACACGCCGATCGGACCCTCGGTCATGCGATGAAGCATACGGACCTTGCCATCCCGCGCCGGGGCGCCGCTGCTACCGGCCCAGCGCCTTGTCCTTCACGATCTGGCGGACCGCGTGGTGACCCGGTAAGCCCGTGACCCCGCCGCCGGCGTGCGTGGCGGAGGATGCCTGGTAGAGCCCTCGGATCGGCGTCCGGTAGTCCCCGTACCCCACGGCCGGGCGCATGTGGAACAGCTGGTCCACGGAGAGCTCTCCGTGGAAGATGTTCCCGCCGATCAGGTTGAACTCCTCCTGCATCTGCTTGGGTCCGATCACCTGCCGGTGCATGATCGAGTCCCGGAACCCCGGCGCCACCTCCTCGAGCTGCCCGATCAGCCGGTCCGCGTACGCGTCGAGTTCGGCGGTGTGGTCGTCCTCCTCGTCGGCCCAGGACGCCGGAACCCACTGACTGAAGCAGGACATAACGTGGATCCCTTCCGGCGCAAGCGTCTTGTCCACCACGCTCGGGATCTCGCAGTCGCTGAACACCACGGTCGCCGCCTTGCCGGACCGGGCCTCCTGGAACGAGGCCTCCAGCTGGTCGACGTCGTCGAGCATCTCGATCGCGCCCCCGTGGATCTCGGGGTCGAAGTCCGGGTCGGCAGTGAACGTCGGCAGGCGCGAGATCGCCATGTTGATCTTCACTGTCCCCGAGCGCGTCTTCCAGTGCTCTATGTCGTGGACGAAGGTGTCCGGCAGTTCGGAGCGCTCGATCTGCTTCAGGAACGTGATCTTCGGATGGCACGAAGTGATGACGATCGGCGCGTGCACTTCCTCGCCCCCCTCGAGCGCGACCCCGTAGGTCCGGCCGTTCCGGATCAGCAGGCGCTCGACCGGCGCGTTCACGCGGATCTCGGCGCCCTTGGACTCGGCGGAGGCTCGGATCGAGTCGGCGACCGCGCCCATCCCCCCCTCCATGAACCCCCAGTGCGCGACCTCACCGTCTCCGATGTCGCCGACGGAGTGGTGCATCAGCACGTACGCGGTACCCGGCGCGTCGGGACCCGCCCACGTGCCGATGATCCCGTTCACCGCCATGAAGCCCTTCATCTGCGGCGTCTCGAACCAGCGTTCGAGCAGGTCGGTGGCGCTCATCGTGAACAGGCGCGTGACGTCGGCGATCGTCTGCCGGTCGTAGTGCTTGCGGAGCTTCCAGCCGAGCTTGGCGACGTCCCACACGCTCCCGAACTTCTTCGAGCCGATGTCGGGCGGGGTCTCCATCAGCATCGGGCCGAGGATGTTCGCGATGCGCTCGATCCATCCGTAGAACTCGAAGTACGCGTCGGCGTCGCGCTTGGACACCTTGCCGATCGACGCGCGCGTGACGTCGTCGTCCTCGGACTGGATCAGCGAGCCGCCGCTGCGCATCGGCATGTAGCCCTGGCCGAGCGGCAGCAGCTTGAACCCGAACCGCTCGAGCTCCAGATCGCGTCGGATCGACGGCGGCATCAGGCTCATCGTGTAGGAGAGGGTGTTCACCTTGATGTCGGGCGCCTCGGGCCAGGGCGCCGAGGTGTCCGAGGCCCCTCCGACCTTGTGTCGGGCCTCAAGGACCACGGTCTTCGCACCCCTGCGCGCCAGGTAGGCCCCGGCGACGAGGCCGTTGTGGCCTGCACCTATCACGATCGCGTCGTAGCGGTTCGGGCCGGTCGCGGTCATCTTTGAATCTCCGTTCAATCTCGGGTCGCCGCAGCGTACACCGGACTTGGCGTCGGAGGGAAGCGGCCCTGGTCCCGTAGCATCCGGTTCAGTGACGGGGTCCGAGGAGCTGTTCGAGCGCGCCCGGCGCGTGATCCCCGGCGGGGTGGATTCGCCCGTGCGGGCCTTCGGCGCGGTTGGCGGCACGCCGCGCTTCGTCGTCCGGGGCGAAGGCGCGTACATCTGGGACGCGGACGGGAACCGTTATGTGGACCTCGTTCAGTCGTGGGGCGCGCTGCTCTTCGGGCACGCGCGCCCCGAGATCGTGGAGGCAGCGACCGCGGCGGCGGCGCGTGGGACGAGCTTCGGCGCGCCGACAGAGGCCGAGGTGGAGCTCGCCGAACGCATCACCGCCGCGATGCCGGCCGTGGAGATGGTCCGCCTGGTCTCGAGCGGCACCGAGGCCGCGATGAGCGCCATCCGCCTGGCCCGAGGCTTCACGGGGCGAGACGTGCTCGTGAAGTTCGAGGGCTGCTACCACGGGCACTCCGACGCCCTGCTCGCCAAGGGCGCCGGCTCGGGTCTGGCCGCGCTCGAGATCCCAGGTTCGCCGGGGGTGACCGAGGGCGCGGCGCGCGACACGCTTACGGTGCCGTTCAACGACGTCGAGGCCGTCCGGGCCGTCTTCGCCGAGCAGGGCGAGCGCATCGCCGTGCTCGCGGTCGAGCCGGTCGCGGCGAACATGGGCGTCGTCCCCCCCGAGCCCGGGTTCCTCGAGGGCCTGCGCGAGATCTGCTCCGAGCACGGCGCGCTCCTGCTGTTCGACGAAGTGATCACGGGGTTCCGCATCGGCTTCGGCGGGGCGCAGGGACGATTCGGGGTCACCCCGGACCTGACGGTCCTCGGCAAGGTGATGGGGGGCGGGTTCCCGTGCGCCGCGTTCGGCGGGCGCCGGGATGTGATGGAGCACCTCGCGCCCGTCGGGCCCGTCTACCAGGCCGGCACGCTCTCCGGGAACCCGGTCGCGGTGGCGGCCGGGATCGCCGCCCTTGACCTCGCGAGCACGCTCGACCCGTACCCGGACCTCGAGCGGATCGCTGCGGGGCTGACCGACGGCCTCGCGGGCGCTTTCGGCGAGCGGTCCCAACCAGCGACGATCAACCGCGAGGGGTCGATGTTCAGCGTGTTCTTCATCGAGGGGCCCGTGCGGGACTTCGCGGGCGCCAAGGCCGCAGATCACGAGCTGTACGCGCGCTTCTTCCACCACATGCTCGAGCGCGGCGTGGCCCTGCCGCCGAGCGGGTACGAGCTGTGGACCCTCGGGACCGCCCACGGGCCGGCCGAGGTCCGGCAGGTCGTAGATGCCGCAGCTTCGTTCGGCGGCTGAGCACCGCCTCCCGGGTGGCCCCGAGAGGCAGCCGGCACGCACAGGCGCGCGTAACGTTCGACGGGCTCGCCGGACGATATAGGTGAACCCACCGAAGGAGGGATGTTCAGCGTGACCACCGAGACCGCGATCTTCGGAGCCGGCTGTTTCTGGGGCGTCGAGTACGTGTTCGAGCGCGTCCCCGGCGTGATCTCCACCGAGGTCGGCTACGCCGGCGGCCTGACCGACCACCCCACCTACCGCGAGGTGTGCTCCCACACCACGGGCCACGCCGAGGTCGCGCGCGTTACGTTCGACCGCGAAGCGGTGTCCCTCGAACAGCTGCTCGAGGTCTTCTGGGCGATGCACGACCCGACCCAGGTCGACCGTCAGGGCCCGGACGTAGGCGACCAGTACCGAAGCGCGATCTTCGTCGGCTCGGACGAGCAGCGCCGGGTCGCCGAGGACTCGAGGGCGAAGGCCCAGGAGCGCTTCGACAAGCCGATCGCGACCGAGATCATCGAGACGGGACCGTTCTGGCCCGCCGAGGACTACCACCAGCGCTACTACGACAAGAACGGGCACGAGCCGTACTGCCACGTGGTGCCGTGGCGCACGCTAGAGGAGCTCGGGCTCGTCAGCGCCTGACGTCACGGGTGGAGGACCCGATCGGCCTTGGCCGCGAAGACGAAGTCCGCCTCGTGCAGTCCGTCGATCTTGTGGGTCCAGATCGTGAGCGCAACGCGCCCCCACGCGAGCTCGATGTCGGGGTGGTGCCCTATCTCCTCGGCCAACTCACCCACGCGGTTCGTGGCGTCGAGGGCCTCGCGGAAGTCCTTGAACCGGAACACCTTGCGGAGGTGGTGGTCGTCCACGACCTCCCAGCCGTTCCCGAGGTCGGCGAGGTACGGCGCGATCTCCTCGCGGGTGAGCGGTGGGACGCCGCCGCGGCACGGCACGCACTCCATCGCGGCAAGTTCGCGAGACATCAGTCACTCCTTCCCGCCGCCAAGCGCCGCTCGACGATCGCGTCCGCGGCCGCAAGGGGCGAGACCCCACTGCCGACAGCAAGGTCGAGGACCTCGCGCACCGTGTCACCGATGCCCTCGAGGCGCTCGCGCAACCGGGCGTCGTCCTCTCCAAGGAGCTCGAACGCGGCTAGGTGGATGATCCCACCGGCGTTCACGACGTAGTCGGGCGCGTACAGGATGCCGCGTTCGGCCAGGTGGTCGGCGTCGCCGGGCTCTCCCAGCTGGTTGTTCGCCGCGCCCGCGATCACCCGACATCGGAGCGTCGGGATCGTCTCCGCGTTCAAGACGCCGCCGGTGGCGCAGGGTGAGAGCACGTCGCACTCGGTCGCGAGGATCGCCTCGGCCGAGACGTGCTCCGCATCGAGCTCGGCCGCGAGCTCCTTCGCCCGTATCTCATCGACGTCGGCGAGCGTAAGGCGCGCCCCCGCCGCGCTGAACATCCGCGCCAGCGGCGCCCCGACCGCTCCGACACCTTGGATCGCGACCTTCCTACCGCCGAGCTCCCCCGAGCCGAATGTGTACTCGACCGCTGCGCGCAGACCATGGAACACGCCGACCGCCGTCGCGGGTGCCGAGGTTCCGGAGCCGCCCGCCCCCTCGGTCCGGCCGAACACGAAGGAGCACCGCTCGGCGATCACGTCCATATCCTCGGAGCGCGTGTTCATGTCGCAGGCGGTCCTGTAGGTCCCGTGGAGCGATTCGAGGAGCTCCCCGTAGCGGAGCAGCAACCCTCGGCGGGCATCGCCGGAGGGGATCTCGGGGACGGCGAGCACCCCCTTGCCGCCGCCGAGGGGTAGTCCCGCCATCGCGTCCTTGCTCGTCATCG
>Ga0209342_10008978_pt1 | contig 10022 bp, 10 predicted proteins | sample RifCSP16_2_FD_184023 | JGI IMG/M metagenome (GOLD analysis project Ga0209342, IMG submission 184023) | Soil microbial communities from Rifle, Colorado - Rifle CSP2_sed 16_2 (SPAdes) (version 2) | ecosystem: Environmental > Terrestrial > Deep subsurface > Rock core/Sediment | place: Rifle...
GATCTGCCCGTACTGAATGGGTTGCATGGCTGCCAGGCCTATCGTGGATAGGCTCGAGAAGGAATTCGAAGGCCGGCTGATTGTGATTCGCTTGAACGTTCAGGAACCGGCGGGGAAAGTCTTGGGTGAGCGATACGGCTTCCAGTACACACCGACATTCATCTTCCTCGACGCCGAAGGCCGGCGGCTCTGGCGGACAGCCGGCGCGGTCGATCCGGCTGAAGTGCAGCGATCGCTGGACGGGTCATGAGGCGTCGGCTGCTCTTCGATTGGCGTTATCTCATCGGCCGAGCGCCGTGGGACAGCGGCGTCTCTCCGCCCGAACTGATGTCTTTCATCGAAAACCACCCGCCAGGACGGGCAATCGACCTCGGCTGTGGGACTGGGACGAACGTGCTGACCTTGGCCCAGAATGGCTGGGAGGTGACAGGGGTCGACTTCTCTCCACTGGCGATCCGGCGTACCCGGCGCAAGATGGCTCGATCCGGCTACGGCGCCGAACTGCGCGTCCAAGATGTAACCGACCTGACCGATTTGAAGGGGCCGTTTGACTTTGCGCTGGACCTCGGCTGTTTCCACGGCCTCTCGCCTGCGGGACAATCACAATACATCGACCAGATCAAACGCCTGATCCGCCCGGGGGGGACGTACATGCTCTACACCTTCCTGAAGGGTGGCCCTTCGGATCGACCGGGTTTGTCGGACGAGGCCGGCTTGAGAGCCCTGTTCGACGCGGCTTTCGAGCTGATGTCTCTCGAGCACGGGTCATTCAACGATCAACCTTCGGCCTGGTTCACTTTCTCCCGGCGGCAGCGATGACACGCGTGCTGATGCTATTCATGGACGGTGTAGGGCTGGGTGTTGACGATCCCGGCATCAACCCTTTCGCCGCGGCCCAGATGCCGTCGATTTCCGAGCTGCTGAACGGCCGGGCCCTTCTGGCATCCTCGGCGCCTTGCATCTCGGAGCTGGCGACACTGCGCGCCATCGACCCCAGTCTGGGAGTTCCCGGTCCGCCACAGTCGGCGACGGGACAGGCCGTCTTGCTAACAGGGCGCAACGTGCCGGCCGAGATCGGGGAGCACTACGGGCCGAAGCCCAATCCCGCCGTCGCGGCGATCCTGTCCGAAGACAACCTGTTCCGTCAGGTCCTTCGTCGAGGCGGGAAAGCCGCCCTGCTAAACGCCTACCCGCCGCGCTACTTCGAGGGGATCCGATCCGGGCGGCGTCTTTCGTCGGCCATCCCCCTGGCGGCAGCCTCGGCCGGGCTTCGGCTGCGAACCGCGGAGGACCTGCTGGCGGGGCAGGCCCTTTCGGCCGACTTCACCGGCGAAGGCTGGGCCAGCCAACCCGAGTTTCCTCCGGCGCCGATCTACGAAGCCACTGAAGCCGGAGCCCTGGCAGCCCGCCTATCTCAGCAATACGACCTGGCCTGGTTCGACTACTGGTTGAGTGACTATGCCGGGCATCGGTCCACTCTAGGAGAAGCGGTGCGTTTGTTGGCATCCTTCGATCGAGTCCTGGGGAGCCTCGTCAAAGCATGGGCGGATCGTCCGGACTTGATCGTTCTCACCTCAGACCATGGAAACCTAGAGGAGTACGGCCGCCGCGGGCATACCCTCAACCCCGTGCCGCTGCTCGTGATCGGGCCGCGCCCTCTTCGAGACGCCTTCGTCGATGGCCTGACCGACCTGACAGGGGTCGCTCCGGCGGTATTGCGCACCCTCAACAGCTCCCTTCCAGACTAGCGCCCAAGCCCAACCCCCTTTGAATGCAGTGTGGCTCCGGGCTCTTGCTGCGCACTACTCGGCTGCTATACTCTTACTGACACCGACCCAGGACCCCTTCGCCGGTGTCGGTTCCCGGACTGGAAGGGGTGAACGCGCAATACCAGGTGGGATCGCCATGCCTGAGCCCCCACTCACATCCGACGAAAGACAGACATTGCTTGTGATCGCCCGTCAGGGCCTCGTCGCAGCCGTACGCGGACTGCCGACTCAGGAGGTGCCTGTCGAGGGCCTCACTTCACGGTTGGCGGCACTGGGTGCATCCTTTGTCACACTGACTGGCAATGGGGAGTTGCGAGGTTGCATTGGCGGGCTACAAGCGCAGTACCCGCTTGCCGAAGACGTCCGCCAGCACGCGATCGCCGCCGCGCTAAAGGATTTCCGCTTCGAGCCGATCCAGACCGAAGAAGTCGACCACATCGAAATCGAAATCTCGGTATTGAACACCCCCGAACGTCTCACTCCCGCCTCGCCCGATGAGTTGCTGAAGCAGCTTCGTCCCGGCATCGATGGTGTGATCCTTGTTTCAGGTCCGAACCGCGCGACGTTTCTGCCGCAAGTATGGGAGAAGCTCCCCGATCCGGTGCACTTCCTGGACACGCTGTGCAACAAAGCCGGGGTAGCGCCGCACAGCTGGCGGCGCGGCGAGGTGGAGATCTTCACCTATCAGGTCGAGAGCTTTCACGAGACGTGAGCGGGTCCCTAGGCACGTGGCTCTCGCTGGGTCAGTCAGCCAAGATTCCTGTCAGAGCTGCTCGAAACGGTTTACGTCGAGGACGAAGATCATCGCACCCCTGTGGTTCGTATCGGCCGACGTCTCGGCCGCGGCCCGCATCGTCTCGATCGCCAGGTCGACGCGCTCGTCCGGAGTGCCCATAAGGAGCGTGGTATTCCCCCTGCGAAGGAAGCCCCCGCTGGAGCTCAACCGGGTGAAGCGGAAGTCAGCCTCAAGGAGCTTGTGGATCACGTTCTCCGTGTCGGCACCGCTAAGGATTACAACAACAAGCTTCACGGTCAGATTTCCTCGTATCGTTCGACTTCGAAGACGAATACCGTTGCCCCTTTGACTTCGACCTGAACGGGCATCGGAAGCGGGATCGGCAGGACCTCCACCGGTGATGTCATGTATTCGATCCGGCTGCGACACGCTTGATCAAGCGCCTCGACCGCGTGCTCCAGCTTGCCCTCGGGGATCCCCACCATCAGCAAGTGATTCGCCCGGCGCAAGAAGCCACCTGCGCTCTGGATACGCGTGGAGGGGATGTTCCGGATGGCAAGTGCGCTCACCGCTGATTCGAGATCCCGGTCCTGGACGATCGCCAGCACAAGATGGCGGACATCGGGTACTTCCCTGCGTGTCATCACACCGGCCGCCCAACCCTCGACCTCCGAGCCGAGGGCCAGATCGATCTCGGCCGCCAGCTCCTCATAGGTGTCATCCGAGATCACACCATCCCGGCGCAGGCCGGTCAGAGTGTTGCGCTGCGCCCGGAGCGATTCGCGACGGGCGGTGACGAGCTGCTCGATCTCCATCTCGGGCGAGTTGGCCAAAGCCTCTTGAACGGCTTCAGTCAACGCTGTCAGCCTCTGCTCGACGATCGGGCGCAGGTTCTCCCAGATGTGAGACGAGATAAGTCCCTCGTTGTATAAACGATGGACATGCTCATAACCGGCGCGGGTGGCCATCGCTCGCGCATGCCGCCGTTCATACTCGATCTTCTCATCCGTTTTCACCACGATCTTGAGGCGGCGCAGCAGGCCATCCATCGTCAGGCCTTGACCCAGGATGGTGAAGAGCACCACCCCGAAGGCCATCGCCGTCACGGTTTGTCGTTCCGCGCCGAGGACGGCCGGCAGGCTCAGCGCCAGGGCGAGAGCGATGGCGCCGCGCATCCCGCCCCAGAAAAGAACGTGTCGCCAGGCGAAGGGGATTTCCCGGCCGAGACGAGACAAACCGTAAATCACGACGATCCGGCTGACCAACACGCCGGCGATCGCCCACAGGATCATCGACCAGTTATCGAGCAGGGCCGGGAGATCGAGTTGCAGCCCGATGATCAAGAACACGGCCGAGTTGGTCAGGAAGGCCATGTACTCCCAGAAGTTGAAGACCACGATGCGCGTCGTGGGCGACATGCCGCGCGGGCCGAAGTTGCCATTCACCAGACCCGCGGCGACGACGGCCAGGACACCGCTGAAGTGAAGCTGTTCCGCCAGCAGATACGATCCGAACGCCAGTACGGTGGTCAGGGTCGTCTCAACCAGGTAGTCGTCGATCTGACCGATCAACCTGGACACCATCCAGCCCAGGACGAAGCCGATGATCAGCCCACCGCCGGCGACCCGGATGAAGTCGACGATCCCGCTGACGAGGCTGAACTCGCCGGTCTCGAGGGCGGCCACGGCCAGGCTGAAGATGACGATCGCCGTTCCATCGTTGAGCAGGCTCTCGCCCTCCAGCAAGACCTCGAGTCGTTTGGGCACGCCCAGTTTGCGGAAGATGGAAACGACGGCGACGGGATCGGTAGCGGCTATCAGGGCGCCGAAGACCAGCGCCACGGAAACCGACATCCCGGCGCCGAACGTCATCACTCCGCCGACCAGGAACATGTTCAGGATCACGCCGGGGACGGCGAGCAGCACGATGGTTCCCAGGTTGCCCCGCAACTCGTCGATATTCAGATGAAACGCGGCCTCAAAGACCAGTGGGGGCAGGAAAAGTGACAGGATGAGGCTGGGGGTGAGCTCGATGTCCAGGCCGGACCGGATGGATAAAGCCAGGCCAGCCAGGACAAGCGCCACGGTGTAGGGAAGCCTGAATCGACGGCCAAGGATGGCCACGACCGAGACGATCAGCAGGAGCTCGAGGATGAGGGTTTCGACCTGGACCAGCTCAGACATGCCGATGCTCTCTGCCTACCTCTGGAAGAGCGGCATGGCCAGCAGAAAGGCCAAGCTCCCGATCGCGCAGGTCACCAGCATGACCGGCAGGCCGCGCCGGTGCCAGAGGTGAGCGGTGATCGGACTCCGCGTCCGCCGCGAGAGCTCCACGACGATCACATTCGCCGTCGAGCCGATGACCGTCCCGTTGCCCCCGAACCCTGCCCCGAAAGCCAGCGCCCACCAAAGGGGACCGACGTTCGTTCCCAGGGCGCCCATCTCCTGGATGACCGGGATCATGGCCAGAGTGACGGGGACATTATCCACCAGGGCCGAAATGATCGCCACAAACCAGATCATGGCGATGGCCGCCACCACCGGGTTCCCTGCCGCGATCCAGTTCGTCACTTGCGTGATCTGATGGAGCACGCCGGCGCTCTCCATGCCACCGACCATCACGAACAGACCGCCGAAGAAGACCAGCACCGACCACTCGATCTCCTCAAGCGCCGCCGATAGCTGCGGCCGGACCAATACCAGGGCCACACCCGCCATCGTCATGGCAATGAACGCCGAACTGATCTCCAGGACGCCTTGAAGGAAGAACAATCCGAGCGCACCACCCAGCGCGATCAAGACCTTACGGGCCGTCGGCCAGTCGTGAAGCGCCTCGGCTGGCCGGAGCATCTCCAGCGCGTGTGGATCCTTCGGTCGATCGGCCAAATCACCGCGGAAGAGGAAGAGGATCAATCCGAGTGAGGCGGTCCAGGCCACAATCACGACTGGCAGTGCATGAGTCAGAAAATCGACGAAAGTCAGGTCGGCGGCCGAACCGATGAGCACATTCGGCGGATCTCCGATCAATGTGGCCACGCCCCCGGTGTTAGAAAGCAATGCCTCGGCGATCAAGAGCGGCGCCGGCGAGATGCCCAGGATTTCGCTGACAAGAATTGTCACGGGGGCGATCAGCACCACGGTCGTGACGTTGTCCAGGAACATGGACAGAACCGTGGTCACAGTTCCAAGCAGGACCACCAGCCTCACCGGATTGCCGCCCGAGCGGACTGTGGCCAGCGTCGCCAGGTACTCGAAGAACCCCGTTGGCCTGAGCATCGCCACGAGGATCATCATCCCGAACAGCAAGCCCAGCGTCTCGAAATCGATGGCGGCGATGGCGCCCTCTTCGCTGTAGAAGCCGAGCAGCATGCCCGCCCCGACCATAGCGGCCGCCCCGGCCATCGAGACGATCCCGCGGTCCAGCCGCTCGGTCAGGATCAGACTGATGGCGATCACAAAGATGGCTGTCGAGACAATCAACGAGGCCACAGATGTTCTTACCCCTCAGCTACGAATCCAGTCCTTCAGAAAACCGACGCCGACGTCGACCCAAGAAGCCAGTCCGACCAGGATCCCCCGATCATCGACCACAGGTAGGTCGTGCAGATCATGCTGGCGCATGAACGCGTGCGCACGCAGGAGCCGACAGCTCATCTCCACCGCCTGGGGCGGCTGCATGATCTCCCGAACCGGCGTGCCGCGCTTCTCCTGGCTGATCTCGCCAATCTCCATGGCACCGAAGTCGTGGACGAAGTCATAGTCCTCCATCACCTCCACAAAGGTAGGGAGAGAGAGCTCCAGGATGTTCTTCAGTCGGACGATCCCCAACAGCTTCCCCTCGCGGTCCACCACCGGCAGCATTCCGATCCGATGTTCCACCAGGAGGGCGACAGCTTTCTCCAGAGTCGCATCTTCATGGACGGACACGACCTGGCGTTTCATCACCGATTGGATTTCCATCCTCACCTTCCAGCCAGAGGCCTGGCCACGTGTCGGCTCCGGGAGTCTTCCCCACGGATGAGGGTATTCGAAGAGGAGGGAGTCACCACGCGCCTTGACGTCGGACCACGCCAGGTGGAAATCCGCGTGGGGCGCTCCGTCGCCCGCCCGCGGCGCCAGCTCCCCTGTGGATGCGGCTCAACGCCCCTCGTCCTCGTCCAGCTTGCGGTTTCCCGGCCGCAATCCGACGACGCGGGTGATCGGTGTGACGAACAGGATCCCGGTCTCCGGCTCGCTGAGGCGGCCGATGATCCTCTCGGTTACAGCCAGCAGGCCGTCGAGATCAAAATCGTCACCGACAATGCTGAAGATCGTGCGGCTGTTGTACTCTGTCTCCTTGAGCAGTCGACGGATTGAAGGAAACAGAGGGATGTCGTCGGAAAGATCATGCCGCGAGACGTGCTGCGACAGCCCGCTGCTGTCGAGCATCGTCAGACCGGTGACCCCGGCTTCAACCCAGGCATGAACCAGTTCGTCGCACTTGCCACAATCATGAATGACGAGACTAACCAGTTGCGGCATCGACCCCTTCCTTTCGCCTGAAGGCCAACCTGAGCAAGGGAGGCGTCACCAGCGTGGTCACGATCACCATGACGACGGCCACGGTGAACTCCTCGAGGGGGAGCAAGCCCTCGGAAACGCCCACTCCGGCCACAATCAATCCGACTTCTCCGCGGGAGATCATCCCCAGGCCCATGCGGAGGGCCTGCGGCGCCGTGAAACCACCGAGGCGCGCGCCCAGGCCACTCCCCAGCACCTTCGACACGATGGCGATCACGATGAACACGAGCGTGAAGAAGACAGCCGAGCCCGCCAGCGCACCGATGTCCGCTTGCAGGCCAATATCCACCAGGAAGAGGGGGACGAAGAAGCCGTAAGCCAGAGGGTGAAGCGCGCGCTCAATCTCCTGGCGCAGATGACTCCGCCCCAGCCCCACACCGGCAACGAAGGCCCCGGTGATCGCCGCTACCCCACCGCCGAACTCGGACACCCATCCCATGAGCAGGACGCCGGATAGGACCAGGGCGAGCAATCCTTCGCTCGCCTTGAGTCGCACGCTCCACTCTGCAACCTTGGGAAGCAGAACCACCGAGACCAGCCCAACCACGGCCAGCACCAGGAGCATCCGGCCCAGTTGCAACACGATCCCGGAAACACCGGCTCCGCCTCCTGTGGCGACCACGAGCGACAGGAGGATGATGACCAGAATGTCGTCGATGACCGCTGCTCCCAGGAGCGCCGCCCCCTCTCTCGTGCGCAGGCGTCCCAACTCGAGCAGCGTTTGGGCGGAGATGCTGACGCTGGTGGCGCTTAGCGTCAGGCCAAGAAAAAGTGCTTGCTGCGACGGAAATCCGAAGGCCAGGCCGGCGCCAAGGCCCAGCCCGATCGGCACAACCACCCCGAGAACTCCTCCGAACAAAGCCGGTTTGCCCGATTGACGCAAATCAGCCAGCTCGGCTTCGAGCCCGGCGGCGAACATCAACCAGAGCACGCCAAGCTGGCCGAGGATGTGCAGGATCTGGCTCAGGTTTGGGCTTTCGAGCACGGGCAGCGCTGTGAGGTTGAGGAAAGTCGGGCCGAGCACGAGCCCGGCGATAAGCTCTCCCAGGACTGCGGGTTGGCCCAATCGAACGGAAAGGCTACCGACGACCTTGGCGCTGGCGATCAGGACGGCGAGCGCCAGCAACAAGGGCACAAGGTCCGAGGCGGCCGCGGCGGCTGAGCTGGCTAGGGTCGGTCCGGTCGCCATCAGACTCCACAAAGATACGGCCCGCTGGAGCGATCCCGGCAGATCCCACCCTTGGGCTCCACCTGGCATCAAAGTTACAGGATGGCTTCGAGCGGGCGAACGGTCGATGCATGAGGAGCCGAATGAGCGCTCCTAGGGCCTGGCTGCGGTTCGGATTATAGCATCCCCGCCTGCGCCGGCCCCTGCACTTGTTCTACCAGTCGCGGAGCCGCGCCTTCCACCACTACCGACTGCCCGTCGGGGAAGGTGACGTGGGTCCGATCGAGCTCGCGCACCACTTTCAATCCCATCCAGGAAACGACCACCGGCCATTCGAACGGGTTCTTGCCGCGCAGCACGATCTTGTTTGGGGTGATCATCTGAACCCCAAGGTTTCTCAAGAACAGGGACAGAGGGGCCACACCCGAGATGTGGTCTCGCTCGCCAAGTCCCTGCGGCGAGTCTGGATTGTAGGACTCATGGAACGACTTGTCCGATCTCAGGCTGTGAATACAGGCCTGCATCAATCGGCTCAACAAATCGGCCGCATGCGCGGTGTAGCCATAATCGAGCAATCCCTCAGCGATCATCACATTCCATAAGAGATGCACCCCGCCCGAGCCGGCCGCGTTTGTGGGATCAAAGGCTGGATCCTCCGCGGAGCAAACCGGAACGCCGAACTTGCGCCAATAGCGATTCTCATCGAGCAGCGTCCGTCGCACCAGCTGTTCGGCTCGTTCAGCCTGCGGGATTCCCGCCCACAAGGGCAGCAGCAGCGACTGATCCTGACGGGTGAAGTCGGCGATCCTGAGCTCTGTCTCAAACTCGGGATTTAGGCCCCGGACCTCGATCCGGTCGAGATAGGCGTGTGCCTGATCGCTGGTCGCGGTGCCGTAGTCCCAGAACCATTGGAAGCGTCGCTCCGTCAATCTCTCAGTTCCTTCCACGCCCTTCGCATCGCGATCATGGATGAGTACCTGGATGGCATGCGACACACCTTCGCTGGCTCCGACGCGGATCAGCAGGCGCGCGGCGGGTTCAAAGCTCCGGTCCACGTGCATCACAAATTCCCCCCGGCCTCGGCCAAGGATCTCGCCGCTCACAGCCTGGTGCAGGTCCCGATCCTGGTGATGGTACGAAGCGTCGGCTTCGGACCATGTCCGCTCGACACCTTGCCTGAGCTTCTCGAGCCGGGGTTCGATCGCGGCAGCCACGTCGTCGCGGCCGATCTCGGTTGCGATCTGAGTGAGCGCTTGGCATTCTCTGTAAAGGTAGGCGGCCAGATCGGTCGTCTCGGCTTTGGTGATGTCCAGGCCCTGACCCCACTTCCGCCAACGGACGAACGTCGGCCAGTCGTCGTAGCCCGCCTGCATCGTGTTGTCCCACTCGGGGAGGCCGTCGCGGTCCCGATCGTGGTCGCTTGCGAACCAGCGGTCGACGAAGGCCAGGAGGGGCTCCAGTGCCTGCTCGAGCAGAGAGCGGTCTTGCGTGTTCTGGTAGACCTGCCACGTCAGGCCGGCCAGCAACGGCGCACACAGCGCGCCGTTCCGCTGACCGCCCAGGCCAGGCTTCCAATCGATCGACCCATCCGTGGTCTGAGATTTAAGGAAATTGTGCAGGACACCCTTCGCCAGCTCAGGTGCAGCGAGCAGAATCTGTGGGAGGTTGGCGAATGCCTGGGCGGCCGCCTGCCCGGCCCAGTGCCAGCTGTAGTCCTTCCCGTCCTTCCGGGCGGAGAAGCCGCGGGCGGGCACCCGCGCCTCCACGAACGAAGGATACGCCATGTGCGG
>Ga0209342_10008980_pt1 | contig 10021 bp, 10 predicted proteins | sample RifCSP16_2_FD_184023 | JGI IMG/M metagenome (GOLD analysis project Ga0209342, IMG submission 184023) | Soil microbial communities from Rifle, Colorado - Rifle CSP2_sed 16_2 (SPAdes) (version 2) | ecosystem: Environmental > Terrestrial > Deep subsurface > Rock core/Sediment | place: Rifle...
GGCGGGCGAGCCGCGCGGCGATCTGGGGCTGTTCGAAGTCGATGAGGCGGCGCTGCCGGCCGCGGTCGACGCAACCCAGCCCCGCGCCGTGTGCCTGCTCAATCTCTTCCGCGATCAACTCGACCGTTACGGCGAGATCGACATTATCGCCGAACGCTGGCGCGGCGTGCTGAAGCGGTTGCGCGAGGACGCCACCGTGATCTTCAATGCCGACGATCCGCTCGTGGCCGATGTCGGACGCACCTTCACCGGCCGCACAGTGACCTTCGGTCTCGACGGGGCGCCCGACGGCGCGGGTGTCCGGACGCTGGAGCATGCCGCCGACTCGCGCTACTGCTATCATTGCGGTCGGCCGTACGAGTACACGATGGTGACTGTGGGCCACATGGGCCATTATCACTGCCCGCAGTGCGGCGACACGCGGCCGACGGCCGGTGTCTCAGCACGCGATGTGCGGCTTCACGCTGCCGATGGCGCGACCCTGACGGTTGCGTGGGACGACGCTACTCTGTCACTCTCGACCGACCTCCCGGGTCTGTACAACGTCTACAATGTGACGGCCGCCGCGGCCGTGGCGCTGGGACTGGGCGTCGCGTTCGAGACGGTTGGGCGCGGCATCATGGCGACGGCGCCGGCGTTCGGACGGGGCGAGCGCGTGACCATCGACGGCCGCGAGGCGTTGATGCTGCTGGCCAAGAACCCGGCGGGTTTCAACGAGGTCCTGCGCACGGTGCTGGCGGCTGAATCCGCGCCCGTCGTGTTAATCGCCATCAACGACCTCATCGCCGACGGGCGCGACATCTCGTGGTTGTGGGACGTTGACTTTGAGATGCTACGCGGCCGCGCCCGCGCGGTCGTCGTGACGGGCATCCGCGCCGACGACATGGCGCTGCGTCTGAAGTACGCGGGCGTCGACGGCGGGCAGATCGCCGTCGAATACGACGGCGCGCACGCGCTGACCCGCGCCCGGGCAGCGCTCCGAGACGGCGAGCGGCTCTACGTGCTCACCACGTATACCGCCATGTTGCAGCTGCGCGAAATCATGACCCGCAAGGGATACGTGCGGGATTTCTGGAAGCAATAAGGCGCTGCATGGACTTACGGATCTGTCATCTCTATCCGGATCTGCTCAACCTATACGGCGACCGCGGCAACATCATGACGTTGGTGCGGCGGGCCGAATGGCGTGGCATTCGCGCGCAGGTTGTCGAGGTGCGTCTTGGTGACGCCATCGGTCCCGATGCCGGCGATCTGTACTTCGTCGGCGGGGGCGAAGACCGCCAGCAGCGCCTCGCCGCGCCCGATCTGTGCCGCGTGAAGGGAACCGCCCTGCGCGACGCTGCCGAGGCGGGGGCCGTCGTGCTTGCCGTCTGCGGCGGATACCAGCTGATCGGGCACGAGTACCGGCCGGCCGACGGGCCGGTGCTCGAAGGGTTGGGGCTCCTCGACCTGCGCACGGTGCACCCCGGTCCGGGCACTCGTCGGCTGATCGGCAACATCGTGATCCGCGAGTCGGCGTCGGGACACGTGCTCGTCGGGTTTGAGAACCATGGCGGCCGCACGACGCTGGGACCGCAGGCGCGCCCTTTGGGCACGGTGACGGCAGGGTTCGGCAACAACGGCGAGGATCGCACCGAAGGCGCGGTATGGCGCAATGTGTTCGGCACGTACCTGCACGGTCCGCTGCTCCCGAAGAATCCCTGGCTCGCTGATCATCTGATCGAACTGGCGTTGCGCCGCCGGCACGGGGACGTGCGGCTCGAGGCGCTCCCCGATGTTGAGGAACACCGGGCAGCGTCGTCGGCCGCCGCCAGGGCCGGTGTGCGCGCGACGAAACCGGACGGCACATCCACGGCGGCCCCGACCCGGTGACCCACGCGCCGGCCAATAACGGGCGCGCCGTGCTGCGCATCGCCATCATCATCGGCATCGCGCAGTTCGGTTTTGCCACGGTGCTCCCGCTGCTGCCGTTGCATCTCACCGAGCAATTGGGCGCCAGCGTGAAGCTCGTCGGTGTCGTCGTTGCGACCTTCGCGCTGGTCGAGACCTTCTTCAAGACGGCGCTCGGCGGGATCACCGACCGGATGGGCCGGCGGCCCATCATCGTCTGCGGCCTGATTCTCAGTTGTGTGGCGCCGATCATCATGGCGGTGTTGCGCAGCCCGGTGCTCTTCGTGCCGCTGCGGCTGATCGACGGCATAGGGTCGGCGGCGTTGTGGCCGGCGGCCGCGGCGGCGATCGCCGATATGACGACGCCCGACCGGCGGGCCACCGGGATGGCTACGCTGAACATGTTCTTCCTGGCAGGACTGGCGGCGGGCCCGGCGTTCGGGTTGTTCGTGGCCGGGTTCGCGGGGAACCTGCGCGCGGGGTTCTATGTCGCCAGCGCGCTGCTGGCCGTGGCCGCGATCATGGCCGCGGCGATCTTTCCTCGGGATGACCGTCACACGCACGCGAGCGGAACCTTCGTCGGCTATCATGCCACCGAGCCCCCCGCGCGCCTCAAAGACCTGCTGAGCACGTTTAGGAGCTCGGAGCTGCTGTTTACGATGTACCTGGTGGCGTTTGTGCAGATGTTTGGCATCGGGCTGCTGGTCCCGATCGCCGCGATCTTCGCCAAGCGCGTCGTCGGGTTGACCGAGCACGCCATCGGCGCGATCTTTCTGACGGTGACGCTCACGGTGGCGCTCGCCACAGTTCCCGCGGGCCGCTTGGCCGACCGCAGCGGCAAGCCGCTGCTCGTGGGCGCCGGCATGGTGCTGGGCACGATCGGGATGTGGATCATCCCGTTTAGCCACGGGTTGTACCAGTTGATCGGCGCGGGCGTGCTGCTGGGCGCCAGTTACGCGCTGACCGCACCGGCGTGGCTGGCGCTGGTGAGCGAGCTCGCCCCGCCGGGACGCCTCGGCCTCGCCCTGGGCGCCTCAGAAACCGTCCAGGGGCTCGGGCTGGTGTTGGGGCCGTTGCTGGGTGGGCTCTTGTGGGATGGACTCGGGCCGCGGGCGCCATTCATCGCCAGCGCAGTGGTGCTCACGGCCGGCACGATCATCGCGCTGCGCGCGATCCGGCACCCTCATCCGCGAACATCATAGTCGTTGACCCCGAGGAGACGCTCTCCTCCGACTACTATCACCCCGCCGATGACGAATACGGTCCCCACCCACTGGGACAGTCCAAAGGGTTCGTGCAAGATGAGTGCGCCGCCGATCGCCGCGACGAGCGGTTCGATGGTCGCAATGATACTCGCCCGACCCACCTCGACCCACTGGAGGCCGGTGATATACAAGAGGTAAGCGGCCGTCGTGGGACCGGCGATCAAGTAGAGCAGCGGCGCGACGCCGCCGGCCGGGATACGCGGCAGTCCCCCCGCAAACACAAGAAGACACAACGCCCCAAACCCCAGCGCATAGATGACGGTTGTCAACGGCGAGTAACGGCGGAGCGCCGTCTTCCCGAAGATGCTGTAGAGCGCGTAGGTCAGACCTGCCCCCAGACCCGCGGCGAGTCCTGCGGGCGTCACGCGCATGGTATCCGGCCCAAACACGCCGACGACGAGCGCGCAACCGGCACACGCCAGCGCCACAGCCGCGTACTTCATCGGGGTCATGCGCTCACTCAAGAAGAGCCGCGCGAGGATCACGACCCACGCCGGCGCCGTGTAGAGCAGCACGGCCGCGGTGGCGACCGTCGTGGCCCTGATGGCCGCGAAGTAGACGGTCATGTAGCCGGCGACGCTGATGGCTCCGTACGCGGCAAACAGCGGCAGATCACGGCGCGCGACGCGAAGCGCGGGGCGGTTCGTGGCGAGCGCGAAGACGAACAGGAGCGCGAACGCGGCGGCCGCGCGCCAGACCGCCGCCTCAAGTGGCGTCAGCCCTGCCGCGAAGAGACTGCGCGCCGCGAGGCCGATCGTGCCCCACATCGCGGCAGCGCCGGCGACTCCGGCGTACCCGAGCAGGGTCCGGTTCAACGCGCTACGGGTCGGTGACCGCGAACAGTTCGTTCTGGCGTAGGAAGCTCATCAGCAGCAGCCGGAGGAAGGGGCTCTCGAGCTGACTCTTGTAGTCTCGGATCGCTTCCTGCTTCGTGGTGAGCTCGTCAGGCGAGAGACTGAAGCGCACCCATCGGTGGGCCTGCCACAAGGATTTTGGCGGCAGCAGCGGCGCGTCCGGAGCATACCGGAGCGGCCGCGGGAAGTCCCAGGCGTGCACCAGGAACGTGTACAGGCGGATGCGCGACTGCACTTCGGTTTGCTGCATCGTGCGGATCACCTGTCGCACGAGCGCGTTGAGCGCCTGGTGATCACCGTGGCGATCGGCCTCGTGGTGCGTCAGCACCACGGTCGGCTGCACCTGTCGGATAACCGACTCGATGTCGCGCGCCATATCTGCACCCGTGTACGGGGCCCGAGGTCTGAACGCCAGCTGGTAGGGGGATGCTGACGCCTTCGTAAACGGTGACACGTACGGCTTTGCCGACAGGGGGTGCTCCACCGCGATCGCCTTCAGCCCGCGGTCGGGGTAGCCGAGGAAGAACAGATGCTCCATCGGCACACCGACGCGGCCGAGCGCTTTCATGGCTTCGAGTTGTCGGAGTTCTCCCTCGGCGATGAAATCGGCCGCTCGCGGGAGCAGCTTTCTGCCACTCACCGCCGCGGCTAGGCGATTGCCATCGCCGTTGGTGGCAAACGCGATCCAGACCCCAGCGCCGGATGAGAGTGCACGCTGGATCAACCCCCCCGCCGCCAGCAGTTCGTCGTCGGCGTGCGCGACGATGAGCAGGTAGCGGTCACCGGGCTCGGGATCGGGGAACGCCTCGATCCCGCTGCCGGACGCGCGGGCTGTAAAGAGTCCCATGGCCAGGTAGGCCATCATCACGAACAGGACGGTCAGCGCGTACGCCTGGGTACGGGGGCGCGCGGCTCCGTGGCGACGCCGGCGGCGGCGGAATCCCAAGACTTCAAGCGCCATGCAGGCCTTGCGCTGATAGCCCAGGACGAGGCCGTACTTTTCCTCCTTTTTGGAGTGCTTCACGCCCGTGAACGGTACACGGGCGATCGCCCAGCGCCGTCGTTTTGCCAGCGTGGTGAGCGCGCGTTCGAAGCCGAAACGCGTGCAGGCCAGATAGTGTTTGTCGAGCACTGCGTCTCGGCGCAGCACCCGGATGCCCGAGAGTTGCGGCAGGACCCTTTGCACCAGGTCGGCCGTCAGCAGGCCAACGGCCATATCGTAACGGCCGCGAAGCACCGGGTCGAGTAGCGTCTGCAGCTCGCTGGGCTTGAGACGCTCGAGATCGGCGTCGAGCAGCAGGACTACACGCTCGGACGCGCGGCGCACGCCGGCCAGCACCGCCCCACCTTTGCCCAGATTCTTGGGCAACTGGATGACCATGTCGGCCCCGGCTGCCGTCGCCATTTCAGCGGTGTCGTCGGTGGAACCGTCTGAGACCACAATGACTTCCGTGACGTCGTCGACGGCACGGGCCGCCCGGATCACGCAGCCAATGGTGCGCTCCTCGTTGTAGGCGGCGATGACGCAGGAGACGGCCATGGGCTATGCGGCGTCCTTTGCGCGCTGCGCCAGAAAGTAACGGCCGCCGCCAACCTGATGCGTCTCAACCGTCCCACAGCCCAGCCCGCGCAGTTGTTTCACCATCGACCGTACGACCCACGGGAGGACGGGTCCGCCGGCCGAGTACGCCAGGACGGCCCACCCGCCCGGACGGAGGACCCGCACCAGCTCGCGCGGAACCGGGAATGCATTTTGCACCGAGACGAGGTCGAACGTGCGGTCCCGAAACGGCAGGCGCGCCGAGTTGGCCACCGCGAGCCGGACCGGCCACTCACCCTCCGCGGCGTGCCGGCGGCAGTGCGAGAGCATCGCGGGGGAGAGATCGACGGCGACACCACGACACGCCGGAAAGCGCCGCACGACCGTACCGATCACCGCGCCGGTGCCCGTACACACGTCGAGCGCCCGGGCCGGCGGCGCGGTCAACTGGTTGAGGGCGGCTTCCAGCGGGGCAAAGTACTCGTGCTGGGGGATCACATCGGCGTCGTAACGCGCGGCCAGGCTGCTGTATCGACGACGCGCCAGCGTGCGCTGCAACGTCGAACCGACGAAGCGCTTGGTCAGCGCACCGGCCGTGAGGTAAATCGTATCGGTGATGAACGAACCGAGCCAGATCGCCCGCATCATGTCCCCTCGTAGGGAGGACTTTGCCGGCGCCACGGCAGGCGGGACAAAAGATTGTGTCGAGTTTGGCGAACATCCCGGCGCTCTGTCACAATTCTCGCCAGCGAGCCGAACTCCTGTCAGCCGCTATTCTTGTCTCGACGTGGGGCCTCTCGTATAATGAACCGGCCGGCCGGTCCGCCGGCGGCACCTCGCGCGTGGCCCCATCGTCTAGGGGACCAGGACGCGGCCCTCTCAAGGCCGAAACGGGGGTTCGAATCCCCCTGGGGCCACCACATTTCTTCGTGTGTTTTGAGAACTTCGTCCGCGGCAACCCCACCAAGCCGCATAGAGGCTATCGCTGGATCGCCCCAGTGACGAGACCGCACAGATGTCTGTGAATCAACGGGACGGGACACCGTCGATTTCCTCAAACTGCGTGATCTCGTAGCTTCCCTCAGGGAACTCAGCGACGATCCGCAATCGCCCATGCATGGCCTCAATGTAGCTGCGGAGGGTGCTGATATAGGCGTCGGTGCGATGTTCGAGTTTTGAAATCTCCCCCTGGGTGGTCTCCATGGCTTTCGCGAGCGTTTGCTGCGAGAGTTCACGCGCGCGTCGCAACTCTTGCAGAGGTATGGATGCAAGGATAGCATCTGCACGCGCCTTCGCGCGGGCTTGGCGCTCTCGTGGCATCTTCTCTCGTAGATGAGCGAATCTCTTGACCATGTTGTTACTCCCGACGTTTTATTGCTTCTAGGTGTTCATCGTACAGTCGGTCGGCGAGCAGAATATGCGTGCCATAAAACCGTTCATCCGTGAGTCCGGTCTTGTCGCCTCCGATGAGCAAGATCGCAGTGCGGCGTGGGTCGAAAGCGTACAAGATCCGGAGAGGCCGACCCTGGCTCTGAACCCGTAGTTCCCGCATGTTCGGATGGCGAGAATCCTTGACAGTATCCGCATAAGGTCGGGTTAGTGCTGAGCCCATTGATTCAAGTACACGGACGACGACATCGATATCCTCTTGCGCTTCGGCGTCCAACGCATTCCACCACTCCTCGAATTGATCCGTATACTCGACGGTCCATGGCACAATCTCAGTATAGGCTGGAGGTAATAATTCCGTCAAGCTGATATGTGAGCCTTTCGCGTGCGTTGTCGGGAGGGGCTTGAGGCGGGCGGTAGAAGTGCGCACAGTCCGGCACTTCGGGGCTGGTGATCCGTGATGTGGGAGTTCTACGCGTGGGTTAGAGAGTATCTTCGGGCGGTCCGCGCAGGGAATTGCGAGAAGGTTAGACGCCTGCTCAGGGGGCACCGGAGCCTCCTCGAGGCGGAAGAAACCCTACTTGCCCCGATCTATTTCCAGAAGATGGAAGTCGCCCAGGTGGTTATGGAGCCTTGGATACGCGCTCATGGCCTCTCGCGATCGCCAAGCCAGTCGGCTCATGGGACGTATCATGAGAGATGAGTCCGAAGACTTCACGGTCCGTCGGACTGCCTATGAGGCGCAGCGAGATATCTGGATTCCCTGGCGGCGACGGCGCGTGGAAAGCGCCGAGTACTATCGCAACAAGCTGTACGAAATGGTTGAGCATGATCCTACACCCATCACGACACACCTCTGTGGCACTCCCTGGGACGCGACGAGGTAGGAGTCATGAACACCCTGGTGAATGATGGCGTTTTCCTGCCCGTCTTGATCCTGGCGATGGCACTGCTCTACTCGTCCGTGGGTCACGCCGGTGCCTCGGGCTACTTGGCGGCAATGGCGTTGTTCGGGGTTTCGCCCACGATCATGAAACCCTCCGCGCTGGTGCTCAATATTCTTGTGGCCAGCATCGCGACAGTGCAGTTCGCGCGGGCGGGCCGGGTCTCATGGTCGGCGCTCTGGCCATTCGCGGTCGGCTCGATCCCGTTCGCGTTTCTCGGCGGGGCGCTGCACCTTCCGGGCACGATCTACAAACCGCTGGTGGGGGCAGTGCTCCTGTTTGCCGCCGGCCGCCTGTTCTGGTACACGTTCCGGGAGACGGCGCGCCAGACGCGTGGTATCCGGAACGTTCCACCCGTCCCGGCCGTCGTCGCAGGGGCGGTCATTGGCCTTCTCGCGGGACTCACCGGCACCGGTGGCGGCATCTTTCTCAGCCCGCTTCTGCTCCTTACGGGGTGGGCTGAGATACGCGAAACCGCAGGGGTCTCGGTGGCGTTCATCTTGGTGAACTCTGTCGCCGGATTGGCAGGGAACCTCACGAGTGTGCAGCAGGTGCCGGCGTCGGTACTCGTGTGGGCGGCAGCGGCTGCGACGGGTGGCCTCGTCGGTGCCCGCCTGGGAAGCCGCCGACTGGCCGGCACGACGCTCCGGCGTCTTCTCGCGCTGGTGCTGGCGATCGCCGGAACCAAGCTCCTCCTCGGCATCTAGTCAGGTTAGGGTCGGTAGCCGAGCGAGGGCCAATAGAACAGGGCCGCCGCCCATGCCAGGAGGACCAGCAGGATCGACATGGGGATGCCCGAGCGGATGTAGTCGCGTGTAGCCCTGGAGCGAGAGGCCATCGGGCCGCGGCATGAATGTGGCCGCGAGAAATGGGGCCGCTGCGGCCAGCCAGATGATCGCCGGCCAGGGTGAGCGGGCCCGCCCGCCGTCGACGATGATTTATCGCTAGCCGCCGGCGGGCTTCTGAGCCTGAAAGACCTCCCGGGCGGCCGCCAGGGCATCGTGCGTCGCCGGCACACCCTGATACGGCGCCAGCTGGACGATCGCTTCCACGATCTCTTCGCGGGTCCACCCGAGTCTCAGCGACGCGCCGACGTACCCGCGCATCTGCCCCATGCGGCCCTGCACCGAGAGGGCGACCATGGTAATCAGGACACGCGTTTTCAAGTCGAGTTGGGGCCGCCCGTAGAGGTCACCAAAGACGCTTTCATAGATCCACCGGGAAAAGAACGGCGCCAGCTCCTGCGTGGCAGGCGTCCCCGGGGCTACACCGGGCCCCATCATCTGCTCGCGCATCTGCCGGCCGCGCGCGAGGCGCTCGTCGGTTTCGGGTACGGTCTTGTCGTGATGGTCGCTCACACGTATCCTCCTGACCGCCTGCTGGCGGGGTTATCGCCTGCGCAGCCCCAGGTCGTCGATAATCCGTGTCAGCCGCGCCTCCTCGCTCACGAGAAACCGTCGAAAGTCCGCGGGGCCGAGATAGAGGTCGACCGCCTTCGCGTTTGTGTTGAAGCGCTTCCACGATTCGGTCGACAGCGCCTTCTGCAACGCCACGGTGAGCGTCGCGATCCGGGAGGGCTGCGTCCCGGCCGGGGCCAGGACACTGCGCCACTGCGCGTACACGACATCCGAGCCCTTCTCCTTCAGCGTCGGCACGTTGGGGAAGATCGCGCTGCGCTTCTCGCTGGCCACTACGAACGGCACCATCCGTTTGGCCTCGATGTGCTGGAAGACTTCAGAGACGTTGCCCACGAGAAGCTCGGCGTTCCCACCGAGAAAGGTCAGGGTGGCCGGCCCGCCGCCTTCATGCGGGATGTACTGCAGGCTGATGCCCGCGGCCTTCTCCCACGACAGGGCGACAAAACTGTCGATGCCGCCAATAGCCGACCCGGCCACACGGACCCGGCGTGGATTTGCTTTGGCAAACGCGACGAGCTCCTCCACCGTCTTCCACGGCGCGTCCGGGCGGACGAACAGCCATTCCTCCTCGCCGTGGATCCTGGCGACAGGGTCAAACGCATCCCACTTCAGGGTGGGCTGGTTGGTGATCAGTGGGGTGATGATCGAGGAGCCCGCGTGGGCGAAGAGGATCGTGTACCCATCCGCCGGCCGGCCGGAGACATAGGCGTTGGCGGCGGTT
>Ga0209342_10008981_pt1 | contig 10021 bp, 7 predicted proteins | sample RifCSP16_2_FD_184023 | JGI IMG/M metagenome (GOLD analysis project Ga0209342, IMG submission 184023) | Soil microbial communities from Rifle, Colorado - Rifle CSP2_sed 16_2 (SPAdes) (version 2) | ecosystem: Environmental > Terrestrial > Deep subsurface > Rock core/Sediment | place: Rifle...
CACTCTCGCCGAAATGCGGCCCCGCCAGCCGCGCAACTTGCCGGTCGAACGCCTCACCGCCGGGGAGGTCGAGATCGCGGAAGACTTCCTGCGACGGCGATCCAGCCTGGCCAATCGGGCCGAGCTGGCCCGCCACCTGGCCACCAATCTGGCAAAGAGGCTGGAATTGCCCCCGGAATCGATCACCGACGCCGAGGCCCTGCTCGAGGAAATCGTCGGCGCGGCACACCGCTGAGGACGGCAGGGCCGCGCCCCCCCGCACCTGCGAGCCTGTGAACCAATCCCGGATTGACTGACCAGGACCCTTCACCGCGGCCGGCGCGTCTTCTATTGCCCCCACCCCTTGCCTCCTTAGACCTCAATCCCCCTCTCCGCTTTCGCAGAAGGCGTGGACGAATCGTGACAAGCGGAGAGGGGGTAGGGGGTGAGGCGGAAAGCTGCAAGCCATAAGGGGCATTGCATCAGTGCAATTGGATGCGAGGGATGCTTGCGCATGTCCTCGTCCGATTCATTCACAGCCTCTGCGGTTCGGGGCACACTTGCACTGGCGCTGCGCGCCAGCGCAGTGCCAGCGGGTGTGGCGGGCGCACACCGTCCCGGTGTCCTTGCGGGAGCCTGCCGCCCCTTCGACTGCGAGCCTGTGAATGGTTTGGGCGGGGTGGGTTGCCTGGGCAACGCAGCGTCTATGCAAGGATTGGCCGGTTCTCGCGAGGTGGTGGATCGGCCTATTTCAAGCAGTGCGGGCCCGTCTTCGGTGCCGGGAGACCTTCAAGCACACGCCATCGCCGCCTCCGCGCGGCCCCTTTGGCGCAACCGATGGCCTTCGAGAAGGTTGTGAAGCAACACAAACCACAACAGCACCGCCTTGACCTTCCGCAGCCCGCGGACAAGGAACTGTTGCATGCCACGGTTGCGCATCCGAGCATTGGCCCATTCCGCCGTGGCAAAGCGTTGCTTGAGAATCACCTTGGCCTGCTCGCTCTCCATCCGCTCCCGCCAGGCCAACACGCTCGGCGGCGGCGGTGGAAGATGGCTGCATGTGGTCCTTGGCCGCGGCCGAGGCTGTGCCACTGGGGCATAGTACGCTGTCTGCGGATAGCGCACCCCAAGCGCCTCAATATCGCCATGGGCCACGAAGCCCCCATCCACAACATGTTCCACAGGCGGGCGGCCATCGCGTCGCTGGGCTTGCTCCACCATAGGTGTCGCCTGACCTCGGTCGACGACGTTGATCACCTCCCAACCAACCACGATCCCCGACTGCACATCTACATTCATTTGCACGTTATAGGCCGGGCGGAATCCGCCATCAGCCATCTTCATCACCCGTGCTTCGGCATCGGTGCTCGACGCCCGAGCAGGCTTATCCCCTTTCTTGCCGCTCTTCGCCTTGCCCTTCTCGATCTCTTCCACATGCTGCAACGCTCGCCCCAGGCGAGCCGCCCGCTCGCGCCGTGCCCGCTGCCGGGCTGCTTGCTGACGTCGAGAAGGTCCGGCCGGGTCGCTTTCGAGTTCCCCCGCAGCGACTGCACCTGAGCTTCGGCCTCCCGCAAACACTGCTCCAGTGTCTGGCGCCGATGGAACGAGCCACTCCCAGCGCTCGCCCGTACACGCATTCCGTCTTGCGCCGTGGGTTGCAAGCTCACCAGCCCTTCGGCCATCAGCGCCGCCACCCCCTCGGTCAACAGCCGATCTAGCACCTCCCCTTGTTCCACCCGGAAGTCGGCCGGGGTGTGGTAGTTGACCGTCACGCCACCCAGCAGCCAGCGATAGGCATCATGTTCCTTACACAAGCGATCCAGTGCCCGCGCACTCCCCACGCCTTCCAACGTGGCGTATCGTTCATGCAGCTTGACTGCACAACCCCAGCGCCATCAGGATCTTCGGGTCGATGGCGTTCTGGCCCGGATGGCCTTCCACCGCCAGGATCTGGGCATACAGCGGCCGCAGGTCGAGCTGTTCGACGAACTCCCAGATCAGGCGTGCACCATGCTCTTCCGGCAGCGAGCTCTCCAAGTCCACGGGCACCAGGCGGATCTGCTCCCGGTTGGCACGCTTCAGGCGCGGCTGGCCAGCCGCTCCCTCCGCATCCGGTCGATCCTCCGGCTTCGGCAGAGGAAACAGGGTTGGATCCATCTTCGCCTCCCCGGGCCGCTCCTTTACGGCAAGCAATGCTCTCGCCGCGCAGCCTACCACGAACGCAGCTTCTTGAGGAGGGTGGCCCATTCATTCACAAGCTCTTCGCTCCAGGGATCTTCGAGGGCGAGACGGCCCGCGGTGCGGCGAAGGTGTCTAGGGCGCAGCGGCGCGTTCGCGAGTCAAGGGGTGATCGAAGGTGGTCCGCTAGCCGCTTGCGTTCTGCCGTCCCGCCCGGACGCTGCGGAGGAAATCCGCTCGCGCTTGGAGCCCGCCCAAATTACTGAAATCGATCGTGTGCGATTTCCAGCCGTGAAGGTCGGCCCTCCGGGCTCGGGGACGCCCAAGAAGCCGAAGCGGGAGAGAATGCTGCGCAAGCGCTACCGGGGGGGCGGGCCTGGAGCCGGTGACGGAAGCGGCCATGAGCGCCCGATCCAGATGGCATGCCTATTCGCTCTCCACCGCCGTCCCCGTGTTGGCCGTGTTTATCTCAACCAACCGCGCATTGCGGAGGGCGAGCATCATCGCTGAGAACGCGGAGAGCGCAGAGCCCCCACGGGGCCTCTGCGCTCTCCGTGAACTTCGTAGTGAATCGCGCCGTCCCTAGTCGACGCGGTGGATGTGAGCCCCGAGACCGCGGAGCTTCTCGTCGATCCGTTCGTAGCCGCGATCGATCTGCCCGATGTTGCGAATCTGGGAGCTGCCCTCGGCGGCCAGGGCGGCCAGCACCAGAGCCAGGCCGGCCCGGATATCCGGGCTCTCGAGCTGCTCACCGTAAAGCTGGTTTGGGCCCTGGACGATGCAGCGATGCGGGTCGCAGAGCACGATCCGGGCTCCCATGGCCACCAGCTTGTCGATGAAGAACATCCGGCCTTCGAACATCCAGTCGTGGAAGAGAACGGTGCCTTTCGATTGGGTGGCCAGGACGATGGCGATGCTCATCAAGTCGGTGGGGAACGCTGGCCAGGGCATCACGCTGATCTGGGGGATCATCCCCCGGACCTCCGGCTGGATCTCCATGCTTTGCGCAGCGGGGACAGAGAGATCCTCGCCTTCCAATTCCCACGTCACTCCCAATCGCTGGAACACCAGACGGGCCATGTCGAGATGTTCGGGTGCGGCGCGGCGGATGCGGATCTCGCCCCCCGTCACCGCGCTCGCCCCGATGAAGCTCACCACTTCCAGGTAATCGGGGCCGATCGTGTAGTCGCCTCCGTGGAGGCGCGAAACGCCTTCGATGTGCAACGTGTTTGACCCGATCTGATCGATTCGCGCGCCGAGTGAGTTGAGGAACCGGCAGAGATCCTGAACGTGCGGCTCGGAGGCGGCATTGCGGATGACCGTGTTGCCGCGGGCGGTGACGGCGGCCATGACTGCGTTCTCGGTGGCGGTGACGCTGGCCTCGTCGAGGAGGACGGTGCCGCCGTGCAGCCCGCCGGGTGCCTCGAGGTGGAACTCGCCATCCGCGAAGCGACATTCCACACCCAGGCCCGCCAGGGCGATCAGGTGGGTGTCGACGCGGCGGCGGCCGATCACGTCGCCGCCGGGCGTCGGGAGCTGAATGCCGCCGGCGCGGGCGCACATCGGGCCGGCCAGGAGAACCGAGGCGCGCATCTGCCGGCACAGGTCGGGGTCGAGATCGGCCTTGCGCACCTCCTTCGCCTGGATCCTCCAGGTGTGGGCGTCGATCACCTCGATCGCCACCCCCAGGCTGAGCAGCAGGCTGCGCATCGTGCGCACGTCGCCGATGTCCGGAAGGTTTCGCAAGATGACGGGCTCGTCGGTGAGCAGACAGGCGGCCAGCAGGGGCAGCGCGGCGTTCTTGTTCCCCGAGGGGACGACCTCACCCCGCAGGGCCTGGCCTCCTTCGATGAGGAATGAGGTCATGGCCGGCCTCTCCCGGGGTAGCCCAACACCACCTCCTGGCCGAGGGCCAGGGGCAAGACGTCGGCGGCGCGGCCACGATTCACGGCGATCTCGAGCAGGCCGTCGCTGCCGACGTAGGTGAGGGCTTCGCCCACGGCCACGTCGCCGAAGGTGGCGCGTAGGTCGAGGGCCACGCCGTTGGGGAGCTGGAGGCAGAGGCCGGCAATGGGTAGACGCGCCGGCGGGCAGTGGGGCAACCAGGGCTCGAGCACCAGATCGTCTTCCTCCCCGCGCAGCATCCCGATGCTGGTCGTGAAATTGCCGAAGCGATCGATGCGCAGGATCTCGCCGCGCACGGCGGGGCCTTCAACCAATTCGAGCTCGGGAAGGGGGAAACGAACCAGGTCGGTGACCGGAGGCCCGAGAGTGGCGGGAGGCAGGCCGAGGGAAAGGTGGGCGGCGGCAGGGGCGAAGAGATCCCGGCCATGGAAGGTGCTGCTCACTCGAGGGAGCTGGTAGTCGGGAGCGATCAGGCGGTGGGCGTGGAAGCTCGGATCGGAGACGAGCAGGTAGGTGAAGAGGCCGTTGTCCGGGCCGACGCAGACGCGCTCGGGCCAGGCGACGGCCACCGGACGCCGGTCGGTGCCGACGCCGGGGTCCACCACGACGCAGAAGATCGTCCCCCGGGGGAAATAGGGGACCGCCTGCCAGAGCTTGAAGGCGCCTTCGTGGATGTCCCCGGGGGTGATGTTGTGGGTGAGGTCGATAATCGGCACGTTCGGCGAGATCCGGGTGACCACACCCTTCATCACGCCGACGAAGGTGTCCAGGGTGCCGAAGTCGGTGAGCAGGGCGATGCAGGGCGCGGTCAGCGGATTCTCCACAGCGGTGATTCTAGCGGAGGCACGCCGGGCGGTCAAACCGGGGGCTTGGAGATCGCGGCGGGGCGGGGGGCAGGATTCATGCCGCGTCCGGCGTCCATGCCTTTGATCCCGTGCGTCAATGGCGATCAAGGGCCGTGTGGTAAAATTGAAGTTTGTGAAGCGTCCCGAATCGGATCGAACCCAGGTTCCAATCGGTGTCTTGCCGTCGATGCTGGTGGGCTTTGACCGCGTGGCAGCGCGGCCGCTTCTGCTGCTGCCCCCGATCCTTCTTGATCTGATCCTGTGGCTCGGCCCCCGGCTGTGGATCGCCCGCCTGGCCTCTCAGGCATCCGGCGCGATTGTCCTGCCGCCCGGGGCCGATCCGACCTTTGTTGAGCAGACGCAGGCACTCCGTGAAGCGCTCACCGACTTCGGCGCCCGATTCAATGTCCTGGCGGCCTTGAGCAGCCTGCCTGTGGGCATTCCAAGCCTGATGTCCGGCCGAATGCCGCTCGGGACCCCGCTCGGCGAGCCGCAAGGGATGCAACTCCCGACGCTGCTTGCCCTTCTGGCGGCGGCCGTGGCCTTCACCTTCCTGGGTCTGGCGATGGGGTCGCAATACCACATCTGGGCGGCGAGGCAGGTGGCGCCCCAGGCCGAGGTGGCTCGGCTGGCTCCGGCCTGGGGGCGGGTTGCGGCGCTCTCCCTGGGCGTCTACCTAGGTGTGCTCGGGCTGCTGGCCGCCACAGGGCTGGCCGCCACGCTGGCTGCCTGGTTGGCTCCCTGGCTGGGGCTGCTGATGATCTTTATGGCGTTGAGCCTGGTCTTTTGGGTTGCCGTGTACTTGATGTTCACCCCGCACGGAATCATTCGCTATCGCCTAGGTGTCTTGAGGTCGATCGTCGAGAGCGTGCAGGTTGTGCGCTGGAATCTGGTTGGGACGGCGACGTTTCTGGCGATCGCGTTTGGCGTCACCTGGCTGACAGGGTGGGTGTGGAGCCTGCCGGCCGAGAATTCGTGGTACCTGCTCCTGGCCGTGGTGGGGCATGCCTTTGTGAGCGCCACCCTGCTCATCGGCAGCTACGCCTTCTACCAGAGCCGGCGGGAGTGGACGCTTCAGATCCCGCAGCATCTGGCGGCGCTGCAAGCCGGCGGGAAGACGGCGCCCAGGCCGGGCTCGGAAGGACGGGGAGGCTAAGGGATGGCTGAGAAGAAGCCGCGCGCCACCGGCTCCTACGGCGCGAAGGACATCCAGGTTCTCGAAGGCCTGGAGGCCGTGCGGCGTCGGCCAGGAATGTACGTCGGCGGGACCGACGTCAAGGCGCTCCACCACATGGTCCATGAGGTGGTGGATAACTCAATCGACGAGGCTCTGGCTGGGGCGTGTAAGAACATCGAGGTCGTCATCCACGCCGACAGCAGCGTGACCGTCGAGGACGACGGCCGCGGCATCCCGGTGGACCCGCATCCGGAGAAGAAGAAATCGGCGCTGGAAGTGGTGATGACTACGCTTCACGCCGGCGCCAAGTTCGGCGGCGACGGTTACAAGGTGTCGGGCGGGCTGCACGGTGTGGGCGTCTCGGCAGTGAACGCCCTCTCGGAGTGGTGCGAAGTGGAAGTGCGCCGCGATGGACAGCTACACTTCCAGCGCTATGAGCGAGGCGTCCCACTGGCGCCGGTGAAAGCGATCGGCAAGAGCCCGAAGGAAATCACGGGCACCAAGACGACGTTCCTGCGCGACAAGGAGATCTTCACCGGGGATCTCGATTATCGGTTTGAGACTCTGGTGCAGCGTTTCCGCGAGATGGCGTTCGTCACACGGGGAGTGACGATCCACCTGGTGGACGAACGCGATAACCGGGAGATGACCTTCCATTTCGAGGGCGGAATCACGTCCTTTGTCCGCTACCTGAACCGCAACCGGGAGGTGCTGCACCCGGTGGTCCACGTCGACACCGAGCTGGACAACATCGGGATCGAGGTGGGGCTGCAATTCACCGACGCCTATGCCGAATCGGTCTACTCCTTCGCCAACACGATCAATACGGTCGACGGCGGGACGCATCTCACCGGGATGCGCGCCGCAATCACGCGCACGATCAACGACTATGCGCGCAAGGCGAGCCTGCTGAAGGATGCCGATCCAAACTTCAGCGGCGACGACACCCGAGAAGGCCTGACGGCGATCGTCTCGGTGAAGCATCGCGATCCTCAGTTCGAGAGCCAGACCAAAGTCAAGCTGATGAACCCCGAGGTGCAGACTCTGGTGCAGCAGGCTCTCGGAGAGGAGTTTGGGCGTTTCCTGGAGGAGAACCCGCGCGCCGGCCGGGCGATCGTGCAGAAGTGCCTCACCTCGGCGCGGGCGCGGGACGCGGCCAAGAAGGCGCGCGATCTGGTCATCCGCAAGAGCGCGCTGGAAAGCCTGACTCTCCCGGGCAAGCTGGCCGACTGCTCCGAGCGCGAGCCCACTAAGTGCGAGCTCTACATCGTCGAGGGCGATTCGGCCGGCGGCTCGGCCAAACAGGGGCGTGATCGCCACTTCCAGGCCGTGCTGCCCTTGCGGGGCAAGATCCTCAATACCGAGCGCGCCCGGCTGGACAAGATCCTCTCCAACAACGAGGTCAAGGCGCTGATCTCCGCCCTGGGGACGGGTATCGGCGATTCGTTTGATCTGAAAGGGCTGCGTTACGGTCGGGTGATCATCATGACCGACGCCGACGTGGACGGCAGCCACATCCGCACCCTCCTGCTCACCTTCTTCTTCCGCTACATGGTCGAGCTGATTGAGGAGGGGCATCTCTACATAGCCCAACCGCCGCTCTACCGGATTGCCCACAAGAACAAGGTGCACTACGTCTACGCCGACCCGGAGCGAGACAAGGTTCTCAAAGAGCTCGGGGTGAGCGCCGAGAAAGCCTCGATCCAACGTTACAAGGGCCTGGGCGAGATGAACCCCACCCAGCTGTGGGATACGACCCTGAATCCGGAAAACCGGACTCTCCTGCAGGTGACAGTGGAAGACGCGGCCGCGGCCGACCTGACGTTCGACATGCTGATGGGCGAGGCCGTTCCACCGCGCCGACGGTTTATTCAGACTCACGCGCGCGAGGTGCGTAATCTCGACATCTGACACGGGGTGCGAGGGACCCGCCGTCGGGGTTGCCTGCTGGAACGCACTGCGCCGGATACGCCCCCCGACCTCGGGTGAGGCGGTATGGGATCAGCCAGAGAGCCCCGCTTGACGAGGGCGGCGCTTTGGCGTCTGGGCCTGCTGCCCCTGGCCTTCCTGGTGATCGGCGGGGTGAGCGGATGGCTGCTGGCGCGCTCCTGGGGGCAGGGTTGCCCGCCAACCTGCCCGACGACGCCGACCGCTGCGATCACTGCCACCCCACGCCCGAGCCGAACGACTTCCCCGACCCTACCTCCGTCGACCGCCACACCGACGCCCACGGTGACGGCGACGGCCGAACCGCAGCCTCCGGCCTTCCGGATCCCGGCGCTCGAGTATCACGACACCCAATTCAATATGTCCGGCGGGCGCGTGCAGATGACCCCGGAGTGGTTTCGCGAACAGATGCTCTGGCTGCGAGACAACGGCTTCACCACCATCACCGTTGCGCAACTGCTCGGGTATCTGGACGGTACTCTCTCGTTGCCGCAGCGGAGCGTCCTGCTCACTTTCGATATTGGGACTCACCGCGCCGACGACTATGAGAACGTGATCATCCCCACCCTGCGGGAGCTTGGCTATCACGCCGTGCTCTTCGTCTTGACCAACGTCATCACCGGCGACGGCTCCGACAATTCGGTTACCTGGGACATGCTCCGCGAGTGGCAGGCCGAGGGGCTGATCTCAGTCCAATCCCATGGCGTCTACCACCCGGACTATCGCGAGCTCTCCTTCGGTCAGCAGCTCTGGGACGCGACCACCGCGCACACCCTCATCATGCAGGAGATGGGCGTGGCGCCCCAGATCTTCGCCTTTCCCTTCGATGCCGTCCCCGATGAGGCGGATCTGATCATGCAAACGGCGGGATACGCCGCGGCCTTGGCCGGGCACCGCAACGAACGCAGCATCCTGGCCATGGATCCGGAACGCTTTGGCCTGCCTCGTTACTACCCGTACTCCAGCCAGGATTCCTACCCTGCCCTGGTGGGGCCCGAAGGCTGGACGTTCGAGGAAATGATGCTGCGGGCCATCGAGCCGCCCCCCGGCATTCCTTCGCCGGCCTCCCCCACTCCGGAGCCCACGCCGACGGCCACCCCGTCCGCCGCAGGGGCATCGGCGGCCCGCTTCGACTACCTGGCTTCCCTGGCGGACTACTGCGCCTCGACCGGAGGCCTCGATGGTCCGGAGATCGATCAGCAGGCTACCTTCGTCACCGACGTCAGCCCCTACGCGCAAAGCCTCCTGGCGTTGCCGGTCCAGGTGAGACCGACGTGCGACTTCGGGCCGGTGATCCGGCCCGATGCCGTTGTACTCCACTACACGGTGGGCTCCTCCGATGCCGCGTTGGCGTCGTTTCGCTCTCCGACGACACTTACCTCCGCACACTACATCGTCGAGCGCGACGGGACCATCCTCCAGCTGGTGCCGGAGGTGCTGGGCGCCTATCACGTCACGTGCTTCGGGGTCCGCAGCGTGTGCCTGCCCGATTGCCCGATCTGCGAGGATGAGGACGGGCGTCTTACGGAGCCCTGGCTGCGGTCGATTGGCATCGAGATCGTCAACGTCGGGCCGCTGGCTGGCGAACCGGGATCGTTCCGCTACCGTGATGGCACGCCGTTTGACGGCTTGGTGTTTACCGACTACCTGGCTTCATGGCGTTATCGCTATTGGGAGGACTACCCTCCTCAGCAGGTGAGGGCGCTGCGCATCTTGGTCGAGGACATTCTGCGGCGCTGGGCCATCCCGCTCGACGGCGTGATCGGGCACAGCCGGGTGCAGGTGAGCAAGATCGATCCAGGCCCGGCGCTCAACCTCACCTGGCAGCGGTACGGCGACCCTCCCCGAGACCCGATCTTCTCCCCGGACGACCTGCTTCTGCCCCCCGATTTCCCCGTCAGGCTCGGCGCCGCGACCGAGGGGTTCTGAACGTACGGCGCTAGGGCAAGTGTTCGACGCACCGATGTAGAAGGACTCCCTCGGTCTGTCC
>Ga0209342_10008982_pt1 | contig 10020 bp, 10 predicted proteins | sample RifCSP16_2_FD_184023 | JGI IMG/M metagenome (GOLD analysis project Ga0209342, IMG submission 184023) | Soil microbial communities from Rifle, Colorado - Rifle CSP2_sed 16_2 (SPAdes) (version 2) | ecosystem: Environmental > Terrestrial > Deep subsurface > Rock core/Sediment | place: Rifle...
ATCTTATGCCAATACCGGCGGCGCGTACACACAGATGCAGCCCAGCGGTGCCTGAGCTAACCGCAATGGCATGGGCTGCCCCGCTGGCTTTGCATATAGCTCGTTCGAACTCTTTGGCCTGCTCGCCCATGCTGAGAATGGGGGTGGCAAGCACCTCGTCCACCGCGCGGCGTTCGGCCTCGCCGAGATCCGGCGAGGACATAGGCACAAGATATTTAGGCAATGATCGGCTCCATTTGGGGGCGCGGCGATTATCTCACAGGAAAAAAGAAGCTGCGCCAAAAGCCAGCAGCGCCCCGGCCGCCGCGCTCAGGAAATTTACCCAGTCGTTATTCAGCCAAGCCCAGCCCCGACGCAGCCTGGTCTTCGTCCCGCAACCGTGCGTGGGATGTCGCTCGGTTTCCTTCTTGCAGTTCGGGCAGTAATAGATGGCTTGCGTCGTAGCCCCTAAATAGGAATCGAAAACGTTGCCAAATACGCCGGCCACGGTGGCAATCAGCGCCGTTTGGATCGTAACGAACTGCGGCAGCAGCCAGGCTAAGAGGCCGATGAATAACGCGCCCCCCATCCCTATCATATTCCCCAGTGGCGAAACTCCTCCCGACGTCCCCGCGGGTACTTTTTTCCCGCTGGTGATCAAGCGCGGCGGTGTGGTACTGAGCACACCCACTTCCGTAGCCCAGGTATCGGCGGTCATCGTGCCCAGGGCTGCGGCGAACACTACCCAGGCTACCGGCATGGCCAACCAGCCGCTGGCCCCGGCCAGTAAAGCCAACGCAGGCATTACCCCGTTGGCTGCAACCTGGGCCCAATCGCGCCGACCGCCCTTGGCGAAATTAGCCGCGGCCCTCGCCTTGCGCTTGGCATACGCCTGGGAAAGCAGGCTGGATGAGCCAAAGAAGGCGATCAGGAGGATGGCAGCCGACAGGCCGCCCAGCCCATAGGTTAGGCCCCCCGCTAGGCTGGCAGCCAGCGCCCCGCTTGGCGCCAGGGCTCCCAAGCGCCAGGCGCCCAGCGATAGGGCGGCGGCCAAAAACAGGCCGAGAAACAGCCGGCCCTCGGAGAATTGGATAGTCAGCTCAAGCATAGGGGCTGTGGATAACCGGCATGGCACTGTGGATAACTTAGCTTAGTGAGATCTATTCAAAGGCTGAAGAGTATAGCAGCCAGGAAAATGAGGCTGGTGAGCAGGCTACTTCCCCAGAGGATGGTTGAAATGCGGGTGCCCTGAGGTTCCCGATAAAACAGCAACCCCAGCACAAAATTGCCTATATAGAAAAACAGGTTAAGCGCCGGCAGCAAGAATAGCTGCACGCCGGCCACGGGCTCCAACGGCCGCCCATCGGCGCCAAAGCCCAGGGATACGGTCTCCAACTGCGGGGTTAGTACAGCCACGAGGACCAAGAGGCTCAATGCAACTACTGCCCCCGTCACCAACAGACCGGGAACTCTTGGCTCTGCCCAGGCTTCGGCCAACACAAAGGATGGAAGCACGGAGCGCGGGGCGATGGGGCGCAGGCTGCCGCGCTCCGATTCCCGCTTGTACGTTTCCACGAACTCCCGCGGGGCGGCTGGGGAGATCACGTACACGCCGGCTCGCGTTCCAAGGAGCACCAGATTAGCGGGCTCTGAAGCCATGAATTCCACTTTGCCCAGCTCAGCTTGCGCGCGCTGCCCCGTCAGGCTACCCAGCCCGGCTCCGCGCGGCAACTCGAGTGGGGCTTCCAATTCATCGGCGCGGGCCACATCTACAACCTGGTCGTAAGGCATGTCAATTAAGCGCAACCCCCAGCGCAGACGCAGGCCGTTGCGGCCGAGCCAATACCCAGATTGCAAAAGGGAGTACAGGCGATATAAAATAAAAGGGATCGGAAGCGCAATCAACAAGGCCCCCAGAAGCATGAGAACCACGAGAAGCCCCGGTTGCTGCGAGAGCGCCGCGGCCAACAAAACAATCACCAGGGTCAGCGCGATTAGGAAGCCGCCCAAGTTGATCAGCAGGCCTTTGCCCCGGGGCGGCGCGAAATATATCCAGGTCTCCGATGGCTGCACGATGACTATATTAATCCAGTTGCGCGCTATTCGCGCAAGGCCGCAATCAGTACCCTGGGCCCCATGCGGCTTGACCTTCACCTAACGCACATATACAATTCAGTCTGTGCCTTCTTTAACAAACCAGGAAAATCACCCGCCCAACCAAGAGCAAACCAGAAACGAATGGCGCCGCTGGGCGCGCACACTGCAGCGCCTGGGATTAGCCAAGTTTGCGGCCGCGTTCCTGGAATCGGGAGGCGCGTTCTCTACACTGGCCGCCCAAGCTTTGTACATCAGCCAACCTATGCTCGAACTCTGGGCGGAAAGAGACGGCGTGGGCAGCCTGGCCGAATTGCTGGAGAACCCCGCTGAGGCGGCAGCTCTTATGCGGGTTCTAAAGGAAGAAGCCCAATGAACGTCTCTCCCTTGGAGCTCATTGGGTTGGCCCTCGCACTCCTGCTCATCTATTCCCTCCTGTTGCCGGACGCGCGGCGCACAATTCGTTCCATTAAAGCGTTCGGCGAGTTGCGCCGCACGATCGAGTTATCCGTAGAGGATGGTTCGCGATTGCAGATAAATCTGGGAGGCGGTGGATTGCTGGGGCCAGACAGCGCGGCCGCCTTTGCAGGCCTGACACTGTTGCGCCAGGTCAACAACATTGCCGCGGACAGCGACCAGCCGCCGGTGGCCACCACAGGCGACACATTGCTGATGCTGCTGGCGCAGGACACGATGCGCCACACCTACAGCCGCCTAACTATTGGCGACCAGTATCACCCGCGTCTGGGACAGGCTACCGGACTAACGTCTTTCTCTTATGCCGCCGGAACCTTGCCGCTCATCCTCGAACGTTCGGTGTCGGCCTCCGCGCTGATAGGGAGCTACGGAGAAGAGGTGGCCCTGATCACTGCGGCCAGCCAGCAGGCTGGAGCCTTCAGCCTGGGTGGGAGCAATACTCTAAACGGGCAGGCCGTGCTATTTGGGAGCGCACAAGAACCGCTGATCGGCGAAGAGGTGTTTGCCACTGGAGCCTATATGGATTCCGGGGCCGCGCACCGGGCCAGCCTGCGCGCTCAAGACGTGCTGCGCTGGCTTATCATCCTCTTGCTTATCCTCACGGCCTTATCACCGCTGGTTGCAGGGTTCCAATGAACTTGCGCGTTGCCACCCCGTTGGCGGCCGCGGTCGCCGTTGCGGCAGGCGTTTTTATCCTGGTGAGCCTATTCGTCCCCGGCTTAGAGGATCTGCGCAACCGCATCTTAAACTGGGCCATTCTGATGGCGGCGCTGGCGCTGCTGCTCGGTATGCTCAATCTGTTTAGCGTGCATTTTGAAAAAATACGCAACAGGCAACAGCCGGTTTACAGCGCGGTCTTGATCATCGCCATGCTAGCCACGTTTGGCATCACTGCCTGGGAAGGCAGCCAGGGGGTGATCTCCACCTGGATATTCAACAACATCGAGGTGCCCATCGAGGCGAGCTTGATGGCGGTGTTGGCCATCAGCCTGACGCTGGCAGCCGTGCGGCTGCTGCAAAACCGTAAGGACTTAATGAGCATCGTGTTTGCGGTCACCCTGTTCATTCTGCTGCTGGGCAGCGGCCCCCTGTTTGGGATCGAACTGCCCTTCTTCACCAGCGGCTTGGGGCCTTATGTTAACGGAATCCTTTCCACCGGAGCCATGCGCGGGTTACTTATCGGCGTAGCCTTGGGGACCATGCTTACCGGGCTGCGCATCCTTATAGCGGCCGATCGCCCCTATGGCGGTTAAGGTTACTGCAAACTTCCCATGTCATATCATTCAGCGCAAAACCCCGAAGACGATCTTCCTGATTGGCTGCGCGCCCTGCGCAAACGCCAGGAACAGGAAAGTACCGATAGTAGTGAAAGCGAGGACGCGTCCGGCGACTCTACAGATCCCGCAGAGGAACCAGAGCCAGCCCAAGATCCCGATTGGTTGAGCGAAATCCGCTTACGGTATCAGCGCGGAAAAGAGCCCGCCGAAGCCGCGGCCGAGGAAGGGCATCTAGATGATACGAAACCACGCCGGCTAAGGGCGATGGGCAATGCCCTGGCCCCCGGTGAGCTGGAGCCTCCTGCGGATCAAGAGGATTCAGGCCCCGCCCGGCTCAGAGGCGGAGATAAATCCGTTCAGCAAGAGGAAGCGCAACTCCCTCCTGAAAACTTCTTCGAAGAGAGTGCGACTCCCAGCCGCACCCCGGCGTTCAGCGAAGACGAGCCGTCCATAACACCGGGTGAATTGCCCGGCTGGTTGCAGGCCCTGCGGCCAGGTGACTTCCCCAAAGAGGACTCGCGTTCTGAAGAGATGCTGCCGGGCTCAGCAGAAGGCGGGCCGTTGGCTGGCCTCAGCGATGTGCTGCCCGCCGACCCGAGCATTACCCAGGTGGAAACAGCTCCTGTATTCTCTTCCCGCCTGGAAATCACTGAAAACCAGGGCTTGCACGCCGCGGCGTTCACAAAACTGCTGAGAGAGGTGGAGGGGCCGCCGGAAGATGAGGCTCGGCGGGTGGCGCGGCCCAAGCGGGTTCTCAACATCGGTATTGCCGCAGTACTCTTCTTATCTGTACTGTTTCCTTTGCTTACACGAAGCCAGTCGGCCGTTCGGCCAGACCCTCAGTTCTTCCCTGAGACCACCAGCGTATACAGTATGATCGACGTGCTGCCCGCGGGTGCCCCGGTGCTGGTGGCTTTTGAGGTCCAGCCCGCACTGTTTGGGGAAATGGCCCCGCTGGTTTCCGTTGTATTTGCCCACCTTCTGGAGAGGCAGGCTAACCTCGTGTTTATTTCCACCCGGCCCGCCGGCCCCGCCCTAGCGGAACGCTTGCTCCAAGTCCAATTCGCCGCCAGCCCGGCAGTGGCCACTGGCACCTACACCCAGTTGGGTTACCTGTCCGGCGGCATGGCTGCCCTGCGCAGCTTTATCGCCGACCCACGCAGCGCCGTCCTTTCGACCGCCTCAGTAGATGATCCCTGGCAAAGTCCCACGCTGGAGCCCGTTCGGCAGCTCTTTGACTTTGCGCTGATCCTGGTGGTTAGTAGCAGCGCCGAGGATGGCCGTGCCTGGATCGAGCAGAGCGCCGATCTCCTTCCGGGCGGCCTGGCTGGGGTGACCAGCGCCCAGGCCTCTCCCTTACTGCGGGTTTATCTACACAGCAAGCCACAAACCCTGCATGGCTTGGTAAGCGGATTGCAGGGCGCGGCGCTGTATGAGCGCCTGCGCGGCCAGGAGACTGGTCTGGGGCGTACCTATTGGGATGCTTACAGCTATGGTCTGGGAGCTATTGTGCTCATGATCCTGCTAGGAGGCCTGTATGGGCGCTTGATCAAATTGAAACCTGAAAAGCCAGCCGCGGCCGAGGTCCAACGTGGCGCTTGATGCGGAGCTCCTCTCCCAGATCGGCTTGTGGGCGGCGGCGGTCCTAACCTTGGTAACGTTGTCCTATGCCATTGGTGACCACCCCATATTCCGGACAGTCTTGTATCTCTTCATCGGCGTGGCCGCAGGCTATGCCGCGGCTGTGGCCTTGCAGGACGTGGTCTTGCCACATTTGGTCTATCCCCTGTTGGACGAGATCGCCGGAACCTCCAGCATGGATGTTATGGAGCTTGGCGTGCGTGCGGGGTTAAGTTTGTTGCTGCTCGCCAAGCTATCACCGCGCACTGCCAGGCTAGGCAACCCGGTTACGGCTTTGCTGGCCGGCATCGGCGCGGCCCTGGCAATCGGCGGCGCGGTGCAGGGTACCATCCTGCCCCAGATCGGGGCGGCCGCCGGTATCTTCGATGTGTCTGCATTGGATCTTGCGCTGCAGGGTGGGTATTACGGGGAAAGCATTCAAATTATCTTTGACGGCTCCATTGTGTTACTCGCCACCGTGAGCACCTTAGCGTACTTCCACTTCGGCGCGGCCAGCCGCGGCAAACAAGAGCCATTGCGCAGCATCTTCATCGACGCGCTGGCCTGGGTCGGTTCCATCTTCATTGCCATCGCCCTAGCCGCCCTTTTCAGCGGCGTGCTGCTGGCTGCCCTAGGCGCCCTCATCGAACGCGTGGTTTTTCTGCAAGACGCGGCTCTGTTGCTGCCGGGGGTGCCATGAACAAACCCCCGGAACGGCAAGGCCTTTCTCTTGTCTCGCTGGACGTGGGCAGCGTCAACACTCGCGCCCAATTCTTTGACACCGTAGAGGGACGCTACCGCTTTCTTGCGGCGGGGGAAGCGCCCAGTACTGCGGGAGCGCCGGCGTTCGATGTCACCGTGGGAGCGTTGGAAGCGCTGGACCAGCTCCAGTCCTTCCTAGGACGAACGCTGATCTCCGCTCAAGGATTTCGCATTTCGCCTGAGAACGAGAGCGGGGTGCGCACCAACGCGGTCACCACGACCTTCTCAGGCGGCCCAGCCCTCAAGGTGATCGTGGTGGGGCTTCTGGGCGAGGTCTCGCTGGCTAGCGTCAACAAGCTGGTGAACTCTTCCTACAGCCGGGTAGTGGAGAGTTTCAGCCTCAATGACCGACGCAAACCGGAGATCATCATTGACGCCATTTGCCGAACGCTGCCCGACTTGATTGTGCTGGCAGGTGGCACCAACCGCGGCGCTTCGCGCTCCGTGGTGCGCCTGGCAAACTATCTAGCTCTGGCGCTCAAGCTCATTCCTGAACAGGAGCGCCCGCAAGTTTTATTTGTCGGCAACGAAAAGCTACAAGATGAGATCGATAATTTATTGGGGTCGCTCACCACGCTGCATCGGGCTCCCAATGTCCGCCCCGGGTTGGATCTTGAGTATCTTGGGCGGGCAAAACAGAAGCTGGCGGAGGTCTACTTCAATATCCAGTCGGCCAAACTGGGCGGCCTGAAGGAGCTACGCGAACTGGCCGAAGGAAACTTTTCGTCCTCGGCCGCCGCTTTCGGTCGCGTGGTGCGCTTTTTGGGAACAGTAATCGACCCGCCAAAAGGCGTTTTAGGCATTGACCTGGGCGCGTCCAATACCAGCGTGGCTTCCGCATTCGCCGGTGAATTGCAATTGCGCGTGTACACTGAACTGGGCATGGGCAGCAGCCTAGGCGGTATGACCGCCGAGACCCACCTCTCCCAACTCATGCGCTGGATCCCCTATGATCTGAAAGAGGATACAGTGCTGAATTATCTGCACAATAAGCCCCTCATCCCGCAAACGTTGCCCACCACGCCAGAGGAGCTGGCCATTGAACAGGCCGCGGCGCGGCAGGTGATGCGCCTGGCTATCGGCAAAAGCTTGGCGTTGTTCCCGCCCAGTGCCATTTATCCGCTGCCGGGCACAGTGCCATGGTTCGACCGCATCCTGGTAAGCGGCAGCGCGGTAGCCCGCGCTCCGCGCCAGGAACAAAGCCTATTAATGATCCTGGATGCGATCCAGCCGGTAGGGATCGCCACGATCATCCTAGATCAAAACAACCTGGTGGGCGCCGTGGGCGCCAGCGCAGAGATCGATCCCCTGCTGGCCGTTCAGGTGCTGGAATCCAACGCGTTCATGAACTTGGGCACCGTCATTTCGCCGGTTGGGAGAGCGCGCGGCGGCATGCTCTTGCGCATCCAAATGGTGCGCGATGGTCAAAAAGAAGCTGTGCTCGATATAAAGGCTGGGGGCATTCAGGTCATTCCCCTGGCCATGGGGAAGGTAGCCGACCTCTATGTACAACCTATGCCGAATGTGAACATCGGTCTTGGGCCGGGGCGCGGCGGCTGGGTGCGGAGGGTGGTAGGTGGTGCTTTCGGCTTGATCATCGACGGGCGCGGCCGGCCAATTCAGGTTCCGGCCGGGTTCCATCAGCGCCAGGAGATCCTCCAGACCTGGCAGAATGCCCTAGGCGGCTCCTAATATGATCGCCCCAGTTGGCTACATCCAACCTCTCACCACCCTGCGACGCAAGCGAACCATGCCTGTGGAAGGTGTTGTTCTGGTCAACCTGGGAGACACTGTGCATTCGGGGGACGCAGTGGCCCGCGCCAACCTGGAGGCCAAGCACTTTATCCTGGATGCGGGGCGGGCGCTTGGCTTGCCCCCTGAACGAGCCAAACGACTTATTCTGCGCAGCGTGGGGGAGCAAGTGGAGGACGGCGCCATCATTGCCGGCCGACGCGGTGTGGGAGCGCGCCTGTTGCGGGCGCCAGCGGGCGGAACCATCGCAGCCATTAGCGAAGGCCAGGTCCTGTTGCAAGTGAGTGATGACAGCTCACTGCTCCCGGCGCGCGTACCGGGGGTAGTGATCGACATTGAGCCGAACCGCGGAGTGACCATCGAGTGCGTTTGCGCACTTGCCCAAGGCGTGTGGGGAAACGGGCGCCTGGCAGATGGATTCTTGCACGCCGTGGGGACTGAGTGCGACCAAATGCTTACGGCGGACCAGATCGACATGAGCTTGCGCGGCGTTATTCTTTTCGTAGGCGGTTGCGAGCAACGCCAGGCACTGGAACTGGCGGCCCAAGTACCCATCCGCGGCCTGATCGTGGGGAGCCTGGCGACCCGGCTTCTGCCCATTGCAAAAACAATGCCCTATCCCGTGGTGGTGATAGAGGGTTTTGGGTCAACGCCAATGAATAGCGATGCCTTTAAGTTATTTGCGGATCACAATGGAGAACAGGCCACCCTCAACGCACAACCTATCGACCCCGGCACCTGGGGTCGCCCCGAAGTCATTATCCCCATCAAATATGAGGGCAGGCCGCCCCAGCCTGTGCCCATGCAAAATTTCCGCATCGGGCAAACCGTGCGAGTGTTGAATGGCCCAGACAAAGCCCGGGTGGGGGAGCTAACCGCGTTGCTGCCCTCTTCCACCCTGTATAGCAGCGGCCTGCGGGCTGCAAGCGCAGAAGTGGCACTGGAAAACGGAAACATTACCAATTACCCGCTGGCTAACCTACAGCTTCTAGGGTAAAACTAGTTTCCCAATGACCATATCTCAAACCACAGGCCCAGGGACCCCTGCGAATGCTTGATGATCTGGATTTAGACATCCCAGAGTCGTCGCCTCCCCCGCCGCCGCGTTCGGGTAACCGCAGTTTCCTTTTGGTCGCGGGGATTTTGGGCGCCATTATGTTACTGGCCTTGATCGCCATGGCCTATTACGCCCTGGTTATTTTGCCGGCGCAGCCTTCCGCGGCGCTCGCCACAGGCACGTCCAGCCCCACCGGCAGCCCAATCGCCAGCCTGACGCCTTTCTCCACTAATACAGAAACCATCCCACCGCCCACAGCCACCCCCAGTCTGACCGATACACCGGTTACTCCGATTTTCACCGCAAACCCCGCAACCGCTACAGTGAACGCATTGCTCACTCAGGCAGCCTTGGCGCAGACCGCAGCAGCTACCGCAGGGGGCGCAACCAACACGCCGACCTTAGGTGCAGGCACAGCCGCAGCGCCCACCAATACACCCACGACCACCCCTAGCGCCCTGCCGAACAGCGGCTTTGCGGAGGACGTGGGCGCGCCGGGACTGCTGGTGATGGCCGTCGTTCTACTTTTGGTTATTTTGCTCTCCAGGCGCCTACGGGCAGCCTGAGCTAATTAAGGAAATCTCGCTGCATGCAGCGAGATTTCCTATTTCCAACAGGCGCTTACTTTTCGGCCAACAGCGCGGTGGCGCGTTCCACCACGACGCGCGCCACCTCTTCCTTTCTCAATAGCGGTAATTCTTCCTGCTTTCCGGATTTATCCAGTAGCACAACCCGGTTAGTATCCACTTCGAAGCCAGCATCGTTGGCAGTAATATCATTGGCCACGATCAAGTCCAGGGCCTTGGCTTTCAATTTTTGTTTCGCATTTTCGATCAAGTCCTTGCTCTCCGCAGCGAAGCCAATTGTCACTTTGGGTTTGAGACCTTTCGTCTTCTGCAGTTCCAACAAAATATCGGGGTTCGCCTCTAGATCAAGAACCGGCACCCCCTCGGCTCGTTTTATTTTTTCTTCCACCTCTTTACTAGGCCGGAAATCGGCGAC
>Ga0209342_10008983_pt1 | contig 10019 bp, 7 predicted proteins | sample RifCSP16_2_FD_184023 | JGI IMG/M metagenome (GOLD analysis project Ga0209342, IMG submission 184023) | Soil microbial communities from Rifle, Colorado - Rifle CSP2_sed 16_2 (SPAdes) (version 2) | ecosystem: Environmental > Terrestrial > Deep subsurface > Rock core/Sediment | place: Rifle...
ACGGAGTTCACCGGGCACGTGGAGGCCTTTCGGGTCGAGGGACAAAGCCCGAATGCGATAATCTGCAGCGGACACAATGCTGCGAACCGCGATGTGACCGCGACTGTGCCGGACTGGCCGAGCGACGCGAACTACGCATATGCGGGGATGATTCGGGTCGGTGGCCAGGGTTCGCGGGCCGGCGTTTCCCTGTATTACCAGGACACGAACGATCACTATCAGGTGAATATCCAATCCGGCGAATGCGATCCGACCTAGGGCGGCTTGCGGCGGAGACGATTCAACAACGGTCTCGAGTTTCAACTCGTCGAGGTCAATACCCTGGCGTTTGCCGACAACACCAGGTACGAGTTCCGCATGAGCGTTGAAACTCTCACCGATCACACGCGCTTCCATCTGGAGATGGACCCGAAAGATGGAACCCACGTCCTGGAGTATGAGGATTTCAGCCCGAACCGTTTCACCGCCGGCCGGGCAGGCCTGCGGAAGAAGCACGGGCCCGACGCGTGCTGGGATGATCTGACGGTCGCCGCGCTCGGCGGCCTGCCTTCGAGGGCAAAGCCGGATCCCGCAACGCCCGGTGCCAGCCAGACGCCGACAAAAACGCCTGGAGGTGGAGGCGGGAGGGGGACAGCGACTGCCTTGCACACACCGACTGCGAGCAACACTCCCAGCACGACGCCGGGGACACTGATTACGACGAACACACCCGGCGGAGGGGGAGGGCGGGCCACGAAAACGCCCTCCCCGACAACTGGGCCTGGAACCCCAAGCCCCACGCAAGAGCCCACGAGACCATGAAGCAGCCGGCGTTCTCGTCCGCCTCGGGCGAACGCCTGACCTTGCGGACTCGGGTCCAAGCCCTCAGGCCTCGGCCTGACCAGCCAATCCCGGCTAGCTCGCAAAGCCCAAGGTCCCCCGGGACACTCGCGCCAGGGGTGACCTTGTCTTCCACTGAGGAGATCTCAACCGACCGAATGAGGACGCACCATCGCTGGCTTCTGGCGGCTCTGCTTGTAGCGGCCTTTACCGGCGCGATCTTTGCTGTTGCCCCTCGACCACGGCCGTTCCGGCAAATCACAATTCCTGCAGACGGATATCAAATCGCCGGATACATCTCCGAGGCAGGGGATCCACACGGGGTGTGGGTGATCTTCGTGCATGGCAATCGAGCGGAAGGACAGGGCCACGTCCTGTACCGAAGGATCTCGGGTCACCTCCCGGCAGCGGTATCGGTCCTGTCCATTGACATGCGCGGTTTTGGGAACTCTTCGTCCGAGGGGCTGGAGGCGTCGGATCGGATCCTGGACCGGACGGGAGATATCGAAGCGGCGGCGGACTACCTTGGGGCCGAGTATGGAGTTGAGGACATCCAGGTTGTCCTCATGGGTCATTCGCTCGGGGCGTTGCAGGTCCTCAAAGCCGGTCAGTCCGGACGCTACCGGGGCGTCATCTCGATTGGGCCCGGGGACTTTCGGGCGTATTTGGGGGACGCGGCTTCCCGGCAGTTGTACGCGGCCAAACTGAGCGCGGCGACGGGCATTCGTGTGGCGGATCAATCCATCGCGAGCGAGGGGCCCGCATTCGTCCCGGAGCACCTGTTTGATCCTTGCCCGCAAAGCCCCACCGTCCTCGTCTTCGGTGCCTTCGACCTGGAAGAGAGCTTGCGACGGGCGGCAGGCGAGATCCCCGAGGCATGCGCATCGGCAGTGCGTTGGGAAACCATCCCTCTCTCGAATCACATGTATGGAACGGAATGGGAATTCCTTCCGTGGCCGTTGCGATCGGCCGCCTCATGGCTCCCCGTCGGCCTATTGCTCTGGAACCTCAATCATCTGATTCTCCTGGATCCCGTCTGATGCTGGCGCAGGTGCGGCAGCATCCGTGGGCCTCTCGCTGGGTCCACCTGGCGGCGGTCGCGGGCCTGACCGCGCTGGCGGCTGCGCTTCGCCTCTACAAGCTGGGCGAGTGGAGCTTCTGGATCGATGAAGCGATCACCTACTTTCGTGCTCGAGACTTGGCCGAGCTACCGGTCCTTCGTCGATCGGTCTCCTTGGTGCTAACACATCTCGCCTTGCAGAATTTGGGCGGCGCCGAGTGGGTTGCCCGCCTGCCATCCGTGGTCGCCGGGGTGATAACGGTTCCCGTCCTGTACTGGATCGGCCGAAGGCTTTTCGGTCTGCAGGTAGGTCTGATCGGCGCCGGCCTTTTGGCGCTGTCGCCGTGGCATCTGTACTGGTCCCAAAGCGCTCGCTTCTATACGTTCCTGTTGCTGTTCCATACCTTGGCGTTGTTCTACTTCTACCGCGGCTTGGAGGAAGACCGTCCAGCTCACCTTGTGGCTTCGGCCGCCTTCTTGGGATTGGGGATACTGGAAAGGCCGCTGGCGCTGTTTCTCTTTCCGTTGGTCGGCCTCTACCTGGCCGTTCTCTTCCTGGCCGTTCTCCAGAGGAGGGGATTTCAGCGGCCGCCGGGCCTGCGGGTACGCAACCTGGCCACCTTCCTCGTCCCCGCCCTGGTCCTGTCCTTTGTGCTTCTGGCGGCGTTCCCGGCGGCGAGCAATGCTGCGGCGAGGGAACAGCTCTTCAGGTGGGTGAATTCGAGGCCGCTTTGGATCTTGGCCGGCGCGGCCACCTACACCGGCTTGCCCGTGGTGTGCCTTGCCTTGGCGGCTATGGCAATCCTATTTCGAGAGAAGTCCAGGCCGGGGCTGCTGTTCGGCTTGAACGCCTGGGTTCCTTGGATCGGCATCGCGGCGGTGGCCTCCGTGCAGTACGCGGCCAACCGGTATGTTTTTATGTCCCTTGGCAGTTGGCTGATCCTCGGGGCGTGGGGATTACATCGAATCGTTGCCCTCCTGCGGGATCGATCCAGGATATTGGCCTTCGCCGTGGTCGCCGTCGTGGTGGTCGCACCACTGAGCGAGAACACGCTCTACTTCCTCTATCAGAACGGCAACCGGGACGATTGGAAGGGGGCGTTCGAGCTCATCCAAAGTCAGAGACTACCCGGTGACCTTGTTTTCACTCCGGACCGGGACTTGGCGGAGTACTACATGGGTCAGGGATACACCGGGTTCGGACAGTTCGATCCCGCGGCGGTGAGCGCCTCTGGCAGGCGGGCGTGGTTCGTGGAAGACTCAAATGTGGAAGAGAAGTGGCCCTATCAACAACGTTGGGTCTTCGAGAACGCACGTTTGGTAGCCAACTTGGACGTGCATTTTCAGGCACGGAATTTCAAGATGCGCGTGTATCTTTACGTGCCCCCTTCAGACTGACCCCCGTGCTCGAGGAAAGTCGAACGCCGTGGCGCGGCGCCTCGCCGACTCTTGTGATTATCCGGCGATCCAATGCCCCATCCCCCCAGCGCAAACCAACAGAGACGGACGTAACGGGCCACCGACACGGCTGTGCCGTCAACCCCGGGGCCGCCGACGCCGGCACCTGCAAGGGAAGTCCCTTCGGATGGGCCGAACCCGCCACGACGCTCTTACTACCGAGTCGTCCCAGCTGCCTGCCTGGTCTCCATGAGCAGATCGCCGACGTACGCGTAGCTATTCAGGAACTCGTGCGGCTTCCCGGCTCTTGGTCGGCGGTTGCTTGGTAGGGAGCGCCCTGGTGTGTCCCGCCGAGCGTATCCAGAAGCGGGCCCCAACGCACCGATCCGCAGGGTCGGCCGAAGGTCCTCGGAATTTGGCGCGCCGGCGCCCATTGGCCACTTGGGCCGTGCGCGCCCAGCGGATGCGTTACCGTCGAGAGAGTGGCCTCTAGGGAGGCGCATCGTTTTCCGGGCTACCTGCAGGTCGACATGTCCGCCCCATCCCCCACGATGGTCAGGACCGAGTCGCCCGGGAACGGAGAAGTGAAAGTCTGCAGGGTGCCGCCGCTTATAGAAAACAATGCGGACGTGTTCCCTGTGCCGGGGTCGAACCATGTTACGTGGAGCAACCCGCTGGCGGGCCGGAGGTCCAACTGGATGGAGCCTCCGACGGGCAAATACGCAACCAGAAGATCCTCCGGCCGGCCGGCCGCGTACGCCGAACCGCTCAGGACGCGCCCATTCATGGGGGCCATTTCGCAGAAAGGCAGGCCTTCCAGATAAGCCCGAGCCCGCGTCAGGTCCTCGAAGTGAAGGGCAAAGTCCTGATAGCTCGACAGCGGGGACGTGTGTAGTTCGAAGTTGGCGCCGCCCAGGTAGACGGACCACGCGATATGGCGGGCGAGGTCCCGGTCGTCGGCACCCAGCTTGCCCGTCTCATCGAACGAGATAGGGATGGTCCGGCTGGCGTTCTCCATGGTGGAAAACCACGACACCGCGGCCGCGTTCTGCGGCTGGTCGCCCGTTTGGAAGCTGGTCAGGTCGAAGTTCGGATGACCCACGAACGGAGTCCAGGCGCTCAGCCCTCCGGCGTTGTGGACGGTGATGGGATGGTCGTAAGGATCGAGCGCCCGCAATAGCCCGGCGAATGTCTGAATCTGGCTGGCGCTGTAGGTCTCGTTGTACTCTTCGGCCAGGTTCCAGATCAGCCCCGGATGATGCCCAAAGCGCGCCACCATCTCCCGGTAGTACATCCCCCGGTTGAAACCGGTCCAGGCCGAGTCGTCTTCCAGCACCAGATGGAGCACGACCCCCTTCGACTGCAGGTAGCTGAAAAGCGCCTCCCACTCCTCAAGCTTGGCTAGGGCAAAGTGCTCGTGGTTGGCCCGCGCTTCTGCCTCGGTAGCTCCAACCCACGGCCAGACACTCCGGGCGTCCCCATCCACGTTGTGCAACAGCATGTACAGGGAGTTCACTCCCTGACTCGCCAGGAAGTCGATGGCCGCTTCGCGGCTAGGGAATCCCACTGTATTCCCTTGCGCCAAGAAGTCCTCCGGGTCATCTACGCCTCCCTTGAGCCAGTAGAGACCCGCCGAAAACTGGAGGTAGTGACTCCCTGTGTAGGCCAGCCTCCCCAAGCAGCCAAAGTCGGGAAGGTCTCCCGGCCGGTATGCGGCGCATCCGGAGGGCGGGATGACCTGGAAGGTCCCGCCCTGGCCGTCGAGCAGCGGTTCGCTGCTCTCCGAGCGGTAGCTCCAACTGCCGGGTGCGGAGGGCGAAAACCGAACTTTCCAAACACTCCCGTCCATCGCCCCTGAGCCGTCCCCATCGTAGAACGCCGGTGCCACGTAGGTCGTTCCGTCCGGGCCGGTAAAGGTGACGTCGGCCGTGATGGCGAAGGGATTCGGGGCGTTGCTCATCCCCACCGAAGCGGGCCCCAGCAGCACCAATTCGACCCTTGACCATTGCGGGTACGAACCGGGCGCCGCCGTAGAGGTCGGTCCCCAGGTGGGCGTCGCCGTGCTGAGCGGGGTAGGCGTCGGTGTTGTCAGAGGAGTCCCCGTGAGTGTTCCGGGAGAGGTGGCAGTCGACGTGGGGGATGGAGTGGGCGTGGATGTGGACACAAGCGTCGGCGTCACGGGAGTCGAGGTCGCCCGACCAGTGTCGTCCCGCTCGCGGAGGCTGATGACCAGGGAGTCGAAGCAGCGGCCGTGGAAGTTGGCGTCATCCAGCTCGCTGGTGAGGATTCGAATCGAATTGACGGCCACTTCCTGATCATAAGGGATGCCCGAGCCTGCGGATGTCTGATCGACGAAGACCTCATACGTGTGAGACATCGGATTTGTGACCACGACGAGGGTGGCCTGGCCGCTGAGAACAGACAGAGGCGACACACTGGTCGCATCGTAGTATCCGAGCATTTCATGCGCCCCGTCAACGGCGGACCAAACGAGATTGACAGCAACGCCCTGCCGGACGTCACTCGCAATCATGAGATCGGCATCTCCCAGTTGCATGAAAAGCTGATAGTCCGATCCAGGTCCGGTCCGGGCCCAGTCGAACTGAAACTTCCATTCCACGAAGCTGCTCGGGTTTCCTTTGAAGCGATGAAGGACCTGGGGGCTGACTGCCTTGTCGGAGGTCTCGAGAAAACAGAGTCGTTGGCCATCCACGGCGCTTCGCGCGCCGCGGACCTCATTCTCAACCCAGGCATTCCCAATGGTGTCGCTATTGGGTCGATTGAAGGAATCGGAGAAGACGATCGCCTCCGAGGTAGAGCTCGGAGGCGGGGTGGATTTCGCCAAGCGGGATGCAGGGAGAGTCTCGAACGCCTCGCCAGGGATCGCGGCGACTGCCACCAAGGCAGCCAACAGCAAGGAACAAACCATCAGCGGGATTCGCAGGTTGAGGGATTTCCTTGGCATTGGACCTCCTGGGCTGGTTGAAGGAGATGAGACCTATGGAAATCCCTCTGACACATGAGTGGCTGGACAAGACCCCGAGTTATAGAAACTCTCCTCCTGGGGCCCAGCTCCGTTCCCCATGCAGGATTAACAACCGAGTATGCTAGTGTCTCATCCTAGGGGATGAGGTCGCCCTGGTCGATGGTACTAACGTCCGGCTGCCATTCCCTCCCGAGCCGACCGGGGCACCAAGAACCCCAGCGTCGCGCATCAGCTGACGCTTGCATGGCACCTTGCGCTGGAAGTTTTCGATAGACCCGGAGGGGGTCCGTGACAGGAACTCAGGTCTCCGCTGGACTAGCTCTCCTGTTGTGCCTCGGATGCGTCCAGGAGGTTGCGCGTTCTCAACCCGTTGGGATTGGAGATACCGGGCCACCCCTACGCCATACCGCGACCGCTGCGCCGAGTAGCCCGACCCCCCGCGCGTACCCTGTGGCCGGAAGGATCATTGCCAATCCCGCGAATCCCCAGTGGCTCTCCTACCAGAACGGGGACCCGTTCTTCCTGTGCTCGCCCGGAGACCCCGAAGGGTTCTTGTATCGAGGGTTTCGAAACCCTGACGGGACGCGGGACGGAGACCAAGCCTCGTTGATCCAAAAGCTCGGGGAGACGGGCGCCAACGGCATCTACCTGATGGTGGTCCGCTCGCACGGTGGCGACGGTGACTCTTCGGAGAATCCGTTCGTGAACTCCGACTCTGCCCAGGGACTCGACCCCAACATCTTGGAGCAGTGGGAAGGCTGGATCTCGGAAATGGAGAATCAGGGGATCGTCGCCTACCTGTTCTTGTACGACGATGGGGCCAGGATCTGGGACACGGGCGACACGGTCGGTCCTGAGGAGCAATCGTTCATCCGCGGTCTCGTGGATCGGTTTGAACACCACACCCATTTGATCTGGGCGGTGGCCGAAGAGTACAACGAGAGCTACAGCGCAGCGCGGGTTTCGAACATCGCGTCCGAGATCCGCGCGGCCGATGACCATGACCATCCGATCGCCGTGCACAAGCCCAACGGGTTGTCCTTCGCCGAGTTCGGCGACGATCCCGCCGTCGATCAGTTCGCGATCCAATACACCGCCAATGACGCGGATGGATTCCACGATGCGGTGGTCTCAGCCTGGAATTCGGCCGCAGGGCGATACAACCTGAATCTCGCCGAGGGCCACCCCGATGCCTTTGGCGCGGAGGCCCGCCTGCGGAGCTGGGCCGTGGCAATGGGCGGCGCGTACATAATGCATCTGCGGTGGGACATCGCCACCTCCACGCCCAGCGAATTGGAGGATTGTGGACGGCTCGTGTCGTTCATGGAGGCCACCGACCTGCAGCGCATGGCGCCGCACGATGAACTGGCCTTCGGCGACACCGACTATGTTCTGGCGGACCCTGGATCGGAGTACATCGCCTACGCGGCCAATCTCTCGGGAGGAATGGGTCTGAGGGGCCTGGTGGCCGGGACGTACAACCTGAGGTGGCTTGATCTCGCCAGTGGGATGATAGTCACGCAGAGTGGCGTCAACCTACCGGAGGGCGATCAGACGTGGAGCCGGCCGGCTGGGATCGGAGGCGAACTGGCGGTTCATGTGGAATGGATGGATCCCCCGGCCGGGCCGGCCGGGGATCTCAACGAGGACGGAGTTGCACCGCGATGACCCCGGAGGGCGCCTGCAGGCTGCCGTGGCATGGATGCTGCCGGCAATCTTGGGCAATCGGGGAACACGGTTGGGCTTCCTGGGGGACATCTTCTGGCTTCATAAAAGAGGCCTGCTCGACGTCCTCGCGCTGTGTTCCACGGTTTACGCCGACCACCTGACCCGGCATGGGATTCGCTCGATCGTTGTACACCGGGGCTTTCACCCCGCCTATGGGTCGCGCTTGCAGCTGGAGCGGGACATTACGGTCGTATGGCTTGGGAAAATGAGGACCCGGCGCCGGCATGAGGTCGCATGCGGGCTGGCGCGGCAATTGGAACGGCGCGGCCAGAAGGTGCTGATCTTCGACGGGAAATCGAACGACTTCGTTTTCGGGGAGCAGCGGACGAAAATGAAGTCGTTCGATTTCCTCGTTCTGAACGTGTACTTTTCCTCCCCATCGGATGAGTTGAGCCTGCGTCAGATTGTCGCGGCGGCCAATGACGCTGTGGTCATGACGGAACCCAAGTTCCAACCAGTATCCGTTCGTTCCCGGGCAGCATCTTGTGGGGTGCCCGCTGGGAGAGATGGCCGACAGGGTGATGTACTACCTGAATCATCGAGAAGAGTGGTGCTCGATCGCCGCGAACATGCGCCGCCTGATGGAAGGCGAGCTCACCCTCGAACAGTCGCTGGCGCAAATCCTCGGGCAGGCAGAGACGGCATCGCGACGCTGATAAGGTGTCCGTCCGGGCGCGTGTGTTTGAAATGAACGTTTACCTGGTCGAATCAAGCGGCTCGCTTCCATGATCGGATGGTCGATACGCTCGGGCTGACATTGCGGCCCGGAGTCAGGCCGCAGAGCAACATTCTTGTGACGATCGCCGGACCTGTGAAAGGAGGGAGCGCGGGCACAGGGCAGCGTTCCGAAGCCCTGCCGCGAATACACTGATGGATACTTCCGTTACTCTTCGCCCGATCGCACGCTGGTGGTGGCTCGTTGTGCTTTCCGTCCTGTTGGCGACGGGAGCAAGCTACGTTGCCGCCGAGCGACAGCAGCCGCTCTATGCTTCACGGACGACGCTCATTGTCGGCAGCACAATCCAAACCCCGAATCCGACGAACACGGATTTCACACTCGCGGGTCAGCTGGCCCTTCTGTACGCCGACATCGCCATGCGTGATCCGGTTCGCAACTCGACGATGCAGGCGCTGGGGTTGGAAGGACTGCCAAACTACGCCGTTACCGTTCCCGGAAATGGACAGCTGATCGAGATCGTAGTCCAAGGCACAGACCCTGGCCGCGCCCAAGCGGTAGCCAATGAACTGGCGGTGCAGCTCATCGCCCGAGTCCCTGAGACCACGTTTCAGATCTACCCGGAGCGTGAGGAGTTTACTCAGGAGCAGCTGAGCTACCTGGAGGAGAAGATCATCGAGACGCAGGATGCCATTGCTGTTGCACAGCTCGACCTGGCAGAGCTCACCAGCGCCGAACAAATCGTCGACGCACAGACAAACCTGAATGCGCTCCAGATGAAGCTCACGACGCTGCAATCCACTTATGCGTCCCTACTGAGTGCGACCGGCGACGAGCCGGTCAACACCATCAGCGTTATCGAGTCGGCTGACCTGCCAACTCGCCCGGTCAACACTGAGAACTGGGTCTATGTCGCTTTGGCGGCCACGCTCGGGCTAGCGCTCAGCGTAGCAGCGGCGTATCTTCTCGAGTATCTGGACGTCTCCCTGCGCGAGCCGGAGGACATCATGCGCGCCACCGATGCCCCGGTGATCGGTAGGCTTGCCTTCGCCTCGGTGCGGAGCCAGGATGATTCTCATGGGGGTGTCCTGGTTACCGATAGGGATACTCCGGACTACGAGGCCTTCCGCGCGCTGCGGTTCAATCTGGAGTTCGCCGGTGCCGAGATCCCTCTTCGATCCATCCTGGTCGTCAGTCCCGGTTCGGGGGATGGGAAGAGCACGGTAGCCGCCAACCTGGCGCTGGCCTACGCGCATGCGGGGAGGAATACGCTGCTGATCGATGCCGATCTTCGCCGGCCGAGCGTTCACAAGCTGCTGGGGGTCACGAATCTCGAGGGCCTGCGGCATCTG
>Ga0209342_10008986_pt1 | contig 10019 bp, 10 predicted proteins | sample RifCSP16_2_FD_184023 | JGI IMG/M metagenome (GOLD analysis project Ga0209342, IMG submission 184023) | Soil microbial communities from Rifle, Colorado - Rifle CSP2_sed 16_2 (SPAdes) (version 2) | ecosystem: Environmental > Terrestrial > Deep subsurface > Rock core/Sediment | place: Rifle...
CCGCGCAAGCTCGAGAGCGCAGCCGCCACTTGTTCCGCGCGCCACACTGTGCTGCGGACTACCGAGCCGCCCACGCCTCCCGCAGTTCGAGACATGGTGCCGCTCGAGGGGCTCCGCGTGCAATGCCGCCTCAGTCCACCATGCACTCATGCAGCCGTGCGTCCGTTCGCCCGACTCTCTAGAGCTACAATGGTGCCCACCAATCCTCTCTTTCCGCCTTGACCGCCCTGGCCATTGCGCCAAGGGCGGCAGAAGCGAGGTGCTCATGCAGGTCACGCGCAGTGTGCGCGCGAAGATCCACAAGTGGTTGGGACGGTTGGGACTTCTAGGCAAGAATCCGGTCGTCCCGTACGGCCCTGGCGCGCCGTAGTCCGCGAGCATTCGCCTCATGATCGACAGTCTGCCCAAGCACCTGTCAGCGCTTACCCAGGCGCAGCTTCGGCATGCGAGAGACCACCGGGACGCCCGCATGTCAACGCTCTTTCGACGATGGCCGGCGCTGAGCAAGATGGAGATGAGCGAGCTCAGGAGGCTCAGTGACGAGCGCCAACAGCTCGCGAGGCACGTTGGGGCTCTTCGGGGTTTACACCGGCTGCGAACGCCAAGAGATCCCGTGGTCGTAGAAGCGCTCTAGTCTGCAATCTCGAGGTCTGCACCGGGGTCTGCACCGCGCGTGCATTCGCGACACTTTCGATCCGCAGGTAGCTCGCCTGAACTGAGCGCCGTGCCTGGTTGAGTGCTGGTTCAAGGAAGGCCCGCCGACAAGGACCCTACGGGTCCCTCGCTCGTGGTCAGGGGGGAGGGGGGCAGTGGAGCTGGCGGGATCCGTCGGAGTCCCAGATCGTCAGCCCGGGGACGGGGACGGCTTCCTAGTGCGCCTTCTCGAAACCCGAGTTCCGCAGTTGATGGACACACGGTTGCGCTAGAAACGGCTCGGGAGCAGGGCTTTTGTCGTAGGGCGGGCTGAGAGCCGTGTGCCCACGCGGGGAAGGCCGGCGGCGGGGCTGTCAGGCGGGCTCGAGTGCGGTGATGCGCGGCGGCGGCTCGACCTCGAGCGCGGCGAGGATCGCGCGCTGCGCGTCGGTCAACCGGGTGGTCTGCTGGACGGTGCCGGCGGCGCCTTGGAGGGTGACGAGATGCAGCCGCGACAGCTCGGTGGCGATCCGCCGCCAGCTCTGGCCGGTCTTGCGCTCGGCGAGGCGGATCAGCAGCAGCGCCAGCCAGCAGACGACGACGTGGGCGCGGATGCGCTGTTCGAGGCGGTGGAAGACGGGGCGCAGCGCGAGCGTCGTCTTCAGGTCGCGGAAGGAGCGCTCGGCCTCGCGCAGGTTCTTGTAGCCGAGCGCGATATCTTCGGCCGAGAGGTCGGGGTCGGAGGAGGAGAGCAGGTACTTGCCGTCGAGGCGCTCCTCGGCGGCGACCTTGCGCCGGTCGATCAGCAGCCGGCCGCTTCCGGTCTGGCGTAGGTAGCGCGAGAGCGTGGGATGGTCGCGCAGCGCGCACTCGGCGCGGGTGTGCGCCTCCCTGGCCTTGCTCGTCTTCGCCTTGCGCCGGACCTGTTCGATCCGCGCGAGCTCGGCCTCGAGGCGGGCGAGCTGGGCGTCGCGCTCGGCCTTGTCGCGTTCGGCCTCGGCCGGGTTGTGGCAGACGATGAAGCGCCTCGCCGCGTCGCCTTCGCCGAGGCGGACGTCCTTGACGCGCAGGTTGTCGCGGACGGTCTGGTAGCGGCCAGGGCGGGCGAGCGCCGCCTGCGCGTCGGGCGAGCCGTCGCGCATTCGCTCGCCGGCGATCCAGTGGCCGCCGCCGCGGGTCAGGTAGCGCAGGTTCTCGTCCGAGGAGAAGCCGCGGTCGACGACCCAGACGCAGCGGCCCAGCCGCCAGCCGCGCAGGTCGTCCTTGACCTGCCTGATCACGGTCTGGTCGTTGGTGTTGCCCGGCCACACCCACACCCGCACCGGGATCCCCTCGCGCGTGACCGCGAGCCCGATCACCACCTGCGGCAGGTCGGGGCGATGGTCCTTCGAGTGCCCGAGCGCCCGGAAGGGCACCTGGTCGGGATCGGCCTCGCTGCTATCTGGCTCGGCCTCGAAGTAGGTCGAGGTCGTGTCGAAGAAGAGCAAGTCGACCTCGAGATTCAACAGGTCGGCGCAGGCGAAGAAGACGGCCTCCTGCACCTTCGCCTCCGCGTCCGCCTCGACCAGCAGGTCGAGCGCCCGGTAGGCGTGGTCGTCGTCCATCGCCTCGAGCCCCGGGATCGCCACGTCCTGCGATGCCCACTCGGCCGCGGCCAGCTTCGAGCAGGGCGCGAGCGCGCGGTTACAGACGAGCGCGAACAGCACCCGCTCGACGTCGGTCGCGAAGCGCCGCGCGCCGAGCAGCTCGCGCAGCGCCTCGGCGACCCCCAGACGCCGCCAGAGCGCATCGAGCAGCCAGGCGCCGCCCAGCGGGCGCGAGCCGACCACCTCCAGCCCCTCGGCCGGCTCGATCGACCCGCCGCCCTCCTCGCCCGGATCGGTGTAGCGGGTGATCGACCGCGCCAGCCGCCGCAGCCCCTCGACGTCGAGCTCGTCCTCGCGGCCGAGGTTGAGCAACACCTCGGCGCGAGTCGTCCCGCCCACGCGGCGGTTATGCGCCAGCTGCAGGTAGCGCACCAGCGACCCGTCCCTCCGCCGCCGCTGCGTTGTCCGCAAGTACATGCCCACAGAGATAGCAGCAAGCCCGGACGACATCCGGACTTCATACCACAATCCGTGTGCCCACACACACGAAGACTTCCCGAAGCGGGTATGGCTCTACAAAGCGAAAACTGGCCCGGAAACCAGGCTCACGTGCCTACGAACTGCGGAACTCCGGCGTCGGACAGCGCTTCCTCTCCAGGCTTCTGAATCCGCTCCGCGAGCGCGTTCATCGGCTTCACGACGACGAAGAAGATCGCCGCCGCGGTGGCGACGAACGTGATCACGGCGACGATGAAGGAGCCGTACGTAAAGGCGGCGTCGTTGATCGTGAACGTGAGACCGCCGAGATCTTGCTCGCCGATGATCATGTCCACGGTCGGTATGACGAAGCTGCTCACAAACGAGCCGACCAGGGTGGCAAACGCGAGGCCCATCACGAATGCGACGGCGACCTCGACGAGGTTGCCGCGCATGAGGAAGTCACGGAACTCCTTGATCATCGGGCGCCCGCCTTTCCGTCTCGTACAATCGCGACGTGCTCGGGGAGATTCTGACCGCGATCGTCACGCCCCTCAAGGCAGACGGATCGTTGGACATCGAGCGGTTTCGCGCCCTCGCATCTCACCTCGTCGCCAATGGCTCGGACGGTCTCGTCGTCACAGGGACAACAGGCGAGTCGCCGACGCTCTCCGACGAGGAGCGGTTTGCGCTCTACGAGGCGGCGGTGGACGAGGTCGGAGACACGGCCACCGTCGTCGCCGGCACGGGGACGTACTCGACGGAGCACTCCGTCCATCTGACCGCCCGCGCCCACGAGATCGGCGTCCACGCGTTCCTCGTGGTCACGCCGTACTACAACAAGCCCCCCGTGCGCGGGATCGTCGAGCACTTCAACGCGGTCGCCGCGGTCTCGGACAGGCCGATCATCGTCTACAACATCCCCGGTCGCGTCGTCCTGAACCTCGAGACCGACACAATCGCCCAGCTTGCGGAGATCCCGAACGTTCGGGCGGTCAAACAGGCGAACCCCGACCTCGAGCAGGCACGTCGCATCGTCGAGCTCGGGCTCGACCTCTATGCCGGCGACGACGACCTCGTCTTCCCGTTCCTGGAGCTCGGAGGTCTTGGAGGCGTGTGCGTCCACACACATGTAGTCGGCCCTCAGGTGAAGGAGATGGTGCGGCGGTTCCGGGCGGGCGACGTCGAGGGAGCGCGGGCGCTCGACCAGGAGCTCGCGCCGGCGATCGAGCTGTTGCGCGTCGTCGTGAACCCGATTGCGATCAAGTGCGCGCTGAATCTGCTCGGGCACGAGGTGGGCGGCCTACGTCTCCCACTCGTCGAGGCCACGGACCCCGAGCGTGAGGCGATTCGCGGCTGCCTGGAGCGGCTCGACCTGCTCGCCCCCGTCGCCGCATAGTCACTGTCCGGCACAACGCCCGTAGACTCACCGGTCGATGAGCGACACGCTGCGGATCATCCCTCTCGGCGGCCTCGGCGAGGTCGGCAAGAACATGACCGTCTACGAGACGGCCGGAGAGATCATCGTCGTCGACGCGGGCCTGGCTTTCCCGCGCGACGAGCATCTCGGCGTCGACCTCCTGCTTCCGGACGTCGGATACCTCGAGGGGCGCCGTGTTCGCGCTGTCATCCTCACGCACGGGCACGAGGATCACGTCGGCGGCCTTCCGTATCTCTTGCGCGAGATCGAGGTGGAGACGGTTATCGCGACGCGGCTCACGCTCGGCCTCGTCAAGTCGAAGCTCGACGAACATGGGGTAGCGCAAGCCGCGGAGCTCGTCGACGCCGAGCCCGGAGACGATCCGCTGAAGCTTGGTCCGTTCACGGTCGAGATGATCCGCGTCGCGCATTCGATTCCGGACTCAGTCGCCCTCGTGATCGAGACCGCGGCCGGGCGTATCGTGCACTCCGGCGACTGGAAGCTCGACCACACCCCGGTCGACGGGCTGAAGACCGACGTTGGGAAGCTGGCGGAGATCGGGAATCGCGGCGTCGACCTCTTCCTCGGCGACTCGACGAACGCAGAGCGACCCGGAAACACCGGTTCGGAGCGGCTCGTCGGTGAGGCGTTCCGCACGCTCTTCCCGCTGCGGACGGGCCGGATCCTCGTCGCCTCCTTCGCATCGAACATCCATCGCATGCAGCAGGCCGCGGACGTTGCCGTGGAGTGTGGCCGCAAGGTGACGGTGATCGGACGCTCGATGCGCAAGAACCTGAACATCGCGCGCAACCTCGGCTATGTCTCCTTCCCCGAGGAGGCTCTGATCAACCCCGATGAGGCCGCGATGCTGCCGCCCCACAAGGTGGTTGCGCTGTGCACCGGTAGTCAGGGTGAGCCGCTCTCGGCACTCACCCGCATCGCCTACGGAGACCACAAGGCGCTCTCGGTCGAGCCGGGAGACACGGTGATCATCTCCGCGAAGCCGGTGCCGGGAAACGAGCTACGCGTCCACGACTCGATCAATCAGCTAGCGCGGGCGGGTGCGGAGGTGCTGCACGAGGAGATCGCGCCCGTGCACGTCTCCGGGCACGCATGCCAGGAGGAGCTTCGTACGATGCTTTCCCTGCTCCGCCCGCGGCATGTGATGCCGATCCACGGCGAGTACCGCATGCAGGCAGCTCACGCGAAGCTCGCCCGTGAGGCCGGCGTCCCCGACGAGCGGATCATCATCGCCGAGAACGGCTCGGTGGTCGAGCTCGCTCGCGGTGGCGCGCGGCTCGTCGATCGGGTGGACGCCGGCGTGACGTTCGTGGATGGTCTACGCGTCGGGGAAGTCCAGGATGTCGCGCTGCGCGATCGACGACGTCTCTCGGAGGACGGCGTCTTGATCGTCGTGACGACGCTTTCGTCGTCCGACGGGGGCGAGATCGCCCCGCCCGAGCTGATCGCCCGCGGCTTCGCTGACTCGGGCGACCTCCTTGACGAACTTCGCGACGAAGCCGACCGTGTGGTGCGTGAGCTCGCAGGAGAGCACATCATGGAGATCAAGCTCCTCCAGGAGCACATTCATGACGCCGTGGGCCAGATCGTCTACGACCGAACCAGGCGGCGCCCGATGATTCTCCCCGTCGTCATCGAGGTCTAGTCTCGATGGTCGGCTGGGACTCCGTCATAGAGGGCAATGCGGCGAGCAAGCTTTCGGCTGCGCGCCTCATCCGCCAGCTTCGTGCATGCGAGGCGGCGTCGCTCGCCTTCTGTCGACTGCTCGAACGGTGGGGGAGAGGAGACGCCATGCCTGCGACTCCTGGCGGCCGGCAGGCCGCCCTTCGCCATGCGGCCGATCGGGTCGAGACAGCGATCGCGGGTCTCGAGCAGCCGCTTTCACGGTACCTCTTGGAATTGGAGCCCGAGCGCGCCGAGGGGAGGTCGTGGTATGGAGGGCCCGGAGCCGGCGAGCTCGTCGAGTGGCGGCCGATACTCGATCGCGCGGGAGTGCGCGCGTGCCCCAACCGCGTGGCGGCCGTCTATCTCGAGCTTGCCGTGCTCGTGCGCGCGCTCGAGGGGCTGACGACGGCAGCGAGCATGGATGCGGCACCGGACCGCTCGTCACTCTGGGCCGGCCTGTTCGATCTGCAGGACACCCTGCTCGGTTCGACGGTCGAGGACCTCCGCGCACTCGCGGCCTGATCGGTCGTGCCGGAGGGGGCTCCGCGCGTCGTCGTCGTCGGGTCAAGCAACACCCGGTGTCAGACACCGTTGAAACAACCTGTCTTCTAAGGCGGTGTGCATCGGGACACCTGTTAAGAACGGGAGTGCGCAGGTTTGCCCGATCCGTGGCGCAGATAGGGCTGTGGAAGATCCGGCACTGCTTTGACACAGACTCCCCTTGACAGGGTTTGGTGTCTGACACCGATGTTGGTTCCGCGCATCGTCGTCGTCGGGTCCGTCAACCTCGACCTCGTCGCGCGCTGCGAGCGGCTCCCGAAGCCCGGAGAGACGGTCGGCGGCGCATCGTTCTCGCGGTTCCCGGGAGGCAAGGGCGCGAACCAGGCGGTCGCGTGCGCTCGACTCGGCGCCGAAGTGACGATGATCGGCGCCGTCGGCCGGGACTCCCATGCCGACGAGGCGCTCGCCGGGCTACGTGAAGCCGGTGTCGCTCTCGACCTCGAGGTCGCCGACGAGCCGACCGGCGTCGCGCTGATCCTCGTCGATGCGTCGGGGGAGACGGAGATCGTCGTGGCTCCGGGAGCGAATGCGACGCTCGGGGAGATCCGGATTCCGGAACACGATGCCGTCCTCTGCCAACTCGAGATTCCCGACGCCGCGGTGCTCGCGGCCTGGGAGGGATGCACCGGCGTCTTCTGCCTCAATGCCGCCCCGGGTCGCCCGATCGGCGTCGACCCCGACCTCACCGTGGTGAACCGATTCGAGCTGGACACACTCTCCCGCCGAGACGGGCTGGTCGCCGTCACGCTCGGGGCGGAAGGAGCCGTGCTCTACGAAGACGATGAGGAGATCGCTCGCGCGAAGCCGCCCACGGTCGGCACCGTGGACGGGACCGCAGCTGGCGATGCCTTCACCGCGTGCCTCCTCGTGTCGCTCCTGGAGGGGCGCGATCCGCAGAGGGCGCTCGAGCGAGCGTGCGCGGCGGGAGCCCTCGCTGCGTCCCGCATGGGCGCGCAGCCGTCCCTCCCGACGGCCGCGGAGGTCGACGCGATCGTGACCAAGTGACAGTCGGTTACTTGGGGGTGTCCGACGGTCCTCGTTGGCTACTCGCGGAGGGCTACGAGCCGTCTCGGCGCGACGATTCGGTAGCTCTCGTCGATCCAGTCGCAGAGTAGGGTGTGATCGATCCCTGTGGCGTCGACGGGAACGGTGACCCAGCCGGCGTTGCCGAGCCCATATCCGCTCGGTTCGGCGCCGTCGATCGACAGAGCGTGACCGTGCGATTCCACTAGCTTGACGGTGATCCGGGCCCCTCTCGGATCACTCCCGAAGAAGACGAAGACCTTCTTGCCCACCTTCGCCACGGTCTCGTTCCACGGGTTGTCTTCGGCTGCCTCCGGAAGGGAGAGCGCGAAGGCGAGGAGCTTCGCCCGCACAGCATCCACGGGCGACCACGATACTCCGCGACATGACTCGGGAGCCGACCCCCGTGATCCTCGACTGCGATCCTGGCCACGACGACGCGATCGCGTTGCTGCTCACACTCGCGAGCCCCGAGCTCGACCTCCTCGGCGTCACGACCACGTACGGCAACCAGACACTCGAGAAGACGACCGCGAACGCGCTTCGCGTTCTCGAGTTGGCCGGACGCACGGATGTCCCCGTTGCCGCCGGGGCGGCCGAGCCGCTCGCGCGCGAGCTCGTCGTGGCAGCCCACGTCCACGGCGAGAGCGGGCTCGACGGGCCGACGCTTCCGGCTCCGACTACGGCACCCTTCTCCACGGACGCGGTCGAGTTCATCGCGGACCTCGTCGGGAGCGCATCACGAGCAGTAACGCTCGTTCAAACCGGCCCGCTGACGAACGTCGCACGGTACCTCGAGGCGCGAGGCTCAGACGGCATCGAGCGAATCGTCCTCATGGGGGGCGCAATCGCCGAAGGGAATTTCACGCCGGCGGCCGAGTTCAACATCTGGTGCGATCCGGAGGCTGCTGCCCGCGTCTTTGCGAGCGGCCTCGACGTGACGATGATCGGGCTCGACGTGACGCACAAGGCCGTTCTCGGCGCCGAGGTCGAGGGGCGGCTCAGGGCAGCGGGGAGGATCGGCGCGTTCGTCGCGGAGCTCAACGTGTTCTTCACCCGCTACCACGCGCAGACGTACGGCTGGAACGGCGCGCCGATCCACGACGCCGTTGCAGTAGCGCACGTGATCCGGCCCGGACTCGTCGAGACGAAACTCCGCAACGTCGAGATCGAGCTCGAGTCGGAGCTCTGTCGGGGCCGCACGGTCGTCGATCTCTGGAACCGCACCGGACGCGCCCGGAACGCCCATGTGGGCGTCGACATGAACGCGACCGCGTTCTTCGACCTGCTCGTCGAGCGGATCTCGCGCCTCGGATAGGGTCCTCGCCGTGACTGCGGGAGGCGCGCCTGAATGGGAGTGGCCTGACTCGCTCGACGCGCTGCTCGCGGCGCCGCGGAACCATCGCCTGTACTTCGAGCACGAGGATGTCAGGCTTCTCGACACTCGCATTGGGCCAGGAGAAACGGCGCGGGTGCACACCCATCGCCGGACGAGCCCGATGGCTCCCCACAAGGTGGAGAACGTCGGAGAGGTCGAGGTCCGAGTTCTCAACTTCGGGGTGACGCGGTAGATGGCTGCCGACGTCGTCGTCTTCGTCGAGGTTCCCTCCGGGTCCCGGAACAAGTACGAGCTCGACGAGGAGCTCGGGGCAATCGTCCTCGACCGCCGTCTCTTCACGTCGATGGCGTATCCGGCGGACTACGGATTCATCGAGGGGACGATGGGTGGGGACGGCGATCCGCTCGACGCGCTCGTCCTCGTCGGTGATCCCACGTTCCCGGGCTGCCGCATCCGCACTCGCATCGTCGGCGTCTTTCACATGGCCGACGAGAAGGGCCCCGACGAAAAGATCATCTGTGTTCCGCTGAGGGACCCTGCCTGGATGCGGATCTCCGACGTGCACGACATACCTGCAGAGCTGCGAAACGAGATCGAGCACTTCTTCCAGGTCTACAAGGACCTCGAGGAGGCGAAGGTGGAGACGCTCGGCTACGGCAATCGCGCGGACGCCGAGCGCGTCGTTGCCGAGGCGCGCGCCCGCGCTCGCCCCTAGAGCACGCGTTCGAAGGAGCGCGTCGATACGCGGCGAATCGACCGACCATGGCTGCTCGCAGGAAGAAGCGGCCGCTTCGGCCGCGCGTCCCCTCGCGAGTCAGGAAGCGGAAGCAACGCCGCACGCGCTCTCATCACGAGAACGAGCTGCTGGGGCTCGGGCTCCTCGCGCTCGGCCTCGTGCTCAGCGCGATCCTCTACCTCGGTCTCGACGGCGGCGCGGTGGGCTCGTGGCTCGCCGATGCTCTCGAGCGAGTGCTGGGCAACGCGGCGTACGTCCTTCCGGTCGTGCTCCTTGTCTCGGGCGGGCTCCTCCTCGCCCGCAGCGATCTGCTCGACGTCCGACCGTTTCGGCTCGGCGTCGGCGTCAGCTTTCTCGGGCTCATGACGCTCCTCGGCAAGGACAGCGGAGGCTGGATCGGCATGGCCATCGGCGGCACGCTCGCCGCGCTCATCGGCGAGACGGGAGCGGCGATCATCGGGGGGGCGCTGCTTCTCGGAGGGCTCCTGCTCGTAACCGGAGCATCGACCGGTGCGATCCTCCGCCGCACGGGTCACGTCGTCCAGCGAGCGAGCTCGG